>Ga0208629_100208_pt1 | contig 29197 bp, 29 predicted proteins | sample LakWasMet19_HOW5_2_FD_183865 | JGI IMG/M metagenome (GOLD analysis project Ga0208629, IMG submission 183865) | Freshwater sediment methanotrophic microbial communities from Lake Washington under simulated oxygen tension - Sediment Metagenome... | ecosystem: Environmental > Aquatic > Freshwater >... | reverse complement strand
GGGGGGGGGGGGGGGGGGGGGGGGGGGGGGGGGGGGGGGGGCAATTCCCGAGTCGGAAAGAACGAGAGCTCGAAATAGACTCTCGCGGCTCGTGTCATGACTTGATCAACGAAGCAGTTGGCTGATACCATTCGACACCCGCATCCCGGCCGGTACAAGTAGACGTCGACAGTTGTTGCGAGCGGTATGCGCGATGTTCCGACACGATTCGCCAGCTAGACGAGCACAACGAGCGCCAGCCTGGTCGCATTGACACGACTGTCGGCATTCACTGTGCAAGCGGACGATGCCCGGCGCACCGGTCTTTGAAAAGCCCTTGCGCGGAATCCAACGAGGGGTTGGCATCCAAGAGCACGCAGGCATGAGCAGTGAGCTCTGGCAGCCATCGCATGTTGACTGATGTCGACCTGAAACACCGGTGTAACCCCTGCTTGAAGCCACTGAGCGGCGCCAATGCAGCCGCAGGGCTGCCTGAAGGATGAACGTTCGCACTGCCCGAATCCCAGTGCCCCATCAGAAGCAGCGTCGACACAACGGCACCCCGCCAGTACCTCAGAGCAGAGATACAAACCCGAACACAGTGAGTCGGCAGACTACGGCCTGTTGCCTGGCCCTGGTGTCCGAAGAACCCTGCCGCTTCGAGCGAAGCGAGCGAAGCACCGAGGCGGCGCGCCCGAACGCTTCCCGCCGGTGAATCCACCAGCCGTGCAGACCGTGGACCGGGTGACGTCGGCTGAAGGAGGGTGTGCCGTGCTGTTCTCCCCTCGATTCCATGCCGGGATCACGCTTCCTTCTGCGTGACCGCTGCGCCTTTCAGACCAGCAGCTTCGATCGTCGCGGACGGGGCCGCCAGCGGCTTGGGTGGGAAACCGGCGAGCAGAACAAACGACTTGGTCGTCGCTTTGAAAGCGGCGACCCGAGCCTGCAGGTCAGCCACCGTGTGCGACAGGTTGAGCACGACACGCTCGCGCCGCCCATCCACCAGCTTCACCTGGATGGTGGCGGTTGGCTTGCTCTCATCCACTGGCACCGCGCTGCCGGAGCCCGCAAACACAGCAGTGGTGGGTGCAGCAGAGCCCGCACCTACTGATGACCCCGCCCCGCTGAAGGCACGGTAGGGCGGTGCAACGTAGTCCTCGGTCCTGCGGTTTTGAACATCGACACCAACCTCGCCGGTGCGAACTTTCGCCCCGAGCTCGGCAGGCATCTCCCCGCGATCAATGGCATCCAAGAAAGCGCGATTGGCAGGATCCTCGTACGGCCGCAGCTCGCCCTCGTCCAGCACGAACCCGTTCTTGTAGAACGTAATGCTAATGTTGGAGCGCGCCTCTGCAGGCGACGAGCGTCAACGTGAGCGAGCATCATCTGACGAACTTGCCCGTAGCCCGCTGCAGCCGAACCGCTTCAACCACCCAGTCGCTGAGCGGCTGGCTTGGACTGTCCCGTCCGGCACTCACCCTCACGAGCATCTCCTGTCTTGGACACGATTCGATCGACAAGATCTGCGGGCTTGCCTGAGCCTCGATCCACCACATTCAGCCCAGACGCGCCACCGCCCACAAAGCTTTCTTTCCCTTTCTTCTCGCCGGGCTTGACATCGTCGTCTTTATCCTTGTCCTGCTGCTTGCGGAAGTCGCTCATGCTCGCAAACTTGGACATCTTGCCGCACGATGCTCTCTGCTGGCAGCTCCACAGGCACACAACTTGGCAACGATGGAAACACGGCCGCGAAATGAGGATGCGCGGCGATGACGCTCGGCTTTCTGATGCGGAATCGTGCCACAGAACACGCCTCGTCACCGCGATTTTTAACGGCGGGTTGCATTAAAAAACGAGATGAAAATCCTTCGAATTCACACAGAGCGGACGTCCGGCAACTCGAATCGATTGATATCGAGTGTCCCCGTCAGCGTGTCGCAGCAACTCAGCGGCTGCGCGCCCTTGCGGCAGGCCGTTGTGTCATCGAACGGCGAGTTCAAGGTCGGCAACTTGACGGCAAGTCACTGCCAGCCTGGCACTGAGTGGCCGCCAGTGCCAAGACTGGCCCACGGCAACTGCGCTGGTTGCGCAGGGCACGCAACGGTCACCCCCGCTCGAAGTGCACAGCGATGGTGCGACCTGCAAACACCCGGCCAGCGACGGCCCGCGCGGCAGCGAGTGCCTCGCTGACGTCGGCGAATGCCGCGAACACGTTGCCCACGGCTGGCCCTTCGCGCGGGATTGTGAGCTGCACAAGCCTCCCATAGCGCCGCAGTTCCTCCCCGATCTCGTCGCAGAGTTCTCGGTATTCGCCATCCTCCGCCACCTCCGCAGCCGTCACCATGTTCGTGAGACGCAGGAGCGTGCTGGGCTCCCCGGAGATGAAGCTGCCGCCGCCCGCGCCACCGGCAGGCGGCAATGGGGCCGCGGGAGCAGCGGGCAGGGGCGGTGGCGGCGCAGCATACGCTCCGGCAGCGGGAGGCGCGCCCATCCAAGCAGCAGCTGTCGGCGCAGCCGGCTGCAGCCCCGCCCCCGACTCCAAGCCTACAGAGTACCCCGGGGGTGGTGCGTAGCTGGGAGGCAGGGCCCCAAAGGCGGGCATGCCCGCGCTGCCTCCCGGGAGAGGGCCAGGCGGCCCCACCTTGCCCGTGCCCTGCGGCATAGCTCGCCGCACCGTGAGAGTCTTCTCCCCCAGGGGCGTGCCGTGCAGCCCGTTGATGGCCACCTCCGTGAGGGCGGGGTCGGACCACTCGCAGAAGGCGTACCCCTTGCTGGTCACGCTGCCCGCGTCCTTTACGAGGTGGAAGGCTTTGAGAGGGCCCAGCGCCTCCAGCAGCGACCGCACGTCCGCCTCGCCCAGGTGGTAGGGCAACCCGCCGATGAACACCTTGTTGGGGCCGTCGGGGACCGTCTGGCTCACCAAGCCGAGCTCTGCCACGCGCAGCGTGATCGGCGGGCCCTGCACATGTGGGAGTGGCGCGCAGCGGGGACAGGGGGGAACGTGTGAAACGCAGGTGGGGTGCGACAGCGAGCCGAATGAACCGCCACACACGTCCAGTGAGGCTGGGGAGGCGAAATGCAGCCAGACGAACAGACTGCAGGCGACAGCGAGTCCGATAATCGCCACCGTCAGCAGACCACCTGCGGGGGTGACCGCGAGCTACGTGCGCTTGGCTGGCAGCGGCGCGTCGCTCGCCAGGTCTGGCGATCCGTGTGCGGTCGATGACTCACGGTGGCGGGGATTGCGGCGTTGTAGTCGTTGGGACGCCGCATGCGCAGCTGCTGCCCCTTGAAGTATACCCCGTCCAGCTGCAAGCAGGCGGTCGTCAGCTCCACCGTGCGGAACTCGAGAAAGGCAAAGTGCTTCTCGTGGTTGATGTACACCGACAGGATGTGGTCCCCGGGCTGGTAGGCGCGCGCCAGCACGGCGTTAAAGAATGCCGTGAGCTCCGCCTCCGTCGTGGGGCCGATGTTGCCGATGTAGAGGCGGCGAGCAGTCTTCGTGGCGGCAAGGGTGCTGCTGCTAGTGGTCGCGTTGGCCATGGCAGCGGCGATGAGGGCTTTCGTGTCAATGAGGGGTGCTCCTCCCCCGCCCATGCCGCCCCCGGAGACGCCAAAGCCTGCGCCCGCTGCCTGCGGCATGAAGCCAGCGCTCTGCATGGCCTGCACCACCGACCCAGCTACGCTGCTGCCCAGGCTGCCAACGCCGGCGCCGCTATGCGCCCCGCCGCCGAGTCCGCTCCGGCTAGATGATCCCTCGCGCACATATCTGTCGTCGTCGCGCCTCCGGGAGGAGCGCTCGTCGCGGTTCCTCGACCGATCGGGGGTCCGGCTGCGGCTCTCGCTGTGGCGCCGGCGATCTCGGTCGTCGCGCCCGCGTCCGGGACTGCGACTTCTACTCCGCCTGTCGTCTCTATCATGTCTGCGCTGCCTGTCCCGATCCCTGCTGCCGTCACGGTGGTGATCCCGCGATCGAGAGCGTCGCTCGCGCCCCTCGTCGCGGCCATTGCGCTCCACGTCCCGCGACTCGCTGCGCCCGGAGGGCTCACCCGCTGCACCGGAGGAGATAGCCGTGATAGCTGCCGCGGAAGCACCAGGGACGCTGCCAGAGGTCATCCATGCCGGCTTCGTCATGTCTGCAGGATGGGGGAGGAACGGGTCAATCACGGCGGCCGCGGTAACGCCATCTGCACAAGAATCCTCAAAACCGGCGAGCTGGAAATTTACAACACTGTGCCGCGCAATCGTGCGGACTGCGCACCTCTGCCGCGCCCAGCCATCTTGATCGCCGACGCTGCTGAAGCTGCAGCGACGACGGTTGACTTCGATGTGAGCAGCACCTGTCACCCCATCGCAGGCGTCCAGACCGTGAGCCTCGCCCGCAACACGCGGGGGTTATTGGTAACAGCAATAATAGAGTCAGAGTTGCGGGTCCACCTTGTCTGTCCGGATTGTTTCTCTCCGACACATGAGAGAATCAATCCGACCATGCGGCACGCGTCGTGTTGCCTGATCATCACGTGCGTGAGTGTGGAACACTGGTGGCGGCCGCTGTTGTGCACGGGCAAGTTCTCGAACGCGAAACTTGATCTCCGCTCAGCACGCAACCAGTTGAGCCCACTTCGACTCCAGCTGCGTGCGGCAGCAGCGGCGAGGACGCTGCGCACCTGGAAACAACCCCGCTGTGACTGAATAGCACGCGTCACTTTCCCCGTCGCGGCAGCTCGCAGCGAGCAGTTCGGTTTCGGTAGACGCTCCGCGCGGCGATCGCAAGGATGCTGGCGTTTGCTCATCACTTTACCCGCGGCCTTACAGTTGCCGTCTCGATTTTTCTCGTAACGGTTTTGCTCATCCCGAGCCTTGCTGAAAATGGACCGAACATTCTCGTGTCGTTGCATGGGCCGCTGATGGTGCTCGCCTTCGTCCTGTTCATCTCGATGGGCATGGCAGCTTACGTGTCTGATTACGGACCAAAGTTGAACAGGCGATTCCCAGACCGAGGGTCGAGGCGGCTGTTGCACGGTGGCCTGCAAATGGCGGGCGGGCTGCTGGCCCTCATCGCCTACCTCATCCACTTCACGTACACGCAAAGCACAGCGGGCAGCCATATTGCGACGGGCGGCACGACGTGGCAGAAGGCGCACGTGTGGCTCGGCTCCATCGCACTTATCGGCGTGTTTATCCAGGCGTGCGTGGGTGAGTGGGGCTAGAGGGCCGTCAACTGCACGCGCACCCCACCGAGGACGGCCGAGCTGATCCGATTGACCATGCAAGCTCAACCCCGCTCGCTCCTCTTCGCTGTGTGTCGTGCTGTGTTATTGCAGGGTTTTATAAGTTCGTCGTGCGGCAACGGGACCGCGTCGCCATCATGAAGTGGCACGGCAGCCTCGGGTTGCTGGTGTGGATCTCCGGCCTCGCCAACGTGTGCATCGCAGTGTACGGCACCTTCTTCGGCAGCCAGACGTGGGTGGCGGTGGTCGCATGGATCGGCATCGCTGGCATCGCCATCAGCACCGTGGTGCTGGTGTTCCTGGACCCCAACCGCCCTGCAGCCATCGCCGCTGACGGGGATGGCGGTGCGGGCGGGTACAGCCGCTACGAGGACGAGACCTTCATGGGGTCGCTGTACGACGCGGGGCACGCTGGCGCTGGCGAGTACATGCCCGCTGCAGCCCGCGGGAGCCTCGGGTCGTTGAATGGAAGATCGCTCCATGCGTGAAGCGGAGCACGATGTGGGCGGGCGAGTTGAGGAGGCTGCTGTTGTGGTGTCACCCATGCTGGGGCGCTGCGTCATCTGCCGCGCGGTGGGGCCGAGCAGCGTGGCCGCCGACCGGCGCATTCTCTCCATCAAGCCTTGCACCACGGCGGAATTGTTGCTGCGTTGCGACGTCGGGGGGCTGGCATGCGCGCGGGTGACCTGCTGGACCGAGCCTGAGGCTCGCGCCGGTGTGACACAGGGCTCGTATACCTGCAGCGGGAACCCGACTGTTAAACGGCTCGACAGTTGACGCCCACCGGTGACTGCCGGTCTGGAGTCGTGGATGGCCTCCACGCCCGCTGCTTCTGGAAGCTTTGGAAGCTTCAGGCAATGCTGCGATGGCGGCTCGTCATTCCTCCCACGGATTCAGGATGACGCGGTGCAGCGCCTCGACACTGTCTGCAGCCGCAGGGCCGCTCCTGCCGGCAGCGGGCGCCACCTGCACCACCAGCTGCACAGCGCCGACCTCTGTTCCTTCGCTGGTCTCGCCGCTGTCGGCTGGCGCACACGAGTGCAGCGTTGCTGTCAGCAAGCCCACGTTGTTGAGCTGGGTCGGCTTCAGACGTGACAGGTCGATCGGGTCGGCAGACTGCACCGGGGCGACATGGGCAGGCGCACAGCTAAGCACGTTTGCAGGCGGTGCCTGCGATGCATGGAACGCACGCATCTGCGTCTGATGCGACATCGATGCCACTGTGGGTTGCCAGAAGGCACCTTCAGGCGCATGCGACAACTTCCCGCACGCTGCAGCGGAGCACTCACCTTGAAGGAGAACGAGTTGCGACCCGCGCGAAACGTCTCATACTCTGTTCTCCCGAGGACTATCACATGGCGACGCCGGGTCGAGTCTACAATGAACTGCAACCTCTCAGGGCGCAGCAAACGGAAATGCGAGTCATACCAAGGGCCCCAATGCATCCCTCGGATTGCTCGAGTTGGCTTGACAGCGCCCATAAACTTGCCTGAAAGGACCAGTAGCCGGCAACGTCCGCGGAAACGGAGAACTCAACAGTCAGGTCGATGCCTTTGTCAACGGGGCAGTGGTTCGGCCCAACTGTGACTCTGACAACATCGAGCTCCACACTCGGACCCGCAGCCATGGTCGATGGTGACGAGCCACCCGGGAACTCAAGTTCACAACGTGATCGCGGGTGCACGAGAATGAGAATTCTTTCGGAGTGTTGCTGGCGATCGTCTCCGTGATGTCGAATTCGCAGCCTCACGCGAACGCGGACGCAGATCGTCAGAAACTTGCGTTTGTTATCTGATACGGTTGCAAGGCGAAACAAAAGCCACCGCATACAAAAGCAGAGACTGCAACAGCTTTCAAAAGAGCCAGAAATTCTACCTCCGTCTTGCTTGCAATCCGAATGTCGTCGGCGGCGCCGACGGCCGCGGGTGCGCCTGCACCGGCGAACCAATTGGTCACGCTCCACCAGTACTTCCCCGCATACGAGCTGCAAGCGTACATGCGAATCTGCGAGCTGCCGCACGAAGTGGTCAACAGCCGCTTCCTTTCGTATGGCAGCACAGGTGATCTGCCGCAGGTGCAGCACGGCAGCGCACTGGTTGGCGCACGGCGGTGCCTGGGCTACCTTCGTGCGTTGCGGCAGCCGCGAGGCGAGGAGATTTTCAACGAAACGCAAATAGCGGACGCTGCGGCGTGGATGGGTGTCGTGCACAATACGCTCAACGATGTATTGCTGTTTGGAATGGTGGAGGCTGGAATGCTCCGCGCAAACGCACGTGGGTGGAGCGCATCGGCTCTCGTTGACCGCCTCGGGTCCCCGTTTGACTCGTCCACGTCTGCTGTAGCGAGGTGAGGACCGCAGTGCAGGGCAGCGGATATAATCTCCCCTGTTTCGCTCACAATCCCACAAGCGAACTCCTTCGTGTTTGCCTCGTCTCGCATTTTCCTGTCCCCGATTGTTTTGCGTCGCCTGCTGCAGAGCGCGCACCTTCCTTGCAGCCCGCGGTTTCGACGACGCGCGGTGGGTGCGCCGTGTTGCCGCCCAGGCCTACCTCTCACTCGCCGAGCGATACAGGAATCGCGGGCACGAAGGCCGCTACTTCTTTGGGCACGAGCCCACCTCGCTCGACGCAGTGGTGTTTGGTCACCTGGCATCAGCTCGCGGCGTGCCGTCGTGCTCCTTGTGGGCGAAGGAGGATGCCTTGCCCGTGCTGGGGCCCCTCTTCGCTGCATTCGCCGGCCAGTTCTTCGCCGATGACGCCATCTTGGGAGCGAAGCCGTTCTGCAGTCTGACCTGGGCAGCCGCTGAAACGCTTACGGGTGCTGTTGGTGCCGGGCCGGTTGGTGCGGGCGCCTCACACGCAGACGCAACCGCCGTCACCGTGTGCCGGGGCGAGAAAGGGGTTGTCAACACATTCCGGCAGCGCGAGCAGCAGTGGCTCGACACCCTGCAGGCGCTGCACGAGGGCGGCGGGCACACTGATGAAGCTGGACGCGCTGAGCCAGCCATCCCTGCAGCCGGTGCCGCGGCCCGCCGCATGTTTGAAGTGCCCGAAGGTGCCGGCGGGGAAGCCGCTGCCGTCACCGCCGAGCCTGCATCGGCTGCACGCGCCTCTGCCGCCGCTGCCGGGGGTGTTTCTTTGCCTGCCACTGCTTCCGACTTCCCCCTTGGCTTTGGGGAGCGGCCGGGGATGCTGCGCCTGCAGCGGCGCGGCCCTTTCGGCTGGTACTACAGTCCGCCACCCTCTCCCGCGGCAGGAGGGCAGGAGACACTGTCGCACAGCCCTGCTGTCAACGTGCTTGCCACCTTCGGCATCCTCGGCGTTGCCGCCGCTGTCGTGGTGCTGGCGTTGCGCAGACAGCGGCATTGACGACCCACAGACAGACGCGTGAGCCATGGTCGGCGGCGACACATGTGCGCTGTAGCGCCGGGCCGCCTCAAACTCGTCCGCTGAGTTGCGAGCGGGGCATCACGCTCAGGGCGGAGCAGTCCCTGTGCGTTGTGGGCTCGTGCAAAGCGATACGCAATATTTGGGCAAGGTCGCGTTTCCTCGGCGACCCGCTGTGCGTGGCCGTGCGATGCCCTGCCACGAGGCCACACGCTCATGGTGCCAAGCCCTTCTCGCAGCAGGTGCAAGAGCTGCTGTTCCTGCCTGTTGCTCCCAACAGCGCGCTGACTCCTCGCACGCAGTGCTGACATATTTCCAAGTCATTGACGTTGACCACACTCGTGTACAGTGCCCATGCCGCTAAAAGCGTGGGACTGGTGAATCCGCTGACACAGTCGCTTTTGGAGCCTGTGAATCAACGCATCCGTGGCCGGGGCTCAGGCACTGCAATCTCGCCTACGATGCCGATCAGGTTGCAGTTCGATCACAGTAACGAGCAACCTCTTGATCGGGCTTCTGTAAGTGTGGCGCCACGCTTGGACTGGGAATATGCGGGCTGCTTAAAGCTGCCGATGGCAGTGGTCCTTTCATGGTGGGTCTATTCGCACTCGATGTGTACAGCATTCGAGGCGTACACGTTTTGGCCAAAACGCGCTGAAAGCTGCAGAACCCGTCGTCTCGTGTGGTCGCCACCAACACCGGACAGCCGTGCGTTCTTCCCTGCAAATTTGCCGATTGCGGAGGTCGCCGGCGATTGCGACCGCCTGTGCACATATGGATGGTGTGTCATCATGAGCTGCGATTTGGCTGCGGCGCATCATGTACACCACTGACAGGTAACACAGGGTTTGCACTCGCGCCCTTGTCAGATTCAACTCGAGTGTGCCGCCCGTTTTGCATCCCAGCTTCAGGCTGATTCCAACACAAGCATCGAATCGAAGCGAGTCAATGCTCATCCTCGTCAAGTGTCGACGTGGCACGCCGACCGGTTGCAGCGAAGCGCGTGCCGGGGGATAGCGATATGAAGGCAGCCACACGACTATCGGGAGTGACAGAATTCCCACACGGCCATCTGTTTCCGGTTGAGCGCACTGCGAGCGGTGGAAGTCCTTCAAGGGGCCGTGAGCGCCGGAGCGGAAAGCCCAAACTGCAGCGCCGAAGTTGCCACTACGTGGGCGAGAACCAACGCAATGCGCGTCGGCGAGCAGCGGCGTTCATGCTTACACCTCCTCCGCCTCGTCATTCTCGGGCACGGCGAAGGGGTCAACAGCGGGCGGCGGGCTGAGCAGCTCGTACGCGGGCAGGCCCAGACCGGCGTTTTGTGGAGTGGCGAATACAGCGCCGCTCAGCCGAGCTGCCGCCCACTGCGTCTCCACCGCGCGGTCAGTTTCGGTGGGGGCGTAGGTGGGGAAGGGCGGCTGAAAGGTCTCACTCCACGGCTTCTTGGGTGCGTCCACGACCCGGAGATAGCCGCCCGCCTTGCCCGGCACCGCGCCGGACACGTAGAGCAGCCCCCGGGAGATGTCCAGCTTGTACACCCGCAGGCACTCTACCGTCACGGTGTCGCCACCCATCTGGCCAGGCATCTTCTTCCCCTTGAACACACGGCCGGGCGTCTGCCGGCAGCCCGTAGATCCGAGCACGCGATGGCTCACGCTATTTCCGTGCGAGGCACTCTGTCCTCGGAAGCCGTGCCGCTTCATGCCGCCCTGGAAGCCCTTGCCCTGCGAAGTTCCCGTCACATTGACATACTGGCCAGGCACGAAATGCCGCACGTGAAGCGCTGTGCCCACGGGCAGCAAGGCATCAGGCGTGACACGAAACTCCGTCATCTTGATGGGCGCGGTCTCGACGCCCTGCTTGCGCAGGTAAAACTCCATGGGGCGGTTCACGTGCTTGGCGACGCCTGCGCCAACCTGCAGCGCGGTGTAACCCCGCTCCTCTTCCCGAATCTGAGCAACCACCACCGGCGACTCCAGCTTCAGGACCGTCAGCGGACGACGTGCGCCCCACTGATCGTAGTCACACGTCATGCCACACTTGAGTAGCAGAAGCCCCGTACGCTTGCTCATCGGTGTCCACTTGCTTGTGCTTCCGGGAACTGGACCGGCGGCATGCTGATACACGACCTGGTGCGGCGCCAGTACCGGCTTGAAATCAAAAACCCTGTCGCTCAATTGCGAGGATGTGGAAACCGCGCTGCCAGGTTTCACGCCGCGCGTGATCGGAGCTGTTGACTGCAGACTGCGTGCGCATGAGTGGAGCGCGGACGACATGCTGCCGGAGGGCAAGCACGCACGAGCTGTCGGGAGCAACGGTGGCACAGGGCCAAGACTGCGCAGCGCGCCAACCGCCCGGGCTGCGCTCATGGTGAAGCTTGCCTCAGTCCAGCGGTGGTGAGCTGAATGTCGCGCGCGCTGAACACCGGCGCACGAAATCGACCACGAGTCTTCCACCCTTGCTACAAGCAAAAGTATCTCGTTCCATCGTTGCACTCCGCGCGCCACGGGCATCCATCACGTGCAATTTACAGAAAAAGGGTCATGGCAGACAGACAACATTATACACGAATGTCGGCTCGAGCAACTCTAACTTGTGCGTTGGCGCTTGCTCTCGACTGGGCAGTTCTCGCACGCTCTAACTTGTGCGTTGGCGCTTGCTCTCGACTGGGCAGTTCCCGCAACGATGTGCACCATCGTGTTGAAACAATCGCGACCTCAGGACCTCAGCGGGCGCGCTGTCAGGACGCCGATCGGCACCGGAGCCCACACGCTGAGACAGAGTGGTGTTGCGGAGCAGGCGGCTAACAAACTGTGAAGCTGCTGGGTGCCCCCGACAGTGATGGGATTGTTCAGGAATGCCACCCGCACAGATGCGAGGCCTGTCGTTGTGCGCCGCTTGCCTATCCCGCTGCCGGGGGAGCGAGACGCATGGGAGATGGCGCCAGGCATGCCGACCCCATCGCACTCAGGCTGAGAACCTGCCGACTTCAGCTGTTAGTACCGGGTAGTCCGACGAGTCGCGACTGTAGACTAGAACCAGAACTTCTGATTTACGCAGCGGCTTGCCCGCTGGGCTTTTCGACACAATCCGAGCCTCGGTCGGGCGCAGTGCACGAGTGCTGCCGGCGTAACACCTCAAGTGACGGAAACTCTTTACTGTTCCTTTTCACGACCATACGATTGCTGCTTTGGCGACGGTTGCAGTGGCAGACCAGACACACCAAACCAATGGAGACTCAACCGACACCACCTCCCCACCAGTGCTCAAAGCGGCGAACTCGCCTGTTGCAAACGTTGCAGGCCCTGTGCAGCAATGTCTTGATCGACTGTCGGCGCCACACGTCTGCGGCGGACTTGCACCCCCGCCACTGGCGAAGCACGGTCCGTGCTTCGCCTCGCTGAATGGGTCGTTGCTGTCGCTCGCGAGCCGTCCCGCGGCTGGAACCACCTGCGGTTCTCACTGCTCTGGTCCAGCATACAAATTCCTTTGTGGACCTTTCTTTTTCGAAGGGAACACACAGGGCGCTGGCCACGCGGCGCTTCCGCCGCCTCCCCGTGTACGCTGGCGAACGCGAATTGATTTGACGACACTGCCAGCCGTCGGCTCTTCGTACAGGCGATGGAGAACTTCTCACAGTCTCATCAACGGATTTCTCTCCACGGCGAGCGAGACTGGCTCGCTTGACTATTGACGGCCTCACAACAAAATTTCAACAGGGCTGGAAGGAGTCTGCCATCTCCGGCTTCGCGCTCTTGTGTAGCCCCGCGCCAAGAGACCTCCCTCTCCCGAACAACAGCAGAGGATCTAACAACGGACTCAAAAAGCATCAGCGTCACAGACACGTGAGAAAACGTAGGCATGTAGCAGCGAGTTTGTAACACCCATACAGTAGCGGGTTCACAGAAAGCAACAATGCTCCGGTTGCGAAAAAGCGTGTCGTTGTCGAGTCAGTTCACGACAACGGCTCGATATAAGCTCGACAGCAATCAGTGGAATATCAGACGCCAGATTCTCAATGTTTCATCCACCTGCTATGCTGGTTTCGTTAAAGCCGGGCAGGATTATTTTGCACAACAAGCCATCAGTGAGCAACTAATTCCACTTCACGGATAAGTACACATCTGCTCTTGAGCGACGACAACGCATGCTCGTACACGCTTCAGCGTGCCGAGATCTTCCTTCATCCAAATTGCCAGTTTGTTGGTAACAGTCTTGTTCGCGCAGGCATCAAATCGACGGCAACCCAACATTCGAGATGCTTCGCAACTCGTTAAAGCACATATTTCACCTTTTTGTCACTGGTTATAGATCCGAGCCGGTGTGCTGCTGGGCGTGCAGTGTGTCGGGCTCGGATATTCGCTCATAATGAAGAGTATTGAGTCAAACAGGTGATACATTTCTTTTGTGAATTTGTTGTCATGCTTCGTCTTGATTTTTTTCATGACAAGTTGCATGAGCAAAAAATCGAAAGAAATTCCTCCCATCCAGTCGCAGTGAAGTTCAAGTGCAAACGCACTGTTGATTTCTTACGCAATGCTGGCAGCGCGATGCACTTCCTGACGTGCTTGTCGTAGGCACGCAAAGCCTTTCCTGCTCCGCGTTTTTCGCCAAACTGTGCTAAATGCCTTCAACCGCGTTTGCAAAATTGAAGCACTTGTTTCTGGTTCAAACTTCAGTGAGCACGCGTGCTGTTGATAGCGAAAGAGATTTGCAGCACATGCGTTGCAGTTGCCGGATTGGCGGACATCCAACAAATCATCCATCGATTCGCCCCGGCAATCGAGCCACCGATACGGCGAAGGACTAAGATCGCGCCTCGCATATTTAACTGTTCCATGTGCTAACAACGTGTATCCTTTCGCGCCTGCAGTATTGCTAGCACGTCCGACTGCAAAATACCGGCTCAGCAAGCTCTTTGACGACTCTTCGCTCCGCAGTGCTCTCGTACGATGTCTGCGGCAGTGTGCTGCCTTGTGCGACGCTGCGCGACTGTCTCAAAAGTGCTGGCGAGGGACGTGGCGGCCCTGCATTCGCTTTCTTCAAGGCCCTTCATTCGCTTTCTTCGAGAGTGCCACCGTGTGTGCGGCGTTCATGTTTTCGCCGATGACCTGCCATACCGGTGCGAACCCTGGATTTTGTTGTTTGTTTGCTCGAGCTCACGTTGTCTGGCTGGGGCATCGCTGGTGGCACGAGCTTAGTAGAATTTCATTTGGCCTCAAAGGGTCTGAGCCAGAGCTCTGGTCTTTTTTTTTCATTCAATCACCGCGATAGGCCGACTTCGAAGCCCGCTCGCACGCATCGCTAGCTTTCAAGTAGCCACCATGGCCACTCCCCACGTCTGCCTTTTCAAGAGCTCTGAAGAGAAGTCCGGGGTTGCGGACCCTCCCCACCTCTGTTTTTTCAGGGGCTCTGAAGAGCAGTCCGGGTTTTGCCTCGATAATCGAGGACTTGCGTTTCTTCGAGAGCAAACAAATTGCTCCCCAATCCTGGTTTCGAACTGGCAAAGCAGACAAACACGAGGAGGAACCGGGCCCAGCCCTGACAACTCTCAGTGGGAACCGAACAGCGGCGACCCAATGGCGACGGAATTCAACTGAAGTCCACAGAGTTCAAGCGTTCGGTGGGCTACATGAGGGTGTCGTGCAGCAGCATTTCGGCATCTCGTTCCGGGTGCGCTAGCAATGTCGAGGCCCCAAGGACACAATTTTCGAGAGCAACGGAAAGGCCTTCCCGAGCACAATACTGGAGCACCCTTCGCAGTGCTGCAATCGCGGCTCTCGCTTTGGAAGTCGCGGGGGTAGTTGCGGCAGCCCTTTTACGAGCTTCGATGGCTTCTGCGAGTTCATCCTCGATGGCGAGCCCGTCGGACCTCGCTGCATCATCCCCGAGACCCAGCGATCCTGCAAGAAACAGCGCCGGCATGGCGACCAAACAAACATTACGGTGGCGTTTCAGCAACAGCAGCGGCGCCAGTCTCGCACATGGATGCATGGAGTCGCACCTGTCAACCAGACCCATCCATTGACACCGAACACCACGTCACACGCAACGGGTTCAGGAAGAGAGAGCACGTGCTGCTTCTGTCGTGGCACGAGCGAAGCGGGGACCTTGACCAAGCAGCCGTTGTCAAGCTTTCCGTATTGCATCGATCGGGCGTGGAGCATGACCGATCCATCGCTCAAAACGGAGTGCACTTCGGCCTGCATTGGAGAAGAAGGGCACCGCTTGTGCTGCGATAAATTGCTGCGCACCACATGTGTTGCCGCAGCAACGACAAGCCGAGAGTCGTGCTCAACACTCACACCAACGAGATCGCCCTCGGCAAGAATTCCTCGCATCGCGAGCTGATCCTCCAGAGTTCGACGTCGTTGATCACCGCCGGTCAGATGCACTGCGGAAAGCGGCAGAGAAGCGTCTTGCCGGGCGCCGATGTCAACGAGCCACCGCTTTGCTGCGATCTGCAGGAGCGAGGGTCAGAAGCAAACTATGAGCAGTTTGTCCAAAGCGCAGCACGCGCTCAGTTACGGGGGACCGCCCAGGCCACAACGCACCTCCTTAACGCGGCCAACAACGATGTCGCCGACTTCAGGAATGTATCGGTGCTTTGCAGGTTTGACCGACACCCAGCGGGCGACCCGCTCCACACTGCCCAAAGTGGAGCTGATGAGAGCGGTCGAGCCACTCTCCGCGTATGTACCATGACCGCTGCAAAGGCAGTGAAAGCAACAGCACAAGAGGCACCTGAGAGAAGAGGTGCGTGCGTGCAACTTGTTTCTGATTGCGCAGATCGCCGGCGCTCACCGCAAAAGGCCTTGGCCGTCGGTAATCGTTTGACCTGGCGAGACAATCATTCTGGGAAAAATTGCAACCAAAGTGAAGCGTAATACGCCGCAAGCCTTCAGGGCAGAAAAGGGCTGTGCAATCCCCCCGGGTGGGTCTCTATCTTGCTTGCTGCGAATCCCATGTTTCATCCGCCATTTCGCTGTTCGTGGGAGTTCAACTGATTCAGGGGAATGCTCCACGTGACACGGCAGTTCCTTGTGCTACGAGGATGCATGCTTCCAGGAGCGGTCAGCGACATCAGGTTATTTGACGAATGCGGTCGAACACTATCAATTCGGCTTGAAGATCTGACTTGACCCGATGGCAGGCAGCGCCGGCTGAGTCCGATGATCGGACGGCCCCACTGCGGATACGGTGTGGCACTGCGTGCTTTTGATGGGGCTGGATAGCATGATAAAGCCAGTGTGACTTGAAAATCACCACCGGTCCCAGCCAAAGCGTGATCCCACCAACTTGAAGACAATTGTCACAAGGAGGTGAGCCGTCGTAGAGCCCGACCGCAGAACCGACGCGGCCGGTGTTGAGACGGGGAAAAAGAGCAACGGGCAGAGTCACGAGGTCGGACACAGCCGATCGGGCACTGAGAGGCCACCCGGGACACAGAATGAAGCAGCATGGATCGTAGAGGGCAGTGTGCCAGCAATGAAGAGCTGCCTACCCGACCGCACGAACACAAGCCACGCCTACTTGCAGGCCTCTGCTCGGCGGCGACATACAGGCGTCAGAAGCCAGCTCGCGGCATCGACCGAAACAGCGGCCACGGCCCCGAGAGCCACATCTGCATTGGACTCAAGAACAAATTTGTCACACTCCTTACCCCCGCGTATGAATCTCCTTGCTGTCAGCGGTAGGTCCACCGCGCAGCGCTGCGTAGTCGGATTGTTTGCTGTGGGACACCCCGGTCGCCTGCGTGGGAGGCATCATGCGCGCGTTCCAAGAAGGCAGCGCGTCGGTCGAAAGCCGGCAGCTCGCCTCCCCAGCCTCGTGCTGCTTGGTCGAGCCCGCCGCCGGGCCGATGAAGCGCTTGCTCGTGGTGCGTGCCGCGTGGGGGTTCATGTACATGGTGAGACTGGGGTCGCCCTCGGGGGCCACACAAACGGACGCCTTGGGGCTGCCGTGGGGCAGCGAAGGCCGGCGCACCTGCCCGTCGGCTCCAGCGTGCACCACCGCGCGCGGAGTTGACAGCGGACGGCCGGTGTACCCGCCGCCGACCGCCCCGCCACTGCTTGGGGCAAGCAGCGGCCGTGTGGGATCCGTCGAGGGCACCCCGCGGGCGCCGCCCCGCATGGCTCGAACCCAGGAGGACAGAGAGCCTCCGCCGCGCCCCAGCGTCAGCACGTTGCTCTTCCACGCGTGGCCTGCCCCGCCCACGCCTGCCGCACGCTGCGGGCCCAGCAGCCCATCGAGGCCGTCGTCTGCGCTGTTGACGTCCGATGCGAAGGAGGAGCCGAAGGCGAAGCGCCACCAGCGCAGCGCCTCCACGGGCAGCACGCACGCTGCGGCGATGAGCAGGTGGCTGAGCCAGAAGACAGGGTCCTTGGCCGTGTTGGTCAGGGAGCCGTAGTCGATGAAGGACTGGAAGGCAGTGGTGAAGTTGACCAGAAGCATGCCCGCGAAGGCCAGCGCGTGCATGCCGAAGACGGACAGCAGATTCATCCAGTTCACGCGCCGCAGGAGCAGCAGCATGGTCAGGTCCTGCACCCACATGTAGGCGAAGTAGGTGAGCAGGCCGAGGCTCTCGTAGTCTGCAGACTGCGACAGGGACGCCGCGAAGACCGCCACCAGCACCGTGAGTATCGCCTGCCACAGGCCGCGCAGCATGTAAGCGACCATAGTCCCCGCGGTCATCATCGTGCCCTCATTGCACATGCGGTACGCTTCCGGCAAGGCGAGGGCGGTGGCCTGGCTGACGTCGCGGTCCGTCATGAAGAACACAATGGGCACGAAGACGACCACGTTGTAGGCGGCCACGCAGAGGGAGTTGAAAAAGGAGACGCCCGCGTAGCCGGAGAAGAACCCGAACATGATCTGCATGACGCAGAAGAGGAAGGACTTGTAGAAGCTGTACTGCGCCACCACGCAGGTGCGGTAGTAGCTGTAGCGCCCATGCACCAGCAGCAGGCGCTGCAGGGAGCGGAAAAAGGCCACGGAGTAGTCGGAGGCGCGGGACGCCTGCAGCCCCTCCTTGCCACGGATGCCCACGCCCACGGCAGCCTCTGCACGGGCAAGGCGGGGGAGGTGGCCGGTGGCACGAACGAAGTTGCGGAGAAAGACAACACGCCGGATAAATCAGGGCAGGTCATGACCGCAGGCCACTAGACAGCAGGGGAGCCGCAGCGACTCAGCGCCTCACCTTGAATCATAGCGACGTCGTTGCCGCCGTCGCCGATCGCGAGCGTCATGTGCCCCGCATCCTTGACCAGGCGCACCAGCTGGCCCTTCTGCTTCGGCGTCACGCGGCAGCAGATCACAGAATCCGCAGACAGGCATATAGCGCCGAATCGCGCCTGCAGCGGAGGAGGAAATATATATTGCAAGTGATCTCTTTGAAAGGGTTGAACACAGAGCGCCCAGGTCTGAGCGCCAGCTTGGCAAGCCGACCCGAGTAAATGCCACGGCCACAGCTGCAACGCACCATCAGCCTCTCGTCTGCGAAAATGATCGCGAGCGTCGCCCCGCGTACAATGACCGTGAAGGGAGCCGGGCTCGCTGCCCGGCCAGAGCAGGGCGTTGCAGAGCCGGTGGCAGCCACGCCCGCCCCCAGCGGATTGACTGCCACCATCGTGGCAGTATCGGGCACGGGTGAGTGCGCGGCAGCCGCTCCCGTGGGCCGGTGCGGCGGCAAAGCGGTGGTGCGTCCCCCTGCGAACCCCAGGGAGAGCGTGCTCAGGGTGGCGCTCCAGCCGGTGGCGATGGGCTCGTAGGCCAGCTGATACCCCTGCCGCTGCAGCCCTTGCGCCGCGGTGTCCAGCGAGGGCTTCACCTCGCTGGCGCTCTCCCCGTCGATCTCAATGAGGCTGTTGCCCGCGGGCTTGAGGTTGCACGTCTTGGCGATCGTGAGGGCGGTTGAGAACTTATCGCCCGTGAGCATCCAGAACGCGATGCCTGCCTCCTTGAGCAGCGCGATGGTCTCCGGCACGCAGTCCTGCAGCTTGTCCTCGATGGCGGTGGCCCCTATCAGCAGCAGCCCCTCCTCCATGCTCGTGTACACACGCTCCTTGGCTGCGTCTCGGTCCGTCATGTCCGCCGAGGCCGCGTCGAAGGCGCCCTTGAAGGTCGCGTACTGCGCCTCGCTCAGGTCCTTGTACGCGTACACGAGCGTGCGCAGACCCGCGCTCGCGTAGGCGTCGATCTGCGCCTGCGTGCCCCTCGCTGCAGCCTCCTGCCCCGGTGCCAGGCGCGCCATGACCATGTCATCCGCTCCCTTGCAGTACATGCGCAGCTCCTGCGTGGCGAGGTTGCGCAGGATCACGCTCATGCGCTTGCGATCGGAAGAGAACTCGAAGCAAGCGAGCTGCCGGTACGTCTCACGCGCCTCGTGCCGCAGCGCCTCAATGGTCACGTCATCGCCCTCCCGCTGCACCAGCGCCACGCCGTACGCTGCCGCCGCCTTGACGAGGGCCTCCTCGTCGGGGCTGCTCGCCTTGTAGATGCGGCCCCCGTCCTTGCCCGTGCTGGGCACCACGTCGTTGTTGAGGGCGAGGGTGCGCAGGAACTCGAGGGCGCAGGCGTCGCGCCGCCCCGCAGCGGCGTCCCGGCTCGCTGCGTCGTAGAGCCGCATGTCGGCCATGATGCCGCCGGCAGCAGCGTGCAGCAGCGAGTGCGGCATGGAGCCGGAGGGCGGGGCGTGCGCGGCAGAGTCGGGCGCTGACGAGAGCCCCTCGCCGTCCCCCTCGTCGAAGCGGCCGTACTGCACGCCGCAGACGGTGGCTACCTGGAGCACCATCTTGTTCTCCGTCAGCGTGCCCGTCTTATCCGTCAGCACGTACTTGACCTGCCCCAGGTCCTCCGAGAGGGCCGTGCTGTTGGAGACAGCGCCGACGGGGGCGGGCTCGTCGCTGTGTGCACCCGCACCCGACGAGGCGCCGCCAGCGGGCGCAGCTGCAGCGCCGGCTGCAGCGCTGCTTCGCATCGGGTTGGGCGCTGCAGTCACACCCGGCTCCGGGGCTGGGAACAGGTGCACGTCAGCGTTGATGTAGTTAGCGTATGCGAGCTTGCACAGGTCCAGCGTTAGCTTGAGGGAGATGGGGATCATCGTTGAGTTCAGCAGCAGGAAGCGGGCGGGGATGACAAGCGGCTGGTAGAAGGGGGAGGCAGACAGCGGGATGATCTGCAGGTACCACGAAGCCACGCCAGAGTCCTCGTTCCACACGTCGCCCACCGCGCCGAACACCGCCACTAGCATCAGCTGCAGCAGGAAAACGGCGGCGGAGATGCTGTTGATGAAGCCGTCTGTCCGCGTGTACTTGGTCGGCGGCGACTTCTTGTTCTTGCCGAACTTCGTCTCGTTGCCCGTGTAAACCGCCAGTCCGTACACCCAGTCCGTGTTCCGGAGGTGGGTGGCCTGGAGCAGCAACTGGCTCGAGGACAGAGCCTGGACAGGCGCACCCGGACCAGTCCGCAGCTGCGAGTCGAACTTGTAAATGTGCTCATTCGGCGGCGCACACTCTACCGAGCCGCGAAAGGCCCCCAAGGCGCCTTCGGTCACCAAACCCGCCGTGGCCGGCAGCGCGCTGCGCACCTTGAGGTTGCTTTCCCCATCCAAGTTCGTGGTCTGAATGAAGCAGTTGCCCTTCGCGTCGCTGCTTGACAAGATTACCAGGTCGGCGGGCACCTCGTCGTTGGCTCGCAGCATCATAATGTCACCAACATGCACGTCGCGAGACTGCACCTCCTGGCGTCGGCCACCCCGCACCACGGTGTACGTGCGGGCATTCGCAGCGTTGTCAGCCTTGCGGCGGCCCAGATCGTCCCAGCCCTCTTTCACGGCCGTCACGCCGAAAATGACCGCAAGGGGGAGCCACGTTGTGAGTGGATTCACCGGCGTAATTTCCTTGACCAGCTGAAGGCATGCAATCAGCAGGAAGTACTTGTTCATGGCGCGGCTGAACTGCTCCATGAGGTTCTTGGGCACGAAACTGAGCAGGTTGTATTTTGTGTTGCTGATTGCGTTCGAGGGGAATAATTTATTCGCCTCGGCATCATTCGCACGTACAACGCGGTTGCCAACCACTTCGGGGCGTCGGAAGAAGTTCATCGTCGTCGCGCGCGAATGGGAAGTCGTGTGAAGTAGGTGCAGGAGGCGCCGATCGGAGCCGCAACGTCACACCCACCGAACAGGTGCCGGCTTAACTCAACGCGCTCTTCAAAGCTGCTTGTATAGGCGGTCCCGGCTGGGGTTCGTGCCGTTTGTGAGCGACGCCATGGGCGCAGAAGTTCGTAGATGCGGAACGGTCAGGCGAGGTGTGAGCGCAGCGAAACACAGGTGCCACCGCAACAGGACGCTAAGACCTTGCGGAAAAGCAAAAGCCAATGCGGTAGCCGCATCGAAGGGGAGCCGCCAACCTCCTCGTGCCACACACAAGGCGAAGAAACCTCAAGATTTAAGGGGGCTTCCGTCCGTCGTCCCTTCGGACAAAAAAAGCCCACAAAAATAGGGGAGACAGGAGTCCGGCCACATAAGGCATCATATCCGCTAAAATTCAGGCCGTGCCAACATTGCAACGATTGCTATTGGCCTGCGAGCTGCACAATTCAGCGCAGCATCGAGATATCGTGCTGGACACCTGGGTCTCGCACGCCCTGCGCACACACAGCTCTGCGACCTCCGCCAGAAGCTCTCACGCATACAGCCTATCAACCATGGCTGTTGATGCCAGGGTTGAGCGAGAAGCACGCGTGAGTGCAGCACGATCAACTTCCGAAACCAGCACTTCGTGTCACCGACGCGCGACGTGCACGTGTCCAACGGGTCAACGATTTCGTCCGTGTCACGAGTGATCGTGTATCGTGCAGGAGTGGATTGAGGAGATGACCGGTGTTCCGTTCTATGGCGCTACATTTGCCGAGAGCTTGAAGGATGGTGTCATCTTGTGCAAGCTCGCCAACAAAATCAGGCCAGGGAGCGTGAGGAACATCAACGACCCCACGTCATCAGGGAGCCTGGCAAAGTTTCGGTGCATGGAAAACATTGCTTCGTATCTAAAAGCAGTTCGGGCCGTCGGAATGAAGGAGTTCGAGATGTTTGGCACGCCGGACTTGTATGAGGAGAAGAACGTGGATCAGGTGCGCTCTAGGCCGCAATGTCACAGCATTCATCGTCAGGAGTGCCCGCCCTTTGCTTATCGTGTCATTGCTTCACTTGAGATTCGCCTCGCGCTCTGTTGCAGGTAATAAGCTCTATTCACGCTCTAGGGCGCACCCTTCAGACGGTGATGCCAGACGCACCGTTCCCCAAGCTGGGCATCAAGGTCGTGGAGAAGAATGAACGCGTTTTTACGGAGGAGCAATTGCGTGAGGCGCGTTACGCCGTGTCCGTGCTGAACCTGGGTAGCAGCAAGCTGGCTGCCCGCGCTGCGATGGACGTGATGGAGGGGCGGCCAGCGCTCGTGGACGTGTTGGGCGAGCCAACCAAGGTGCCGGTGCCCGTGAAGGCGACGACGACCACGGCAGCCAAGCCAGCCGCCACTTCGACGGCATCGTCCGCAGCGGCGAGAGCAGGGGCTGGGACCTCCTCCGCGTCCAATGCCTCCGGTGCCTCGTCTGGAGCGGGCGCGATGCCGCAGAGCAGCAGTAGCAGCGCTGGAGGCGGCCTCCCAGCGGGCTGGATTGAGGGCAAGACGGACGAAGGCTACACATATTACTACAATTCTGCGACAGGCACGACCCAGTGGGATCGGCCTGGAGGGGAGGCCGAAGCAGCTCCTGCCTCGCTGCCTGAAGGCTGGACCGAGAGCAAAACTGATGACGGGACTCCGTACTACTACAACACCGTGACAGGCACAACCACGTGGGACAGGCCTACGCAGCCAGCTGGTGGTGCTGCTGAGGATGCGCTGCCAGCGGGTTGGACATCGGGTACTGCGGAGAGCGGACACGTGTATTATTGCAACTCTGTGACCGGCGCCACGCAGTGGGAAAAGCCGACGGAACCAGCTGCCTAGCTTGTGTGTGAGGTCACTGCTGCTACCCTGGCCTGCGTCCTGAGCCTCGTTTTCAGAGGCTCGTTACAACATTTCATGACCGCTGCTTGTCCCGTTCCGGTTGTGACACGCCGGCCTCCGCCGCCGCCGTTGTGCCCATGCCGTGGGCTGCCTCGCTCGCGGAAGCGTGTTCAGCCGGTGAGGCGCAAACCTCATTGGCGCATGTGTAACTCTGCTCCGCCCACTTGAAGGGGCGTGCCGTGTTGCTGACGCTGTAGCGAGGAATTCTCTTCCGACACAACTTCGAATTCCACGATCGGTTCAATCATGAGTTCAGATATTACATTCGGAAGAAACGGTGCCTGCGCTGGCGCCGTCGATCCCGGTCGCACGTTGCGCATAGCATGGCGTACTTACACCCCCGCCCTACGTCGATTTACTTGCCAACCATTCGACTGCTGGCGTTTGACCGATGCTCTGCGATTGCGATCGCTGCAGCTGCAGACAAGGTGCAGTCCGTGTTGGCGAGCAGCATGCAAAACACATTTGAGATCAAGCACAACAAGCAATGCCCCGTGACATGCGGTCAGGAGCCAGTACACGCACTCTGAGGCTCTGAGCAGTCGTTGGGTGAGAGCAGCATGCGCACGAACTCCTGTACGTTCCTCGAACGTCAGCCGCGCTCGCCTCAGAAGATGCGGTCGCGCGTGTTCGCATTCGCTGCGCTGGCCACGAGCAGAGTTCGGGCATCAGGCCTGGGCAATAAAGGTTGTCCAGGCCTGGCCGCGCGATATCCCTGGGAACAGCCACATCAGGGGGCCGGCGATGGCTTGGTGAAGATGTCGCGCAAGGGCCGCATGCGACCTGTGGCGCTGGAGGACGGCGGCACGCCCGCGGCCGGTGGGCCACCCAAAACTCCAGCTTCTGTTGGGCCGATGCGGCCGCCCATGGCCGCCACTGTGAAGTAGCCGGCAGCGGGCACCTCTCCCGAGTCAGCCGGACGCCCACGCTCGGACGGCTGCGCAAGCATCAACGACGAGGCATTGATCGCGTCAGTCGCGCCGGCCCGAGCTCCGCCATCGCCCGTCCGTCCCGTGGGCGCCTCTTGCGCCCTGAGCACAGCAGAGATGGCTGCGAGCTCGTGGCTCGAGGCAGCCCCGAGGGTAACGGCAGCTGTTGGACCCCTGCGGTGTCCGGGCGCGCTGTCGGCCCTGTCGAGGCCAGGTGACGGTGCAGCGGAATCAGTGGTCTCTGGGCCCGCCCCAGCGCGCTCGCGAGCCCCTGCGGACGCAAAGGTGGGCCGGGCCGTTTCAGCGCCGCCTGATGCTAGGTCCGTCGGTCGGCCTGCCACAAAACCCGCCCCACCGCGCCCGAAGCGAGGCAACAAGCTCGGCACACGCGGCAGCCATCGCGGTGACGCCAGCGGCGCTCCCTTGGCAGCAGGGCCGTCGACGTCGGGTGACACAGCGCCGCCGAAGAATCGACTCGGTGGCTTGCGTTCGACAGGCGCTGGCACTGCCGCGGTAGCGGGGCTGAGCGGGGAGCCGCTGGGGCTTGCTACCTCGGGGGAAACGCCGGCCAAAGTCGATCCTGCCCCCACATCCCACGGTGGCCGATGGTATTGGAGCGGGCGCGGCGTGGTCAGGGCGTGCCGGCTGCCTGCCCGCTTCAGCACCTTGTCTGCGCGGGCGAAGAAGGCACTCCACTTAGCGTCGTCCTCCTCCTCGCCCTCAACAGGGGTGCCAGACTTCGGCCGAGCAGAGCCGTGCCGCGCCAATGCGCCGCTCCGAGCCGGCGAGAGCGGGCCGGACGACGGCGCCGGACTCACATTGATTCGGCGAGCCGTAGTGGATGCGGAGCCAGCGGCAGCCTGCTGCTGGGCAAGCGCCCTTGAAGCCGCGGACGTTCCTAGCTGGTGTTCGACCGGCGAAGCCGCCGGCAGCCCTCCGGGAGCCTCCGAGCTGGCTGGCCCTTGGACAGCACAGGCCGGGGCGGAGCCAGCGCGGGTTGCTGCGGCCTGTCTGCCCTCCAGCCGCTCCGCCACCACTTCCTGCAGCACCTGCAGCACTGGCGCAGGCAGTGCAAAGACGAGTCGCCGCACGGCTGCAGCGTCCATAGCGGCGTGATTGAGATGCAGATGCAGCCCTCCCTCGTCCCGAAGGGTGGGATGCGGAGCTGCGGGCGCGGGAGCTGGCACGGCAGGGGAACCGGACGACACCGGGGGCGATGGCGCATCCAGCGCTGCGTCTTCGCGGATCGTTGCCAAGCCTGGTGTGGCAACCGACACGGCCGTCGACGGCAGGGCTGGGACGGCTGGTTGCTCGCTCGGGGCTGGCAGGGCCGCAGCGGCCAAGATCGCGTCTCCGCCCGTGGACGCGACACGGCCATCGACCGATGTGCGCTTCCCGGGGTCGGGGCGGACAGCGGCTGTCGGCTGCAGGAGCGAGGTTCCTGTCGGGCTCACGAAGGTTTTCGAGGCGAGGATGCCAGCAAGGCCCCGCGCGCTGCTGTGGCCCCGATCCCTGCCTGTGGCCCCTATGTCGAGGCCAAGTACGTCGAGGCCGATGGCAGCGCTGGCGAGGCGCATGTGTCTGCGGTCTGCAGCTGTCAGCGTGCGCAGCGGATCCACCTCGCCTCCCGCCAGTGCAGCGGGGGCAAGCGGGCCGGCGTCCAACTGCGTAGCCTCCGGGAGGCGGTCAGACGCAGCGCGAGTGCCTGCGGCTCGCGGCAGCGCAGCGACGCCATAATCTGCGCTGACAGCAGCATTGCCGCTCGCGAAGAAGGCAGCGGACGACGAAGAAGAGTGGGTTGGGGGCGATCCGATTGAGCTGCCCTCCCCTCCGGAGGCCAGCCGTGCCTCCGCTGCAAGGTCGCCAGAGGCTGTCACCGCCAAGCCCCCTGAGGCGCCATCATCGCTCACAGCAATGACGCGCAGCCCGTGGGACTTGAGCGCCTGCGCACTGGCAGTGCGTGATGACTGCAGGTCGCGAGCCAGGCCCCCGCGGAATGCTGCAGGCGGGGGACGCCACGGCTGCCAATACACTGCGTGCCGCAGCAGCCTGCAGGCGATGAGGGCTGGAATGCCGTATACATGCACGGGGAAAGGGAGCGGGGCCGCATCCGCGAAGCCAACAGCGCCAGCTTCTAGCATGCGCTGGGTGATGGAGAAGGCAGTCGCGGACGACACGAGTGCGATTGCGGTGGTGCTTGCGTCGAGCAGGTGCCACAGGGAGCGCCGCCACAGCTCCGCAGTGCCAAGGCCAAATGCAGCAGGTGCAGGCGCTGGCGGGATCGGTACGCGCCGGCAGCAGCAGTGGTGGGACAACTTGGTGACGACGGCGGCTGGGGTGGCGAGGAGGCAGAAACACGCCGCGACTCCACCCTCAACCCAGAGCCGAGCTGCCTGCTCGACTGTGAGGAGCGCGATGACCACCAGCTGCAGCACATGCAGCCTGTAGCGCACGGCGGGCGATATCCCATCAGACAGGAGGATGGAGGACAGGAAGAAGACGGCGAGAGCACCGGCTAGCAGCGGCACTAGCAGGCCTGGTCTGTAGAGAAAGACCGCAAGTCGCTCCCTCCGCGGTGGGGGTCCAAACTGGGCGTCGAGTGCGCGCGTAGCAGCGCGCCGCCTCGCGCGGACCTTCGCGGCCCGCTCCAGCTGCCGTTGCTTCTCCACGGCCTCCATCAGAAGGCGCATGTCCACCAGCTCGCCAGTGTGCAGCGCGGTGATGTAGAGAGGAACGACGCTCTTCATGAGCCACACTGCTCCCACCGCAATCAGCAGGGCGAGCACCGCGATCCACAGCTGCGACGAAACGGCCTCGGCCCCGTGACTACCCAACGAGTCTGGCGACAGGAAGAACACATACCAATAGCGCACCACGAGGGAGACGCCAAGAGCACTGCCCCAGAGCGAGCCCTGCATGAGGTGCAGCAGCAGGGACGGTCGACCCAGCCAAAACAGCTCTCGCTGCGCCTCAATACACGCCTGTTGGACCACGTGCGGATTCAGAGCAGCTGGCGGCACCGGCGCCTCCTCGTCACCTACGGCTGTTGCGCGAGGCTGGGTCGCCTGCAACTGCTCCACCCTGCGCGCAGCCACCTCCAAGTAAGAGCCATGCATGACCTCAGTATGCACAGCATGCACCTTATACAGGACGAGAAGTGATACCGCGCCTGCGGGGATGGCCACAGCCAACACCTGTGCGCCAGGGTTCACCCCGATTGACTTGTAGAGATCAGGCAGCAAAGCCGCGAAGAACAAGTCCGCGACCACAGCGGTCAACAGCACGAACCAAGCGCCCAGCGGAACCTCCACCAGTTGTTTGAAAACGTGCTGCTTGGCCTTGCGGAGGTAGCTATGGAAACTGAAATCCGTCGGCAGCGAGTTGCCGGCTACAAACTTCCAGCGCTGCTCCAAAAAGCGCAGAGTTCGCAAAGCCTCCCAGTATCGATGGGCCGAAATTGGATGCCGCATGGCAGTGCAACAGCCAATGCGTCGACGGGACACTGGCGTGCTGGGAGTGGCGGGCAGTGCCACCAGGCGCTCTCCTGTGCCCGCTGTCAACCCCACCAGCCGCTGCAGCTCCAGAAAGGAGTGTTTCAGCCGGTTGTACTCTGGGAAGCTGAGTGCGTATCGATCTTCGATTGCTTCCCACTCGTTGGCGATGCTGACTGACAGCATGGAGAGACTCAGCACAATGAGGAGAAACAGCACCGCTAAACTGAAGATCCACACATGCACGCTCTCCACCTCCGCCACGGCATCCGATCCCTCAGCAATCGCTCCACTCGCTGACGCGATGAAGAGCGCGAACGTAATCAAGCCCATGATGCCGAGCTCGCGGTATCCAGAACGCAGCATTTCCATCAGATGGTGGTGCTCACTCGCGAGGTGCTCGATAAGGGCCAACGCGGATTGGGCGCCTAGAAGGCTCGCGATGGTGATGATCGTAATCACACCCGCGCTCAGAGGCTCCACATCGCCATGGGGAGGCATGAACGGCGTCAGAGCCCTCGCGCCAGCGGCTGTCGCCGTTAGGCTATGCATGGCTTCCTCACACTTTCATGAGCCGGTGTGTTTGCGTCACAAATACACAGTCGCGGTCACCGAGAAGAAAACTCAAGAGTACGGGAGAATTTTGGGGCCTTCTCAGGACCAATCGCACACTCACAGTCTCGATTGAAGTGAGGTCTTCGAACGCGAAACTCTGCAAGGTTCGCAGTTGGACGGACAGTATGATGTGGTAGAGAGAATGCTCGCAGGCCTGCAATCACGGGCCAGTCCAATGTCGCAGGATGCGGAAGTTTCCAGCCAAAGCGTGCAATTGTATTTGTAATTTGAGGAATAAACGACAGTCAGCGGACAATTGTCGGTCACATCTTCTCTGCGCCGTCGGCAACCGTTTCTGTGGGTTGTACTCGCAGCAAAGTCCCTCCATGGCCGCTCGGCCAACTCCACCAGGACCTCCACGACCGCCGTCCCTCGCCGTCGGCTCGCCGCCTGGCCCCCCAATACCCTTACCTGCGAGTGGTACGACACTCTCGTCCGGCTCCGCTGCACTCGGCTCGCCGGGTGCGCCGGCTCCACCGAGGCCGCTCGCCGTGGTTGGCCCTCCATCCGCGCCACGTCCTCCTGGACAACCTGCCCTTCCAGCTGGACCGCCCATGGCACAGCGGCCGAACGCCCAAATCCCACCCCCAGCATCAGGGCCAACAGCTGCTGCTACCCCTGTGCCGTCGGTACCGGCGTTAGCTGGCGCCACACCCGTACCATCAATGGCTACATCGGCACCGGCGGGTTCGCCGCGGGCACTGCCACCACCTGGTCCACGGCCTGCAGCGCAGCCGACGATACTTGGAGCGGCCAGCGGTCCTGCGCCGAAGCCTTCCGTGCCCGGTGTGTGTTTCGACTGGTGTCATCGTATGGCGAGGCAGGCACGCTGGTGCACCCCGTGACACGCAGCCTGCCAAGCTTGCTTGCATCCCTCCGTCTCAGCTGGAGCCACCCGTGCTCGATGGGTGGACGATCTCATTTTCTACGACGTCATATTGCGCCGGTGGTTTATCGTGTGTCCGTGTGCGATGATCAATTGCAGCAGCAGCAGCAGCAGCAGCAGCTTCAAACAGCGGCGGCGAGCCCAAGACAGCTGCCCCTCCTGCCCCAAGCCCACTTGGTGAGCAGGCACCGCTGGCAGCCCCAGTGAGCAGCGACTAGCGAGCTGTGGCCGAGCCGTGCTGCAGATGCCTCAGGCGCAGCAGCGGCCGTTCCCTCACACGGGGCAGCCGGTCTTTCCCCAAGCTCGATGTGTCTTGACGCTGTCTGCCCCCAAGCTCAATACGTCTTGACGCTGGGTGTCTTGCTGGATGCGTGCAGGGGCACCCGCGCTGGCGAGTGCGACGAAAGTCCAGCCCACCGCCACCGCCTCCCCCAGGCCACGTAAGTGCCGCGCCCCGCCACGTGCAACATATAGGGAACATGCGGACTGCGGGCTGCCAGTCTCGCGATGCCTGCCATCCCTTCCTCTCGCCCGCTGCCCCCTCGGTGACGCCTATGTATATGTGCAGCCGGGCCGGCGCCTCCGCCGCCGCCTGCTGCTGCAGCGGCGGC
>Ga0208629_100207_pt1 | contig 29198 bp, 15 predicted proteins | sample LakWasMet19_HOW5_2_FD_183865 | JGI IMG/M metagenome (GOLD analysis project Ga0208629, IMG submission 183865) | Freshwater sediment methanotrophic microbial communities from Lake Washington under simulated oxygen tension - Sediment Metagenome... | ecosystem: Environmental > Aquatic > Freshwater >... | reverse complement strand
GGCGGCTGCGAGCACAGGGGCTGCCTCTGTGCCAGCGCCCTTTCCGCTGTCCCTTGAGGCCTTCGCCCAGTGCGTCCTGGCCCAGGTGGACCTCCCGCTGGCTGCGGAGGGCGCACCCACCCCTGCTGATGTTGCTGCTGCTGTTGTGGGCGCGCTGCCCGCTGTGCAGACGCCTGCAGCCTACCCGTCAGACAGCTCCCTGCACGCGACTGCGGCGGCGTTTGCGGGGTTGTCGGCAGATGGCACCGCCCTCAGCTCCCTTGGCCTCGCTGCCCCGCGACCCCTTGACCCTCTCCTGTCTCCGCCTGCGCCCTCCCCTAATGCCTCAGGCCCAGCAGCAGGCGGGCAGTGTTTGCCGCCGACCCCTCCGTCTGTCCGCACCCTGGCCTCCCCGCTTCAGCTCTTCGTGGTGGACGGAGACGCCGTCGCGCTGGCCGTGGCGCGGCAGCGCATCGCAGCGGCTGCCGCACGACACGGCACCCGTGCAGGCGCCGCAGGCTCCAGCGGTGCGGGGGCGGGGGCGGGCGCGCACGCCTCCGCTGTTGACCGGGCAGGCGTGGCCCCCGCAGGAGGTTCACTCGCAGCGCCGGCCGCCTTCCCGCTGCACCTGCCAGATGTGGCTGCGCAGGGCGCTGGCTGCGCCGCCTGCTCCGGTCCGCTGCGCTGCCTCGCCCCGCTGCTGGCGGACAGAGCTGCGCCCTACGCTGTGGCGGATGCGCTCAACAGCGACGCGCCGACAGGGGTGCCTGCAGCGATGGCCAGCGCCCGCGCTGCTGCTGCTGCATCTGTTGCTGGTGCGGCGGCGACCCCCGACGCTGCTCTTGCCGAGGCGGGCCCTGTTGACGCGGCAGCCGCGACTGCCCTCTGCCAAACCCGTCACGCCCTGGGCCTGCCGCGGGACTGGCGCCTCGCTGCAGGCCGGTGGTTGCTGCGCCGCCTGGGGCGGGCGGCACACAGCTCCGTGGCCCACGTTTCTGAACCCCACGCAACGCCGGGGCAGCCGGCAGCAGCGGCGCCGGCAGCAACAGCACCAGCGTTGTCAGCGGTGTGGTGGCTCAGCGAGGAAGAGCTGACGGCTGCGGCGCTGGCGCATGGGCTGTCTGCAGCGACAGCAGCAGCAGCAGCGACGCCGCAGCAGGCGGAGAGCGGCACCGACGGCGGGTTGGGCCTGGTCTTGACTGCGCCTCCCCCGCCACTTTCCCTCTCCGCTATTGTTAGGCGGGCGGGCGGCGGCTCGAGGGCAAGCCTTCCTGGGAGCGTGTGTGCTGGTGCCGCCTCTGCGTCTCCGCTGCCCTTTTTTGCGCCTCCCCCAGCGGTTCTGGCAGTGCTGCCGCCCTCCTTCGAAGCGCGCGCCTCTGGCAGCCGCGCTGCCCACAAGGACTTCCTGCGGCTCGCCTCAGCCAGCGCGCCCCTGCGGGCCCTGCGCAGGGTGTGGGCAGCACACCTGTCGGGGCAGTCGGATGCCCTCGCAGGCACGGGCCCCGACGGGGCGTCCACTGCCACCGCTGCGGGCGTTTCTTCCGCGACCCTGCCTTACCCGCAGCTGCATGCGGTGTCTGCGCAGCTGCTGCTGCACATCTCAGGGCTGCAGCCCTGGTGCGACGCGCAGGCAGCCCGGTCCGCTCCGGCAGCGCGGGGTGCAGGCAAAGGCGCTGCCCCCTTGCGCTCCAGCGCCAGTTCGGCAGGCGCCGCTGCACCCACTTCGACGGCCCCAGCGCCCCCTCGGGGCACCAGCTACGGCCAGCGCCCCTCTGTCGGCCTTGTGTGGTCTGGTGGTGAGGGCGGCGCCCGCGCAGCCACGGGGTCCCACCAGCTGCCGGCCCCTGCTGCTGCTGCACCCCTGCCGTCGCTGCCGCCCGCTCTGTCCCTCTGCGAGCAGCTGGTGGCCTCTGACGCCCTGAGAGGCCCCTCGCGGCAGCCCCTGGGGCCCGTGGGCGCAGCAGCCGCAGCAGCTGCTGGAACGCATCCGGCGGCCAGCGCGTCCCGCGGGCGAGCGGAAACCCTGCCTGCAGCTGCCGGCGCTGCTGCGGCTGCAGCGGACTCGGCCGTCGATGGGCGGGAGACACAGGCCGCAGCCCTCGCCCGCATCGGCCACAGCGGGCGCGTGCCGTGGCCACTGCTGAGTGCTTTCGCGCTGCCACCCGTGGCCGGGCAGGCTGTGTCCAGGGCTGGGCAGCCGTCACCGCAGGGTCACACGCTGCCTGCGCAATCCCTGCCGCACCCCTCCTTCTTCAGCCAGCAGCTGCCGGCCCTGCTCGCACGCTACGGCATCCAGCTGATCCACACACGCCCCGAGCCGGCGCCCGCCTCAGCCGCAGCCGATCCACTCGCTGCTGCTGCTACTGCTGCTGCCCCCCTTGCCCTCGCTCCCACCTGGCTGCGCTGCGTCTTCCCGCACCGCAACGGGGCGTGGCTGGCGTACCTGCACCACGGCACCGGATCGGGCATGGGCCAGGCGGTGGCTGCGGAGGGCTTCCGGCGCGCCACGTGCAGACAGATCGCAGACGCCTGCCCCACCACCGCGGCGCAGGCGGCCGGCGCGGACCCCGCTGCGGCGGACGCGACCGCAGCACACCCGCTACGCAGCTTCGGCGCAGGCGGGGCGAGTGGCGGCGGCAGCGCCCGTGACAGGGCGGCCGCAGCGGCGGCAGCGGCCCTCAGCACCCTGCCCGGAATCTGCACCTGCGCGCTGCCTGCTGCGGGGCACGCCTGCCAGTGTCAGATGGAGGGATTGGGGGTGTACTGGGCTGACGACGACGCCAAGGCAGACCACTTTGCGATGATGCGAGGGGCGTGGCGCTCGCGGGCCGAGCTTGCGACCCTCCTGGGCGATGCGAGGGGCGCCACCGCCCCTGCAGGCGCGGCTGCGACACCAGCCGCTCCAAGCGGTGGCCCAGCAAGTGCTAGTGCCGGTGCCGGTGGGGATGAGGGGTGCATGGTGGGGGGCCGCCTCACCGCCTGCGTTGACCTGGGGCACGTGAAGGCCGCCTGCGCCTGCCCGTGCCCCTGCGGCTGCGGCAAGGGCTTTGTGGACCACCCAGGCCTCTGGTACGCGGCGCAGGGCTTCGACTCTCTCTACGTGCGGGACGCCTCGCTGCCTGCGACGCGGTACCGGGAGTGGGCGGTCGCGGACCCGCTGCGGTGCGACGTGGTTCGGCTCACGTACGTCGCGGCGGCGATGTGAGGCTTCGCGTGTCGCACGCGCGATGAATAGCCGTGACCGTAGCACGCGTGGTTTCAATTCAGTGCCTTTGTCGAAGCCGATGTCAGTGTATTCATGTTGATGCAGTTGTTCACGCTCATGATCAGCGGTTGCCGATACCTGCGATGCAGGTCGATGTGTACATTTGTTTGAACACGCTCGTAAATTCCGATCGAGCATTCGATCGCGATATCGATGTCGCCTACACGCTATCCGACCCAAAAACTTCAAAGATGCGCGCATATCACGCGAGCCACGTTGATTGGCTGACCTTAAAGCTTCGAATATTAATTGTGGCGCGAGCGCAATTCGATATGGAGCATGACTTCAATCCTTCACTGGGGGGCAACAATTGGGATACCCGGTTCCCGCACTGGTCGGTCGCGTGTGCACGTGCGGGGTGGGTGCGACGTGGCAGCGTGTGTGCGTACGGTGCTGCATCCAAGATCCGGGCATACGGCGGCGAGCAGGCTGGAGGCTAGGGCAGTCTACGTCAGGCTACGGCAGGCATGTCCGTTTTGTGGCGTAACAACCGATGCCTACCAGCGGTCGGCAGGAGTGCTCGCGCGGCGCTTGAACGTCTCATGCAACGTGGGCGGAACAACGAGTGGGGCTGCTCAGCCAGGCGCCGTGCAGCTTACTGGGGAGCAACAGCCGCCGCTGCGGCAGACGCCGGGGCGGCGCGTGGGTCTGAAATGAGGTCCCCAGCAGCCCCGCCAGCGGGGTGGCCGGCAGGCAGGGCAGCCCCAGCGCCGTGCATGTGTGCGAAGGGGCAGCGGCCCGCACCCGACACCGCCGGCAGCTCGCCTGCCGTCGGCGGCACGACCGTCTCCCCTGGCGCAGGGCCGGTGCAGTGCGCGGGCTTGGCTGCTGCTGCAGCTGCTGCCGTGCCGCTGCCGTTGGCGGCGTGACTGACACCCACCAGCGCCCCTGCGTCAAAGTTGAACGCCAGGGATCGCGCCACCTCCGCAGGCAGCTCGGGCACCATGTAGCGCGGAATGAGGTAGGTGGGCAGGTCAGTCAGGTCATTGAAGATCTTGTGCCGCTCCGCCGTCGCGCGCAGGTACTGGTAGCCCGAGCTGCCGCCCGTGCCCACCTTGCTGCCCAGCTGCCGGTGCACCATCAGGGCGTGCCGGTAGCGCCACACCGTGAAGTGCTCGTCAATGTCCACCAGCGCCTGCAGCACGCTGTAGGGCAGCGTCAGCATGGGGTGCTCGTGGTACAGCGTGATCAGCAGCGCCGCCTGCATGGCCCGGTAGCTCATGCGCCGGTCCCCCGTCATGAGCAGCGCGTTGTACTTGTCCTCGTCGAAGAGGGAGGCGAAGTGCTCCCGCTGCTTGCCCAGCTCCTTCACCTGCTGCAGGATCAGATCGCCCGCCAGGTGCGTGTTGGCGCGGATGGAGCGCTCGTCCTCGTCGAGCATGGAGGTGACGGCGGACTGACAGGGCGAGGGAGCAGAGGGGGATGAAAAAAAAGAGAGAGTGGGGCAGTGGGGTGAGGAGGGGCGGTTGGTTGTGGGAACAGGCGCAGCGGGCGGGGCAGAAACACAGAGCGGGAAAGCAGCACGACCCGCACGCACCCTGTAGTGCTCCCAGAAGGAGAAGGTGCCGAGGGAGAGGAAGGGCGTCCGCTCCAGCCACGCCTCAACCAGGTCATGCAGCGACGGGGCGGTCTCGGCCTCCTTCACGCGGGCTGCGTCCGCCTCGTTCAGGTACGTGCAGTAGCCGCGCAGGCCTGCAGAGCCGGGGGAGCGGAAGGCGGAAGGTTGTGAGCGGGCGAAGCGGCAGGGGCGGACGCTTGCGCGGACGGCAGCACCGGGATGGGCGCGTGGAGCCGACCGCACAGCCACATCGCACGAGCCACGCCGCGACGTATGTGCATGGCTGAGGGCAACCATCCCCGCCGCTGCATCCGCATAACACGGCGATTAGTGCAACTCACCGTAGGAGAGGCGCGAGGAGGCGGGCAGGCCCAGCCGGTTCTCCAGCAGACGGAACTGCGCGCTCTGGAAGCCGCTGGCGGGGTACAGGTAGTCCCGGAACTCGAGAAAGTCCAGGGGCGACATGGTCTCCAGCACGCTGATCTGCGAGATCAGGATGTTCTGGATCTCGCGCACGCGCTGCAGGCGCTGCACGGCGATGCCGATGTGCCGGTCGTCGACGGGCACGCGCCCAAAAATGGAGCGCACGTCCTCCACCTCCGCCAGGATCTGCTTGAACCACAGCTCGTAGCTCTGGTGCGTGATGATGAAGAGCAGCTCATGCGTGCTCGGGTGGCCCGCCTCCGCGCTCTTGAGCTGCTGAGCGCCGAGAATGGCATCCAGCTTCAGGTAATCCGCGTAGTACAGTGGATCCTCCAGCTTCCGCTTGGTGACGAACGCTCGCTTCTCCAGCGAGGAAGAGCGGCCCAGCCCGCCGAGCGCGTCGCTGGAGCCCGAGGTAACGCCGCTTGCGGCGATCGCATCCGCCGACGGCCCAGCCGCGCCGGGAAGAGGGCTACCCTCCTTGCCAGATGCGGCTGCTGCGCTGACAGCAGACGCGGACGACATTCTGCGGTGATGTCGAGCCGATGCCCGCGGCAAGAGATCGAGACAAGAAATCAATCAGCTGCAGGTGCCACAACGCACGGATTCTGAACCCTTCTCGATCACAGTGCATGCGACATTGTCAACATCCACGGCGGATTCCGCTTGCGTGACACAAGATGACGTGCACAGCACGAAAACAGCGCATGCGCAAAGTCACGAAAATCTGTCCCTCGAGAGTCGAATGATTCGCAAAACCAAGCTATACGGTCCCCTGCCGGTTGCGCTCGGCATTGGCAAGCGTACCCCTAACGTGCATGTGTGACCGGCAAAGATCTTCAAGACTCGAACGTGCCTTCACAAATTGTGTGTGTGCCAAAGTCCGAACCTGTCAGTGAGGTTCAAGAAGCTCAAGTTGCGACTCTGAGTCACCGCGGCAGCAGGCTGACTTGAAATTCATTGAATGCCACGCTGCACCAAATAGGGTCTGGCGTGAAGAGCTTGACGTAGCACCCGAGTTATGGTGGACACATGCAAGTCAAGGAGGTTCAAGCGTAACACCTCCGAACCAACTGACCCTCAACTCGACCAGCCGCGAGACCCGCGCCGCCTGTGTCTCTAGTCCAGGCACGTGGCCCAGTCTACCAGCTCGCCGCGGGAGTACGGGCCCTCCGGCGCGAAGGCGGTGATCAGGATGCGGCCGTTGAAGGCACGCCCCGACAGCTCCTGCTGGGCCGCCAGCGCGCCCTGCAGGCTGTTGAACTCGAGGAACACCTTGCCGAGGCCCTTTGTCCGCCCCTCCAGCGGATCGTAGCCCTCCCCGGTGTCGCCCTCGGTCGCAACGGCGGCAGCGAGCGCAGCGGCCGTGCCGGCTTCTGAGGGGACGGTGAGGGCAGTGGAGGAGGAGGCCGCCCCGCCCTCGTTGCCTGCAGTCTCCGCGTAGAACGAGGAGTAGGAGGAGCCACCCGCGCCTGACGCCGTGGAAGCGCTGCCGCCGGGCCCGCCTGCGGCGTTTGTGAGCAGCCCGGACACGTTGACGGCCCCGATGCCCAGCGCCCCCGCGCTCCCCTTCTCAGCCCCCGCCTTCAGGACCTTGTGGAAGAAATCGCTGGCGGTGCGCGGCATCACAGCGCTTTTGTCTGCGGGCCGCGCATCCTCCAGCTGCAGCGCTGCCCCCGGCAGCCCAGCGCCCACGGGGCCGCCCGCTCGCAGGCGCACGGGCCGCGCAAACACGATGTCTGCCGTCTCGCCCTTGCGCTGCGGGCGCGGGATGCGCACCGCAAGCAGCGCGTGCTGCGGCGCTGCCGCCGCTGACGGCGCCTCTGGTGTCGCAGCCGCATCCGACCCCTCGGGGGCTGCCGGGGCGGCGGCAGGCGCTGCGCTGGCGGCTGCCTGCGCGTTCAGGGCCTCGCACAGGCGCGCGCCCTCGATCGCGAAGTCAGCGAGGATGTCGCGCAGCTCTGCAGGGGAGAGGAGGGGTGGGCAGAGGGAGGGAGGAAGGGAGAGATATGTCAAGGGTTGCAGGTGACGCAGGGCGTTTTTCATCGCAACTAACAGGCACCAGCACACGGAGCCGGGACAAGCCGATAGTCAACCAGGGCTTCTCAGCCCAGCAAGCTCCATGGTGTCACCCCCGCCCGACCCGCACACCCCAGCACAGCTCTCTGCACTGGATGCAGAAGCCTCCCCAGCACAGCTCTCTCCGCGACAAATACAGAAGCCCCACCGCACGCCTTTGCCCACGCACCTGCGGTGTTGGCGAGGTCGTCGTCGCTGAGGGCGTTGTGGATGACGAGGATGCGGCTGGGCTCGATGCTGGCCAGCAGGCCCATCATCCCTGAGGGGCCCAGCAGGCCGCACGCAGCGGCAGGCACCGCGCCCAGTACCACATTGCCGCCCGACCCATGCGGCGCGGGCAGGCCGGTGGTGCTGGACTGCAGGCCCAAGAGAGGCATGCCGCTGCGCGCTGCTGCCGCTGCGGTGGTGAGCGCGGCAGCTGCGGCGGCGTTGATGGCGACGTCGGCGGCTTTGAGCGGGGCGGCGAAGGGAGCGGGCGCCGCGCCGGCGGAGCCGCCTGCTACCAGAGCGGGAGAGGTCAGGGTCGCTGCAGGCAGCACGGAGCCCACACCGCCTGGGGCTGCTGTGTAGGCGGAGGGCTGCTCCCCCGGCTTCAAGGCACCCGTCTCCTCGCCCTCCTCCCCTTCCTCCATCGCCTCCGCAGGGCTAGGCGCTGGTACGGCACCCACTGCCGCTGCCGCCGCGTCCGCTGGCAGCGGCGGCGCAGTGTCGGCCTCAGCAACAGGGGCCGGGGGCTGCTGCGGCCAGGCGCCCCCGGCCATGAAGCTCTGCTGCTGCCCGTACGCCGCTGCCTGCTGCTGCTGCTGTTGCAGGTAGGCCGCCGTCGCTGCATCGTAGCCTGCCGCAGCCGCTGCCTGCTGCACCTGCGCCTGCTGCGCCGTCAGCCCGCCAGCTGCCGGGGCAGCCGGCGCAGCGGCGCCCCCGAACCCCAGGCCGAGGCCGACCCCCGAGCCCAGCACCCCAGCGCCCACTCCGATGCCAGAGGCAGGGCCCGCAGCGCCCGCACCCCCACCCGGCAGCAGCGGCTTGCAGAAGAGGGAGGCAGCGGTGCTGCCGAAGGCAGTGAAGACGGACGAGGAGGGGGCGGAGGAGGAGGAGGGGGCAGCGCTGCCGACCCCTCCCCCGGCCCCTCCTCCCATCATCATCTCGCGCAGCTGATCGTCTGACAGGGGCGCCGCGGGGGCTGCGGGCGGTGCTTCTGCAGCCTGCCCCTCCTGCCCTGACCCCGGCTCCCCACCGCCGCTGCCCGGGCCTCCAAACACGGAGGCTGCACTGCCGCCACTGCTGCTGACCACGCCGCCGCCGCCGCCCGCACTCGACTGCTGCCCTCCCGCTGCTGCAGGCGCAAAGCCGGACGCGAAGGCGCCCGCAGCGCCCGCAGCCGCAGCGGGGCCGGCGGCTGGCGGGAGCCCCATCTTGGCGCGCAGCGCAGCTAGCACATCCCCCGTGACCGCCCCGCTGGTGCCGTGCGTGGTAGCCAGGATGGCTGCGTTCTTGCGCGTGTTGGAGAGGGCGATGGCGCTGCCCGCCTGCGGAACGAAGGATCGGGTGAAGGAGGCGGAGGGGCCGCCAGAGGAGGGGCCGCTGCCCCCCTCGCCGCCACCGCCCCCGGCTGACGGCTCGCGAGCGCGGCTAGCGCTGCTGCGCGCGCCCGGCTGACTGCTGTCCCGCCCCCGGCTGAGGCTCACTCGGCGGGCGGAGGGGCCACGGTCGCCGCCTGCCTCTGCGCCCCCGACCCCTGCAGCAGCCGCGCCATCGCCCCTGCCGTCGCTGCTGCGCCCCCGCTGCTGCTGGTGCAGGCGGTCCCTTTCGCGATCCCTCTCCAGCCCCTCGGTCACGTCCCAGTACTCGCGGGGTCGCGAAAGGCGCAGCGCCGCTCCCCGCACCTCCAGCGGGGGCAGCGCAGGGGAGGGGCGGGCGCCTCCCTCGCCTGCCGCCCCCTCCACAGCTGCCGCCGCAGGGGCAGCGGAAGCCTCCTCGCCCCCTCCGCCGCCCCCTCCGTAGGCCCTGTACAGGGCTGTGGCCAGCTCTGCGGAGGCGAGGTCAACGAACCCGTAGCCCCGCTGCAGGTTCAGGTGCATCCCCAGCACCAGCAGGGGGAGGGGGGGCGGCTGCGAGGCCGCACACGCAGGCACAGAGGCAGCAGAGGCGGAGGGCGGCGGCTGCTCTCCCGGGGCCGGAGCGCCCTCAGCCGGCTTGCCAGCGCCCGAGCTCGCTGCCGCCTGCTGCTGCTGCGGCGCTGGCCGCAGCGCTGCGTCGAGGGCTGGCGTCCGCGCCACCACCGCGCCCGCCGCCGCCTCCATCTGCTGCCGGATCTCCGCAGCAGCGCGCGCCTCAGCGCTGTGCGGGCGGCCCGAGGCAGGCGCGGCAGCAGCAGGCGCGCTGGCGGCCGCATCGCCTGCTGCTGCTGCAGCGGGCTGCTCTGCGAGCGGGGCGTCGAACACCCCTGGCGGGGGCAGGTCCCCGATGTACAGCCGCTGTAGCACGCGCAGAGCCCCGTTGCCGGGCGCACCCGCAAACCCCGACCCGTGCTGCCCCGGCTCTCTTTGGTGATCCCGCGGGTAGGGGCCGCCTCCCCCTCCGGGCCGCCCCTCGGGGCCGCCTCCCCCTCCGCCGCCGTACCCGCCGAAGCGACCCCCGCCCCCACCCCCTCCGTACCCCCCACGGAAGCCCCCTCGACCCCCACCACCAAAGCCGCCGCCGCGATAGTGGCCGGGTGGCCCCCCGTAGCTCCCCCCTCCCCCTCCGCTGCTGTAGCCGTAGGCGTGGCTGTGGGGCGGGTAGCCTCGGTCCCCCCGGTCATCCCCGGAGTACCGGCCACCACCTCCGCTCCTGGACGGCTCCCGATCCCTGTCCCGGTCTCTGTCGTCCGGCCGGCCGTCGCGCCCCTCATCCCTGCCGCTGCGGTAGCGAGCGCCGTCCTCCTCCTCTCGGCCCCTCCCCCGCCCTGCGGCGTCAGGGCTGCGGCGCCTGCCGCCGTCCCGCCCGCCGCTCCGGCTGCGGCTCCGCGGGCTGTGGCGGCTGCGCCTGCTGCTGCGGTCGCTGCTGCTGCTCCTGCTCGCATTCCGCTCGCGCCGGCGGTCCGGAGAGTGCCTACCGCTGCCGGCGGCCTGCCGCTTCGAGTCGCGCGGTGACCTGCGCCGCCTGCCGCCGCCCGAGGAAGGGCTGCCCGCCTCGTCAGCGCTGGAGGCGCTGCCGCGGCTCCCGCTGCGATGCCGACTCCGCCGGCCTCGCCCGCTGCCTGCGCGCCCCTCCCCGCGATCGTCACGCTTCCCTTCCCGGTGGCTGCGCGATCGGTGGCCGCGCTCGCCCTCCTCGTGCCGAGAGCCGCCGCGCCTGCCGCTGCCATGCCCGTCGCTGCCGTTCGCGCTGCCGCCGGCCGCGTGCTTTGAACCACTGCCCGCTGGCCCCGACGAGGCCTGCTGATCTCGTGGACGCTCATCGCCCATCAAATCGTCAGCCGCCGGCTCCACTGCCTGTCGCCGATGCGACGTCTTCGCATGGTGGTCGGGCTCAGAGTGGTCCACATCGCCTCTCCGCCGGTGCTTGCGGGAGCCGTGCTTGTCGTGCCTGCCCGGGGGGCTGTCGTCGCCTTCGACGGCCGACTGGAGGTCCGAACGAAGCGCGCCTGTAGCAGCAGCGCCGCTGGTGAACCCGCGCCCTCGCTTCTTCACCGCAGAGTGGCCTGCCGCGTCGTCGTCGGCCATGGCGGGCCAACCTCCAGCCGCTGCGCGGGCGAGGTTCTTGCTTCGGCCTTCGGCCAGCTGGTCAACAACAAAGCTTCAACAATACCGTAGCGAAGCGCGTGCAACCACCAAACCGCGCCTACGCAAATGTAGCAACACGATCGAGGTCGGTGACAACCGCCATAATGAGAAACGACGTGCGGTTGTGGTTGGTTGCGACACGCGATCACGCGGACCGCCAGATAATTGGAGTGTGCGGTCGCCAACCTCAAAGCGCTTTCCGAGAACGTCGATCTGATGAAAGGCTAGCAGTGCAGTTCGCGGTCTGTCAGGAGATGGTGTCGTCTTGAGTGCTGACCGAGGATGGACGGTATTGGGCTGTCGCATACCGTACGGTACCGCCGGTAGCCTACCGGTATCGCGTGGCAGCCGTTCAAGTGCCCCCCAGCGCGATCCTGGATTCTTTTCTTGGCTGCTCAATTGGGTGCTGCGAGTTCGGCTTCGAGAGGTTCGTTTGGCGTCGCCAGCATCGGCGCAGGTACAACTCGCACCGCTGTCTTTTTGTGCGCTTCCGCACGCTTTGAGCAAACTGGATTCCCCTGTGTGGGTTGTGTGTATCGTTCCACGCACCGCAAGGGATCCCGAACCTCGCGATTCGCCACTTTGCGGCTACGGGCAAACTCAGTGCCATGTTCGAAAGCAGGACGCGCGAAACGTCGACCAAACGTCTCGCGGGCGACTTCAGACACGTGGTGACGTTGCTGCGACGAGTGCAAGGCAACGGCGGAACTTCAAAACGGCCACATACCAGAAGCGCCCCTGTTGAAAAAAAGAGACAGAGCCCGCGTGGGTGCTCAGGCAGACGGCTGGTTAGTGGGTGCTGGCTTTCTCATCAGGCAGTCGCGAGCTGCCAGTCGCCATACCCCGCCAGCACCGCGCCGCCCTCCACGCAGCGTCCGCGCCAACCCTACACGCCCGAGCCCCGCCGTTCGGTGCCACAGATGCAGCAGCGCGCGGAGGTGGGCGTGTTGCCCGCCATGCACATCGCGCAGTACCAATTGGAGGGGCGGACGAAGGAGGCGGCAGGCACCCCTCCAGGCGCACCGCTGCTGCCGGGCGGCCCTGCGGCAGACACCGCAGCGCTCGTCCGCATCGGGAGGGAAAAGTTTCCAGCTGAAGCAGACGCCGGCCCCGGGCCACCGCCCGCTGCCGCACTGGAGGCGGACGACGCTGCAGCAATCGGGGGCGCGGCTTGCGGCGGCTTCGGCGTCTCGCACATGGCGCAGGTGAGCGAGGCGGCCACGTTCGTGTACGTGCACACCTCACAGGACCAGTCCACCGCCGCCACGGTGACGGCCGCCGCGGCAGCGACGCCGGCAGATGCGCTGGGGGAGCCAGAGGGGGCCCGCCCAGGCATACTGCCGACCCCGCCAGCAGCCGGACGAGCACCCGACCCAGGCGGCCCGAACGGGTTCAAGCTCTCGCCCGCACTGCTGCCGCCGGCCGTCGGCCCATCCTCAACCGGCTCCTCCCCCGCCTCCTCGCGGCCTACGCCATACACAGCGTCGCTGGCCATGCGGCTGGTGCCACCTGCGGTGCCACCCATCCCGCTGACGCGCCCGAAACCGCCGGACGTGCCTGCGTCAGGCGACGGCCCAGTGCGGGCACGCTTCGACGCGTTTGCAGCAGCGGCGTTGCTGGAGGGCGATTCGGTGCTGGCAGCCGCTGAGAGAGACCCGGAGGCGGCGCTCGACGCTGCAGCGCTCGCTGAGGACGAAGACCCAGGGGCAGCGTCGCCGCTGCTGGAATCGCTCGCCTTCACGGCCGCAGCATACTCTGTGTACGACTCGGCAGCAGCAACAAGGCTCGCCGCCTCCCCGCCTGCGCGCTCACACATGTCTAGCACTGCCTTCTCAAGCGTCGTGTTGAACGCCTTTGGTTCAGCGGTCAAAGCCGGCGGTGCCGGCGGAATTTCCTGTGCTGGCGGCGGCGCCAGCGACTGATCGAGCGCGACGCGGACGAAGGCCAGAGGCCGGTACATCTGCTCTGCGAACCGCAACGGCACAAACTGGCTCGCGGAAGCCGCACCGCGAGCAGCCGCGGAGCTCATTTTGGGCACCCACACACGCGCTTGGCCGCAAAAAACTTGCAAGAGTGAAAGGAATTCTGCGCCCGTCGAGAACAGTGCGGTCCGCGCGGTCTCGTCTTCACTCCTGCGTTGAGGGTTACCGTCGACGCTCAATGCAGCAGCGTGCCGATATACGAAGATGATGTTGGATTGAGGCGCACTCGGAGGCTCTGAAGCCGCTTCGCACGTTTGCGCAGAGTCGGGGCAGACGGCGGACAAAACTCAAAAAGATTGAGAAATCTGCAACGAGACATCAACGGCCTCCGATTTAGCGGTAGGCAGGGCCTCACGGGGAAGGAGCGCAGCTTCGTGGGGTTGCATACCTCTGCGAATTGCGGAGCGTTCGTCGGTCCAGGGTGGCTGCGCGCTTTCAGATTCATCGTCTTCGGGCAGCGCCGCTACGCTCCCAGGAGAGTAGCAAATCCCGCGCCCACCGACGGCACTGAGACGTGGAGCCTCTTGCACCCGGTGGTTTCCAACGCTTGATCAAAATGGCACTCTCGGGTCGGGTGTGATCTTCTGGACTCCCAAACGGTCTCGTCGGTGTCCATGAGCGCGGCACACGACAGAACGACCCTAGATGGGCCGGCGCCTGCCAAGCCCGATGTTATCATGAATGGGAATGGCCGCCACGGAGACGATGACAGCCCCGCGGTGCTTGAACGCGAGGCTCGCGTCGAGGGCCAAGCCGGCGGTGCCGATCCCCGCGACGACCAGCTTCGTGAAGCGCGTGCAGCCGTCGCGACCCTGACGCAGCAGCTCGGCGAGGAGAAGGGGCGGCGCTCGAAGCTGAACGAGCAGCTCATGCGGCTGCGCGAGAAGGTGGCCTCCGAGGTGTCGCGCCTGGAGGCCACTGTCGCGTCGCAGGAGGCGGTCATCGCAGAGCTGCGGGACGCCAACGCCGCGCTGCAGGCGGAGGTGTCGGCGGGGGCGGGTCTGTCCGCGCAGCGCGAGGAGGCCGAGCGGAGCATGCGGCGGCAGGTGCAGCACGCGCTGTTCGAGCGCGACTGCGCGCTGGGGGACGCCGAGGAGGTGCGGTCGCAGGTGGCGGAGAGGGAGGAGGAGGCGGCGGAGGCGCGTGCGGAGCGCGACGAGGCGCTCTCGGCGGCGGCGGAGGCGCAGGGGCAGCTGGCGGCGCTGCGGGTGCGGGTGGCGGAGCTGGAGGGGCAGCTTCAGCAGCTGCAGCAGCAGCGGAGCGAGGCAGCAGCTGCTGCTACTCAGGCTGCCGCTGGCGGCGCCGCGCAGCAGGCAGCGGCAGCAGCTCCCGGCGGCGCTGGCTCGCGCGGCGACGCCTCCGAGGCTGCGGCGGCAGCAGGTGCAGGTGCAGGTGCGGGTGCGGGCCCGCTGCGTGCCCAGCTGTCGGATGCCCGGTCCGAGGGGGAGCGGCTGCGGCTGGAGCTGCGGGATGCACAGAGCCAGGCCCGCGCAGCGCAGGGGCAGCTGCAGGCCGCGGCCACCGCGCTGGCTGGCCGGGAGGGCGAGGCGGAGCGGTCTGCCGGTAGAGTGCGGGCCCTGGAGGGGCAGGTGGCCTCCCTGCAGGCGCAGCTGCAGCAGCACCAGCAGCAGCTGGGGGGCGGCGGCAGGCGGCACAGCGGGGACGCGGCGCTGGTGCTGCCGCCCGAAGCCTTGCTGCTGGGCCTCGGGGCCGCTGCGTTGGATGGCGGCAGAGACGGCGGCAGGGGCGGCGGCGGCGGCGACCGCCCCCTGTCCGGCGAGGCCACGGCTGCCCTGCGCAGCGCCCTGGACAGCGCGATGCAGCGGCTGCGCGGGGCAGAGGCGGAGGCGGCCGCGGCGCAGGGGGAGGCGGGCCGCCTGCGCTCCGAAACCGCGTCTGCGCGGGCTGAGGCGTCGTCGCTGCGGGAGGGGCAGCTGCCGCAGCTGCAGCGTGAGGTTGGGGACCTGCGGGCACGCCTGGGAGAGGCCTCCGCCTCCCTCGCGGACGCGCGCTCGCTGCGGGCTGAGCTGCAGGCGCAGCGGGACGGGGCGCGCGCGGACGCGGAGGCCCTGCGCACGCAGCTGGCTGCCGCAGCGACGCAGGCCGCGGAGGCGCAGCGGAAGCTCGCTGCCGCTGCGGCCGACGCTGGGGCGGAGGCGGGGGCGCTGCAGCGGCGGGTGGCTGAGCTGCAGCAGCAGCTGGAGGGGGCGCGACAGGAGCTGGCGGAGGCGCAGAGGCAGCGCTCCGCTGCGGAGGGGCGGGCGCACGGGGCGGAGGACAGGGCGGCCGCGGCTGCGGCGGACAAGGCGGCTCTGGCGGCGATTGAGGCGGCTGACGCGAGCGCGGCCGTCGCGGCGGCTGAGCGCGCGGCGGCGCAGGCGGCCCGCGTGTGCGAGCTGGAGGCTCAGGTCAGCGGGCTTGCAGCGGCGGTGGAGGGAGTGCAGGCGGAGGCACGGACGCTGGCGCAGGCGGTCTCGCAGGCGCAGCGGGCCCTCAGCGAGGAGCAGGCGTCGCACGCGGGGACGGTGAGTGGCGTGACCGGGCTGGCTGCTGCAGTGGCGTGGCTGTGCTGGCTGCTGCAGTGGCGTGGGTGGGCGGTGGGGCTCCCTCCCGTGCAGCCGTCCGTGCATGTGTGGCTTGCGGCCTTGCAGCGCAAACCTTGCTGTGCGATTCCCGTGCACTGGACTGCGTCGTCGCCGATGAAGCTCTCCAAAACCAAACAGCAGCCCCTGTCTCCTCCAGGGTCGACCCCACGCCTCCAGCCCTGCGCTCCACACTCCCCTCCCTCCCTCCCTGCCTGTCCCCTCTCTGCAGCGTCGCGACCTGGAGTCAGCGACCGCCTACGGGCGCGCCCTGCTCGCCTCCAACAGGGGGCTGGTCGGCGAGGCGCAAGCCCTGCGCACCGCGATGAACATGCGGCTGCTGGGGCCGGTGCCTGCTGCAGCTGCAGCCGCCGTGGACCCTGGGTCTCGCGGCTCCGCTGCCGGGGCGAGCTTTGGCCCGTACGGCAGCGGCAGGGCCGGGGGCAGCTTTGCCCTGCTGCGGGACGCAGCGGCAGACGGAGGCTCCGCGGCTGACTTTTTGACGCCTCGACCGGGGCAGCAGCGCGGCGGAGGCGGCGGCCATTTCGCCGATCGGGAGTTTCCCCTTGCCTCTCCCGGATCGACAAGCTCCCAGCACTCGCGGCAGGCACAGGCAGAAGCTGCGTCGGCGTCTGCGAGGGGCGGTGGGTGGCTGTCTCCGTCGGCTAGTGCTGGCGAACAGCGATACCAGCACGCTGGGCTGGGGCTCTACCCGCAGCCAGACCAGGCTAGCGCACACGTGGGTCCTGGTGCTGGCGAGGGCGGAGGCGCGACCAGCGTGCAGGGTCTGCTGGCGCTGCAGAGCAGCAGACCGGTGGTGCCGCGGCCCCCGCTTGCTGGGGGCGAGACTGCGGCGCGCGGCGGCTTCAGCGCTCGGCACTCTGCGGGCAGCGCTGCTGCTGCTGCTGCTGCTGGTGGCTGGCAGGGGCAGGGGCAGGGACAGGCGGATCGCGCCTACGGGCAAGCGGCGCGGTGGCAGGATCGCGACGCAGCTGGCCGCAGTGCCGGGGCGACCTCTGCGGCGACGCAACACCGGAACGCCCTTGCCGCGTCAGCTGAGCTCGGCGGCGGCGGCGCAGCAGGGGACAGCCACAGCGTGTGGCTTCGGGAGGGCGCGTCAGACATTCGGGGCTCCCAACACGCCGGTGGCCGCTATGAGACGGCGCCACCTCCTGAGGAGGGGGCGGGTGTGGAAGGAGGGCTCGCTAGCGTGCCGGCTTATGCGCGGCTGATGCGAAGCCGCAGCGCCGCCGAAATGGCACTCGGGTCAAGCGCGGAGGCTGCCGCTGAGCGTAGCGAGGACGGACGGCGCAGCGGGGATCCGAGTGGCCTGACTGAAGGCAGTGGTCGCGGGAGAGCTGTCGGGCAAACTCGTGAAAGCGGGCTACCCGCCTCTGTGCACCACATCGACCCACGCCCCGCTACCTACGGTGCTGCGGCTTCACCGCCACGGCGGCAGCGCTCTGCCACGCCGTCGCCCGCACATGGGGCCGCCGTCTCAGCCGCCGCCGCAGCAGGGCGCTCGACGCCGCAGCGGCCGAGGCACTTGTCCGCTGACTCAACTGCGAACCCGCCACTGCAGCCGCCCACGGGAGCGGAGGGCCGTCCGCCACCGGCCCCGGACTCGGCGCAGGCGCAGGCAGGTCAGCTGTTCAGCGGCGTCAGCAGCCGGCTGGCGCTGCTGGCGCAGCAGCTGGCAGACGAGCGCTCGCGCCGGCAGCGGGTGGAGGGGACGGTGGTGGAGCTGCAGCAGCAGGTGCAGAGCCGGCTGCATCTGGGCCAGAGCGGCCCGCTGTCCGGTGGCCACGGCGATACGGCACCAGCGATGGCCGGCGATGGGCTCGCGTACGCGGATCCGCAGCGCCAGCAGCATCACGCGTCGACGGCCTCACCGCTCGCTGCGCAGCTGGAGTATGCTCTGCTGGAGGCGTAGCCAGCATGGACAGCGGCTGTGCATGCGCAGCTGCAGGTGAGCCGCACACTTCAACTCGTATGTGCAGCAACGATTCCGGGTTCTATTCAAGCTTAAGCTTAGGCCTTCAGGCGCCTAGTTGGTGCTGCCGGCGAGACTTGCCATGGTGATCGACAACCGAGGCGCCGTGGCTCGAGTGGAAACATCCGTAGGGACCTTGCGAATTAGAAAAAACAATCGTGTGATCGGGCCATTCGAAGGGCTGTCGGCATTCGCGACTCGGACAACGTTGCAGATGCTTAGAATGGCGTCAGTTGCAAGGCTCGTTCCTGATCATGACCACGGCTTGTCCAACTTCCAAAAGCGCTCCCGTGCATGAGCCTCGTCGCAATGCCGTCTGCACGGTCATCGCAACTGGGGAGTACTATGGTGCGCGAAGGCCTGCGCTCAAGCTCACGAGTGCACGCCCGCGGCTTCCTTGCGCAGCACCGCGCGCAGCCCGCCGCGCCGCAGGCTGTCCTTGAGCTGCCGCTTCTGCACCTGCCCGGACATGCCCACGCGGTCCTGCTGCACCAGCGCGGAGTACTCCTCGAGGGTGGACGGCAGCGGCAAGCCGCGCGCGCGCCGCCCGTTGATCCACTCGTTCATCTGCCGCGTCATCTCGAAGCCCTGCACGAAGGAGTTCACCTTCGCCAGGTCGCACCCCACGGCTGCGGCGATGCGCATCTTCTCGCGGGACCGGATGTGCGACGGCTTCTCCACCTCCTCGGGCGTCAGCTGCTCGGCGATGCGCAGGCCGATGGTCTGCAGGCGGGGCGTATTACGATGCCACGAGCAGCGAGGTTGCGACGGGTTGTCAGGTCTGCAAGCGGCGCAATCAGGCACACTCAGACCTCAGGGCGCAGAGACAGCCAACTTTTCGCGCACCGACCCCTCCACCGCGCCGTCCCCATACATCCACACCCGCACACGCACGCCGCCACACCCGTACCTGCTCGTCCATGGCTGCCTTCTGCTCCTTGCTCATGGCGGTGAGCACGTTAGTCATCAGGTTGTTGACGCCCGCCTTGTCCGTCATCGTCTTGAGCATCGTCACGTGGTCGCGCATCCCGTACGAGGGCAGCGAGGACACATGGTTCAGCTGCCACAGCGTGAGCTCGCCTGCAGGAGGGAAAGGGGCAGCGAGCTTTGGCGCGGGTTGGGTTGCGAAGGCTTCTGAAACGCGAGTGTCACGTCAGCGGGGCCAATTTGTGCGGCTGCCCATAACATGTGTCTGGAGAGCTACCCGGGTACAGCAGGTAGTCCATGCCGACGTCGAAATTGTCGCAGCTGGCAGATGTGGAGGCACCGACCAACATGCAGGCAAACGCGTCGATGCGCACGAGCGTCGCAAGGTCACGCCGCCGATGTTCGGTACTCACGTTGTTTCTCAAGCTTCTTGTCCTGGAAGCCCTGCGTCATGGACTGCTTGATGTTGGAAAACACGTTCAGAAACGTGCGCCGGTGCACGCGGCCGTGCAGCGATACCGGAGCAGCGCAACCGGCCCCGGCCCCCGATGGCACGGCCGCAGCCGTGCTCCGCAAACATCCACTCGCAACGGGAACTGCCGTCGAGAACTGGCAGACGGTCGGTGCGAACAGCTTTGCCGCTGGCACTGCCGCGGGCATGACCGCAGCGCGGCGCACAGCGCAGGAAGCGGCGACAAACATTCTGCCGAACTGCAAGCTGACGCAAGGCCAAAAGAGCGACAAATTCACCACAATCGAATGGCTGTGGTCTCATTCGCTATTTTGAGCTGCTGCAGGGCTTGTCAACACCACCGCGGTGTGGACGTCGGACATTGTTGCGCATTCCTGCGCCGTTTGCGAACAAATCTGGCCGCTGCGGCGCTAATATCGCGGGAGAGCTTAGTAGAAGGCTGGCGAATCCACGATCTACGTCTCCGCTCGCCGAACGAACCTGCCACCGCGCGTTTGACTTGTGTTGTGAGCTCGCTGGTCGCCCCACTCACGATGCGTGTGCGCTCATCATTGAAGAAGATCTGCAAGTCGTGCCAGATCGTCAAGCGCGGCCGCAATGTGTATGTGATTTGCCCCGCAAACTCTCGGCACAAGCAGCGCGCTGGGTTTGCTACGCTGGCCACAACCAGCGTCGACATGACGCCTCAAAGTCCGATCAATTGGGCTGCAATGACCGCTGCGCTGCCGATGTTGACCCCTGGGACGGGCATTATCACGTCGATGGGCCTGCCGAGCTGGGCAAAGGCCCGCGGGAGCGCCGAGGTTGACGGGCCGTTCGCAGCTGGCGACGTGGAGGATTTGTAAGGGGCAATCTCATCGGGGCTGCCCACGCAGCTTTACCGCAAGGCATTGCCCGACCGGCCCGCACAACTCGACGTAGCACCTTTCACTTCCCGACACGTCGGTGCCCGTGATGCGCCGCCGTGCCGAGGTTGCTGCTCCCTCCAGCACGCGTTAAGCGCGGGATCAGGTAGCTGAGCCGGCGTCTCGTGACTGGCATGCCGAGCTAGTGCTCTCGTGAGCGGCACGGTTCTGCGCCCAGACAGTTCCTGGTTCCAGCTTGTAGTCTGCTCGCCGGGTCGTTCACTGACCCCTTGCACCGGTGTCGGGAGGGTCCTCGAACGCTGGCGCCGACGCTGGCGCAAGTGACACGCCCGAGCGGTATTGCTGGGTGTACGCTTCGCTGCGGCGTGGCGCCGGCTCCGTTGTGGGGGTGCCAGCCGGTCTGCAGACACTCTCCACATCGGTGTCATCGCCGGCCCGCGTCAGCATCTCCAGCGGGGCGTGCTTGCTCAGAGCGCCCCCGGTACTGCAATTCGTGCCAGCCGTTGATGGATCATCGCCACGCTGCGCGAGCAACAGTGCCCTGTCTGTGCGGCCCATGTCTGCTCGTCCGAGCTGGCCACGCGCACGTATCGCACATCCCGCAACCGCCTGTGTATGCCTTGCTGGGCATTGCGGTGGCGTCGTGCAAGGCCGGGTCACGCTGACACCGCTCACGATCGCAGCCGTGAGCCTCCATCGCCCAATTTGTTGCAGCGGCGGTGAAGTTGTGCCATGCACAGATGGCAGCAGATGTGGTTGGCTATTGGATGCGTTGCTGCCTGCGCGCAGGCAAATCACGTTGGCTCTCCCCTCGCGTGCGGCCACAAAACGCTCGCTTCAAGCATCTGCTCCCGCCCGCAGCTGTGGGTAGGCCTTGAAACCCACGCGCGGGTATTGCCGGCTACCTCGAGCTGGCACCATCGTCCACCCGCAAAGCCTGGCAGTGAGACTGCGACACCTAGCTGCAGCGTCGATCTCTCCCGGCACCAACGCAGCCGGCAGAATCGCGGCAGCGTTGCTGTCGGCTGTGCAGTCTCTTCCCAAAGCTGGGGCTAGTGGATGCACAGCTCCTCTGCTCTCGCTGGGGCGCTCAAGGAGGTCCCCGTGTGAGCTCAAGCGAAGTGCCGCGGACCGAAGTCTCCGCCTGTGCGCACGCTTGATGCCTTTGCCGTTGTACGTGTCCACTTGCTCCCCCTGCGAACGTCTTGACATGGGCTATGATCCACACGGTGTTCGTACGGCTCAAGGATACGTCGAAGTCTCGAGCTCGCGTTGCGCAATTTGCATTCCGGATCCACAACGCTTACAATCCGTCCGAAGAAAAAAAGACTCGAGCTCAAGCTTGTTGACAACGTCGACTGTGTATTGCGACCACCACCAGGACTCGGAGGGGACGCACGTGTACATGTATACGCGTACTGATCGTTCCCGTTGCTGCCAGATGCAACATATCCGTGCGAATGCATTTCAATGTCCGCCGCGTGCCCACATCCCGAAACGATTTCGTGGCTCGAATGCTCGCACTCGGCAGCCCTCTGAACCGAGGGGCGAACAAGTGAAATATTCAATTGGCTGGGATCAGAGGCAGCATGGCCGCTTTCAATGCCTCCAGCCCTGGCATAGCTGCCGGACGCTGAATCACCAGCGACGGGCGCTCTGCACCACGACAACGCATATGATCCAGGGCCAGCGCATGGCGCCAGCGTCTCGCAGGATCCAGCGGGAGCGGCAGCTAGAAAAAAGCTGCATCGGGCAGGGGCAGAGACCCACGGGGACAGCTCAACACGGACGTGCACAAGCCGCCGCGGCCACCAACCTCGCAGCAGCAGCGTTGGGGGGCATTGGTCACACGGCCCGCATGCAACAACGGGAAGTCCAGCGCCGCCATGCGGAATACCAGCGTAACACCGGTGTTGCACACACAACCGGCCGTGAGAACGATGGTGTCACTGCCGAAGGCTAACTATCCCTGAGGCTTCGCGGTCTGGGGGGCGGGCGCACCAGTGGAGGCGAGGGCCACCGCCCGTGCAACGGTGGCGAGCGCCACAGCTCAGCACAGTCCGTGCGAGGGCGCTCTGCGAACAGCCACTGGCTCGAGGGGCAGGGCAGCGCCATGGACCGGGCCCAAGCTCAGCTCGCTCCGCACCCCATGCGACCGGTCCCTGTGCGCTTCTAGGCATCCGCACGAGACGGCGCGTAGTAGCAGTGGCGCAGGCGCGCGCCTCCAACACACTTGAGGGGGCCTTGTCGCTGCAGCAACGCTACGGCGGGCGGGCGGCTCTCTGTCACACCCCATCCCTCAGCAGCAGCATGACGATGGCTGCCTTGGTCGCAATGTGTAGCGCCTGATCCGTGTGGAATCCAAAGACGTGCTCGCACTTGAGGGCGTCGATAATCCAGTGCGCAGCCCACTCCAAGCACGCCATGGGCACGTTTCGTGTGAGCAGGAAGACGCCGACCGCATGGCAGGCAGTGTGTGCGGTCATCCAATACGCCCACGGCACAGGCGTGCTCGCGGGGATGTGTCTATTTTTCCCCAGGGCCATGACTTCGCCCTGAATGACAAAGTCACACACAAAGTGCACTGCACACAGCATGATGAACAGCGGCAGCGGCTCGAGGCCGCCGAAGGGAGAGATGCCCATTTTGGCGGGCTTCTGCGTTCTTTGCCGGGCAGCTGTGACAGCGTGGGCGAAGCAAGCCGTCTCGCGCACCCTGCACACTCTTGCGAGCGTGATGGGGCCCACCGCGCGAGCAGGCGTTCACGTCAAAGCTGCAACGTCGTGGACCACGGCGCAGGGGAAACGACCACACGCCAGCCAAGCTCCGATCACACACACACAACTTGGCGCCCATTAGAAGATGCTCTCATCCCGATAAGGCTGCTGGCTGCCTGCACGCGGCCTTCGCGCATCCGCTTTTCGCGACTTCATTCGCCGGCTGAAACGGGCCTCCCGAAACTCGTTCGCCCAACGCACGCGTCATCAGCGCACGCAGACACGCACGAATCAACTCGCACCGATCGTAATCCACATCTCCAACGGCTCGCGCGACGCCGGATTTCGGTGATTGTCGAGGTGAGCTCGTGGAATCAGTGTCAGCTGGGCGCTGTGCTGCTGCTGGTTTTGTTACGATGAGGGGCCGGCTCTTCCTCCTGGGAGTGGCATTGGCCACCGCCTCTACGACACCCATCGAGTTGTTCGTGAATTGCTCTCGTGGTGCCGCGATACCGTTCGCGAATGGCACCGGCACGGCCGCGGATCCATTCTCGAGCCTTGTGGCGGCGCGAAACGCGCTTCGAATGATACCTCGTCCGCTAACTGCACCCGCAATCGTTCAAGTGCTCGCCGGAGATTGCTACCCGCGCGACCTGACCACCGGTGCCGTTGACTTCCGCCTGCCCATCCTGTCGCTGTCGCCGTTGGACTCCGGCAGCGGGCCTGCAGCCCGCATCACCTACCAAGCGTCTCCGCGCGGGGCTCTCGTGCGTCTGCTGGGCGGGCTACCCCTACCCGCCCGCCTCTGGCAGCCCTGGACGTTGCGGATTCCCGCTGACGCCCCCGCGACTGGCGGCTACGACGCGGGGAGTGATGTGACGGCGCTCACCCTCAACCTCACGGACGCCGGTGTGCCGGCGTGGGCGGACCTGGGCTCGTTCATCAACGCTGGGGCGGGCAGTTGCAGCAGCAGCCGCGCGGAGCTGTGGTACGGGCAGCGGCCCATGATGGTCGCCAGGTGGCCGAATGCGCGGCCCGCGGACTCGCTGAGCACGTTCGACCATTTGGAAAGCGTTATCAACACGACTGCGCTGACAGTATCCACCACGCGTCCGCTGCGCTGGGTCAACGAGACTGCGCCGTGGCTCACCGGGTATTGGGTTTACGACTGGGCTGACACGTACGTGGTCCCGGTGGGCTTCCAGGAGCGCAGGGCGGCAAACGGCACTGCGGTCGGCAGTACCATACTGCTGTCTGCCGCCACCGTGCCTTCGTACGGGTATGCGGCGGGGGCAAAGTGGCTGGGGGTCAACCTCCTCTCTGAGCTGGATGCGCCTGGGGAGTACTACATCAATGCGGCCGCTCGCACGGTCACCTTCCTGCCGCCGTCTTCTGCGTGGCTGGCCAACAGCAGCGTCGATTCCGTGTCGCCGCCCCTCACGCCGGATGCCCCGACTGTGCCGCCACCCGTCTCACAGGGTGGCTACGTGGCACCCGTCGTGCTGCCGGCACCGACTGCCATCGACCCTGCGCTGGAGGCAGTCATTTCGCTGTCTGATGGACTGATTGTCACGGCGGGCACTTCGGCGGTGGCGCCTCTGCACGACGTGTCGATTGTCGGCCTTGACGTGCACTTCTCGCGCAAAACCGCCATCTCACTCGACAACGCCGTGAACGTGACAATCGCCGATGCTGACGTAAGCATGCACGGCCAAGGCTGCGCCAGCCTAACGGGGTCAGCACTGCCTGCAAACATTACACTGTCCAACATTCGGTGCCTGTACGTGGGATGCAAGGGAGTTTATATGGGCGAAGGCAACGCAGCAACGCTGCAGCCCGCTGCCATTACTGTGGCGGACAGCCAGCTGGGCTTTCACGCACGCTACGCCCGCACTTACAACCCTGCCATCGCCTTCGGAGGAGCAGGCGACTCGGTGCTGCGGAACTGCATCTTCAACGGGCCGCATAACGGCATCCAGGGCGGCGGGCGCAACATGCTGTTTGAGGGGAATTATCTGCGGGATCTCGTTATGGAGGTCGGAGACAGCGGGGCGTGGTATGCGGGCCGCAGTTGGGTGTCGTCGCGCGGCACGGTTATTGCCAACAACACCTGGGTCCGCTTGCGCAACCGGGTGGGCTTCAGCCTCGGATATGCGAATGTGATGGCGACCTATTTGGACGACCAGCTCAGCGGCCTGGCGCTGACGGACAACACGTACATCGACTGCGCCTCCGGGTTGATGCTGGGGGGCGGCCGCGACTGCCTGATCGCCCGCAACACGTTCTTTGGCGTGGACCAGCCGATCCTGTTCGACAACCGGGGCATGAACTGGCAGCAGAGTTCCTGCAACGTGACTTGCATTGCAAACTGCAATGCCACCTGCCCGTCGCTCGGCTCAGGAATGACCTGCAATGGCTCAGGGCCGGGGTACACGCCTGCAGCGCAGCAGCCAGTGTATGCCGGCCAACTGGTCAGTGACCTGGTGACCTACAACGTGTGGATGCCGCCTTACAGCACCGCCTACCCCGGGGTGTTCACCAACCTGACGCGTGATTTGTTCTCGCCTGCCGCCTGGGCCGCCGGCCCGGGAAAACCTGGGGCGTGGAACGCATCCATGGGGCACGTTGACGGCCTTGCGTGCGTCCCCGTCAACAACGTCTTCGTCAACAACTCCGCCTGTGCAGCCAAGCCGGCAGGCTTGTTTGCCGCGCCCGCCGCCAACACGGACGCCACCATTGCATCGTGGCGCTCTGTGAGTGTTGGCAACACGAACGCGGTGAACTGCACAGCCACCGCTGCCCTGCCAGGGCTGCCTGCGACGGGTGCCGGCGCATGGCCGCAGGTTCCCACGACCATCCGGACTGGCAGCCTCGATATGATGCTTCCGCACATCATCCCGGCCTCCTGCTACTGGCGCAGGCCCACCCCGCTGCCCTCCGTATCCCCCACGGCCACGGCGAGCGCTGCAGCATCGCAGAGTGCCAGTCTGGCACCCTCGCACACCGCCAGCGTTCAGGCGTCGCTCTCGCCGCAGGCGACGGTGTCGCCAGCCGCATCCATGTCTCCCGCTGCCTCGCAGTCCGCGGCAGCGTCCCCCTCCGGCACCGGCACGGGCAGCTCCTCTGTGCTGCCGACGCCGCAAAGTGCCCCAACCAGCCCCTCGCTCTCTCCCGCCGCCTCCGTGACTGCCTCGGCGACTGGTACTTCAGGCAGCGGAGGTGGGGCAGCCGGAATAAGTGGAGGGGGCGGCGGCGGGGCCGCGCCAAGCAGTGGTGCAGGCGCTGGCGGTGCAACCGCTGGAGCTGCGGGCGGCAACGATGCCACATCGCCTGCGGCTTCTGGTGGCTCCCTCGGTTCGGACATCGCTATCGGCGTGGCCGTGTCTCTGGCAGCCCTTGCGCTTGTTTTGGGGGCAGGCCTGCTTGCGCTGCGGGCGCGGCGCTGGCGCGGCCGGGCGATTATGGGCCCTGCTACGGGTGCCGCCAGCGCCAGCACCGGCGACGGCGCGCCCCTCTCCGTGGTTGCCCACCAACGTAACATGGCCTCTCACAGCTCCCCGGTCGGTGGGGCGTGGCACTGGCGCCTGAATGGCATGCTGTCCGTTGCGCCGGGGTCCAGTGGGGGGTCCACCAATGCTGCAGCCGGCGTGGCTGCAGGCGTGCCGCCGCCTTCTTGGGGCCAAGCGGTGCGCGCCCACGGCGGTCCTCACAACGTGATGACGAACCCGCTTCTTTGTGCCGCCGCAGGGATTGCGGGGACGGAAGCTAACGGCAACGCAAGCACGGTGGGGCTGGTGCCGATCTCTGTGAGCGGGAGCGGAGCCCTCGCGTCCACTCAGCGCGTCACCTACACACCGCTGCAGTCGCCGCACAACACAGACCGGGGGGTGCTGGTGTGACGCCAGCGGCTCACAGCTACGCCGCGCGCACAGCTGTGCTCCATGTCCGCATTGTGTTTAGTGAAGCCCGTTGCAGCGCTGCCCTGCTGCTGAGAGCACAGCCGCCGTCGCAACCCGCCAGCGCATGAGACCGTCTATGCGCAGCCTGAGGACTGTGCAGGAGTGTGTCTTGCTGCAGAGGCTGCATCCATTCGGCACGCGCACCCATTTCCACTCCGCCACCGTCCGGCACCGCCCCTCCCTCCGTGACACGCCCATGCCCCCACACCCAGCCCAGTCACATTCTTGTCACATTCTCGCACGGTTCGCCGACGCATCGGCGTTCTACGCCGACCCGCGCGTGTGTTGCTTGTGTTTGCTCCGCCTGACGGGTCTTCAATTCGCAAGTACCAGGGCATTCAGACCACGCGGTGCACTGGCATGGCTTGCTGCAGTACAGGGGCAACCTCGGCACACGCGCCAGCGCCCGTGGCGTCGTCACCTGCGCTGTCATCGTCGCGTAGCACCAGCTGAAGCCTTGGATACCATCCGAGTCGTCACTCAGTCGTGGATGCAACGGCGGATTTTTTGCCAATAACCGCGACAATTTCGATGTCATCGTCCGCCGCATCAGCAGTCGCCGCAGGTACTTTGTCAACTTCCATATTGGCGAAAGGCTGCAAGCGCGACATGACGAGCAAGCGCAAGGCTAACTTGGTTTCCTGATCGCTGGCTGGGGTGGGGATGCACATGCTTCAAGTCAGAGACAACCGAGACCACAATCGCAACGAAAACAAACCTTGACAGACGATACTGCAGTTTGCTAAAAAAATACGTTGTTTAGATGCGGAAAAGGTCGGACAACGCGGAGGAAACAGCGCTAAACAATTGCTCGTCGGTCCGTCTCGAAAGTGGCGAAATCTCACTCAGTATCCGACTATCAAACGTATAGGTTTTGGGCCCTGCCCGATACTCGAGGGAGTACTGATACTCGGCGGGTATCGGGATCTCTACTTTCGCCGAATACTCGGCAAAGCCCCGAGTACCGATCCCTACTGCTCGCGAATTCCAAATGCGCGACAACTAGAGCAAGTTGATATGTCCGGGGCCGGGCTCAAGCGCAAGCCGGCCTTCTCCGACCCGCCGGAGCAAGGCCGTGGTGCCACAACACGGCCGCGCCTCGGGGACACAGTTGATCGTGAATCCGATGATGCTCACATTCGGGCGGGGGAGGGCTCGGCCAGCGAAGGCGCCGGAAAACGACGCTCAAACCGCTTGGGAGAGGGCACACCGCCGATGTCTTGCGGGCGTCGCGAGTTCGTGTTGCTCGGCATGAACCACACCACAATCACTGATCGAGTGCGCGTGGAAGCTCTCGTGAAGGCGCAGAACTGTCCCGACGCGAGCACGTACGTGGGGGTGGCGCGTACCGAGTGCATGCACGCCAAATCCACTTTCAAGTACCGGCAAGCAGACTTCAAGCAAACCCTGCTGCCCTCGCTTTCCTCTGACACGGAGGGCGCGGCGCTGGACTATTTTTGGCTGGAGTCCGGCTGCTACTGCGGTTTCTATGGCGAAAACTGGCTGGATAAGCTCACACAGGCATTCGGCAAGCGCCCGAAGCTCAATGTCATCCTGCTTCCCGTGGATGGCCGTGGGGACCGCTTCGACGGCCGCGCGGTGCCGAGCTACATCCTCGACAAATTGGCACCCGCCGCGGCTGAAACCGCCGCCAGGCGCGATTGCCCGTGGGCGCTTGACTGGCTCTCTGCCGCCGATGCGCAGGAGCGGCATCCGCTGGTGGTGGCGACCGAGTGTCTGTCTGCCGAGTTGGACGTGTGTGCTGCGATGGACCCCGATGACTTCGACCGTGTGCGCATCCAGTGGGGCCAGTACATGTGGAAGGGCGGCAGTCCGTTTATCGCGTTCGTGCGCAAGGGCTATGCGCTTCGCGACGTGTTGCCTGTGCTGCGGCTGAACGATAGAGCACAGCGAGCTTTTGACCCGTACGCTTTCGTGCCCAAGCAAACCGCTCGCCGCGCTGACAAGGCCGCCACCGGCCTCGCTGGCGGCGGCGCTGCCGGCGCCAGTGCTGGTCGTCGCGGCAGCAGGGCGGCCGCGACGGCCAGGGCGGGCGAGCCCCCGAAGCAGCGAGCGGTTCCGGAATGCGAACGCCGGTCTGCCGCTGGAGGGCCCGCAGGCCCCGCAGCTTCGAGCGGCACCGACGAGCACGAGGTTGAGGTGATCGAGGTATCCTCCTCCGACGACAACGATGACGACGAGGATGAGGATGGCGATGAGGATGAGCATGGCGCCCACACCAGTGGGGCGGAAGGTGTCGCGGAGGTGGGGGTGGAGGAGACAAGCCAAGGCGGCTACGGCTGCTCAACCAAGGCAGCGGGTGCCGATCGGAGGGGGCCCGGGGCAGGCGCCCTCGCCGGCGTCGGCAGCAGCAGCAACAGCAGTGCAGGACTTCGGTCTGTGCCAGGGTTCGGCGACGGGCGCTCCGCGCGGGGCGCATGCGGCGTAGACTTCCTCCCGGCTTCTCCCGCCCACAGCGCCGCCTCCATGCTCTCAGCCGTGGTCTTCGACTCATCAAACGGCAGCAGCTCCAGTGCCAGCTCGCTGAGTGCTGGGACGTCCTCCTCCTCCGACGCCGCGAGCGGCCTCACGGTCACCGTGTCTGTCCGCTCCGACAGGGTCGGTGCGC
>Ga0208629_100205_pt1 | contig 29588 bp, 28 predicted proteins | sample LakWasMet19_HOW5_2_FD_183865 | JGI IMG/M metagenome (GOLD analysis project Ga0208629, IMG submission 183865) | Freshwater sediment methanotrophic microbial communities from Lake Washington under simulated oxygen tension - Sediment Metagenome... | ecosystem: Environmental > Aquatic > Freshwater >... | reverse complement strand
GGGGGGGGGGGGGGGGGGGGGGGGGGGGGGGGGGGGCACCGTGACACGCATCGTCATTTGCATGTGTGCAATACACCTGCGGCACCGCTTCGAAGCAAGCAGAATAGCATGAGTGCCGGCCACGAGATCGAACGCTGTCATGCAATTCGATCTTTCAGCAACACTCTCGGATGGAGTCACCTGAGGAGTGGAGTGGGACGTAACGCATTGTGCCATCATGGTCACCGGTCCGCCGTCACGGCGGCGGTGATAGCGGCCCGCCATCATTCGTGTGTGTGACCCGGGTGAGCGGCTAGTACTTGAACTGCGCGCGCAGCGCCGAAGCCCGCCGGCTAGCTTAGTGATTTGTGAATGCCGACCTGGGGCCACCCCTTCCCGCCGTTCGCCGTCCCGCTGGATCGCCTGTGCTGCACATGCATGTGGGTGGCAGTGGCAACTTTGCTGCAAAAGCACCTATTTGTTGTCACAGTAAATGGTGTCCAGCAAGACCGAACTTTAAATTCACGTCTCCCCAGTCAACTGACTGGCTGGCTCAACACCTCAGACTCTACTGACACAAGTATCTGACACCTCTGCCGACCGCATCAAGAGTAGCGAGCACCGCATCGATATCGCCACTGGTTGCACTGGTACCGGTATCGGGCCAACCTCGTTTGCTCGGATCTTGATGGCAACAAAAATAAGCGCGGTTGCAAGGGCAGCGGGAAGGTTCGAATCAACACAAGCCATTGCCGCTGCAGATATGCTGCACGAGAAACCCCTGAAGCTCTCAGGGCCATCGCCACTCACGGCTCGCCGACCAACGATTGCAAACCGACAGAGAAACATGGACTCGAAGCGCTCGCGGATAATGTTAGCCGGCGAGCGCAACCAGCTATCCAGCCAGCTGTATCGCAATGTGCTCTGGTGCGAGCAAAACGAAACTGCGAGCATTCGCACGACAAAACGGCGCGAAACTTGGAAGCGTCAACACTGGTCCAAGCTTCCGCAGCCGCCAGTACGGGCTGCCAGTCAATCCCACTGTGATGGTACAGGACGGACCCCCCGTGAGCCGAGTCACCGCCTTGCAAGCGTTTTCGCACAGTCGCATCTCAGGCTGCTTGGCCCTGTGACTGGGGGGAGCAGGGAGCACCGAGCCCTGGTAGCAGCCGAACCTGCATCCTGTCTGCGACGCGTGTGCTCGGATATGCGCGTCGGCACACGCCCGGCCGTGTGGTCCAGCAGGGGCGCTGGAGTGAAAACGTGGGGGCGAGGCGCGCGACAGCGGGCGCGGGCCTTACACCAGCTCGAACTCGGCGCCCGTTTCCGCCTTCAGCTTTTCGATCATCTTCGCAGCATCCTCCTTCTTCACCTTCTGCAGGATGGTGCAGGGGGCGCCCTCCACGAGATCCTTGGCCTGCAACACGGGCAACGGGCAGCGATATCGGAAGGCCAAATTTAACAATTAACTGAGGGGTGAAATCAACCGGTATTCGTAGGACCTGCTGTGGACAGCGGCCAAACAGGGCACTGCTTGCAAATACTTGGGCCAGCAACGACTCAGGCAGTGTACAGCAATGGTAGCAGCTACATACGCCTACGGCGTGAAGAGCCCGCGATGGCGGTGCGCTATTGCAGCCTGCCTGCACCCACCTCCTTCAGACCCAGGTTGGTCACGCCACGGATCTCCTTGATCACCTTGATTTTGTTTTTCTGATCAAAGCCCTTGAGCTTCACATCAACCTGCATCATGGGCAGACGTGAGGCCGAGTGGCGAGCAGCTTCCGTAAATCGAAGCTAGCTTCGGTATTCCAGATGACATGGCAGGCAGGCCATCAGCAGCAGCGAGCGCTCCCGGCTGCTGGCGACTGGAAGAGACGCACGTGTGTCTTCTCCTCCTTCGGGGGCGCAGCAGGCGCTGCTGGTGCTGCGGCAGCAGCTGGCGCAGCTGCACCTGCTGCCGCAGCTCCGGAACCGCCCGCTGGCATGCCGCCGCCCGGGAACAACAACTCGCGCTTGCTGTAACCGAGTTTCTCGCGCAAGCAGTCTGTCATGTCCATGCTCTCCAGCATAGTAAGGTTGGCAATCTCGTCCGCCAACCGCTTGATCTTGGCGCTGTACACTTTTGCGCCGGCAGCGTGAGGGGCAGTCGTGCTCGCATCGATGTCGGCAGGCATCTTGGTCCCGGCCAATTCTTGCCGCAACTTAGTTTCGACAGGCCCGGGGTTCTTAGCACTAAAACAGCCGGCACTGCTGTGCAGCTGTCGCCCAGTGAGGGCGACTGCACGAACTGCCCTTTGGGCAACGGGTCGCTGCAGCGCGCACAGGGCGCGCACAGCCACAAGCGACGAAGCCATGGTGTCCTCAGCAACGAAGACGAAGTGCGCCTGGCCACTGCAGCTCAGCCGTCATGAGCTCGTTGCATCTCGCCCGCGGGAGTTTCTCTCGGCGTCGAGGGCGCGTGTAAACAACGGCCGGTGTTGATTTGCCGTCCGGCGTCCCACTCCATCAATCATTTCAGCGGTTTTGAGCACTTCGGGGCTTTGCACTGCATCCAGCAGAATGGACCGTGATGTGTTTTCACTTTCACCGCTGTTGTCAACTTTGTTATTCAAACTGTTTGTGCGCGTCAGTTCACCTCATCACGCTCTTCGGAGGCACTGCAGCGGGTGCTGGTCGCACCTCCGCGATGAGTTTCGTTGTGAGGGCACTGGTGAAGTGGGGGGCGAGCGACAACGTGAAGGTCGCAACTGTGGTTGCTGCGGTTGCTGGTCTGGCGACCTATCAGGTGCTCGGCAGCAAACGGACCACGAAAGAAGGACATGGCTACATGAGCTCGGAGAAGCCGCAGGCGCTGCGCAACGAGACAGAACGCATTTTGGAGGTTGAGAAGGCCAAGTTGCTGAAGAGCCCACCGCAACCCGCAACTTGAGCACCCCGTTCGCGGCTGAGAAGAATGGCCATGGCTCATGTTTCCTCCACGAAGAAAGCACACACTCCGCGCAGTCCATGGTCATCGAGCGCCCATGCTCCTTGTCACGGTTGTCGACGTAACCCATTTGCGTGCGAGCATTCAAGGGTGCTTGCCGGGCGGTGCGGCTCCTCATGGCAGTTGGCGATTAGCCAACCATGCGCTTCTTGGAGGGCGTCTCTCAATCACTGCGAAAATCCTGCGTCTAATTGACTGGACAAGCGTGGAGGTCCGCGCACGTGCATTCATCCGGAGTTGTGCGGTTATTTGGAGAGTAAGCAGCACTGTGATCCTGTGAGCGAGCAACATCTGAGTACTAGCGTTCCAGCGCGCTGGCTCGATTGAACTCAGATCCGATGTGTGCTCCACCCCCGCGGCCGCCGCTAGCAGCGATGACCAGGGTTGATGCATTCATGCGCGTTGCCACACTCGCTTTGGCGCCTCTCCCTGCCATGTGGTGCGGACATGCTGCCCACCCCGCAGAGGATGCTCGAATGCCCCCTTCGCTGTTGCCGTCGCATGGCGCGACGCACTGGGCCGGGCGGTGACCTTACGAAACGCATAGCTGCTGACCTCGGACTGCTGTGGGGTTTTGCTTCGCGACCGCTCACGAACCATCTTTGCGGATGAAGGTGCGACGAGCCCCGAAACTCTGGCAACCCACCGCTGCTCGGATATATCGGAGGCAACGACCACAGCTCTCTGCGCGTTGCATCAGCGATATGACGGAGTGTTGTGGCATCGCTTCGGCGCTCACAGTAGCCGGAAGACGCTGCCGAGTGCACCACAGCGGTGATACCAATTTGTTGCCGCTGCGGCGTACGATAGCTAGGGCGAGGCTCGGTCTCGTACGTGGGATTCCGCGCATGTCTCTTGGGTGTGGTGGCGGCGACGCCGGCTGTTGTGACATGGCCATGCTGTCATCTTGTCTCGCAGCTCCATGACGTTCGCCGCGGCACCGGTGTTGACTTTGCCTGCACTCAGTGAATGCGCATTTCGGCAGCGCACCCCTGAGTCCGCCATCTTGTCGTGGATCGGGTTCTCATCGATGGCCTCGCCCGCAACTCGCTCTGCAGACTCCGTCACTTTGCACAGCACGACTCGATGCTGGAGCCGGACGGCAGACCAACGAAACCGCATCAGCTTAGTTGGTACGCCGCCGCGGGCTAACTTCATTACCAGCCTTGTTCTGAACGGCCCGACCCTTGAACGGAGTGGACGTGGGTGCCTTCCTGCCAGCGGACACGCACCGCTAGCGGCGGGTTGCCACTGCCACTTGAATGATCGAACTGAGGACGGAGTACGGCGGATTTTTGTTGTTGCGGTTGCGCCCGCCCGAACTGTTGACTCGGCGTGCGCGCACACGACGCGAGCCTGTGAGCAGCATATGCGATGAGATCTCTAGATAGGGGATCATCATGAATTATCGAGTCTCTCAAAAAAACCTCGTTCTTGTTCGCCGAAGGGTTGACCTGGCATAGGGAGTGACCTCGAATGTAGCGCCGGTCTGATTGGAGGCGATGCGTGTGGCCCTTCGAGGCCCGAGAGCTGCTGGGGTGGGAGGGACCGCATGCACCGATTTGGGAGCATGCTCCGCTCCAGGAAGATGCCCGAGGCAGCACCATGTCTACGTGGTGGTAGGTTCAGCCGTGTGTAAGACGGCTGCGTCCATAGCGCAAGTTGGAGGCGTCACGCTGAGGCGCGAGACGATCAGTTGGAGCGCGGCACTTGACTCTGCCTCTGGAGAGTCGTGATGACTGTCACGGTTTACGAAAGTATAAGGGCACGCGGGTGCGCCGCTGGCTGCGGGGATGGCTGCCCGTAATACCCCGCCTCCAAGACTGGAGGAAACTTTTTCAAAAGGAAGGCGCTGCTGCCGCTGCAGCAGCAGGGGGAGGAGTCGGCAGCGCCGAAGATGGCCCAGTTCGGAGTTCACCGTTAGGCCGACTGTTTCAATCCCGACTCCCCATGGGCGCATATCCGAGTTCACGCTTCTCCGGCGCGGCAACTCGGCCGTGGATGCAACTTAAGAGGCACAGTAATTCGCGATCGCAACGGCTGCCTCGTTGAGTAAGCCCATGTCGTTGTACTTTCAGTCCTTGGAAGCAGCGCTCCTCCTGAAGGGGCAAATCCGACCCACGTCGAGCCCTTTTGAGCGGACGCACTCCTCGAGACCATGAACCCGACCGCCTCATGGGCGAGACTCTTGGGTCGGACGAGGCAACCTGCCTCTTGGTGGCGATATCGCTTGCCCGGCCCAAGAGTCTCGCCCACGCCGGCGAAACGCACGGCTAGTGTTCGTGCAATAGCCTGAAGACTTCGATTGCTTCGAAAGAGTGCTACGACGATAATTGTCGCGATGGGTTTCGCAGATGGACGGAATCGCACTCGTATTTTCAGCTACATTTTTGTGAGATCGCGCACACTCTGCTGTTGTTCCACAATCAATAGCAGCACTTCACACCAGCGGCTTCGTAGAGGCTTGTTGATTTACTCACTATCGCTGCGGAATAGCTCCATTGACGCAACTGCACCTGCCACCACGACCCCAGATGGAGGGCAAAAAGTTGAAGGCTCGCGCCAGTTTCGGCGGCAGCGCGTCTTCCCCACAACCCCCCAGCAAAATGCCTCGCCAAGCGCCGCGAACTGGTATGTTGCATTATTCTTGGGTTGCTCGCTCCAGCATCATTTGGATGTGGTCCTGCGCAGATGCGAACGCTCGCAGCTCAACTACAGCCCAGCCCACCTGTTCTTGCTTTGCAGCACCTGCTAAAGGCCGTCTCGTACACGAAGACGTTGATCGTGACATATCATTCAAGAAACTTGCCTCCTCCGTGGGGTCTGCGGGTGGGGTGTCATCGAAGAAAGGCAAGCGGAAATCGACCGCCGTCGGCGCGCAAGAAGCGGACTTCGAAAAGACATTCGGCTTGGTTGGGCATGGGTTTGGTGGCGACTTGTCCCTCGACGACGGCAAGGAGGCTCTCGAAGATGACGACGCTTTTGGCGCGTCCGCCGGCAGCGGCAGCGACTCTGAAAACGAAGAGCTCGCTGCAGCCCAGCTCGAAGCTTCCAAGCCTGCGGCACGCAAACGCAACAACGCGGTAGCCTCAACGCCCGCTGCTGCGCCAATTCCTGCGGCGTCGAGCAAGAAGACCGCCCAAGCGTCGGTCACCGCTCCAACCACTTCAGCCGCGAAGCCCGCCCGCCCTTCATCTGCCTCGGCCTTGCCCTCGGCTGCCGCACCCGCGGCTAGCAAGGGCAAGAAAGCTCAGACTGCGTCAAAAGCAGCGATTGCCCCCGCAAGCTCGGATTCCGAGGAGGACGGCGGCGACTCGGCCCCAAGCGGCGCCGCCGCTTCTGCAGCGCGCACAGGAGGAGCAGCATCAGCGGGCAAGCACGGCGCGCTGGTGGCCGGCAAGGTGGCTTTTGCCATCGATTCGGCTGCTTCAAGCGGAAAGGGCAAGCCTGGTGCGGTGCCACCACCACAACAGCCCAAGACTGCTCTTTTCGACAGCGACGAGGAGGAGGAGGAGGCTGACGCAGAGGAGGAGGACGTTGAGGCCGCCTCTAGCGACGAGGGCAGCGGCGAAGGGGTGACCGATGAGGATGAGGACGAAGAAGAGGAAGAAAATAGCAGCGATGAGGAGGGCGACGGGGGCGACGACGAGTTCTCCGGGGGCGACATCATCGCAGCGCAGCGGCGCATGGACAAGCGCGCGGCCCGCATCGCAGAGGAGAGCGCAGCGGAGATGCGCTTGAACATCGCGTCGGGCGAGGCGGCGGCCGACCTCTTCATGCTGCCTTCGGCCGGCGAGCTCGCAGAGGAGCGGGCTGGCCCGCCCAACCTGGCCGTGGTCAAGAAGCGCGTCGAAGAAGTGATCGGTGAGCTGGCTGTGTGCGTGCTTGCGTGCAGCTTGGCGTGTGCCTCAGCATGAGTGGTTGGGTTTGTCGTGCGTATGTGATGGGCATGACTGGTTGGGCTGGTTGTGTGTGTGTGTGTGTGTGTGTGTGCTGAGATGCCGGTCTGCCCCATGATTAAAAAAGTTCAAGGCTTAATCTTTTCTGACTTCTTCTGAAGACACAACTTACTATCCGTGTTTCACCTGAGGGCACTTGTGCGTGTTGTTGTGAAAGCTTCCTCCTCCGTTTCGTTCGCCTGCCGCGACCTGTATGACTATCTGACTATCTCGCTCCTCCCCTGGCCTCCGTGATCCTTCGCAGCCGTGCTCGCTGACTTTCGCAAGTTCCGCGACCCTTCGCGCTCCCGCAAGGATTATGTGGACTGCCTGGCGCAGGACCTCGCGGACTACTACGGCTACAACCGCGAGCTGGTCGATATGTTTCTGCAGCTTTTCCCGCCGTCGGAGGCGCGCGCATTTCTGGAGGAGAACGAGAAGCCGCGGCCGACCGTTGTCCGCACCAACACGCTCAAGACGAATCGCCGGAACCTCGCCCAAGCCCTAACCAACCGCGGCGTGAACCTGGACGGCGTCGGCGCCTGGAGCCGCGTGGGCTTGAAGATCTTCGAGTCCTCTGTCCCCGTCGGCGCCACGCCCGAGTACCTGGCCGGCCACTACATGCTACAGATGGCGGCTTCTTTCGTGCCGTGCATGGCGCTGGATCCCCAGCCGGTGCGTTGATCCTGCCTTCCATGCGTTGGGAAGGTTGCATGTGCTCGTATGTGCGTGTGGTTTCTGTGTTTTTTCTTTGCTTGGCTCCGGCTGCCACCCCTCGTTTACACAGGCGAGGGATAATTGGCAGCCGCGCGCGGTTAGCACGCGCCTCAGCGGAGGTGGGCGTTCACACGCCCGCCCCGCACTGCATGAGGTATATGCGTTGCGCACGGCCACACAGCACTGCATGGCAGGTTGAGCTGAGCTCCTTAGTGTTCACACGCTTCAGGGCCCGTGCTCCCTGCGCAGCACGCCTCTATATTCCTAGTCGTGGGTGCACACAGCCCCTTGCGGGTCATGGCACTCGGGAAAAACCATAGCGGCGACACGTGTTAATCTTTGTTGTCCTCCGTTTGCGCATGGCATGCTTGCCGCACTCGATGGGCTTCATGACACGATTGTCTTTCGCTTTTCTGTCTCTAATTACAGGGTGAGCGCGTGCTGGACATGGCGGCAGCCCCCGGCGGCAAGACCACGTACCTTGCTCAGCTCATGGGCAACAGCGGCGTGCTGGTGGCCAACGAGCTCAAGCGCGAGCGCCTCGCCTCGCTCTCCGCCAACTTGCACCGCATGGGTGTGCACAACGCCATTATCTCGTGCATGGACGGCCGCAAGATCCCGGACTGCATGCGCGGCTTCGACCGCGTGCTGCTGGACGCGCCTTGCACGGGCTTGGGCATCATCTCTCGCGACCCCTCCGTGCGCACGCAGAAGACCCGCGAGGACATCACCAAGATGGCCTTCCTGCAGAAGCAGCTGGCGCTCGCCGCCATCGATGCCATCGACGCCGAGTCTGCCACGGGCGGCATCCTCGTCTACTCGACCTGCTCCGTGACGGTGGAGGAGAACGAGGCGGTGGTCAATTACCTGCTGCGCAAGCGCCACGTGAAGCTGCTGCCCATCTTCAAGGAGGGCTCAGACGATCCAGGCCGCCCGGTGAGTTCGTCCGTCCGCTGCCTGTGCTTGACAGCTTGCGTTCCCTTGACTGCGTGCCCCGCGCAACCTGAAACAGGTGCTCGTTTTCCTGCTCGACTGTGTGCGCTGCGTAGCCTTCAAAAGCTGCGCAGCGCACACACCGTGAGGGACACCGGGTATCGGTGTACTGTTAGCGCACATATTGATTGTCGCCTGCAACACGTGACTGCCTTCCGCTGGCGTCTTCGGGCGCCTGCTCGTGAGGGTAGTGCTGCTGCTTGTGGCGCACACCTGTCTTTTGTGGTGCTTGTTATTTCAGCTCCGATGTGTGATAGCTGCGATCATTTCCGCCTTCATCACTCGCACGCCCGCCTCTGCGCTCGTCCCCGTCTTGTTGTTCTACAGGGCCTCACGGCGTGGAGTGGTGGCAAGTTTCACCCTACCCTCAGCCTCACGCGTCGCTTCTACCCGCATGTGCAAAACATGGACGGCTTCTTCGCCGCAAAGATCAAGAAGATCAGCAACAAGATCCCCGCTGACGACGGAGGCGACGACGACGTCGAGGACCACAAGCCGTCGGCGGCGAAAGAGGCGGGCTCGAGCACTGCATCGCCAGCAGGCACTAAGAGCACGAACGGCAGCCACGCCAAGGGCAGCCGCGTGTCTCGTGCGGAGGGCAAAGCCAAGCCGGCGCACGCTGGCGCAGGGCGTGCCCCCTCTGCGGACGCCAGTGCACCAGTTTCAGGCTTCAAGCGCGGCAGACCGGCGCCTGCCGCCGAATCTGCGGAGAAGCACATGGAGAGCGCAGCTCCTGCCGAGGTGCACGCTCAGCGGGGTGCTCACGGAGGCGTTGATGGCAGGAGAGGGGGTTCGAAAGGCCCCGGGCCTGCTGCCAAGCGCCCCCGCGGTGCCGCGATTGATGCAGACACACACCCCGCAGCTGGGGCTAGCCGCCCGAGCCGCGGCGCGCCCACGCCAAGCGGGGATGGCGACGGAGGCGTGGTGAGCTTCCTCAAGCCCGGCGAAAAGATCAACAAATTTGGCAAGAAGCGGAAGGCTGGCAGGCGGGTGCGGGAGCAGCAGTCCCACGGCGGACAGCGCAAAGGTAGCAAGCCGCCGGGCCCCGGCGGCAGGAGAGGTGGCCCTGCTGCCTCGTAAAGTCGCCGACCGGTCTTCAACTTGAACTGTCAAGCGACACGATGGTTTGGGGTGCGCTCGAATGCGACGCCTGACTGCGATTCAAAATCTGGGACCTTGGTCCAACTCACGATACGTATCACTCGGCAGGATGTGATGTTCACAGTGGCTGCGCCGTCATTGCGGTGCTCTGGATTGGGGCGTGCACACTTGCACAAACACATGTGCACTGCGACGCACGCCACCGAATTTGCCAAATGCGGTGCCCACGCCCGAGGCTGCATCGCAGAGGCACCAGCGGTTGTGGCCCCGCTGGCAGCCGCATTGCCGTCGGGGTACTGCAGTGCCGCGGCACGTCCGCGTACTGCTGCTGCGGCTGAGTCAAGCTTCAGCACGGCCCGTGACGCAGGATAAATCCGACGGTTGCGTTAGGTGCCCAGCCAACACAATCTCTCCAGCACCACAAAGCTTATTGAGAACAAGAATTTCGATCGGATGCGATTTGGAATCCATGCAGATCCTTAGCGTTGAACGAAATCCGGGGATCGATCGTTGATCGACACAGCACCATGAATCGTTTCAGACTCTGTGAGTTGTCGTGAGGGTTTGTTCAGCCTTGCGTGACGAGTCCTCTTCGGTTTGCGTCGGCGCAGTGTGCTTTGCGAACCTTTGCCTCCTTCCGGTGTTTCAGGCGCCTGTTGGGTAGCTGTCCGCCAAAACCCGAGAACATGAGTCGAACCGTCGTGGAGCCCACGCTCTGGGGCGGCGCGACAGGGGCCGGCGTAGCCGGCACCGAGGGGCTTAAGGCGTTCAAGTTGAACAACGGCTCCGTTGAGGTGATCGTCCTCAACTACGGCGCAACACTTGCGTCTTGCAAAGTCCCTAGCACTCGCGGCCCAGCAGAAGAGGTTACGCTCTGCTACGATGGTCTGGAACAGCTGCGGAGCAAGAGCCCATACTATGGCTCTACTGTTGGCAGAGGTGAGCACGCGTTTGCGCTCTCATCGTCCTGTGAAAGGTCGATGAGCGTCGGGATATTTTTTTCTTGCTTGCTCGCCACGGCTCATTCGCCGAGCGTGCGAAACACGAGGACGCAGTAAGCAATTAGGTGCTGATGTTTGGTTCGTTCGATGTCCGGTGAACGGAAGTTTGGCTCATGCCCGTCCTCGTCGTGCGCCTAGTGCTGCAGTTGCCAACCGAATCGCCAAAGGCACTTTCACCCTCGATGGCAGCGAGGCTCGTCTCGCCACTAACAACGGGCCAAATCACTTGCACGGCGGGGTGAAGGGTTGGGACAAGGTGTTTTGGGCCGCAAGGCCATATGATTCGGAGGACGGCTCCGCTGGAGTAGAGTTCTCGTATTCGTCTGCAGACGGGGAGGAGGGGTACCCGGGTGCTGTCGACGCCACGGCTGATTACCGTCTCACCCCAGATAACGAGGTTTTGATGTCATTCACCGCAAAGGTGGAGGGCGGTGCCACCCCCATTGCCATGTGCAACCACACATACTGGAACCTCAGCGGGCAGTTGCGCCGCAGCATCAAGGAGCACCACCTGCAGCTCGCGTGCTCGCATTACCTTCCAGTCGACGCAACACTTGTTCCCACGGGCGAGATTGCTCCAGTGGCTGGCACACCTTTCGACTTCACCTGTGAGAAGCTTGTCGGGCAGGACCTGGCAGCGGTGGACGGCGGAGGGGAGGCAGGATACGACCACTGCCTCTGCCGCGCCGGCCCCGGCGGTGTCCCACCAGAGGGACTGGGCCTTGCGACCATCGCGGTCTTGCGAGATGCCGAGAGCGGCCGCAAGATGACGGTGACGACGACAGCACCGGGGGTGCAGCTCTACACCGGCAATTTTTTGAGCAAGGATGCAGCCGACGCGCCGCATGTGCAGCATAACGCGCTGTGCCTGGAAACGGAGGAGTATCCAGATGCAATAAATCGGCCTGGGATCTTCCCATCGCCGGTTTTGTGCCCTGGTGAGACGTATCGTCACGTGGCCATCCATAAGTTCGAGTGGTGAGCTGCTGCCTGAGATGTGAGCGCAGACGCTTGTGGACAGCCCAATGCATGGTTTCAGGGGGATCGCAGTGATGAAGCAGCTTTGTACGAAGGCTGAGGGCAGCAAGGTGCGACCGCGCAGCTTGGACTGTCCGTAAAACATACCGATCGCCCGCCTGCGTATCCGACGCGGTGCTGGAGAGTGCTTGGGTCAGCTGTCGTTGTACGAACCCCACGCTTGAACACTTGTTCTGTTGTTTTGACCTGTCATTGGATGAGTTCACCCAGCTGCTGATACCGGCCGCGGTAGCCGACCACCTGTCTCCTGCTAGGTACGAGCTATTCAGTCCGCAACGATATCGTCGATGTCACTGCAGCGCTGTTGTCCACGCACGTGCACGTGTGTAGTTGGCTGTTATGTCGACCGTGAACGTTTTCTTGCAATCAAAATTACACGAATGCCACACGTGTGCACCCGGGGCCCTCAATCCTTCTCTTGCGGCGCGGCATGTCTGCGTGTCGATGGCAGAATCGACGGACGAAGCAAGTGCATTGCAGCTGGGCGCCGCACCACATGAAGCTCGATAATATCTAGACAAATCAGACACGAAATTCAACACGAGGATAGTACGTACGGTTCGGATGTTGTCAGAGGTAGCGTGCCCCTGGGCGAAGGCCATCGGATTGATGAACCTTTCCTCGCACGGGGTATGAGTTTGGCACACACATGAGTATCGACGCCGTGTGACCATGTCGTCCGCCCGCCAGCAAGATATCTCGTCGGTTCGCCATTAATCAGGCCCACGAGCGGAATCAAGTCTTCAAGCGGCGCCCTGTGCTCACTACGACAGTCGCTCGGATGATATCCACGCGGAGCCGTAGACCGTGATTGGCAGAGTGTCATCCGCGACAGGCTGGGTGAGAAGGCTCGCCACGAGTGCTGCATGCAGCTGGGCGGCCGCCTGGTCCGCGAGTGCAGCAGCTGTCGGAGCTGGTGCTTGCGTCGTTGGTGCTGTGAGTGCCTGTGTAGGGGCGGGCTGAGCCCCTGAGAAGCGAGGAGCAGGAGTGAGGTACATGTCCCACACCCCAGAGCACGCCTCACTGCACTGGCATGCCGCGTCGGGATTCATGGGCGCGGAGCTTGGTCGCAAAATCGGCACGATTGAGAGGACGGGGCCGGTGTGAAGCAGTACTGCCGCGACCCGCACGCTGCACCCGACTGGGAGAGGCTCCATCCGTGACAACAGCAGTGTTGTAGCATGTGGCGGCGCATCGAACTGCACGGGCAGCGTGACAATCAGGTGAACGTGAGGCCGCACAACATCGGCCTCTGCTTGTGCGGCCCAGGCCGATGCTGGAGGTATATGGCACTGCACCACGAAGGTTGCATGTCCATGGACTGCGAGTGCGCTGTGGTTGCGCAACGTGGAGTGCAACTCAAGTCGGGCTGCAGAGCCGGTGGAAGTGGCTGCATCATTCCCCACTGCCGTAGCGCTCGGGGGCCATGCAACTCGTACGCTCGCGCCAATCTCAGCCAAGTCACTGGTGCATCGTGACGCTTCGGTCGTTGGCGACGGCACTGCAGCACCAAGCGTATTGACATCCGAAGCACCAGAGTCAGCAGCAGGCGAAGCGGTAGAGCTAACAGGCGCGCCGGGATCCGGGGCCAGCATCACAAAACGCTTGGCCTTGACGGCCGCCGTGAAGTACCCAGCGATGAGAGAGGTGGCTGCGAGTGCCGCATGCACAGGGGATGGCACAGACCGCGTTGCCGGACTTCGAACAGAGGCAACTGCGCCGGCGCCAGCTTTCAGCCCCACCTCTGCAGCAGCCGAAGACGAGACTACGCTGGGAGACGGCAATGGGGACGCAACAGCGCCGGCTCCACTGCTGCCGACAGAAGGCGGCGGGGCCTCGAGGTGCATGGACTGCAGCACCGCGCCGTCAGAGCTGTGCCACGATGCAGAGAGAAGCGTGAGCCCTGGAGGCAAGCACTTCGTAACCAGACACTGGCGACGGAGGCTGCCAAGCCCAACGCCGAGCGACTGCCGGCGAGCGACTTGCAGCGAAACGTCGGCGACACAAGGAGTGCCGCTCCGCAGCAGGGCATTGAGAGCTGTAGCCCCCGGCCTAACGCGCTGCTCGGGCAGCTCGCAGGTAGACATGATTGCGTACTCGGACAGCTGCTGTAGCAGCACAGCCGGATGCCACGCAGTGGCCGCTGGCCCCGCCGCCAAAGCGGTTGCACCTGCTGCTCCACCGATGCCCATTTCAGCACGGAAGTGCGAAGGCAAAGCATCTGAATCAACAACGTCCGCTAGCCAGGGGCGCCCATGCGGCGAGTCGCTGCCAGCCGCGGCAAGGTCGGGACCCGCACCCACACTTTCACCCTGCGGTAGAACCTCTGGCGACGTTTGCAGACAGATCTGCGCGCTCACGGCGCAGCACGGATCGCCCAGCAGGGCAGCTAACATTCCAACGCGGGGCGGCCAAGCTTCGGCAACGTCACATGGCAATTGCGCTCGAGGAAGAGCCGCGGCGCCACCCACCGACCAATGCGTGGAAGGCGAAAGCGCTGCCGTCCATGGTTCCGTCGACATGGAGGCGGACGATGTGTGTCCCGGCCGCAGGGGCCGCAGTGGAGCAGCAGCAACAGCAGCAGCCGCTGCATCATCATGCTGCGTAACGTGGCACCTGAGGGCCACTGCGTCAATGGCGATTGCATCGAGCGTGTGGAGCACCGTGGCTGCGTCCGCAGGCGTGAGGGCGCTGCAGATAACGGGCCGCTGTAGCAGGTAGCGCACCAGCAGCAGTGGTGAGCCGAGCACTGCACAGGATGCGGCGAGACTGCAGAGCAGTCGGCGCGTCCGCAATCGGACAGAAGCAGCATCCTGAGCAGTCGGCGTGTGCAGCCGACCAATTTTGCTCGAGCCAGAAGCGCCTGCGCCCATCGCCGGTCGTGCCGGAGTTGCAACAGCGGAAGGCGCCGGAGACTGCATCGCTGCCTGTGGTACCGGAGGGCGACCGCCTGTGTATGGGCTGAAGAGGCCGCTGGCTGCCTGCGCGGCGCTGGCGGCCGAATCAGCGGAGTCAAAGCCGCGGATATGCGCTGCCGGGGTCGGCGCCCCTCCCGTAGCCGACGGCGCTGCAGCGGCCAGCGAACGCTCAGCAAACAGTCGCGCCAGCGGGAGCAGCGCGGAGGAGGCGGCCGGAAGTGCCACGGTGGCAGTTCCGGCCTGATCAACGGAAGCACACGCTGCCGCGGCAGCGAGGAGAAGCGGAAGCTCCCCGCACTGCCATAAGTCGACCATCACCAGGGGCAGCCAGGACATGGGAGCCGTGCCGGGCTGCAGCACACGCGCCGCCGCCTCTCCGTCGGGGGGCGCAAAAGGGGTATACACGGGTGACGAGCCGGCACGCCCACCGCAGCTCAAGGGGTGCTCCGCACTGGAGCGTGAGAGCATGCGTCCGTCGCCGCAGAGCAACGCCGCGCTGGAGCGGTCGCGACAGGAGCTGGCGAGAGTGAGGAGCGCCGCTGCGAGGGCTGGGGAGAACGCGAAGGGCGAGGACCATGGGTTCAAGTCGCTGTTCTGAAACCAGGCGAGGGGCCAGGGGACCACACCCGAGCCTGTGCGTGCCCCGAAACCGCGCGCGAGGTCCGCAGCCGAGTACTGGCGCGCCCGCGTCGTCGCGTACACGCAGCCTGAGCAAGCCGGCGCAGTCCCCGCAACATCGGCCGGTGTTGAGACCGCAGGAGACGCGAGTGGAGCCGGGAGGCCTCTTGAAGTGGCCGCTGGTGTCACTGCAGCTGCCATTGACGCCCCCGCTCCAGCACCTGAGCCTGCGGCCGCAGGGGTGGGCGGCACCAGGGGAGTCGACATCCCTCCCACAGACGAGGTTAGCCCAAGCGGCGAGGGAAACGGGAGCCCTGCAGCGGCCGACGAGGGGCCTCCGTCAGCTGCTGCCTGCTGCTTCGGCATGAGGTGCTCCCGCCCGATCAGCGGCTGCAGCGTTCGGAAGATCCGACACACGCGCGCAATGCAGGCTTCCGCCTTACGCGGCAGCCCCAGCGCCAAGTACGCCTCCGCGCAGTGTAGCAGCAGCCTGTACTGCACCTGAGGGTTCTTCACCTCCCGGCACTTGCCCACGCAGAAGCCCAGCAGCTCCGTTGCCTCAACGACGCACGGGGCGGACGCGTCGCTCCTGCCATCTGCTGCTGCCAACGCGCTTGCACCAGCCCCCGCCGAGCCTCCCCCAGCCGGAGTGCCCGGCCCTGTCGCCGCAGCGTTCGGGGTGCCGCTGCCACCGCCTGCGCCGCCCATTCCGAGCACCCCCAGGGCCTGCGTAGACGCCATGAGACCCGCAAGCACACCGCCGTGCTCGCCAGCCGCTCCCAGCCCATGTCCGCTGCCCGCATCAGACCTCCCTCGCGCAGTGGCAGCGATGGCCAGCCGCGCCAGCCGCCTCTCCTCGCCCTCTGCAGCTGCGTCCCGGTCGTAGCGGCACGCATCGAGATGGGAGGGCGCAGGCAGCGGATCGCAGCGCATCACGGTTGCCTCTGCCGCGACAGCTGCAGTGCTGTGCGGGATTACAGCGGCGTCACAGGCAGCGGTGGGTGGCAGACCAGAGCGAGCGCCAACGCCCGCGACGGCAGCGGACAAGACAGCAGCGGACGGCGACCCAGGCACCGCAAAGGCAGAGCGATCCGAAGCAGACGACCCAGCAGAACGGTCGGATGCCAGCCCCATCGCGGGGTGTTCATCCGCTAGTCGAGCCCCACCAGCAGAGAACCCGCTCGAAGCATACCGGTGGCCACCCCGCCCTGCTTCCGTCACAGAAGCAGCCGCAGCCGCGTCGCCAGCACCCGACGCCTCAGGCTGGCCGGCGCCACTCTGGCGCAGCTGTGGATACTCAGAACAAACACGAATCCCGACGCTACCCAGCCACTGCGGCAGCACCTCCGTCTCCTCCACTCCAAGGCTCGAGGCGAGTGCCGGCAGCGCTTTGCCCGGCGGCGCACCTGCCATGTATTTGCAAAGACGCAGGCGCGCCAGCAGCGGCAGTTGGGTGACGGCGTCGGCCAGGGTGGCGAGCTCTGGCGTCGCGACTACAGCGTCAAAGTGCCCCACCGCCTCCCGCAGCGCTGCGGCAACCTGGCTGTCGAAGGTCGGCTCCCACACGCGGCCGCGGGAGCCGCCCCCGTCCGACAGGAAGGCGCGCAGGGACAGCGCCGCGGCACGCGTCTCCTCCGCGAGACCCATGAACAGGTGGTCCCCCGAGGCGCGCAGCCCTCGCAGCGCCTTGTCCAGGCAGGCCCCCGCCTCACCGGGCAGGCACATCTGCAGCAGGATATCAGCGCGGCGCTTCTGCAGGCGCGCGGCCAGGCGCTTTTTAGGGGTGGCGGACAGGGAGAACCCACCCAGCCCGTGCGCCAGCGCGACCTCCACGCCACCAGCCTTCGGCCCCATGAACTGAGGCGGCAGGTGCGCGCACAGGCCCGCTGCATCCGGCACGATGCTCATCACCCCCTCATCGGGCCGCCCGTACAGCGCCGCCTCCGTGTCCAGGCCGGCCACCACCGTGGAGAAGAGCTCATTGGCGTAGACGCGCAGTTCACGCCCGATCCCCTCCTCCCACGCTGCCCCGCTGACAGCCCCCCGCACGGGCTGCGACACGAAGCGCACCCACGGCCCCAGGGAAGCGCTGAGGTCCATCTGCTGCTCCGTTGCGTTGAACATGAGCACACGGTAGACGGCGTCGCCACCCGTCGGCGGGCCGTGGTGTCGGTGCATGCGAGCAACATCAGCCACAAAGTCTCGCACCGCGCGCACTGTGCTGTCTTCGTCCCCGTGCGCGCTTCCATCGCAGAGACCCACGAAAGCGCGCAGCACTCGACGGTTTGGGTAGAAGAGCTCCGCATCGCTGCGGTCCGCAGGCAGCGCCGGCGGCTCAATCGCCAAATCAACGGCGAGGCTGCCGCGCTCGAGGTCCGTTGGAGAGCTGGAGGCGAGGTCCACCGCGAGGCCAGACGTACTGATGCCGTTGAAGTCCGCCGCCACAATGGCAGCAAGAAACTGAGCGTACGCATCTCCTGCGGTGCGCCCCACGGGCAGCGCTGCAATCCGCAGGGACCGGTGTGCTGCAGACGGGTGCGCGACGAGCATGTTGTTCGACCTTGCCCCAAGAAGCTCAGCGCCCGGCCAGCGCCCTTTAGGGGCTCCGTTGTTGAGCAAATGGTTGTCGGTGGCTCCAATTCGGCGTGGGCTGCACTCGTCGCGGCGTCGAGTTGACGCCGTCAACAGCCTCTGCAGAAAACGTTAACCACGGCGATCGAATGCGCGGAGTGCAATTCACTGAATCCACGACTGAGAGTCTCAGTGAGAGCAAAACTCTTGAAGACGATTTGATCAGCTTGGCGATACGAACGACCGTTCCGTCAAAACTGTCAGCACTTGAAAAACGGAGCGGCGGCATTCATGCCGGGCTGATGCCGACGCAGTGCGACGCACCGGCGTCCAACAACGCCGCATTCACCTGGGGGCGGCCTGCGGCCTCCAGCTGCGGAGTGAGAAGAGACCAGCTGGATGCGCGCCGTTGGCTGGGAGCAGGAGTCCAGCCGCGACTAGCGCCGTGCGGAAAGGGTATGAGCAACAACAGCACATCGGCTGCCTGCCTGGCCGTTGGCGGTCCGCCGCCCAGATGGACGCCGGGACAAGCACGCAGTGTCCGCCGAGCCTGATCTCAAACGTGAGAGAGGCGTCAACGAAGGAGCAATTCGGGTCTGCTTGTCGGCAAGGAAAGGGTACAGCTGCACCGGCGCTCCCGCTGACCAAGTCCGTTGTGGACGGAAGCAATTCACTCGAGCTCGGTTCCGCCCCTCGTTCCTCCGCACTCGTCCAGCTACAGCCCGAAGCCACCCTGAGCGGCAGCCATTTGTTCATGGTTGCGGAACTGACGGCGGCGAACTTCACGCAACCATAGGCCTCGGCCTCCTGGCTTCGCTTGGCCAGTGGCTCGGTTGTCGCCCACGGCCCCCCATCAAATCCCCGCCTGCACAATGGTCAAGCCACACAGCCTCTCTGCCCGCGACACCCTCCGTAACCGCCACCAGGCAGGGCAGAGCGCACCAGCATGTGACAATCGCTTCCGCTTGTTTCGCGTCGGGACCGCAGCTCGGTGTGGTCGTCAAATTGCACCGTGTTGCTATCCAGCCCAGAACGGAGGCAACCAGCGGATTGCCTCGTTGATAAATCCGAAATGTATGCAGCCACGACATTGACGCCATCAAGGCATTGATCTCCTCCGCAAGGTCCCTCAACTGCGACCGCAGCGAAACAGCGCGCTCCCCAGCAAGTTGGAGCGCGGCTGATTCGAGTCGCTCCCACCCATCAGCATCTGTAGCATCTCAGTGGCCGTGCGCGTGCGCCTTTTCCTCGCTGTGCCCGTTGCCGTGTGCTCCGTGCGCTGCGCCGTGCCCGTGGCCGTGTGCGGCGTCCGGGTTGAACTTCTTCCAAACGTATTCGGCCGCGACGTAAACGCCGAAGGCAGCAGCACCCTCGCGCAACCCAGGAAGGGCGTCCGTAATGCCCCACTTGAAGATCGGATGCCTGCGCCACAGGTCCTGGCCGCGGAGCACCATCTCGCCGACTTGGGGAGTGCGACCTCAAGCTTCGTCAGCCCGCAGAGTTTTCGACCGCGCTTCAGAGATGAGGCGAATATGCAGCCTACTCGGTGGAGCGCGCGAAAGAAACCGTCGTCGAGAAGAACCCTTCATTAATGTCGACAAGGTCTCCGTTTTCCGTCCCCTCCGTTCAGTTGCACTGTTCGGGATTTGTGGTACACGCAGCGCGAACATCAGACGCGCCACACGTGCTCGTCCGCCTCCTGCAGGTCTCAAGAAGATTCGGGCGCATCGCCGTGCTGTCGCTGCCTCTCGCACGTGAGCTCCAACGTAGCGGACGTTCGTTCTCACGGCGGAAGCCGCATCCGGAGCTTCACAATTGCGTGCTTCTCGTGCGTGGGCGAGGCGTTTTTAGCAACTATCCTCCGTGGCTGATATGCTGGTGCTTGTTGCGTTGATGTGCAGCGGGCAAGATGTCTATTTTTCAGTCGTCGCTCGTGTCCTCGCTCGGCAAGCTCGCCGAATGGGGGCAGGACACGTACAAGGCCGCCCGCCAGGCTATGAAGGGCATGGGCCAGGACTCCAAGTATTTTTCTTCCACCAAGAAAGGTGGGTGAAGCAACGAATCCATCGCTGAGCGAGCTCGGGCCGGGCTGTGAGATGCTGATCCAACGTGACCATCTTTCCGCCAACTCCGGGATTGCAGGCGAGGTGTCTGAGCTTCGCGCCGAGTTGGCGGCTTCGGACCTTGATACCATGAAGGACGCTGTCAAGAAGGTGATCGCCGCCATCACTGTGGGCAAGGACATGAGCGCGCTCTTCCCCGACGTGGTGAACTGCATGCGCACGGGTGAGTCGCAGCGGCGCCCCGGACTGTGTGCGGGACCGCGCGTGAGGGTCGAAGAGGGTGTTTCAACTCGTCTGCGCATGTCGACGGTGTCCGACTCGCTGGTGAAGAGTGCTCTGCGAAGCCGCCCCTGCACCCACGCACCCGCTGCCGTCCCCTCCCCCGCCCGCAGACAACGTGGAGGTGAAGAAGCTCGTGTACCTGTACCTGATCAACTACGCCAAGTCCAACCCCGACCTGACCATCATGGCCGTCAACTCGTTCGTGAAGGACAGCGAGCACTCCTCGCCCCTCATCCGCGCCCTGGCCATCCGCACCATGGGCTGCATCCGCGTGGAGAAGATCGTCGAGTACCTGGCGCCCCCGCTCAAGAAGGCGCTGGGCGACGAGGACCCGTACGTGCGCAAGACGGCGGCGCTGTGCGTCGCCAAGCTTTTCGACATCTCGCCCGCCATCGTGCGCACGCAGGGCTTCATCGACAACCTGCGCGACCTGCTGTCCGACGCCAACCCCACCGTGGTGGCCAACGCCGTGGCGGCGCTGAACGAGATCCAGGACGCGACGGGCAAGGAGGTGTTCGAGATCACGGGCGCGGTGCTGATGAAGCTTCTGGCCGCCCTCAACGAGTGCACGGAGTGGGGCCAGGTCTTTATCCTGGATTCCCTCGCAAAGTACACGCCCGGGGACGCGCGCGAGGCGGAGAACATCATCGAGCGCGTGACGCCGCGCCTGGTGCACCAGAACCCCGCCGTGGTGCTCTCCGCGGTCAAGATCGTGATGATGTACATGGAGGCCATCTCCAACGCGGAGACCGTCAACTCCTTCTGCCGCAAGCTGGCGCCGCCGCTCATCACGCTCGCGCAGGCGGCGCAGCCCGAGGTGCAGTACGTGGCGCTGCGCAACATCGCGCTGATCGTGCAGAAGCGCCCGAACCTGCTGTCGCACAAGATCAAGGTGTTCTTCTGCAAGTACAACGATCCCATCTACGTGAAGATGGAGAAGCTGGACATCCTGGTGCGCCTCGTGAACGACAAGAACGTGGACCAGGTGCTGCTGGAGCTCAAGGAGTACGCCACGGAGGTGGACGTGGACTACGTGCGCCGCGCCGTGCGCACCATCGGCCGCTGCGCCATCAAGCTGGAGGTGGCGGCGGAGAAGTGCATCAAGGTGCTGCTGCAGCTGATCCAGACCAAGGTCAACTACGTGGTGCAGGAAGCCATTGTGGTGATCAAGGACATCTTCCGGCGCTACCCCAACCGGTACGAGTCCATCATCGGCGTGCTGTGCCAGAGCCTGGAGACGCTGGACGAGCCCGAGGCCAAGGCGAGCATGATCTGGATCATCGGCGAGTACGCGGACCGCATCGACAACGCGGGCGAGCTGCTGGAGACCTTCATGGGCTCCTTCCACGAGGAGACGACCGCCGTGCAGCTGCAGCTGCTGACGGCGACCGTGAAGCTCTTCCTCAAGCGCCCCGCCGAGAGCGAGAGCCTCGTGTCCAACGTGCTCTCCATGGCCACGGAGCACTCGGACAACCCCGACCTGCGCGACCGCGGCTACATCTACTGGCGCCTGCTGTCCGCGGACCCCGAGGCCGCCAAGGCGGTCGTTCTGGCAGAGCGCCCCGTCATCCAGGACGACTCGTCCGCCCTGGAGCCCGTGCTGCAGGACCTGCTGATCCGCAACCTCTCCAACCTCGCCTCCGTGTACCACAAGCCGCCGGAGACGTTCGTGCGCCGCGCGCGGCCCGCGGGCGCGTACGACGAGGAGGGCGTGGTCGACGACGATGACGGGTACGGGTACGGCGACGACGAGGTGACGGGCACGGAGGCGGAGGTGGACGAGCGCGCCAAGGCCGCCGCCGCCGCCAGCAGCGCCGTCTCTGACTCTGACCTGCTCGGCATCGGCGGGATGGGAGGCGGCGTGTCCGCCGGCGCGGGGGCGGGCGGCAGCGCTGCGGCGGGCGGCGGCGGGCTGGACGATCTGTTTGGCCTCGGGGGCGGCAGCGCTGCGCCTGCGGCCGCGGCCGCCATCCCCTCCCACCCCGTCCTCGGGGACAAGGACGGGCTGGTCATTCGCGGCGGCTTCGTGCGCCGCGGCGGCCGCACGGTGCTGGAGCTCGTGGCGGAGCACAAGGCGGGGCCCGCCCCCGTGGCCGCCACGGCCCTCAAGTTCAACAAGAACGTGCTGGGCCTGAGCCCCGCCTCGCCCGCCGTCACCTTCAACGGTGTCGGCGTGGGCTCCTCCGGGGCGACCACCGTGCCCTTGTCGTTCGAGGGCTCCCTGCTCAACCCCGGCGGCGCCTTCGATGCCGTGCAGGCCGCGCTGCGCGACAACGCCAGCGGCCGCGTCATCTTCTTCAACATCCCGCTGTCCTATGGCGCGTTCCTGGCGGAGGACGGCACCCTGGACCGTGCCGCCTTCGTGGAGACGTGGCGGACCCTCGGGGGCGCGCAGGAGTTCGCTGACATCGCCCGCGAGGTGGCCACGCTCGACCCGGAGGCCATCAAGAGCCGCCTCGCTGCGCGCAACATCTTCTTCCTCGCCAACCGGCCCGGCCCCGACCCCTCTATCAGCCTCTACTATTACTCTGCGCGCGGCGCGGATGCGGCCGGCAGCCCCTCGGGTGCGGCCCTGCTCTTCGAGCTCACCTTCAAGACGGGGGTGCCGGCCATCAAGGTGGTGGCCAAGAGCACTCTGGGCGAGCCCTTCACCAAGCTGGCCGCCGCGGCCATGAAGGCGGCGCTGGCGCCGTAGACCGGGCGTGCAGTGCAAGCGGATAGGGCATCGCTCAGGACGCCCCAGGTGTCGGTGCATCAGCACACGCTTTGAAATAGCCTGTGCAAGATCTCCTGTGGCATTCATGTGATCGCTGTTGTCGTACGCATCATCCACCTCGATGACATGACCTTGAGCAGGCCAAAAGCTTGCACGATATGTTGGCTGCCGGTGAATCCGAGCGACTGTTCAAATGTCGACTACCACTATTCATTGCACTCGTCGCTTGGCGTCAGTTACAGACGTGGATCGAGAAAAGTTCGTCGCGAACATGAACGGCGCTTCAACGGCAGCAATTTCTCGAGAGCAGGGCCAGCAGCCCATATATCCACGCTCGTGTCCGGAATAGTCTGGGTGCTGTTACAAACGACGGCCAAAACACACTCGACGGCGGACCAGGTCCCCGTCGAGAGATAGAGCCTCGCCTCCCACTGGCCATTGACCGCCCTGCCGACACCGGTGCGCAGGCTCAACGAAGGGCATCGCACACGGGTTGCAAGACGCGAGCGAGGAGAAAGCCGAAAGCTTTAGCTGGGGCCGCTGCTGGCCGGAGCGGAGCGCGCAGTGCTGGCCTTCGCGCGCCGGTTCATCGAGTTGAGCACAGAGCTCGTCAGCGCAGCGCCGAAGGCGTCAGATGTGGAGCCAAAGCCGGGGCCTCCCGGGCCGGACCGGGCGGGTGCCATGGCTGAGGGCGCGCAGGGGGCGGCCATACTCATGCAGGGGGAGGGCCCCAGGGGCAGGCCCGGCATGGCAGGCGCCTCTCGGCACAGACTGCTGGCCGATGCGGCGGCTCCGGCACGCGCGGACCTCTTGCGTTTTGTGGTGAGCAGCGCCGACGGACCCTCGTCCGCCTCCTCGTCGTCCGCCTCCGTCTCCGGCATCGCCTCCAGCACCGACGAAGGGGCCAGGGACATCGCAGGCAGGCCCGCAGGCATAGGCGCCGGCGCCAGAGACATCTCCGCCATGCGGCGGGCGACGCCGCCACCAGGGGCCGGGCCACCAGGGGCCGGGCCAGCGGCAGGCTGTGCCTGCAGGTCGATCACCATGAAGGTCTGCTCCTCGCTGGCCTTGGCGGATTCGTACGCCTCGTGGAAGACGCCGACCATCTGCAGGTGCAGCGGACACAACAGACGGGAGCATGCGACACATTGCGGTGAGCGGAGGCGGCGTGGGGCCTGGGCGGATCGATTTGCATCCCAACAAGGGCGGCCGGCCAAACGCACGAACGCCCATCGCACAACAGCAGCCGTCACACAATCGGCACACCTTATCGGTCGAGCTGTTGATGCGGATGAAGTAAAAGTCCCACCCACGGCGCGCCACCTCCTTCATCTGCTCGCTGGGCTCCAGGCCGTTCTTGTCGCCCTTGGGATAGTTATCGCCAACGTTGATGTCGTGGTATCTCATGCCGTGCGCCGGCGCGTCAGCCACAAACAGGCAGATCTTAGTCTCCGCGCGCACCGGCGTCTCGAGCAGCATCTTCAGCCCGCCAGCAACGTCCTCGGCCGCGTCGGCACCGCCTGCGGAGCGTAGATGTGGGCCAACATGGGGGAGAGTAGAGCGAGATCAGAAGGGCATCAGCCGCTCCGGCAACGAGTCAGGGTTCGCATCGCTGCACGCAAGCCAGCTTATGCCTCACCTGATGCAGCGACGGAGGCGAGCTGCGAGCGGACGGAAGCCACGTCTTCGGTCAAAGGAATGACACCTGCGACGAACATCAGCACACGAGCCATCATCGGAAGTGAATTTGAAATGAGCCCCACACCGCACAGCGTCAGCAGCAGAATGGCGGCGACGGCGTCCGTGCCCGCTACGGCATCAGGCTTCAGCGCTGCGACGGCGAGTGTCAGAGGCAGCTCCAGAGTTACCGCACCAGGCAGCCCGCACTGATGGGCTGAGACTGCATGCGTTGAGGCCATCGGAGCTTCGCCTCCACTCACTCAAACTGTCGCCGTAGTCGCGGTATCCTTGAAACCCAAGTCTGAATGTCGCACGAGGCGCCTCCGCGCGTATCTTGTCCGCAGTGCTCAGGGCCGTTTCTTTCGCTGCTGCGATCCACGATCCCATCGACCTGCAAGCACCCCGAACCAGCTCACGAACGGGGAGAACCGGTCGAGTTCAACTTGTGCACTGCACTACTATGGTGCGGGCGCTCCGGAAATCCTGCTTCCGAACTTGAAGCGTCAACTCACCCGGTGCAGTCCATACATATTACGACATCGACGTCGAGGGTGACATGTTTAAGATCAGGTTGCGCAGGGTCCTCAGAGTCTTTTGCAGACTCAGCGGCTGCGGCGGGCTCGGCGGCGGGCGGCGGCGCGAGGGAACTCTTCTCGACCTCAGGTGCGGAAGCCATTTCACGAGTGTCGGGAAGGCGATGCAGGTATCACGGGAAGGTAATTAATCGGCAATTTCTTGAAATAGCAGAAGATGTCAAGGGAGCTGCACTCTCTCGGCGGTGATGGGCGAAATTCGCTCCTCAGGCTCAGAGTCCGTGCCGGAGGCTTCATACGCCCAAGCATCCGATCCCGTTGGGGTCCGGTTTGGGCCAACCGTTTGGCCGTCGTGCAGCGACTCGTGCTGAAGCCCGTAGGCTTCGACATGAAAAGATAGGCTTTTCCGCGGCTTTAGGCTCTTGATTCAGCGATCTGAATTTTCCGGACGGTCGTGATGCAGTTTTCCGAAATCATCAAAATGACTCAGACGCTTCGTCTCATCCGGGGGACCACTCCCGCACACCGGTTCGTCGGCTGCGGACAGCGATGGCATTCCACTTTGCCGATGGCACCTTATGGATCTGTGCTTTCGCCGTTTCTCCATTCCATGCCTGACTTCGTGGAGCCCATGCGAGCCGAGAAGCTGTTCCCAGCTCTCGACCGCGCTTGCAAGGCGCACGCAGAGGGGAGGGTTGTGTGCATGAGAGCTCCCGGGCAGCTGATGCTGATAACATCGGACGCCCATATCATGCGGCACGTGGACGTCACACGCTCCACGTGGGTGCTGCCACCCAATCAGGCCGATGCCTTCGCTGCCTTCAGCCAGGGTCTGGTAGGGGTAGACGGACCCGTGTGGATGCGCCATCGGCAGGTCGCCCAGCGTGCCTTCCGATCTGATAACTTGAAGATTGCGCTATCTGCTTCCGACGCTGTCAGCACTGCATGGCTGCAAGGAGAGACGCAGGGAAGTTTCGACGGCGAGGTTGGGCTGCCGGACCTGGACGCTGCGTTCCGCGGTGTGATGCTGGGCATCATGGGGCGCGCGATGCTGAGCAAGCCGATGGATATTCAAACAGGGGCGGGGATTGATGGCGTATCTGACGCGTCTACGCTGCTGGATGCGGTGGAGGCGGTGTTCAAAGGCATTCAGCGGCGATCCAACTTTCCAAAGCCACTCTGGCCACTCACCATATCGAAGGCTTCGCGGCAGGAGTTTGCTGCAGCAACTGAGAAAATCCACATGCTGGTGAACGCCATATTGTCTGAGCGCATGACACAGCGGGCCAGCCATTCCCCGCATACAACCGGTAGCGCCGGAGGAGACAAGGTTGAGCCACGAGCAGTTTCAGCGAAAGCAATCCCCGTCGACGTGCCAGACATGCTAGACTACCTTCTTGATGCCACAGAGGAGCAGCAGCAGAACATTGACGCTGGCGTTGGGGATAGCAAGGCTTCAGAAGCGTCTGCAACCAAGACGGCGAGCAAAAGTGCTCCCCTGACCCAAGAAGAGGTTCGCTCTGTTATCGCCGATGTCATTCTTGGGGCACTGGACACCTCCAGTCACACGCTCGCGTGGCTGACGTTTATACTGGGGTTGGATGGCGCGGGGCGGCTGCACCCTGCCCACACGCGTGTAGCATCGCACTTGCTGGATATCGACGCAGGCGTGCCGTGGTATGACGCAGCGTGGCTGCATCAGCCCGTGCCGACGCTCGCTGAATCGTTTGCAGCGCATCCGGGCGCAGTATCAGAGCCGGGTCGCGTATGGGCTGCGCTAAAAGCGGAGACCACCGCTGTGGTTGGTGCGTCGTCGGACTCGCCACTGCTCTGGGAGCACCTCGATCGCTTGCCCTACACGGAGGCGTGCATCAAGGAGGCCCTGCGCCTATTCCACGTGCTGCCGTGCACCGGCAGGGTCAACGTTGCGGATGCGCTGGTTACCGCCGCGGACGGCCGGCAGTTCGCGCTGCCCAAGGGGTCCATGGTAGTATCGCTGCACATGGCGATGCATACGGACGCCGCGCTGTACCCTCGCCCCTTTGACTTCCTGCCCGAGCGCTGGCTAGCAGGCGCGCCTGATGACATTGCGCCCCGTCCGATCCCGGGCTCCACCGCATCCACGTTCCATGCCTTCGGCGGCGGACCGAAGGCCTGTATAGGCCGCCGCTTTGCTATGGTGCAGATGAAGGCTGTCCTGGTGCGGATGGCACAGCGGTGCCGCGGTGTGCGGCCGCAAGACGGCATGCGTGCTCCCGACATGATCTTTGCCCTCACATCACGCTCCGCTACACCACTGGAGGCGCGTTTGCTCTTCTAGCGTGAATTCGAATCTTGTCGCCACGCGTACGGATACCGTTCAGGTGTGCGCGGACGATTCTAGTGGCTATGCGTGCACGCATCAAGTCAGGATGCACAGGAACGCTGCGAGAGTACATACGTCGAGCAGCAGGCCTAGGGTTGAGTACTAGCTGCAGGGATATGGGTGGCCTTGCAGTGGGTGCGTAAGCGTACCCAGGCCTCGGCCAAACAGAGGCCTCGAGCTGGGTGCACGTGCACGCCGTCGACGATCTCGACGACTGATTTAACTGTTGAAAGTCTGGCGCTGGGCGTTCGTCCACTGGCATGGGCAAACACCGAGCGACTCGGTGACGTCGAAGTTGGGGTTTCAAGACAAGCACAACATCGAGGTGCTCGAAAATGTAGCGGCAAGTCATGCATACGGCGTCACGCCACGGTCAACGCCACTGCCTACCAGTGGTTCTGGCGTTTTCACCACCGTCGGATACCGCCACCTGAAACAGCAGCAGCGCGGCCGCTGCGCAGCGCCGGGCACCAGTGTCGCAGCACAGGCACGGTTGATGCGACCTCGCCTCAGTGATGCCGCACGGTGGCGCACCTGCGAGGCATCATGCGCGTTACGGTGGACTGTTGTACCAGTCGCCACGAAAGCAACCGTACCAACTGATGCCGGCGCGAGACATATCACGATGGTGAGCGAGGAGGAAGGCATCACGCGGGCAGCGCATACGGCTCCAGCTCCAGCTCCTGCCGCAGCCACGGGTGCTGCAGCGCCTGCGCGGCGGTGGGGCGCCGGTCCGGGTCGGGAGTCAGCAGCGCTGCCAGGAAGTGCAGGAAGCCTTCGTCCTCGCAGCCCAGGCGGAGGCGCAGGTTAGTGCGCCGTGGAGACAGCACGCTGCAAGCGAGGGCCAGGCGGATTCGAAAGAGGGCAGTAGAGTGGGGCGGGAAGCAGGCGCAGGACTGCAGCATCGCACGGCGAGCGCCTCGCAGCACGACTGCACGGCCCTCCGATCTGCCGATGCACTCACATGACGGTGCCGTCCTCTGTGCGCTCGTAGACCTGCCCTTTGGCGGAGAAGAACTTGTGCACCTCGCGGCCGCCCTCGAGCATGCGCGCCGGGAAGGGCCCGAGCAGGGACTGCATGCGGCAGAGGATGGTCTGCACGCTGTCGTTCGCGAAGAGCACCTGGCCCGTCAGCAGCTCAGCGAGGATGCAGCCCAGGCTCCACACGTCGATCTTGGGGCCGTACGGCAGGCCAAGGATAACTTCGGGGGCTCTGTAGCTGCGGCTCTGGATGTAGGAGGTGAGGTGGTCCGTCACGAAGCAGGAGGAGCCGAAGTCGATTACCTTCACGTCGCAGCGCGAGTACGACTTGATGAGGATGTTCTCTGGCTTCAGATCGCAGTGCATCAGCCCCTTCGAGGCCAGGAAGGCGAGAGCCTGCGCGCCGGGTGAGGAAGTGCACATGGGAGGGAAGGGGAGAGTGTGAGAGCCTGCTGGTACGTTGCTGTCAAGGCTGCCAGTGCTGGCGTGAAGGAAGCGAGCGGAATCGTGATTGAAGCGGCTCGTACCCAACTCGGAGGCGGGCTGGCCCACGCTGTCCAACTGCTTTCCCCCGCTGCGAGCGCACCTGCAGCGTCTGCCGCGCCACGCGCTGGATGCGCGGCAGCGTGAAGTAGGGCGGCTCCCCCGCCTCCGCGAGGTACTTCTGGAACTCGTACAGGTTGTCTTTGAGCAGCTCCGTCACGATGAACAGGTGCTCGCGGTGGTAGAAGTACGCGCGCAGGCGCAGCACGTGATGCTCGTCCGCGTCGCCCTGCGCGCGCGACGGGGCAATGGTCAGACAGACAGAGTTCGGCGACAAGGAGGTGATGCAGCGCGGTAAGAGCGGGCGATAGTGACAGCATATACATTGCGGCACACTGGCAGTGACACGGCGTTCAGACACCATCATCGCAACAGGGTATGCGACCGCCACGGCTGTGCAAGGGCAGAAGGTTTGGGATTGCGTGCTCGACACAAACACGCGGTTCGCAGACACGCAAGCACCACGATGCAACGACATCACAACCGAAGGCCCCCCCCCCCCCCCCCCCCCCCCCCCCCCCCCCCCCCCCCCCCCCCCCCCCCCCTCCCCCCCCCCCCCCCC
>Ga0208629_100204_pt1 | contig 29595 bp, 23 predicted proteins | sample LakWasMet19_HOW5_2_FD_183865 | JGI IMG/M metagenome (GOLD analysis project Ga0208629, IMG submission 183865) | Freshwater sediment methanotrophic microbial communities from Lake Washington under simulated oxygen tension - Sediment Metagenome... | ecosystem: Environmental > Aquatic > Freshwater >... | reverse complement strand
CAGTGGCCTCACCCGCTGCGACCCACCGCCACACCACAGCAACTGCTGCTCCTGCAGATCCACCTCCGTCTGTCACTCACCGGCCGTCCTTGAGCGGCAGAGGCACGCGCGCAGCCGCGTGCGCAGCTGCCGCGGCGGCTGACATGGAGGCGACCGACCCTGCGCCGCCCGCAGCGCCAGCTGCACCGCCCACCGCCCCACCAGGCCCCGACAGGTGTGCGGAGGCGAGCAGGTCGTAGCAGTTCTCGTTGTAGATCTCCAGGTAAGACACCAGGACAGCCACGCCGCCGGCGCCGACGCTGCCGGCACCAGCGGCGGCGGAGGAGGACGAGGAGGAGGCCGCGCCGTCTCCGATGCTGCCGCTGGAGCTGCTGAGGGCAGTCACGCCGCTGAACACCTCTTCGAGCGCCCGCGGCAGCAGGCCTGGGTTCTCATCAGAGCCGGCGATGGTGAAGGTCTTGCCCGCGTTGGTCATGCCTGCAGGCAGGGGGTGGGGGATGGGTGGCGGGATGGAAGGGGCGTGGGCGTGCGCAGGGGACAGTGCGCAGCAGCTGTGGGGGAGAGGGGCGTCAATGGGCGCTGATCATTGACAGCCAGCGGACAGCTGCAGCCTTCGCGACGTCCAGCGCAGGCACCGCCACCACCCAGCACAGCACGTCTGTGCTGTCTGCCTGCCAGCGTGCGTGGCTCAAGGTCTGTGCCACGCACCATACGCGAAGACGTGGGCGTGCTTGCCCTCCGCGACCGCCCGCGCCACGGGCTGCTGCAGGATGGAGGCATACAGGTCGCGCTGGCCCACCTCCGCCCCGAACACGCGCGAGAAGGCAAAGGTGCCCGCGCGCTCCCCGTTCTTGAACGACTGGGACGTCTGCGGGAGCAGGGGCAGGGGCAGGCGGCAGGCGGCAGGGAGTGCAGCGACGAGGTGGCGGGAGGTGGCGGCAGCGGAAAGCGCTGGAGCAGCGCGAGAGAAGGAAAAGACCTTGCAACGACGGACAGGGCTGGATGGACTATCAATACAGCGCCCGTGGTGAGCCCAACACGAGATGCTGCCGTCCGCCGTAAGCACATGCCCTGTTCCAGCAACCCGGCGAAACTCGGGAGCTGAAATGTGTCGAGTGCTGCAGCAGCAGCCCCCTGCACACAGAATACAATTCTGCCGCCCAGCTCTCCCCGACGCACCTCTGGGGCCGTGACGCGCACGGTCTGCGCGTTCTCCAGCGCGATGACGGTCTGGTCGCCCGCAGCCCGGCGCTCCGCCTCCGACAGCGGCCGCAGCCGCAGGATCACCTGCATGCCCTCACCCTCGCCGGGGGCGGCGGCGCCAGCTGCAGAGCTCGCGGGCGGCGCGGCGGCGCCTGCAGCGAGCGGGAGCAGGCCGCCTGCAGCAAGCGCAGACGCGGCGGCGGCGGCGCTGCTCTCAGCGAGCAGGGATGCGCTGGAGGCGGCGCTGCCCAGGGAGCCGAAGGAGGCAGCGGAGGCGATAGATTCGCGCTGCGCACCCGCGTCCGCAACGCCATCGCCGTCAACATCAGCATCGACAGCAGCGGCGCCGTCGACGTGCATGCCGCTGACGGCGGCCGACGACGAGGAGGAAGCGGCAGCCGAGGGCTCCGCAGCCTCGTCAGCCTCGTCAGGCGCTGCAGACGCTGACAGTGCCCTTCCGGGCGTGTCGGTCACGTTACTGAAGCGCAGTGCCTTCACGGGCATGCCCGGGCTCGGCGGCGACGGCACGCCATGAGCACTGCGAGAATGAGTCGTGAGGAGGAAAATGGACTGGGTGTGAGTCGGCGGTCCGCTGAATGCCTCACAGCGCCCCTCGTGCGCGATGTCACTCACGGTGTCGGCGCTTCCGCAACTGGCTCCATGGCTGGCAACGGCACCTGCAGCCAAGGGTGTGTGCACTTTGAAGGTGAGAGACCGCGACCTGCGGGAACGTGCTGGAGTGCGGGAACGAGCTGAGCAACACACCTTGGACGCCTGCCCTTTCAATGCAGCCTCTTGCTGCTTCTTCGCACTGCAGAGAGGGCGGACGCAACGCAGGTGCAGGCGTAGCTGAACACCGTATGCCAGCAGTCGTTACCGCCGCCGTTGCAGGACTTTGGGGCGGTGTCATACCTCAGCAACCGGGCTTTTGCAGCCGCTAGATCCATAGCATCAGAGAAATCGCTAGGTTCAACGACATGTACTTGGGGAAAACGACGCAGTCCTCGCGCTTTCTGTAGTTTCGCTGTTTCCCGAACTCGAACTTCGTCCGTCTGTGCTCGCTGGTGCTGTCGAGTGGAGACAATCGGCATGAAAGACTCAGCTGAACGAGATGTAAGGCGATGCCCCTCTAGGTTGGCTGAAACTTACCACCCTCGACGCTCAGTCTAATTGTCACTGTACACCATGAGTTCCAGGTTTGCTATCATAGGGTCGGGAAACAGCACAGGCGTACCCTGGTTGTACTGCGCTATCAACAAGGACTATCGCTGCCAAGTCTGCCAGAACTGCTTGGACAACCCTGACAGCCGGAATGTGCGCAACAACGTGTCATCGATCGTCTCGTACGCCCACCCGGACGGTCGCACGCGGCACATCCTCATCGACGTGGGCAAGACTTTTCGCAGCACTGTGATGCGGCAATTTGAGAAGCTGGGCATCTCGCGCCTTGACGCAGTCATCCTTACTCACCCGCACGCGGACGCGATGAACGGGCTTGACGACTTGCGGGACGTGTCCCCAGACACACGGCTGCCCGTGTACTGCTCCGAGGTCACCTTCAAACGCATTGCCGCCTCCTTCGAGTACCTGGTCAAAGGCGCCCCCATCGCGGGCCTCTTCATTGCTCAGCTGGACTGGCGCATCGTGCGGCCCTTCGAGCCCTTCGAGGTCGAGGGGCTTCAAGTCACGCCGCTGCCTGTGGAGCATGGGGAGCCCGGCCCGATGCTCGCCTTCGAGTTCTGGCGCACGGTGCCAGCTGCCGCAACCGGCGGTGCAGGCGCCGCAGTGCAGGCTGTTGATGCCGCGGCGCAGCCTTCCGCCGCCAGCGCGGGGAGCGCAGACTCCGCTTCTCCCGCCGACGCATCCGGCACCGCCGCAGGCGCTCCTGCTGGCCCTGCTGCGGCCGCCTCCGCAAAGGGCCAGCGCATCGTGTACATCAGCGACATCGCGGCGCTGCCGCTGGACACGCGCGCGTACCTGCAGAGCGGGCCGCCCATCGACCTGGCGGTCATCGACGCCCTCTCCTACCGCAGCTACCCCACGCACTTCTCCCTCAAGCAGGCGGTCGCGTGCGGCCTGGACCTGCGCGCGGCGCGCACGGTGTTGGTGGGCATGAACCACCGCATCGACCACTACGCGGAGGCGCCCAAGCTGGAGGGGTTCGGGGCGGCGCGCGGCCTGCGCATGGAGCTGGCTTACGACGGCTGGAGCGCAGACGTGGCGCTGGATGCGCCTGCGCCCCGCAGCGCCATCATCGGCGACCTGTGCGCCGCCCTGGCGACCGCGAGCGCGGACTGGTGCGAGGGCAAGGTCGCGGTGGCCACCACGGCGGACCACTTGAAGCCAGCCCTGCCCTCCACCGTTACGGAGGAGGCTGCGGCCCTGCCGCCCGCTGCGGCGGCGGCCGCGGGCGGGCCAGAGGGCGCAGCAGCGGTCGGCCCGGCCGGGTACCGCCCCCGCCGCCCCTCCGAGCTGGCTGCAGAGGGCGGCTTCTCCTCCCTGCCCTCCCCTCCGCCCGACGTCACGCGTGACCACCTGGGCTGGCCCGCTCCCGAGGTGGCTGCCGCTGGCGTCAGGCCGAGCCGCCGCGCCGTTGTGGCAGACCGGCCTCGGCGTATGACGCCGCTTGACGCCGAATTTGACGCCGCCGCGGAGGAACTGGCGGCTCCCGCAGCGGTCCCGCAGGGCGCCGGCGTGGCGCCCGGAGCAGCCGCGGGGGCGCCTGCGGCCTTTCAGGGCTGGGTGCGGCCCTCACAGCTGCCGAGCCTGCGTCCGCTGGTGACAGGCACAACAGGCGACGGGAGCCACCGACCGGCGGGGCCCGCAGCCGCTGACTGCTGCGCCGGTAGCTCTGGGGAGACGCTACCTGCTGGGCATGCCGCAGCGGCCGCACCTGCAGCGGGGAATGGCGGCTCGCTCTCAGCGGGCTCTCCCGCAGCATCGGCCTCCAACGGCACTGCGGCGGCATCGTCCACGGCGCCGTGGCCGTTGATCAAGGGGCGCCCGCCGGCGGTGACCTACCTCGATGCAGTGCTGCCGGAGTGGGACGAGGCTGCCAGCCCGAGCTTGTCAGCGCATGCTCCCGCCGTCGCGCGGCTGACCACGCCAGCCCCGCCGAGCGCAGGCGTCGCTGCCCCCGCGCCAGTTCTCGTCTCCAGATGATGATGGAAGCGCAGGAGGTCGGCTGGCGTGCTTTTCTGGGCTGCCGCGGCTGTGTCCGTTCGCCCCTTCGATTTCAATCTGCATGCCGCATACGGTACCAGCTCGAGCACCCGAACACAATCGCGGCGACATGCCGTGTCGTTCAGGCCGCCTTCATAATCACTCATGGAAGCACGCGTTCGAGCGTGCGCTGCGACGGTCGGGACGTGGACGTTATGTATGTCGAAGCGAATGAAGTGCACCAGTCCCTCCCGATTTCGGGTTGAGCACTAGTTGTCATGCTCAATTATGGACAACTTCCACATCGACGCAAACCGTGCCACATCCATCACAACGCCCCCGTGCTCTGACGTCTGAACCTTAGAGTCAGCGGCTAAACATCAGCGTCTCGCTGCGCGCGCCATCAGGCTGTACAACTGTGGTTGCTCAGGCTGGGATGCAAGCGTGGCCCTCGAAACGCGCCAGTTACCGCGCCATGGATCCACGTCGCCGCGGTTGGTGTGTAGCTAGTGTGGCCACTGCCGACAACATCGGTGCGCTCCCAGCATGGAGCAGGGTCGGGGATCCACACGCATGCACGCATATGCCTCTCTCGTACACGTCGAGCCTAGGCCTCGTGGCCGAACGAACCTCCCATGCAGCCTACCGATACTGATACACACAAGCGCTCGCTCATGAAAGCTCAGTGGTGCATTCACTGGACGTCGACACGGCTTTCCGGGGTAGTCGTAGTGTACGTGACGTCGACAGTGAGTGGTATATCTTCTTGCAAAATCGATACGCTGAGCTGAACGTCGTGCTCGAGAAAGTTGAATAACGAAAAACACACAACCGAGAAGAATTCGAGTGTGACGATGGCCAGTGTGGAAGATCGTTGTTTGAAATTGTGCAAAGGGCAGTGCGGCCATGCTCGCCAGGCTGCAGTCCCTCTCGCTCATGAACATCGGGCTCACACGCGAGCCGGTGGTGGCACCGCCAGGGCACCGCAACCGCACATTACGACGTGACAGAGAACCGCGCGCCGAGCAGCCGCTGCTCAGGGGCGTGGGCTTCGGGTGCCACACCCATTGGCCTGTTGGTTCGCCGAGCGGATCGCGCATGCGCTTACGCCGCGGCGGCGGCTTAAACCACCACCGTCTGCATGCCGCAGTTGGCTCCGGCGTAGCCGGAGAAGCACTTGCACGCGCCGGCCTTGCGGTCGCAAACACCGCGGCGAGAGCACTCAGCGAGCTCCAGGTCGATGTCGGCGGACACCTCCTGCGTGACGGTGCAGCTGGGCAGGCGCCAGCTGAAGTCGTAGGTGCCGTCCACAATGGTGCCGGCGTCAAAGTTGACCTCCAGGCCGTACACCAGCGGCACGTTGGCGCGCAGCGGGGTGTTGGCGGGCGGCAGCGGGGTCTCCGGCAGGGAGGCGCCGGTCAGCGTGTTGTCCTGGTAGAGCTCGGACGTCACGCTGTAGGACTGCGTGCCCGTCTCGGCGCGGTAACGGATGGTGACGTGCACGATGACGGCCCACTTGCCCGTGGTGACGACGGTAGCGGCAACGGCAGGCTGCTGCAGGATAGCAGTGGAGCTCACCGTCACGCCGGACGAGGGCTGCTGCAGCAGGCGCGCCTGCTTGTACATCGGGCGGCAGCCCGGAGACTGGCAGCCCATGGAGCCGGCGCTGTTGGCAGGGCAGATGAGCAGGGCCTGGTTGCCGGGCACGGTGTTGCCCGTGGAGGTCAGGCGCGTGGCAATGGAGCCCGCGAGCGCCATGCTCAGCGATGCGCCGTCGAAGGTGACGTGGTACGTCACGGCGGACGTGTCCGCCGCCACCACTCCGGTCACTGCAACGTCGGACACGGCGAAGCCGGGCAGAGACTTCAGCGCCCGCTGGAAGGCGGGGGCGCCGGAAGAGGGGTCGAAGACGTTGGAGATGCGGGGCACGGACAGGTTCTGGCCGAAGGGCGTCTGGAACACCAGTGCCATCTCGTCCGTGTCGTACAGGCCGGCAGCCATGGGCGTGGTGGAGGCGGGGATGCTGCCAAAGTCGAGCACCACCTTCTGCACCTGCCGGTCCGTGTTGCAGGTGGTCTCGGGGTCATCGCCGAAGGGGCAGATGCGCTCCGTGCAGTCGATGCCGGTGTAGCCCGCGTCGCACACGCACTTGGTCAGGCGCGCTGCCTCCCACATGCCGTAGCCCGCGCCCTGCACCTGCGGCAGGTGCCCCAGCAGCGTGCACTTGCCGTGGCTGTTGCAGTTGCCGGGGCACGCCATGCGCTGGCAAGCGGCGCCCTCAAACCCAGCGTTGCACGCGCACACGCCCGTCTTGCCGTTGCACGCACCGCGCTCCGAGCACTCCTTGGCCTCGTGCACTGCGGTGGAGCCAGCGTCCCACGACTCGGCCACGGGGCACGTGCGCAGCGCGCAGTCCACGCCGTTGTAGCCCGCGAAGCACTCGCAGGAACCCTGCGCGCGGCAGTACCCGTGGCCGGAGCAGTCGTTCGGGCAGGAGCCGCCCATGCTGACGACCTTGGACACGGAGGGCGAGGCGGCGATGGGCACCAAGAAGCTGGCGAACGCGGAGAAGTGCGAGCTGTTGCCAGACAGCAGGCCGGTGGCGGGGTCGAACGTCACGCCGGACGCTGCCTCCCACGCCTGCCAGCCGCGAGTGGCGTCGGTGATGTCCTTGCGGCTGGCCACGCGCAACGTGCGGGTGTAGCCGACCGGGGTGTCACCGACGAACATGTGCATGCGCATCGGCACAGCAAACTGCATGCCTGCAGGCGTCAGCTCGAACACCTGGTTGGCGTCCAGAATCTCGCCGGTGGCGCCGGCGGGCAGGGTCTGGGCGGCAGCCCAGCCCAGGGGCTGGAAGGTCAGCGGGAAGGAGCCGGAGGTGGTGGAGAAGGAGTTCTTCTCGAAGTAGAGCGAGATCGCACCACGGGCCGCAGCGCGCGCATTGGCCAGCACCGCGCTGGCCACAGATGCAGGCACCTTGGCGTTCTCGAGGGCGTAGCGCTGAGCCGCGAGGCTCGCGTTGAGTGCCAGGAAGTTGAAGTTGGGGTTGAAGGTGCTGCCCGTGCCCTTGCCGGCTGTCAGGAGGTTGCCGACACTCCCGGTGCTCCACGTCGCCGCAGAGGCGGGCATGTGGATGTACTGGCCAGGGACATACGAAGCCACGCCGGAGCCGGCGGCGTCAACGGAGGTGGAGAAGGCAGCCGTGAGGGCGGAGCACTCGTTGGGGTCCAGGATGTAGTTGGAGGCCAGCACAGCGAGCGTGGTTGCGGCGCCGTAGGCGGTCACATCCGAAACGCACACGCGCGCGCGGACGTCGAACCACAGCACGAACTTGTTGCCGCTGCTGCCGTACGTCACCTTCACGCCGAACTCGCCCTTGAGCGCGGACGCTTCCGCGATCGTGATGGTGAAGGAGCCCACACCCGTCGCAGAGGTGTAGGCTGTCAGCGCGGACGGCACGGTGATCCCAGCGGGAGTTGCCGCAGCGCCGACGGAGTCGACGATGGCAAGGGTCACCGCGGCGGCGTTGATGGAGGTGTCCACCGCGAGGGTGTCGTAGTCGTACATGGCGCCATTGGCAAACAGACGGCTGGAGACGAGCGAGAAGTCGACGGGGATGGTGAAAACCAGCGTCGCTGAGCCGGCGGCACGGAAGGGCAGCACCGTCTTGCGGATGACGACATCCCCAGGGCAGCCCGCCGCAGTGAGCAGGTTTGCACCAGACATGGCCGCAGCCACCTTGACGCCAGCGGTCTCGTTGAAGCTGTAGCCCATGCCCCCCAGCCCGTACAGCTTCTCGCAGATGAAGAAGGGCTTGTCGTCGACCAGGGTCGGCGTAATCGTACCCGTCTGCGCCACCGACGTTGCAGGTGCTGAGGCCTTGAGGTTGGCGGCGTTGTCGATGGCGATGATGGAGATCGCGCGAGCCTTCTGCGTGTCCGTCACGCCGTTCGTCGGGTCGTACCTGTCCGAGTTACGGTACAGCACCGCACTCAGCGCGGCGGAGAACTGCGCGGGCGTCGCTGTCGCCCCGGCGATAGGCTTGAGCACGAGGGCGCACGCGGCGGCACTCCACACGCCATACACAACGGGCGCGGGCAGGTAGTCGGAGGGGAGGGCCAGCGAGTCGCGTGCCGGGTCGCATGCGCCGTAGTTGCCGGCGCTCGCCGTGGTGGCGATGCGCAGGGTGGCGGACACGAGACCCGCTCCGTCGTCAGCATCCGTCACGGAGATGGCGTTGGCGTAGGCGAGCAACTGCCCGTAGGCGAAGAAGCTGTCACCCTCGGACCACGTGACGGCCAGGGCCGCGGCGCTGGCCACCACAGGCACGGAGTTGACGTTGGTGACGTAGATGGTCTTGGACACGGAGGACAGCACAGGCTGACGGGCTGCGTCGTACGCGGTCACCACGATGCGGACGGTGCGGTAGCCGGGGGTCAGGGTATCCATGGTGTTGGCGTACGTTGCGACACGCAGCGCAGCCTGTACAACGGAGGCAGCCACGGCGTTACCGCTAGTGGCGGTGGCGGCAACACTTCCCAGCAGGCCGTTTGCAGCGGTGGCCGCGGTGTAAGAACCCATGGTCAAGCCCGTCGTGGCAGCGATGGCGAGGATCTCGTCGCTGCCAGAGCCAACGTCAGGCGTCTCCAGGGAGATGTACACCATGTAAGCGTTGCTCGCATAGCTGAAGGCGGCGACGCTGTCCAGCGAGGCGGCAGCCGCGTCCTCCGCGTACGTGAGGGCGTTGCGCGACACAGACAGAGACGCGGTGGATGCGATCGTGGTCACCTGCACGCAGAACACGCCGGTGGTGGCCTTCAGGTTGCCCGCCTCATCCGCGACGGCCACGGCAAACTTGACCCAGCCATTCGTGCCAGAGAGCACAGCGCCGCAAGCGCTGTCCTTGGCAGCGTCCAGCGAGGGGACGCTGGCAGCGGTGCCGGAGATGTACGCACGGCCCGCCTTGCCGCCGGTTACAGTCAGGCCAACCGTGTCGGAGGTGGTGGCGGACACGATGGTGATGTCCGCGTCCGCCGAGAGCACGGTGCCGGAGTCAGTGAAGACTCCCACCGGAATGTACGCGAAGAAGGGCTGGCCGACGGCGGCGGCGAACGCAGATGCCACGGTGACGGTTTGCGTCGGCCTGGTCGTGTCGATCTTAACGTGAACGATGCTGCTGTCGGCCACGTTGGTGACGGAGTCAGCCGCGCGGATTGCATCACCGTGTCTCACCTTGATGGAGATGTCGTCGTCCTGCGCCACGGCGGCGATGGTCACCGTGTACGTGAACACGCGCTTGTTCGCGGAGATGACGGCATCCCCGCTCAGGTGCCCTGACGCAACACGGCTGTTGCTGTCCGAGATGGTGAGCGACGGGGCGGCTGACAGCGGGTCCGTGAAGGTGGCCACGACAGTGAGGACAAGGTTCGCGCTAGACAGCGTGGCCGCGCTGCCCGTCTTCAGGGTGGTGCTCGTGAACACGCCACGGTTGTCGGCCACAGTGACCACGGGCACAACTGCAGCGCGAGTGACGGTAGGGGGAGCACGCACGGGAATGTGGTGAAACGAAGGAGCGCGGTGGCACACAGAAGGCAAGCAAGCAACCTCGAATAAAACGCATGATGAAAACAGCTGAAACCCCAACAGAACATCGAGCGGCGACACTCACGTGCAGCGGCGACAGGGATGGTGAGCACGGCGACCGCCTCGTTGCCCGCCTCGTCGGCCACGGTGACGGCCACTTGCAGGTTGCCAGCAGGCGCGCGCACCGCTGCGGCTGTGCACGTTGCGGTGGAGAGCGGCACCATGTTGCTGCAGATGTAGCCTTGGCTGTCCCCGCCGATGAAGCGCGTGCTCACGACGGTGAGCTTCGCGTTGGAGTTGGAAATCGCGTCGGTGAACATGCCAGCGGCCAGAGCAACAGTGCCCGCGCTGCCCACGGACTGAGTGCTGCCGCTGAAGGTGGCGTCAGCAGCGGTCGGTGCGGTGCGGTCAACGACAATGACGAGGTTGCGCTGCGCGGACTCGGCGACGGGGGTGGCGAGGCTGTCGTGGATGATGGTGACGGCCTTCCGGTGGAACACGTACATGCCCTCGCCAACGGCAGCGGTCAGAGTGAAGTTGGCAGCCTTCACGGGTGTTGACACGCCGACCATCGCCGATGCGTCAGAATACCCAACGAAGAGAGCGGAAACATCCTCGGCGGAGTTGGCAGAATAGGGGTAGACCGCGTCGTACAGAGCGGAAAAAAGGCCCGCAGTGTACCAGGCATCCGCGGAGCCGCCGTTGCCGCCGCACACGGCAACACCCAGCTTGGTGGCGTTTGTGGCATAGATGACGGTGGACGCGTTGGTGCCAGCGAGCTGCGTGGCGGGACGCATGGTCGCGGCGTTGTACACGAGCGGGATGCTGCCCACAATGAAGCGGAAGCGAGCGCCCCCAAACACCGTAGCGGCCTTGGTCACGGTACCGGCTTTGACAGCAAACTCGTACACGCCTGGCAGCAGGGAATCCAGACCGGTAAGAGTGAGCTTGAGCGTGTTTGGGACGGTGGCATCCGCGATCATTTGCACGGAAGCCATCGCGACTGGGTAGGTGAAGTACGTGCCCAGGGTGCTCAAGGCTACGGCCGTAGTTGCGGCGGAGGCCAAGTTGCTACCATCAATGCCCGTCCCGGAAAGCGCAAGCTTTGGGGAGGTGGCTGAGTTGAAGGCGATGAAGTTGACCTTGGCCTGGCTGGCATAGTCCACGATGGAGCCAATCACGTCCGTCGTAGTCGCCAGCACGCCGGTCAAGGGCGCCCCAACGTTGAAGGTCGTCAGTGCGGAACCTGACGCACTGCTGGCAACAGAGGCGCATGTGAAAGCGGACCCGGCATCCTTCACATCGACCAGGCCAGCCTGCGCCGCGGTGACTGCGTTGCTGATCGTCACTGGGATCTCCCAAAACGAGCCCTTGAACACTGGCGTACCCTTGGCCAGCCCAACAAAGTCGACGGCAGTGCCGGTTTGGTACAGCTTCAGGTTCGCATCGGCGAACGTGCAGTCCGCGATGGCACCTCCGTCTGTGCGCCGCACCCGCAGGTACACGGTGTTCAAGTCGTTGCCCGTTGTGCCCAGACCCGCACTCTGCCAGGCACCCGCAGCATCAGCCGCAAAAATGCTGTTGCCGGCAGCGTCGACGGCATCCGCGACAATTTGGTACTGCAACGGAACGGCGAATTCGCAAGCATTACACAACGTTGAGTGCATCGGCGGGCGCGCTCGTGCTGCATTAGCATGCCACAAAGGTAGAAACGCACCCCAGCTGCTTGTTGGGCCGCCAGCGCGCACACTGCTGCGACAAGCAGGCGCGTAGGCGCCATGTCCGCTGGACGTCGGGGTCCGCCACTACAACACGGTGAATTTGATGTAATCAAAGGCAGCGCCAAAAGTTGCGGAACCAGAAATAAACTCTGCTGTGTAGCAAGTCTCTGCAAGGAAGTTTTTGCGGAGGCTCCTTGGTAGCGTGCGCCATTTTTCGCGGTGGGTCGGGTGAGCTTGGCTTGAAGTTTGGCGTTTGCGTCCACGAGTCTGCTTGCGACGCGCCGTTTCATGAGCAAGCAGCCGTTCCCGCGTCATTGCTTGGAGCTCTAGGGCCGCGCAGGCTGCAGCGCTCACACGCTGAGGCATTTCAGCCTTGAGAGAGCGATGCCCCTTGCCGGCTTCCCCGCCAGATGGCCCGCACTGAGTGCGGCGGCGCACTCGCTGGCAGTCCAGGCTTGTCCTGGCGAATTTTGCGAGAGCACTCTTGAATAGGTCGGGAGTCACGTCACGATCGTGGGAGCACGCGATTGGTCAACCCTCATTCACGATTGCAACTTGAACGCGACGCGGGGAAACTGGGTGCAGCGCTGCGCGGCTTCGACCCCGACCGCTTACTGCTGCTTGCACTCCGGCGGCTTCTCGCCGTCCTTGCCGCCGCCTGGCGCCGGCTTGCCCTCCTCCTCGTCGTCGTCCTCCTCGTCCTCGGCCTTGCCCTTCTTGCCGGCCTTGGCGCCCTTGCCGCCCTTCATGCCCTTGGCGAAGGCCTGCGCCAGCGCCGCCGCCATGGCCTCGCGGTCCTCATCGTCGCCATCCTCCTCGTCGTCATCCTCGTCGGCCTTGCCCTTCTTGCCTGCGGTCAACAAGGGGTGGGACGGACGCGGCATGTTGAGCGAGCCATGCATCGCAATCCGTGCCCGGAACCACCGCGCTGCTCAGCGCTGCTCCAGCGCAATCGAATCGCAGCCCTGACAACGTCACGCAAGCAACGGCCCGCGATGCGGCAGTCGGGAGAGCGCAACGGCATCCAGCACTGCTATCAATCACCTCGCTTGTATACCAGACTGTGAGCAACCCGCGCAACGCACGAACAGCGGCTGCCCGGCCGACCCGCCACCGTCACTCACCCTTGGCGCCCTTGCCGCCCTTCTTGGGCTTCTCCTCCTCCTCGTCGTCAGTGTAGTCGCCCTCGTCGTCCTCCTCGTCCTCGTCCTCGTAGTCCTCGTCCTCCTCGTCGGAGGACTCGTCCTCCACCGCCTCGCCCGTGAACCAGTCGACGGCGCGCGGGATGATCTTGTTCTTGATCTCGAAGCCCACCTCCATCTCCATGTGGATCTGCGCCTGCAGCTCGTACGCGTCCTCGGGCTCCATGTCCTCGTCCGCCTCCATGTTGGGCGTCTCGAAGAAGCGGAAGAAGGACTCCTGCGGCTCCTTCTTGGTGACGGTCACCTTCTTGCCCTTCTTCTTGGTCGTCTTCTTGACCTCCTTCTCGGTCAGGTCCTTGCCCGCCTTCCAGTGCACGTCGCAGCCCTCGATCTTCTCGATCGTGGGGTCGGAGCCGAGGCGGCCGCCGCCCATCATATGCGGGATGTGGAAGGTCTTGACCAGCTTGTCGTCCGTGAAGTAGTCGTTGGGCGCGAAGTGGAAGATGAGCTTGAAGCCCTGCAGTGCAAGGCGCGGGGAGACACGCGAGAGGGGGGTACGGGCAACCGTGAGGCGACTGCACGCGGGCGCAATCAGTTGGGTGGCGGCACGGGCGGCATCGACTGGAGCAGCAGCGCCGACACCAGCCCAGCGTCAGCCGTGGTACGGAGAGCAGGCTCCGCAGCTACTATCGACGGCGGGGTCGCAGCCACGCGAGAGCCCGAGTGCGGGCAAAGCCAGGGGCAGGTGTTGTGCCCTCCGCGCAACACAGCCACGCGTGTCAGCCCCAGCAGTCCCACAGCAGCCGCCATACGCTCGGCGCTCCGCCAAAATGCGCCAGGACGGAGCAGGCGGTCACAGCTGGTTGTCGCAATGGCTGCGGGCAGTCGTTGCCGTCCGCACGGCTCAGCATTCCGAGGTATGTGGGCCGTCAGAGCCGGACCGGGCAGCACCAGAAGCCCGAAACCATCGGTGGAAGATTGCCCGTGATTCTGATGGAACATCAACCGAAACAAGCATCGCCGCCACCTGCGCCCAAACCTTGCCTTGGCGAGGTGGGCGATATGAGATCGCCACGCTCCCACGCAGCAGTTTGCGACCCCCAGCGCGATCTCACGCAGTGACGCACCTGGAAGTCATCGAGGTACTCCATGGTGACGTCCACGAGGGACTTGAGCGCAGGCTCATCGTGCTCCTCGATGGTGGGCCCCGTGCGGCGGCCGTTCTGCAGAGCCTGCAGCCAGAAGCCCTCGACGCCCTTCGCGGCGCCCTCTGCAAGCGAGAATGGGACGGGGCAGCGCGTGAGGATGAAACGGGTCAATTGCTAGCGTCACGTCCAACACACAAGCAACACGCCGCCAAACTCGTTCGAAATGAATCGAACCCCGCGCCAACCCACAGCGGACAACTGAAACGGACACGCACCTGCGGCACCAGCAGGGTCAACCTTGCCGTTCACGATCTCCGAACGCTTGGCGTACAGGTCCGTGTGGATGTCGTGGTACTTGCGCTGCAGCGCCTTGTACTCCTCGACGTACGCCGCGTGCTGCTCGGAGAACTTGCTCTGGAGCTCGGAGAGCGCCTCCACACGCTTCATCACCTCGGGTGCCAGAGCCTTGACGACCTCGCCTGCGCCCGCACCGGCCTTGGGGGCATCGCCCTGCAACGAATTTCAAGGGGGCGAGAGGATCCGCGTCATGGCGCACCGACAAAGGCCGCACCTCGGCACGTCCACACCAGAAAGGAGAGCGCTTCTACGAACCGCAGTCTCCTTGTCGTTCTTGCCCATCTTTGCGAAACTCTGGCCCTGCCACAGCACACCAAAGAATATTGGCTACGGGCCGGACAAAGCACGTCGTCGCAGTCGTGGGCGCGCTTCCGCTAATCGCGCTCGAAAAGTGAGTAATTGACAGACAGACAGACACGTCTCTTGTATCAATTACCGTTCCTCGTTAAAGCTTGCGATTGACTCTTCAACACGGCTGGCGCACTTGTGGGTCGTTGTGCGCGTGTGTGCACTGTAAATTTGACAGACAGTCAACGTGTGTCAAAACAATTGGTGTGCACCGCCTAGCAGCTGAACCTCGTTCGCTCGGGGACCGTCATGTCGTTCCACCCAGAGGACCCGGAGTCAGTGAAGGCGCGTTTGAGGCAGCTGCATGCGGAAGCTCGGACTGTTGACGGCCGCAGGCAGGATGGCTCGAGAGGCGGTCCCGCCGCCGACCCGACAGCTCGAGGATCTTCCAGGGCTGCAGCCTTTCGGTCGTTGTTAACCGGTGACGGATGGGGCCGCGGGCACACTGGTGGCGCACACCGGATCGACTCGCGGGTTTCTACGTCCCGGGCCGACGGGGGCGCAGCTTCTGGCTTCAAGCGACGGCGGGCAGAGGAAACGGGCACGGACGCGCCGCGAGGCGGCATGCGCAATCCGCTCGCTCGCGACAGCGGAAATCCGTTGCGGAGAATAGAAAGCTCGGCTGCTGCTGCGGGGCCGCGTGACCGCAGGCAGCCTCGATTTGGGCGCCCCCGCGGCACCGACGACGCTGACGACGCGGGCCGGGCTTCGAAACCAGCAGCGCCACTGGCGGAGCTCGCGGCAGATGACGGCGCGCACCATGACCCAGTCACTCCGGGCAACGGGAGTGGCGCCGTAGCGCCTGCGGATGCGCACTCTGCTGATGCACCCGCCAGCGAGGTCGATGGCGCGTCCTGCACACCTGCGAGCGAGCAGCATGCCGACGCCGCCGCTGCTGTCGCAGAGCCAGCGCACCCCCAAACGACTGAAGAGGCGGGCGACAAACCTGAGCCTGCAGCATCTACGGCGACAGGTGCCGGGGACGCGGGCCTGCAGCAGCGCGGCAAACGGCTCTTTGGAGCGCTGCTGGGTCATCTGAGCAAGGCCAAGTCGCAGCTGGAGTCTGCGGGTGACCGGCGCATCGCCGCCGCCCAAAGCACGCGGCAGAGCGCCGCCGCGGCGCGCGAGGCAGAGCGTCTGACACAGGAGCGCGCAGCCGCGGCGGCGGAGGCGGCGGCCCAGCGCGACGCCGCGACCGCGAAACGGGAGCGGCTGCTGTGTGAGGAGGCCAAGGCGGAGGCGGCTCTGTCCATCTCATACTGCGAGCGGCACGCGGGCGCGCTGGACGCCGCGGCGGGCCTCTTCCTGCGCACCGAGGCGCAGCCGCCGCTCTTCTGGCGGCCCGCGGAGCGCGACTCAGCCTTCTCCGCAGACCTGCGGCGCCAGCAGCGGCGCGTGGAGGAGGAGGCGGCGCGACGGCGGGCGCGGGAGGCGGAGTGGCAGGCCTCCGCCGACGCGGCGGCCGAGGCGGCCGTGAAGGAGGGGCAGGCAGCGCGCGAGGCGGCGCGCCGCCGGCGGGCGGAGCTTGCTGTGGGGAGCGGAGGCGATAGCGCCTGCAGTGCTGCTGCGGAGCTTCCGCCAGCTTCTGCGTCGTCTGCGGCCGGGCATGTGTCCTCGGGCGCCGCCCTGCGCACAGGCTCTGCTCGCTTGCAGCCGCAGCCCGCGCGTTCAGAGGCAGCCGACGCGGGGGCAGGATCAGGGAGCCGCCTCGGCACCATGAGTGCGGGTGAGGGATCGGGGCCCGCTGCTGACCGGGTGCCTATCCACAGCCGTAGCAAGGCTGCTGCGGCGCCAATCATCAGCAAGGGGAGACAGCTGCGGGCAGCAGCCGCAGGCGGCCCATCGCAGCAGACACCCGCGTCCGCAGGAGCTGGCAGCACGCCCGCAGCGGCAGACGCTGCTGGCCCCTCAGAGCAAGACGACGCGCTGCAGCATGACGCAGCTGCGCATGGCTCTCCGCGCGCCAGCTCCCTTGCTGCACCCCGCAGCGGCAGTTCCGCTCAGGGCAGCGCTGGCGGCGCTGCAGCCCGCGAGACCGCCGAGGAAGTCGCTGAGGCGGCGGAAGACGCTGCGGCCGAGCGACCCGCCGCCAAGCGGCAGCGCGTGGGAAGCGATGCATCGATTGGCGCGGGGGAGGCTGCTGCGGAGCCGCGCCCTGACGTCGCAGTGCCCAGCACTGACGCTTCATCGCCTGCCGCCGCCGTTGCTGCCGCCGGTACCCTCCCCGCGCCCACCGAACCAGTGGAAGCTGCTGCTGCCGGCGGCGGCGGGCAGAGCAGTGCTACCGCCGGTGGCGAGGATGCATTCCTCGACTACGGCGAGTGATGCTGCGTTGTGCTCGTCGTGGAGGGTTGTGGTTGAGCGTGCTGGGTGCTGGGCTTGCGGGAGGTGAGCGCACTCCCATTCTTTGATGTACCTGAGGCGCCCGTTGAATGCACGCAACCTTGGTCTTCAACCTGAACACCTGTACAGCCAGAGGCGGCGTCTCTCGCGCCATCGGTCAGTGGCGGGATCGCGATCGCGCATTTTCTCGTTCACAATATCGGGCCGGCGCCGTTCGAGCTTAAGCTTGTAATTGTGGTGTGATCGTGCTGAACTGTAGTTACTGATCGATCAAAAGCCTTATCATTACGCGTATACGCGATCAGTGGACACCGGGACCGCGAAGGTATGATTATGAGCGCGTACCAGCACATCTATTCAGATAACAAGCACCGAGACGTCGCGCCGATCGAGCACGTGCACGGCAAATCAGGTGTACCAGCGAAGTGAGTTCTTATCATGATTGTGCAAGCCGCACTGCCCGGTGGAGCATGCGCTGCTACGCTCGGGCAGCCCCATCAGCTTCTTGGTGAGGACACGCCCCGACCACTGGCGCCGGGAGCCCCCTCTTGATCCCGAAGCAGCTGCTCCTTCAGGCGGAAGTACTCCCGCGCCCGCTGCAGGCCATAGTGCGAGTAATCGAACACGCTGTGGCCGCTGGCCACGGCTGGGGAGGGCGGCGCAGGCGCATCATCCGCAGCGTCGCGCACCGGCTTGCCGGTGTCCACCTGCACACCCGCGGCGCTCGCTGTGGCAGCCGCGTGGGTGAGGTGTGACTCCGCCGCTTGTGTCTGGCTCGCATCAGTTGCATCGAGTCGCGCTGGAGAGGCGCCGGCGACAGGCGAGGACGGCGCCGCGTCGTCGTCTGTAGAGCTGCCCGCAGGCACGGCTTTCCCTACGGGCGCTGCGCCAGTGCCCGGGTGTTCACCGGTGCGGGCCGGGTTGTGCCGCGGAGAGGCCGCTTCTGAGTCGGATGAATCATCTTCGCCCGCTGACGTGGGCGAGGACACGAGGAAGCCGGCCTTGCCGCCCGCCATCACAGACGACCAGAGGGACCAGTAGAAGTGGGAGGCCAGCAGCCCCACACGCGCCTCCTTCGCGAGCTGCCGCGCGAGCGCCACAACCTCTGCGTCCTCGCAGCCGCCGCCATGCCGCCGGTCGTTGCCTCCTCCCGAAGCAGCCGCTCCCTCGCAGATCGCAGCCACAGCCTTCTCCGCGCAGGAGGTGCGGCGCCACAGCTCGTCGGCCGCTGAAGGCGAGCCAGGGGCCGGCAGCGCTGTCGCGTCCGTCACAGCATCGTCGCCGACGCTCGCTGCGGCCACCACCTCGCCAACCGGCTCGCTAGTCTTCTCGACCACCTCCGGACGGGCAAACCCGTGGCTGGTGCCGTGAGTGCCGACGCGTTGGAGCAGCCACTCCGCATACGCGGTGAGAAAGTCGCGCTGCCACTGCAGGGACGGGTAGTGCTGCGTCTCCATCGCGTACCCGGGCGCCGTCGACACGCTGTAGTTGAAGGTGTGCTCGCAGAACAGGTTGCCCAGATCGAAGCCGCGCCGGTTCCAGCCGCCGTACTCATAATCGATTATGTACAGACGCGATGACGCGGACCGGCTGCCGCCACTGACGTGGGACTGCACGGATCGGCGGCGAGACGACTTGATGGGGTGGCTGTGCAGGCCAGGGCTGGCGGCCGGCGCGCTCGAGCCCGCGCCCGAGTCAGCGCCGCCCGACGGCGCGGGGCTGCTGCCCGCGTGGCGACCTGCCGGCTGGCCTGTCTCAAGCGGCTCCGCTGCGGCGTGCTGCGCGGCCTCGGACGCGTCGTGCTCCTTCGACGAGGACCGGCGCCGCGTGCGGTGCGGCCGCCCGGCATAAACCGGCAGCGGATGCGGCGAGTGGAGCTCTGGCGCTGCTGACTCGTGCAGATCCAGCCCAGGTGCCGTGCTCGCAGCAGGCCGATCAACGCCGCGCGTTCGCAGCTGGGTGCCGGCGGGCTGCGGTGAGGCGCTCAGCAGCGGGACGGGGCTACCAGCCGCTGACGACGCTGCGCCGCCGGAGCTCCGCAGCGAGTCAATGGAGCGAACGCTCGCGCTGTGTCGCGAGTGCATGGAGGCGAGGGAGCCGCGTCTGCTGCCGCCGGACGGCGTTCGCAGCCCAGGCTCGTCTGCGCGCCTCACGCGGTGTGCGTACGGCGAGGGAGTCTCGCCGCGAGATGGCGTGGGCGTCGGCGTCTTGGTGGGGGTGGGTGCTCGGGCTGCCGCTGCTGCGTAGGAAGCCTCGTGCGGCGCGGCGCTGCCGGCAGAGTGCGCGTGACTGCGGGCAGATGCCGTGTGCACAGTGGGCGGCACGTCGCCCCCTGTCTGCCCCGCGCCAGGCGCGTCAGCGTGCCCATCCACCGCTGCTTTGGTGCCGTCTGTTGCGGTCGCCTCAGCGGCCTTGGCCTCACAAGCGCTCCAGCCCGCTGACGCCTCCGCCGGCTCCGCGAGGATCCAGTTGCCGGGCTGCAAGTCGTTGTGGCACAGCACCAGAGGGCCGCCCGCAGGCAGCGCAGCTGCCTCCGCGTGCCCGCCGCTGCCAGAGCCGGCACTGGAGGCCGCGAAGCTGGCGCCGCTGCCCTCCAGCAGCTGCAGCATGAACTGCGCCTCCGTCTCCCAATCCGCCAGGTGCAGGAGCCGGCACACGCGCTGCAGCAGGCTCGATGCGCACCCGCCAGCGCTGCCGTCGCCAGTGCCGCCCCCGAGCAGCTTGGAAAAGTTGTCACCCAGGCTAGCGCAGGCGCAATCGCCGCCTGATGCAGCCTGGCCCCCGTCCGTAGATGCGCCCGCGGGGCCGGCCCCGCGGGCCGCGGCGATCTGCACGCGCAGCGAACCCATCATACGCAGGTAGCGCTGCACGTGCTCGGCGAACGTGGACACGTTCTCGAGGAAGGTGGGCTTCTGCAGGTGCAGCTGCACGACGCGGTCTGCGAGCGCGGCTGGGGACGTCTCGTCGGAGGCAGCGGTCCTGAAATCCGAAATGTCGAGCGTGCGCCCGAGAAGGTGCTCTTCGACGCGCAGGGAGACCGTATCGAGATCGACATCAGCCTCTGGCGGTACGTCGAGGGTCGCGACGCCATACAGGCGAGGAGCTACGCCGCTGCTGCTCAACTGTTGAAGGATGGATAGCTCTCGCTCCCTGTCGATGATAGCGTCAAGGTTGGGGCTGAGCACACGAGCAACCACGCGGTGATGCGGCACGCTTTTGCTCTCGACAATGTATAGCAGGTTGGACATGCCTCCGGTGAGTGGGCACATGCTGAGGTCCGATATAGCCATGCCGCTGAACTCGGGTACCAGGGACTGCACCGCTTCGAGAAAAGCGCGCTTAGTAATCCCATATGCCGCCAGTGCGGCCTCGGGGCCTTCGCTTCCGCAAGTTGCCTGCGACATGGTGGCACAGAAGTGCAGTTATTGCGAGGCAGACTCGTTGCTTAGGCGACTCGGCGGAAGCTTTGCACTTGCACACCGCACATCTGCTCAGGAAGAAACCGCTTGTTTCACAGAGAAGTAAAAGAACGCAGAGCTGGCATCGGTTTGGTATGGTCTAGTTTCTCTATGAGCTTCGCAGTTGATCTCCAGGTCTCGAGAACAATGGCAGAGGCTTCATCCGCGGATCGACGACTTTCAGCGGCCAGCGGCCGGTGGCCCAGCGGCCCACGCGGCACTGTCATCGCAACAGCGAGCACTTCAAGACGAGATATGCAGGCTTGTGAGCCTGAGATTGCTGCGGCTCAGCCCTCAGCGCGTGCAGCTTGATGCCCGCTCTAGTCCTTGTGCCGCACAACGCACAACAGTGCCACAACTTGTGCTTTTGTATCCTGCTCGCCACTCCAAGCAAGAAACTGATGCGCTGCTCGAGTGTTTTTGTTGTGGCCACCACGAACTCGGCGCTGGTCTTGTGGCCAGGTGCCGCGTGGGTGGCAAGCCATTCGATCTCAGCGAAGTTGGCATTCGATGTCAGCGGGTTGCTGATGGCCCTAAGCACACGCCACCTCACCGCCGCGCTGTGGCTCGACTTGATGCCGCGCTTGCTTGTTGATGTGCGCCGGCCTCGTTGTTGCCTCCACGCATTACGTTGATAGGATGCACCGTGATCTGTGGCCACGAACTCTGGCTCGGTCTTCCTGCTCGCTTCCCAGTACGTGCTTGAACCAGGTTTTCAACGATGTGTGGACACCTTTGCGATGCACGCTTGCGACTCTTGTCGCTACTCTCCCGCCCCGGCGTGCGCATGTGCGAACTCAGCGAGCCTGACCTCAACAGCGTTGACTCGAGTGAGTCTGGCCTCCGTAGTGTTGCCTCCTGTGCAAACGAGGCTGCTGTTGTCACTTGCGACCTCGGAAGCACGGTATTGCTCGATCGTGGAAGCTCGCGAGAGCGCATGGGGATACCCACATAATATTGATGGCATATCGCGGAGGCTCGATCGACCTCGCGGCGCCGCGCCCAATCGGCTGGTCCAGGCCAATTCATCGAAGCCGCAAGCCGCAATGTAGCTGCCCACGTCAAAAGTCGCGAGATCGTAATTAGGCGTGTAGTGGCACGAGAAACCGGCAAGCCAACTCTGCTGTGTGCGAATGACGCAGAACGGAGAAGGAATTGAAGCTATAGCTTTCTGACAGCAAGCGCCCTCGACATGCATTCGCTCTAGCAGGACATGCATCGCTCATCGCCCATGCCTAGGGTGATTCAGCTCGGAACACCCGAGGTTCACACTCTCCAAGATTTTAGCAGCCCGTGGGCACAGACGGATACGCCTCACGTTTGTGCTGCTTGCCATCTCGCAGGAGAGTCAGTGGAGCGGCCGAGGCTCTGCGCGGTGACTCCTGATCGCTGCAGTTTAGCAGTGCCGCAGAGTCAGGGCGGCACCAGTACTGCCTGCGAGCGACGGGCCTTCATGCATGCACGGTGGGCGGCAGAGGCTGTCTGACAAGCCGCGAGGCAGCACCAGCCTGATTGTCTGGTCGCTACGACAGCGAGACTCGAGCGGCGTTGCACCGGTTCTGACACCCAGGTCCAGCAGCCGTCGCCACTCATATGAAGGTGTCGTTTAGCGGACGCGGGCCGGTTCAGTGACTGCTGCGAGGGGCCTACCGCAGCCGTGGCTTTGCAGCACACCGGTGCGACACAGCGACGCCGTTTCGCCGCCTGGCGTTCACCAGCTGAGGAATGAGAACCTATTTAAAGCGCTATTGAAGGGCCGAGGTGGAAACTGGGACCACGGCGGGCGCAGCAGCTTGCGCAACAGCGGAGACACTATCCGCGCCAGCGACTTCGTGTGGTGGCACAGCGGTTGCAGCCGCCAGCTCAGGCTCCGCCTTGCTCAGCGCCGCGTTCGCTTCGAAGGAAAGGAAAGCGTTCCAACCCAGGCTCGCGGCGTGAGCAACCAACGCCTGATGATGTACTGGCACCCACTTGAAGTTGATGAAGTGCAAGAAGGGCCAGAAGCAGGCACCGGCGGCCATGGTGGGCAGTACTCTTTCGGTGATTCGGGGCACCACCGTCTCCGGTTTGCCTTGTAGCAGTGCAGCGAGAGCGAACGTGCCCGCGATGGAGATGGGCGAGCCGATCACCTGGTCCAATGCCAAGCGCTTCAAGATCTGCGGCGTCGCGGTGCCGGGCGCCATTCGGGCGAGGAAGGGAAAGTACACGGTCAGAAATGGCCCCATGAACCCAGCACGAATAACTCCCATCTCTAGCGTGCGGCGGACGCTGTACTGCTTGTCTGATTCAAAGCCCAGCTGGCAGATGACATCTCCGACGCTCGCAGTCACAAATCCGGTGGCCATGTTTGTGGGCATGGGATACCGTTGCAGAGCGGCGTTGTAGCGAGCAAGAATGCCAGAAAGCGACCAAGAGGCCGCAACGGCAGTGGCCTGACCGGCTGCGGTGGCCATTGGTGTGGCTCCCAGCGATGCTGGCCCACAGACGTCACAACGTGCGAAGGGTGAATGCGTAGATTACACCGCGATGAAGCGCCACAAAAACGGCAATAACCACTAGCGACAATTAGGAATCGGTTTTCGCTCTCCTTTCTGATGACATTTCCGTCGTGTTGCGAAAGTTGGTGACGCAAGATCTGTCCGAGCAAAAAACAAAATTAGCCTTGGTTCCATCGTTTTCGGCTCTTACGCGCGCGCTCGAGACCCTCCCACGAATTCCACCCGCCCAGTCTCTCGGCCATGCTTTCCACCCGTCTCTAGAGGGGAGATTTCGGGGTTTGGGTGAGTATGAACTCCGGTATTCGGCCGGCAAACTCCGGAAGTTGGCTCAGGGCAGCTCGGATGCACGGCGTGCTGGAGATGTCGATGCCGAGTTCACGTTGGTCTGCCACGAGTGGACAACAATGGCCCTGAAGTACCAATTTACCTGGTTGGATCCGCTGGACCTGCTGATATTTCCACGGCTGGGTAGAATGCCGTGGGGGCCAGCCCCGCGAGTCCATGGTGATGGTGACGGCTCCCGGCTCTGTTGGTGGAGCCCTGGTCGCGGTGGCACGGGGTGCAGGCGCCATTCAGTGAACGTTGAGCACACGACCGAGCGCGAACTGTTTCGCTGCGACAGCATTGCTGGTCCGCACCATAGCTGGAGATGCAGCAGGCTGTGAGGCGCTGGTGGGCCGGGCTACCCACTGGATACCCGCTGCGAGCTAGCGGACCTGATGCTGCTGTTCTTTCCCGTGGCCGTGTTACGATAACGTTGGAGAAGTAATGACTGGCTGGACGGGGAATCAACGAGAGTGTTGCTGTTGTGCTTCTTGGCCGCCGATTGCCGGGCTGCAGACGATTGACTCTACGCCAGTCTTCCATACATCATGGCTGTCGGCAAGAACAAGAAGCTGGGTAAGAAGGTCAAGGCGGGCGGCAAGAAGAAGGCCATCGACCCATTCACGCGCAAGGTGTGTGGCCTGTCCGCGGTGCACTCAGGCATGCTGGTCGATCCAAACCTGCCGTATTGCTGTCGCGCATCGGGCGCCGTGGCTACGTGTATAGCCCCACCACCACCTATATTCGCTATGCTCTGCAGGAGTGGTACGACATCAAGGCGCCTAGCATGTTCAACACCCGCGTGGCTGGCAAGACCCCCGTGACGCGCACCACCGGCACCAAGGTGGCCTCCGACTCCCTGAAGGGCCGCGTGTTCACCCTGTCGCTGGCTGACCTGCACGCGCAGGAGGACCTGGACTACCGCAAGATCAAGCTTGTGGGCGAGGAGGTGCAGGGCAAGACGCTGCTGACCAACTTCTACGGCATGGACATGACCCGCGACAAGCTGTGCTCTCTCATCCGCAAGTGGCAGACGCTCATCGAGGCGCATGCCGACGTCAAGACGACGGATGGCTACACCCTGCGCCTGTTTGCGATCGCTTTCACCACCCGGCGAAAGAACCAGATCCGCAAGACCAGCTACGCGCAGTCCGCCCAGGTCCGCGCCATCCGCAAGAAGATGGTCGAGATCATGACGGCGGAGGCCTCCAAGAGCGACCTCAAGACGCTCGTCAAGAACTTCGTGGCTGAGGGTATCGCCAAGGAGATCGAGAAGAAGTGCGCCGGCATCTACCCCCTCCAGGTGCGTTGCCTGCGGCGCTGTGACGGTGTGCTGGTGTCTTTCGTGCAACTGAGCTGTCACGCGGGCCACGGCGCATGCCCATTGACCTATGTCGCCCCTCCTCCGCTTGGATCTGTCATCCTGTTTGCAGAACGTCTTTGTCCGCAAGGTGAAGACCATCAAGGCCCCCCGCTTTGACCTTGTCAAGCTCATGGAGGTGCACGGCGATGCCGGCTCCGGCGAGGATGCCGGCAAGGCCGTCAAGGCCGAGGCCCCGCTCGTCGAGTCCATGGAGGGCGCCGGCGGCCGCCTGTAAACTTGCGGTCCCACCCCGCGCAGGCTTTCAGGCTGCTGTAGCGCACCGCTGCGGCACCAGCACTCGACACACACGACGGTCGGGCTGGCGGAGGCAGGGAGCGGATCGATGCGAGCGCTGTGACGCTGCCGGCGTAGCTCGCGGCGCCGCCCAGCGGCTGGAATTATCAGACGCTGTAATGCCCTTCAAGCTGTTGCTGGCTCACTGCTCGGACTCTATGGCATCGGTCGTTGTATCCGAATGACATATGTTTACGGAGTTGGCAGTTGCGGCCGAGATGTCGAATCATGTCTTATTCAATGTGCGGGCTCTCAAGCTTGGAATTTCCGCAAATATTCGATGCCGTTCGACCGTGGGATTGTGGGCGGCGCGTTCCCAGCCCATGGTTTGACCGCCGTAGCCTCAGCCGCGGCGTCGCCGCCAGCGCCGCGACGTGCGCTCGACATCGGCCCGCAGCCGGTCCGCCCAGCGCTCGAAACGGCCGCGGTTCGTTAGGGCGGCGGATGGAGCGAGCATTGCATTGGGTGCTGCATCAGCAGCCGTTGAGCTCGATGAGCAGGGAAGTGTCCCCGCAGCCTCGCAGCTGCCGGCATCGTTGAGGGCCAGCAGCAGCGGCACCACCAAGAAACCGTCGGTACAGTCAGGAGTGCCGTCAGATGGCGCCGCTGCTGCAACCCGTGTGCTGGTCGCGGCTGCACGCAGTGGAGGCGGCGCCCACACTTGCACCTCGAAGGTGAAGCACGCCTCCGCTGCTGCTGCCTCGAGCGGCCGCCCCGCGACGCCACCAGCACCAGCAGACTGCGGCGCTGAGGAATTGGCAGTGCCGCCAGCGGCAGTGACGGTGCCGCGGTAGGCAGCGACGCACACGGCTTGTGGAGCTGCCGCACGTCGCAGCTGACTGCTCCCGGGGCTCCTCCGCGCCTCCTCATTCGCAAGTGGCGCCACCAGCGGCGCGGCGACCCGCCGGAACGCGACGGCCAGACCATGGTCATCCGCCGCCACCAGCGGGGTGAACGGGGCCGCGAGGGCAGCGTCGATGCGGGCGAGCAGCTCCGCCCGCTCCACGCTGCCGCCTTGTGAGGCATCACTCCCAACCCGGGCGTAAGCAACCGCCCCTCCAGCGCCACCAGCCGCACAGGCGAGGGCCCACGCCTCTGCGCAGTGCGTGGCATCTGCCGGGTGCAGCGCCGCGCCGTAGGCTTTGAACGGGGTGAGCGCGCGTAGGCTCCGTAACCCAGCAGCTGCAGCCTCGCTGCCCTGCACAGGCGCTCCGCAGGCGGTGCCGGCAGATGAGCTGGAAGCCGCGTTGGCAGCAGCCCAGCCGCGCACCCGCATCAGGAAAGGCCGTGCACATGGGCCGAGCTTGGACGCAGAACTGCCAGCGCTCTCAGCAGACCCACCCGCACCAGCCTTGCCCGCCGCCGAACCCGCGGCAGCTGCACCTACAGCCGAATTCTCGCTCGGCTCCGCGGCTTGGCTCCACTCCGCCTCGCCGGCCTCCTCAGGCCCCTCGATGCGAAATCGCTTCGCAGCGGGAGCCGCGGATGCGGGGCACGCCGCTGTCGGTGCCGCCTCCGCCGACAGCCGCCGCTTGCTCCCGACAGCTGCTGTCGGAGCAGCCTGTGCGTGGTGACTGTGAGGCAGGTCCGGTGCCGCCGGTGCGGGGGCAGCCGCTGCTGTGCTGGCCTGAGCAGCGCCATCGCTCGCACTATGCGAGACCTCACCAGCCACCCGCTGACGCCGGTCCGCCGGCCGCGTCGCGGAGTACACAGACCGCGGCAGCCACCAGCGGCCGTCGCCAGCTGCGGCGTCCTCCGACGAGGCAGCAGTGGCCACTCCGCCGCACCCACCGCTCGCAGCCGCCGTGCTTGCACCCTCGGCTGGCGCCGTGGCGTGTACCTCGCTTCAAGGGGCATCAAGCCGCCAGGGGCAGCTGATGCGCCAGTGCTCGCCCAGGAAGGCGTGCGGCGGAAAGAACGACCAGGCCACGGCCCAGCGCCGCGTGCGGCCCTGCACCAGCTCCCGCGTCCGCACCGTGGGCACGCCAGCGCCACGCAGCCGCGCCACGACAGCGTCCACTGAGGCGGCCTTCCCCAGCATACTGCTGAACCACAGCACGCGCCGGCGCAGCGCCGACGCGCTCTCCGTCACCATGCGCCCGACGAACGCCACCTCGCCGCCCGGGGTGGCCATCTCGTTGGGGCTGCCGGCGCAGGCGCTGCCCTCGTGCCCCTCCATGCTCGCGCAGGCCTCCTCCCACGACCCGAAGAAGGGCGGGTTGCACACCGTGAAGGCCACCGCGGGCATGGCATGCGCCACAGACGCATCGGCGCTGCTACCGCTGCTGTCGCCGCGTGTGCTGTCCGCCTCGAGCACACCCACCCCTGCAGCTGCAGCGCTGCGAGCAGCTCCGCTCGCAGGCGTTGCAGCCTGTGCCGCTCCTGCAGCATGCACGCCCTCTGCGGTCAGGCGCGCACTCAGCCTCTCCGCTTCCAGCACGGCAGCGCAGAGCAAGGAGTCGGTGTGCACAGCGGTAATCGCACGCCCTGCTGCCTCAGGTGCAGGAGGCGCCAGCGCTGCAGCCTCAGGTGCAGGAGGCGCGAGCGCTGCAGCCTTGCCATCCATCCCATCAGCCGAAACAGCGGCTGTTGCACCCACGCGGTCGAGTCGTTCACTGGATACCGTGTCATTGGCAGGAGTCGCTGTCACGTCAGCCTGCGGTGCACTTCGGGCCGCCGGAGGTGCAGCGCCTGCAGCTGGCTGGGTTGGCAGCACGTGCAGCAGTCGAATGCGGTCTGCGACCTCATTGCGCGCCACGTTCTCAGCCGCACTCGCCAACGACCCTGCGTCGATGTCCGTCGCCACAAACGGGAGCCCAGACGTGCGAATGCCTGCAGGGACAACAGGTTTAATGAGCGACGCACGTTGGCCTTCGGAGCTGATCAAGCTCTGCTCCCCCACACCCACCCCTTACAGACCCGCAGAACTCACCTAGCAGCGGAAAGATGGCAGACGCTCCGGTGCCGATATCGATCGCCACGGGCACAGTGCTCGTGGCGGGGACAGTGGGCGTGTCCCCTGCATGCGTGCGCGCGTCAGCAGCCTCGTGCGCGAGCAAGAAGGACGCGACCAGATCCTCCATCCACAACACGTAATTCAGCCGGTTGGGCACCTGCAATTCGGGCCAGCCACGACGCGTAGCAAGCATGTGCCCGACCGAGTGGGGTTGTTGCGTCCACGTGCTCTCTCGCGAAGCTCACGCACCGGCGGACACAGCCTGTCAGAGCGCCCCCGCCATTCCAAATCAAAATCGGCTCGGAGAAGCTCTTGAGTGAGCTGACCAAGTGCATCAGGCTTCGTCCAGAGAAACTCTGGCGCGCCAACAAGTTGGCTTTTGAAGCTGCAAAGTACAGGGCAGGCGCTCAGAAACAGAGATCGTGCCAATTCCTCCTGTTTCCTGTGTGTAGCACACATGCCCACAGTGCAGCCACTTGGCGCCCTTCATGCCCACCATGCTCGCAAGGCGGAGGGGCCTTCAGCGTACAGTCGCCTGAAGTCCAACGGCTGCTGATACGGGTTTCGGGCGTGCATGACACTGCGATTCAGACATAGGAGAGTTTCGCATTCGCGCGCGCCTCATACACTCCAGCCGCAACGCGGTGCTGCGTGTCATCATGGCATTGCTCTGCGGAGGTCTCATCGAATTTGCTCCACACGCATCAACCGCCGAATGCGCAGTCTTGATTCGAACTTTTCGATGGCTGCTCTTTTGAGACTGCGTCGGAATCATCGATACGATCTCGTCGCTAGGCGAGCAGTTGAGGCGGCTTTCACGGCGAAGGCCAGGCACGACTGAAGCTGAAGCTGTGATTTTCGGGCGAATGCTTTCAGTGGAAGACTTTCAACAGCGCTGAAATCGGGCCCCGCGGTTGTGCACCGAGCAAGCTGTTGGGCAATCGCAGCAGCTCGTCGGTGCGATGACAGGTGTACGGCGTGGATGGGTCAGCCAAGGAGGTGGCGGCCCGTGAGTTGCGAATGGGCGCGGTACCGGTTCGCAGCCTGCTGAGCTGTGGGCCTCAGCGAAGCGCAGCACTGCCGGGAGCGCATGATGCATGTGGTGTCAGGTGGAAGTTTCGCAGTGGAGGGAAACTGCGCGCACAATTCGTGCACGCAGCACAAGCGGCAGCCGGAGGCTGCCGTCATCAGGCTTAACACTCTTCTCAAGCCAGTTGGTGTACAGAGGTGTATCGCGTGTCTCGTCATCGGTCGGATGCATCGTCCGAGGACTGCCGCGCGTTCCCGGCGTCGGCGTAGTAATCAACGATCCAGAACTCGTCCGCCACCTGCCCCGCCACCGCGGTGTTGCGCTCGCCGTCCGCCACCATCTGCCAGCGCCACTGCGCGTGCGTGCTATTGTGCACTGTCAACAACCCAAACCCGTAGTTGAACGAGGACGCCGCCAGGTACCCGTCGGGGGCCGTCTTGTCGCCGATGCCCTGCGCGCAGCCCGGGGACCCCACCACGATGCTCGTGGTGTGGTTGCAGTTCGTGTACGTGGCCTGGTCCGCGCTGACGCAACCGGCATGCACAGAGCCGTCGTTCATGGGCAGCAGGCGCTGCAGGGAGAGAGGGAGAAACCGGGTGGGCGCGAGGGGTGATGCAGAGAAGCGCACCGGCAACAGGCGGTGCATGGGAAGGGGCGCTGGG
>Ga0208629_100201_pt1 | contig 29848 bp, 10 predicted proteins | sample LakWasMet19_HOW5_2_FD_183865 | JGI IMG/M metagenome (GOLD analysis project Ga0208629, IMG submission 183865) | Freshwater sediment methanotrophic microbial communities from Lake Washington under simulated oxygen tension - Sediment Metagenome... | ecosystem: Environmental > Aquatic > Freshwater >... | reverse complement strand
GGCGATGTGTTTGCGTGGTTTCGTCGGCTCGTGGTTGAGCCAGTACGGAGCCTGCTGGGTGACGAGGCTGCAGACAAGCTGGCCGCGCAGTTGCTGCCGCACCTGTCAGAGCAGGCAGCGGCGCTACCGGTCACAGCTACTGATCCCGTCGGCTTAGACTGGTTCAATGGCCGCCGCACACCTGACGCGGACCTCACGTTGCGGGGTGGACTGTTGGGGCTGAGCCTAGCAGACTCCGCAGCCAGCGTGTTCAAGACACTCGTAGAGGCTACGGCGTTCGGCTCCCGCGCGATCGTGGAGCGGTGTCAGCGAGAGGGCGTGGCCCTCTCACGCGTGGTCGCCCTTGGCGGCGTTGCACGCAAGTCTCCCTATGTCATGCAAACCTTGGCCGACGTCCTGGGGATGCCAATCCACGTAGCGGCGTGCGAGGAGGCGTGTGCGCTTGGCGCTGCCATGTATGCGGCGGTAGCAGCGGGTGTCCATGCGGATGTACCGACGGCGCAGGCTGCGATGGGATCCGGTTTTGACAGGGTATATGAGCCACGGCCTGCGCTAGCACCTGTGTATGACCGGTTGTATGAGCGATACCGCGCGATGGGCGCGTTCGCCGAGGATGCGGCGCATATGCTTGCGCCTGCAGGACCCTTCTCGGACCCCCGGATCCACCACGGCAGCTCGTAAGGCGCCTTACCCATTGGTGGCAGAAAATCATGTATTGAAGGGAAGACGATGAACGGCGCAGCCAATTGCAATCTGACAGACGTCGACAGCTGGCCACCGGACTCTAGGATGCCTGTCGACTGATATTTGTCGATTCAGGTCGAGTCTCTCCTTCTGCTGTCCTGACTGATATCTCGGGGAGAAAAGCTCTCACCTCGATTTTCAAGTCTCCTTGAGGAAGCTTGGAGACCCCATCCGTGAATACTCGGAGACCTTGCGCCACGGCAATTCCAGTCGCATCCGATGAAGTTCAACAAGTCATCGCGGCAGTCACTCCTCAAGAGGTGATCAGGGCAGCCGACGGCAAGACGATGAGTGAACTGCTCTCTCCGCGCTCAGAACAAGTAAGGTCTGGAAATAACACACAGGCAGCGCATCGCAGCGCACGTCAAGCTGGCGTCGTAGCTACAGCAGCAGCGTAACAAGCGTCGAAGTGCTCACTCGTCGTCGTCGCCGCCGGCGCCCGCCCCCGACAGCCGCGCCTTCTTCTTCCCCTTCTTCATAGCGCCCTGCTTGCTGTTGCGCAGGGTCGGCTCCGGCGGGCTGCCGAGCTCTGCTGCGACACCAGCCATATCCGCGTCAAAGTCTGAAATCGCCGGCGCGGCGCCACCGCGGGAGGCGACGCTGGCAGATTCAACATCCGAGTCCGCGCTGCCCGTCATGTCGCTGCGCTGGCGCTTCTTGCCCACGCCGAGGTCGCCCAGCGCGCCGCCTGACAAGCGCGGGCCGCCGATGCCGGCGCCGCCGTTGCCCGGTCCCAGCAGCTTCTTCTTGACTTTCAGCGGCTTCATGAGCTTGCCAGCCCCGCCCAGGCTCTTCATGCCGCCCCCGCCGCCTGCACCCCTCTCCATTTCGCGATCCTGGTTCAGGCGCTGCTTGTACTCGTGCCACGTCATGCTGCTGCCTGCACATGCAACAGCAGGATCGGCAGCAACCCAGCGCATCAGAGCAGACAAGTGCCGTCCGTGTACTCCGCCGATCCCTCGATGCACACCAGGAAGCAAAAGGCTCTGCAACGCACCCGAGAATATTCTCTCTTCCTTCCGCCTGCGGGTGTTGTCAATGTAACAGTCGTAGCCCACAATCAGATTGCCGGGATTGTATGTGCGCAGGTAGTCTTCTTCCATGGCCGCGATGTCGCCTTCTAAAATCTCCAACTCGCCGTACATGCGGCGCTCGCTTTCGGCGGCCTGCACGAGAGGTTCGCCACTCGGGGAAGCGTAACGCTGAGGTCAGGGGCTTGGCAAGAACGGCGGCTCGAGTTGGGAGGCGCGCTGTTAGAACACACCGTCCGCATCATTTCCGAAAAAGATGACATGTCGGTATACGCCACCGCAGGCTATAGAAGGCGACCGGTGTCTGCCGGGAGCTGTCGAGCTGCGTTGCACGCGAAGACGCGCACGGGTGCAATACGACGACTGCCCGGTCAATGGTGCTTGTTGAGCGACCTGTGAGGCCCACTGGCCTCCCAGGTGCGATGCAGCGTCTAATCCTCTTGCAGATGTCTACTTCCATGCGAAAGACTTGACAACAGGCTCTGTGATGTGTGATTTTGCAGGAGCGCACGAGAGCAAGTCTCGGCGAATGAATCCTATGCTAGTGCTGCTCTCAACAAAGGCACAGGATGATCAGTGAGGAGCAGGATAAGCTTTGTGCAGAGCAATTTTCTGGTACTGCTGTTTGGAGTTTCAGCGTTGGGCAACGGCGCTGTAGCGCGCCTGTTGGCGCAACCTAACACCCACGTCGTTCCAGCCATGTGGGCGCGCGTGATCAGCATGGCGCGGCACGATGTGTGGCTGCGATTGCAGCACATTTTGCGCCTGTTCTCTCAACCAGTGCAGAATCACGCAGAGAAGCGGCGAGTGCTGCGCATTGGACAGCCCGCCGATGGTCTGCCGGACAATCGGGTGTCCAACACCAAGTACACGGCTCTGACCTTCCTGCCGCTGTTCCTGTTGGAGCAATTTGGCACGCCCATGAATTTGTACTTTTTGATGATTGCGTTTCTTCAGCTGTGGCGGGCGATCACGCCCGTCAATCCCATCACGACATGGGCGCCGCTCCTGTTCGTCCTTGCTGTTTCTGGAGTTAAGGAGGTGTTGGAGGATCGCCGCAGGGCTGCAGCTGACCAGGCGGCTAACTCTCGTCGTTTTGTGGTGTATCGGCAGGGCACGCGCTTTGACGCGTGCCTGAGCATGCACATTCACGTGGGGGACGTCGTGCAGGTGTCGGATGACGAGGAGATGCCCTGCGATCTCCTACTGCTGCACACCGTTGCGCACTCTGAAAACGGCTCTGCATTTGTGGAGACTGCCAACTTGGATGGCGAGACGGACCTCAAAACGCGCGTCTCGCGCCCTGAGACGCAGGCGCTATCGCTGGAGCAGCTCACCGGGTTCGGGGCATCGCCAGGCGACTCAGTGCTCGCTGGGCAGGTCACCTGTGAGCCGCCGAACGCAGACTTGTATCGCTTCGATGCCTCGTTTACGGTGCGGCTGCCCAGCGCGCATGAGCCCACGTGTCTGTCCGTTAGCGCGCACCAGCTGCTGCAGCACGGCACCATCCTGCGCAAGACTGGCAGCGTGATAGGCGTGGCTGTGTACACGGGGCCTGACACCAAACTCAACCAAAACCGCGTTGCTGGGCCAGGCGGCGCTACGTCTAGAGCAGCAGATCGTGGCAGCGGCAGAGGCTTGCGGAGCTGGCTGGCACGCCTGCGTGGCTGCCGCGGCCGGCCAAGCAAACGCTCGGTGGTTGACTCAACGATCAACCGCTTCGTCGTCCTCGTGTTCATTGCGCAGCTCGTGCTGGTGGCCGTGTTTGGCATCTTTGGTCAGGTGTTCAGTGGTGGACCCGGGTCTGCGGACGGTCGCTGGTACCTCGCTTGGCCCGTGGAGACTGTAGTCTCCCACGGTGACCACCAGGACGTGTACGTCCCCGTGGACGTTGATGATCCGGAGTATGCGTGGGCAGCAGGCCTGGCCGCGAACGGGTCTGCAGCAGCTGACGCCGCCTTCTCTCGAGCCCAAGGGGGGCCGCAGCTCTGGGCTGCAGGCGGCTTCGGAGTGGACGCAGAGCGTCGCTGGCGTGACGCTGTCGCTGGAGCGGCAGGGCCGTCTCCCCTGCTTGATGCTGCTGCTGCAGACCATGTACATGCACGAGCGACGGTTGCACCGGGTATGTTCCTTGCGCGAGACCGCCACGGGCACGTCAGGCATCGCAGTTTGCGGTCGTCACCGGCTGATGGTACTCCCCTGCCGTCGGCTGCAGTGGTCGGAGGTCTAGAAAGCAGTGGCGTCGAAGTGCCATTAGCAGGGCCGCGAGTGTTGCAGCAACATCTAGCAGCCGCTAGCGCCAGCGGAGCAAGGCTGCATTCCCACCGTCAGGGGCATGGTGCGGGCGCTGCCGGGGTCGGGGATGCCAACACTGCAGGGGGCGGCGGTGACCCCGTGGTTGTGCAGCCCTGGTATACCCCCTTCATCCTGCCGTTGCGGTTCCTGCTGCTCAGCAGCATGATGATCCCCATCTCTCTCAAGGTTTCGCTGGACCTGCTCAAGGTAGTCTACGGGCGGCTCATCGGCGCGGATGCGGACATGTACGATGAAGCGTCCGATACCCCAGCCGCCGCCTCCAACACGGGCATTACGGAGGACCTCGGGCGCGTGCAGTACGTCCTAACGGACAAGACGGGCACGCTCACGGAGAATAGAATGGTTACCGCGGCGTTCGGCGTGCGTGGGCGGCTCTGCGCGATAGACCCTACGTTGGTCGCTGATCCCGGGGGGAGCGACGTTGGGGCTGGCGTGGAACCGGACCCGCCGGCTGCCCGCCTGTTCAGGATAGCGGGAAGCGGCGACCCGCAGGTTCTTGACTTTCTGCGAGCGGTTGCGCTGTGCAACACTGTGGAGCCTGAGCTGCTGGTCGCAGCGCAGCTAGCAGGCGCAGCGGTCCCGTCGCGACCAGCAGGCACCCGCAGCGGCCGTCTCGCTGAACAGCGCGAGTCGGACAGCGACGATGAGAGCGCAACCGCCCCGCTGGCCACTACGGTTTCGGTGGCGCCTGTCGCGTCAACGTGGGCGTTGCAAAATCCCGTTGGTCCCCTGCGAGCTGGTCCAGCATTGGACCCAGAGCCGGTGCCGACGTCTGTTGCGTACCGCTACGTTTCCTCCTCACCTGACGAGGAGGCCTTGGTGGGGTCAGCTGCAGCCGCGGGCGTGTGTCTGACGGGCAGACGCCACGACCGCACGGGACGGCAGAGAGTCACTCTGTCAGTCTCGCGACCGAGCTCAGCCGCTTTTGCCACTGCGCAGTGCCGCAGCCCATCGGCTGCAGCTGGTGTGACGATGGAACACCAACCAGGTGCCAGCGCCTGCGTCGGTGAGACGTATGAAGTGCTTCATGTGCTAGAGTTCACGTCTGCACGCAAGTGCATGTCTGTACTGCTGCGACGCGTGGACGTGGGCGAGGGCCGTGGCACGCCCGTTGCCGGCCCTCCCGGATCCGGTGCAGCGGCAGCTCTTGCCGGCGGCGGTGGCAGCGCAGCGGAGAGTCGAGCGACCCCTCCGCCGCCTACTGCCCAGCCGGCGCGCTCTCGCTCCGGCCCCTCATTCGCGCACCCTGCAACAGCTGAGCCTCTTCTCCCTGCCTCACACCAGCTGTCCTACAGCTCACATCATACTCATACCTCTCGCGGGGCTCCAGACGGCTCGCCTTCCGTCACTCGCCCTCCCTCCCGTCCGAACAGCGTCGGCGCCGATCTTGCGTCCGCCTACACCGCGTCGGCGTTCGCCATTGTGGACGCCTCGCAGAGTGAGCCGGGGCCTTCCCTGCGGTACAGCGCCGGCACGGCAGCGTACAGTGGGCTGTGCGGCGATGAGCTGATTCTCATCACAAAAGGCGCTGATGAGGTGCTGCAGAGCCTCCTGACACCGCTGCCACCGTCAGCGCCTTTTCCCGCTGACTCTTCTTCATCTGTTGCAATCGCCCACCGACGCTCGGCCTCCGCTCGCCCCGGCCAGTCTAGCACAGGTCGTGACGGCGGCGCAGGAGACGGAAGCGCTGCTGAGGCGGTGGCTCGCCGGCGCACGTGGGCACAGCTGCGCGCCCTCGCTGGCCGCGGCCTGCGCACTCTCGTCGTGGCAGGCCGCACCGTGTCTACAGCGGAGTACGCGGCCTGGCTCCCGCAGTGGGAGCACGCACACCGGGAGGTACACGACCGCGCGTCCGCCGTGGCGCGCGCCGCAGCGGCGCTGGAGCGGGGCCTGCTGCTGCTGGGCTGCACGGCGATTGAAGATGCGCTGCAGGAGGGCGTCCCCGACACGGTGGCCGCCCTGCGCCAGGCTGGCATGCGCGTGTGGATGCTGACGGGGGACAAGGCGGAGACTGCGGTCCAGATCGCCCGATCCTGCAACCTGCTGGCGCACCAGGGGGCGGCTGCAGCGGCGGCAGGCAGCGCTGCCGTTGCACCTGCAAACAGCGCATCTGGGCCAGTTGGTGGTGTGACGGCGGCTCACATGACCGGGGGCCCTGCTGCCTCTCAGCGCCAACAGGCGTCCGGGGCGGCTGCGACACCGGAGAGCGTCTTTGTGCTGAAGGCGGGCAGCGAGCTGGAGCTGAGCAAGCAGCTGCGGCAGCTCGCCGGGCGCCTGCGGCTGGAGCACGCGCTGCAGGGCCGCAGCGGGCCCAGACCAAGACCAGAAGGGTCCAGCGCGGCGGCTCCCGCTATGGGCAGCCCAACAGCGGGGCTGCTTGTCGCCGCGGAGTCGGGCGAGGCAACTCTTACTCCGAGCCACCCGAATGGCGAGGCGTCGCAACCGGCATCCCACGCTGACGCGGACACCGGCACTCCGCCCCTCACCCTCGTTGTTGACGGCATCCAGACCATACGGCTGGTGCTGCACGCTGAGTACGCCCCTGCCTTCCTGCTCCTCGCAGAGGCGTGCGAGAGCGTGCTCTGCTGCCGCTGCCTCCCCATGCAGAAGGCTGCCCTCGTCTCCCTCCTGCGCAGCGCTGGGCGCGTAACGCTCGCCATCGGCGACGGCGGCAACGATGTGTCCATGATCCAAGCGGCACACGTGGGCGTGGGTCTGGCGGGCCGGGAGGGCCGCCATGCGGCGCGTGCAGCGGACTTCTCCTTCGCCCGCTTCTGGGCGCTGCGGCGCCTACTGCTCGTGCACGGGCACCTGGCGCACTACCGCACCTCCCTCGTGGCGCAGTACACCTTCTACAAGTCCATGTGCATCGGCTTCGTGCAGCTGGGCTTCAACGCCTGGTGCGCCTTCTCGGGCTGCTCGCTGCTCGACTCCTTTGCCCTCACCACCTACAACCTCGTGTACACCTTCGTGCCTGCGGTGCTGCTGGTGCTGGACGCGACGCAGGCACAGCACACGCTCATGGCGGAGCCGCAGCGGTACGCGGCCTCTCAGAGCGGCGCCTTCCTGTCCCCCGTGACATTCTTCTGCTGGTGCGCCCGCGCCGTCTGCCAGTCCGCGCTGCTGCTGGTCACGTTTGCAGCCGGCGTCGCAGCGGCTGCTGGGGCGCCTGCCGGCGACACGATGGACCAGGGCACGCTGAGCTACGGCGTGTTCTCGACCCTTGTGGTGCTGCAGCTGATCACCATCGCTGCGAGCATGCGGCGGCCCACGACGGTGAACGTGGTCGCTTGTGGCGCCTTTTTCCTGCTGTATTTGGCCCTCTTGGCATTTCGGGACGCTGCCACCGGTGAGCGCGTGCTCGTAGCCGTTTTTACGCCCTGGCGGCCGCTGTTCTGGACAATGTGCCTCGCTGGCCTGGGCTGCAGCATCGGGTGGCTGATACCGGTCCCCGGCGCCTCCCGCCTGCGGGGCGCCGTGGCGGGTGTGTGTACCATGCTGTTGCCACCGCAGCAGAGCTGGCCACAGCACCCCACGGCAGCGAGCGACGGCAAGACGCTGGAGCTTGATCGAGGAACGTCGACGGGGTTTCTGCGCCCCGCCGCTCCCTCTCGCACGCCGCGCGACCCTTCTGCAGAGAGAAGCGGCGCCTCGGCATCGAAGCGGCGGCACTCCGACTCCTCCGATGAGGTTGAGAGCGAGGAGGTTTGCCCTGCAGGGGTGGCCACGCCAGGCGCAACAGCTGCGCCACGGCACCACAGGATGCGTACGGGGGGCGGGCTGGATGGCCTTGGTGGTCGCTACACAGCAGTTCCGACGGCAGAGGACGTGTGAGCCATTGCCGAGTACGAGGTCTGCGGTTCGGCAAGTTCGAGGTCGCTGCTCGACAGCGAGTCTGCTCGTCGTGGTGATCGGCTGCGTGATGAGCTATCGACTACCGGCAGCAACGAAGGCCTGCCCATCTAGCAGCTGCCATTCGCAGGCTGTCGCCTCCGGCAATGCCAACCCAGGCCGCGCGGCGTCCACACCCGCCATAGCACTGCGCCGCCCCGAGCCCAGCTTGTCACCAAAGTGCCGATTGATGCGGCTACCCGACCATCGTACCCCGTTCCACAATCGGAAGCCCGCCATTCAATTTTCTCTGTCACGCAATCGCTTCATTGCAGCTGACCGGGCATGTGCAGCAGGGCTGCTCCGCAGCTGAAGCTTAAGCGCTGGAAGAATCGCGCAAATTGTACGCATGCGTTCGAGATCTCTAGACGTCTAGAATATTCGACATGCATACCATGATCGTGCCTGCATCACACGCACAGTGACTGACCCCGTTTTCTCTCGCTACTGACAACGAACAAACTTGATGAATGAATTCGAACTCGCCGAGCTCGCAAAGCTGAAGCTTTAAGCGCGCGCACGATCGTGAGACGACACCACGCCTAGCGAAAGGTAGGAACAGATCAGAGATGAAGCTATGGCCACCGCAATCATCCGCGTGTCCGTGAACTGGTGCTTGGTTGCTCAGTCATCGCGCACAGGGGCACAAAACAAAAGTGCAGCTGCTGCGCAACCCTCCGAGCTAAAGCCCAGACCAACATCAGGGCCAAGGTCGGCCGGCCGATGATCTGCGCTTTCACCTTCGCCCTCCCGCCGTGTCATGCTAGAGGGAAACACCGCCCGCTCATCCACTGCGTCGCGCGTGGCAGCCGCGGCTTCTAGTACAGCGTAAAAGTCTGCGTCCCCCGCCAGCATGCCAGACCGCGAGAGCGCCTTCGCTGCCCGCAGCTGGCCCGACCGCACCGTCTCCAGCAGCTTCACCTCCGCGTCTGTCAGGTCAGGGTGCCACACATCGGCAATGAGCACCAGGCGCGGCTCTGTCACGTGGTCGTTGAATGCCTCGTGCTGGAAGCTGTCATCAAAGACCAGCGCTCGACCCTCCTGCCACCCCACTGTGTCCGGCCCTGCTCGAAGTCTGCAGAGTGGTTTCTGCACGGAAGGGACGTCTCCGGATGCGGCAGGCGTTGCCACCTCGCCACCAGTTGTGGTTGCTGTGGGACCAGCCTGAGCAGGCACGACAAGCGGCAAGTGCACTCGAAGCTTCTTGTTGGTGGGGCCCGTGTGAGTGCTGATGTGAGTACCAGGAGCCATAGCAGAGACGAATGTGTGCCCATAGCGCCGCGGCAGGCGCTGCATCGCGGCCATGGTTCGCGGCAGCATGGCTTGCGCCTCGGTGCAATCGGTGTTGTGAAGCTCTAGATACAGTACATGCCAGTCGCCGCTGTCAACACCGCCCTTCGATCCGCCCGCTGCACTCGCGCCAATGTCGGAGCTCGCACCAGCGGCCACTCCGCTCGCTGTGTGTGAAGAGGCTCCATGCCCGTGGGACCACTGCGGGGCCCGGTATGGCTGGAAGGCGCCCTTGCCTCGGAGGGATAGCACCTCGTCGCGGATACTTGCGCTGTCGCGTTGGAGCTGTTGAACAGCGTCAAGCAAAGCAAGAGCGCGGGCACGAGCGCCTCTGTCGTGCCCTCCATCTGCGGCAGCAGCTGTCAAGTCGGAGCCGCCGGGCCACACATGCATCGGGGATAGCCAAAACGGGTGCGCGGCGAGGCCTGGTATCACCTCGGGACACCCACGCTGCCAAGGTGACGGCGGCCGCAAAACGCTGCAGGGAGCCCGTCCGTTACTTTGAAGCTCCATAAACCAGGCGTTAACGTGCGGCAGGTCAGATGCATGCTTCTCGGCGAAACGGGCACACATGACAGCGGAGAACTGGGACAGCCCTAGATCTCGAAAAACCGCGCACAATAGACTTGGTGAGCTATCACAGCTTTCAAGTACATGGCGCTCGCTCGCCGCCACCGCAGGCACAATTGGGGCAGCTGCCATGGTGGTCTAACCAGTCGTGCCAACGTCCAGTTGTGAGTCACAACTTGTGACTGAGGCTGGTCCAACGCAACGACCTGCCGGAGACGAAGATCGCCTTCAAGTTCAAAACTTCAAACGGGATTCATATTCGCCTCAGGTCTTGAACCTACTCACTGTCTTTGTTCTCTGAAAATGCCTCCCATTCACCTTTTTGGCCGCCGTTGTCATTTGGCTTCATCAGCCATCGAACGCGAAAGTTCACGCAAGCGACCGCGTCGACGCGCTGCTTGACATGTCGCAAAACCCTGCGAAATGCAGGATTTATGTATCTGTTAAACGTTCCCCGCTCATTTGTAGGCCTGCAGTCACCAAAAATGAACGCTGTGGAGCGCGTTGTGGAGAGTTGCGGTGCTGTGACGGCAGCGGCGGCTGATGTGCGCATCGACGATGGCGCAATGTCAACGCTCGCGAGCAGACTCGCTGCATACACCTGTGAGAAGCCTCCAGCCTGGGACGACGGCGGATGGCATTACTCGGCTGATGCCGCGGCCGGCGGGCACCTCACCGCCCAATACGTGCTCGTGCTCGACGCTCTCAACTTTTGCTTCTGGCCGAGCTCCACATCCCTCGAGTACGACACGCTTGCCTCGGTACTCAGGGACGTGTTATTGAAGGACGAGCATGCGCTCGATGCTGATCGATTGGCGGCGATCACTGCGGAGACGCTCAGGGGATGGTTCGCCCCGCACGATCTGCCGAACGCTGAGGAGCGCGCTCGCAAGCTGAACGAAGTGGGCGGCGTCCTGGCGGCAGAATTTAACGGTCGCTGCATCGACCTGGCCGCGGCAGCGCGGCAGTCTGCCGTGCGCCTCGTTGAGCTGGTGGTGCGCCACTTCCCGGGCTTCCGGGACGAGAGTCTCTACCACGGCCGGCAGGTGTTCCTGTACAAGCGCGCGCAGATCTTTGTGGCGGACCTGTGGGCGGCGTACGGTCAGCAGACGACAGGCGCGTCTCCGGCGGCCTTCTCGGACATCAGCGAGCTGACGTGCTTCGCAGACTACCGCATCCCACAGCTCTTCCGAGCCCTTGGGGTCTTTGTATATTCTGCTCCCTTGTCGGCGGCCGTGGATGCGCGGACAGAGATCATGGCCGGCCACCCGTGGGAGGTGGAGATACGGGCGAGCACTGTGACGGCTGTGCAGCGCCTGCGCAAGCAGATCAATGAGGCGCGAGCTGCGTCGGCAGGGGAGGCGGGTGCTGGTGCCCCGTCGGGAACGGCAGCCGCAGGCATCACGTCGGTAGAAGTGGACTGGCTGCTGTGGCAAGAAGGCGAGCGCCGCAAGGACGAGATACCGCCGCACCACCGCACGCTGACGGTATTCTATTGAGCGCGCATTCGCCGGAGCAGCAACCTCGAGCAGCGACCTGGAAAGGCGTTTCGGGCCTTTCCAATGAAGGGCGCCGAGGAGGATGAAGTAGAGGAGGGCCGGGCTCGATCACGTTGCGGCATTCAGCTGCGACACCGAGGAGGCTCAGTGTCAGACTGCTGCGATCAATCTCCGGTAGCAGCTGTTGATCATGAGTCCGATGATCATCATGAATGGTTGGGCGGGTCCACTTTTTCCAAAATCTAGATCGCAAGGAACACACGTATTCTGCAGTACAACTTCACGCCGCGCAGCAATCGGCGCGGAAACATTCGACGAACCACAACGCCGAATGATGAAACGTTGCGTCCACGTGAGTCGTATACGTAAGGTTGCAACATTGTGGCGGCCAAGCCGTGTTCATGACTCCATAATCACGCGTCGATTCGCCTCTTGAACAATTAGGCAGTTGCCACCGTTCCATCTACACTCTAATTGAAGGTCAATTGCAAAATAATGTGGGGGGCTGCAGAAGAATCGCAGCAGCAAGGCGAGCGGGCAGCCCTCTCTGACAACAAGAGAGCCCAGGAGCGCGGTTGTGGCCGCAAGCCCCGCGCAAGGCTTGGTGTGGGCCGCAACACCAGACCAAGCACATAGGCCTCACAGATCGTCGTCGTCATCGTCCGCCCCGCCGGCGAGCCCTCCAGCGAGCTCCTTAAACTTCGCGTCGAGCAGGGCCGCCATCTGCGTGCGCTGCGCTGCCGCGTTGGCAGCGAGGTTGCTGATGGTGCCGCCGCCTCCAGCAACGCCAGCGGTGCCTCCGCCTTGTCCCAGCATCGCCAGCAGGTGGATGGGAGAGCTCACGCTCACGTTCGCGGTCGCAGCAGCCCCAGGGCCGCCACCAGCCTGCGGGCCGAGACGCGCCAGGGGATTCGCCGCGCCACCGGCTGCCGGGCTCGGCGGGGAGGAGAGCGGCCGCAGAGCACTGGCAGCCGACACAGCGCGACTGGCGGGCATCGCAGCGGGGGCCCCGGTCAGCGGCGATGGTGACGGCCGCCCAAGGCCCCCGCTGCTGGGTGCACCGCTCGACGGCGGTGTCGGCCTCCCTGTAGCGGCTGGAGCAGCCGACGCAATAGACACCAGGCCAACGCTGAAGTTGTCACCTCCGAAGCCAGCCGCCAGGCCCGCCGACACGGCTGCAGACCGCAGTGCCGGCGACCCCGCCCTCGAGCCCGCAGCGCTGGGCGACTTGGAGGCGAGGAAGGCAGGGATCGGGGCGGGCGAGCCAGCGCGTGACCCCTCTGCGCTGCCAGCAGGCGTCGGCAGCGCGCTGGCGGGGGCAGAGTCGCCCTGCAGGGCCCGCAGGATGTGCAGAGGGCTGGCAGGCGGCAGCACTGCCCCAGCAGCCCTCGCCGGCGATCCGGAGGCGGCAACTTGCTTCTCGGTCGACGGCCGGGGCTTCTGCTGCTTCGGCGGCTGTGGCGGCTGCAGCTGTGGTGCCGCGGGGCTGATGACCGGAGAGGCGGGAGGGGTGCCGTGGAATGAGAGGGCAGCGTATCTGTCCATCGCGAGGCCGCTCACGGGCAGGTGCCGCTTGGGCATCGCAACGGCAGTGGAGGGCGCGGGAGCGGCGACCACTGCGTCCAGCTGCTGCCCGTGCCGCTTCTTGTCATCGTTCGAGCCCGCTGGTGACGCAGCGCTGCCTGCCTCGGCCCTCGAGCGGCTGCGTGCGCCCCGCTTGCGCCGCAGCCGCATCTCCCGTTTGGCTGCGTCAGCGGCGGCCTGGGCCAGCACCAGGGCAGGCATGGACGCAGTCGCGCCCAGTGTGCGCGTGTAAAGGCGCAGCTGCGAGGGCGTCATTGGCCCCTTGAGGCCCTCCCGCGCATCCTCGCCTGCAGTGGCACCGTCGACATCGCCGTCCGTGTCACTGTCAGAGTCGCCCCTATCTGCATGCTCGTCGTGCGGGTGACCGGCCCTGTACTCCGCACCGAGGGTTGACGCAGCTGCAAGAGTGCTGGCGTACGCAAATTGCAGGCGGGATGCAGCGTGCGGTCCCGCATAAGCAGAAAAATCGGTGGCGGCGCGGCCTCGATGCTGTGTCGACCCAAGGCCCTGCCCGAGACCCGTGCCACGGAGGCTGGCACTGGCGCCGGCCCCGACCGCCGCGCCGCCGGTAGGAGCCGACAGCCCCCCTGACCCCAGCGGCGCGGGTGCAGCAAACATGGACGAGTGCACGTGAGGCAGCGCAGGCCCAGGGCCCGCGTGCGGCCCACCTAGCCGGCGCGTGGAAGGCGGCCGCATCGGCAGCGCGCGGGACGGGTGCGGCTGCTGATTCAGTAGGTGAGGATGCACGGGCATGTGAACGTGCGTCGGCCACCCTGCCGCGTGTAGCGGTTGTTGCGCAAGTGGCTGTGGCGGCGCGTCTGAGATCGCAGGCGCCGACAGGTGTGTTGCGAGTTGATGGGCTGGCTCCGTGGCGCTGCGCCCTCGGTGAGCGTACTGGGCCCATACCGCAACATGCGGCTGGGCGCCAGCGGCAGCATGGTCGCGGCCGCCATATTCATCGTCCTCGTCGTACCCGTCCACGTCGTCGTGGTGCTCGATGTAAGCGTCCACGTGCTGCGGGGAGAGCCGAAAGGGCGACGTTGTGTGCCCTCCCTGGGCGTGCGCCACAGCCCCCGTCTTTGCGGGACTGCGGTGCGCAGAGGCGGCGGGACTCGAACGCGCTGCTGTGTGCAGCACATGCTGGCTGCCGCCGGATGCTGAGTGCGTGTGAGGCATCGCGCCAGCGCCGCCTGTGCGCCCGGCTCTGAGGGGCGAGTGAGCGGCAGAGCGACTACCCGTCGTGTGTGGCACCGCAGGGTGCAGCGTGGCGTAATACAACTCCGCTTGCGCGTCGGTTAACCGTGTCGATCCCTGGAGTGTTTCTGCTGCAGCCTCGGCGGTCAGCGTGGCTACCTCCGCAAGCGTATCTGCACCCGTGGCACGCTGCAGGTGGGCTAGAGAAGCCGACAGTCCGTGATCGGGCCCCGACCTTCCATGGGCTGCAAGAACGCGCTGTTGTTCGTACCGGAGTCGCAGCTCGTGGAGCTGGTCATTGATGCGATCGACCTGTCCGGGCACATGCTTGTTTTGCCTCAGCCGTTCCAGCAGCCCGTCTTCTTCCGCTCGGTGGAGCTCTAGCTCCTTGGCCCGCTGCCTGTGAGCCTCGGCCGCAGCAGCAGCAACATCGTGGTACACTGAGGTGCGCGAGCCGGCGACACCCGCACCGTGGTGGGCTGCTCTGCTCACATGAGACCCTGCCGGATTCATGACCCAATGGGCACCGCCCGCCGAGAGAGAGGCGGCCGCCGCCATGGCTGCCCCGGCCACGGAAAAACTCGACTGTCTCAATGTGCAGAGCGTGAACCGCAATCCGTTCCCGCCGCGAAGTCACAGATGCGCACGAACAAGTCGCGCCAGCGGCAAGGCTCAGCAATTCGACAAAGGAAGGCGATACACGCAGTACGCTCAACGATGATGATCAGGGAAGGTGTTCACGAGAGGGAGGCGGGTTGCGGAGGTTTCACTTCCGAAACGGCACAGACTCGCGGACGCGAGTTTTGATCACAAATGTGCACACTTCCCGAAATTAGAGACAACTCGGCATTGTGAACGATCGCAGCGAGTAGTTGTGCGCTGAGACGGGCGCTGCACGGGGCCGCGCGGAGGCTCGACTCCCAATTGAACCAGATCTTGCTGCGGCACTGCCTGATTGATGCGATGCCCGCCAAAGCTGTATTCTTCCTCTCCGCCGCCTCGGCTGCGCTAGCGCAGCTGCCTGAGCCGTTCGTCATGCCATGGATGTGCCTCGAACGATGCAACGACACGAGCGCAAATATTACGGCGCAGCTCCAGCAGTTCCAGGTCAACAGCACAGTCCTCAACGGGGCGTCGTTTGAGGACTACAACTTGATTGGTAACTCCACCCTTCATAAGAACACGGATTTGAGCCAGGTTGCCGGAGGGCTTGCTCGCTTGGGAGTCCAAACTTGGGCGATGGTGTCCTCGTACCCCTACCCACCTCAATTCCTGTCGTGGATGCGGCAAGTGTTTGCCGACCCACAGCCGTTCATCGATTCGTGTGTGCAAGCCGCGCAGCTGGAGGGCCTCACTGGCCTCAACATCGATTGGGAGCCCACCGATGGGGGCGGAACCCCGACGGAGCAGGATGCGGCCGACTACGCAAACTTCCTTGACACCCTAGCGACGGCCATGCACGAGGTTGGCGTCCTGGTGTCCGTCGACACGGCGACGTGGTCACCCATCTGGAACCTAACGGCCATCGGTGCAACGGCCGTCGACGCCGTGATGACCATGCAGACGTACACTGACGACTTGTCGGCGTTCCTGGCAAATCTCGCGGCTGCGGTGGAAGCGATTCCCGCCGAAAAGCTGGTGGTGGGCCTCGAGACAGTCAAAGCCTCCACGGGGCTGCCCTACAATACCACGGAGCTGCAGCAGCGCTTCGATGCGATCGGGAGCTACGGGATCCGCCGCGTGGGGCTGTGGCGGGCGCCTGTGCCTGACAATTGGTGGCCCTTCCTCAACGCGCTTTGAGCGTCTGTGGCCAGCCAGCAGTGCCCTGTTCGTGCCCTGGGGAGGGAATCGCGTGCTGTGGGGGACCGCCGCAGCCTGCCGCTGGCGGCTAAGAATGCGAACCTGCCGGCAAGGGCTAATGCGCAGTCTTAAATAGGGAGAGTTTTCGAGCTGCGCTGATTCTGCTGTCGTAGTGGTGATGCAGCAGCTGGAGCCAGACTGCTGATAGTGATGAGTTTCGGGGCTGACATGGCGGCCTTTGAAACGAGTGTGCATCCACGACCCCGATTTTTGCATACTGCAGCGGCTAACGCTTCGCTCATCTGTTCGTGACACGCGTACGGAAGTCGCTTTGCACCGTGCCATGGCCAGCGATCGAGTTGACTGTACGAACGTAGACGTGTGTGATGGTGCTATAGCCAGGCTGCACGCCGGTCGCAGAGCTTGACCGGATGACTCGAACGCCGAGCTGCGTAACATTCCACAACCCGTGATCGCTTCAGTCAGACGGGTCGAATATCACTGCGAATCAATTGCAATCGCGGGGGCACCCATGGTGCAGTGGCTCCGCGAGCGCGGTGGGGGTGGCCACGACACCATGCATATGGCGCAGCATGCGCTCACGGATGTAACGCGATACCTTAAGCTTGGTGAAGAGCTCTCACGCGAAAGCCAGCGCTTAAGCCCCAGTACCATGGGGCCGGCACAATCGAAAACTCCCACGCTGGTTCGGGAAGGGATGAGCAGCTGATCACTACGGCTTGGACTGCAGCAATAAAAGTGATATCGCCGACGAGGAAACGTATCAGCCGTTGTGCGCACGGGAGCTCCTCGAAACGGACACCAGCGAAGGGGTGTATGTATGTCCGGAATTCATTCGCAACTACTGATTCCAAGCTGCATCGGTGCGCCACACCACCGCCCCACGGCCAGTGCCCGCCGCCAGAACAAAGGTGCTGCGCTGTCGCGGCGCAGGCGCAGCACCCACGCCCGCGAGACTGAGAGTTGCGGGGCGGTCTTCCACAGCGGTGCCGCCGTGGGGCGTGTGGAAACGCCCCGCGAGGCAGGTGGTCGAGGGCAGTGGGACGTAGCCAGTCATTGTCAGCGTAGTCGTGGACCACACCGACAGGCCAGACATCTCGGCTGGCACCCGGAGCAGCGGGCCGTCGTCCTCCTCCTCAAGCGCTTCTGCTGCCCCGCCTGCCCCAGCAAGAGGCACCAGTGCAGTATGTGCAGCCTCAACAATGGCTGGGGCAGCAGCAGCAGGCCGCAGCTGTATCAAGGGGCCGTGTGAAAGCGTATGCAAAACACCAGCCGGCGGCGCGTGGTCTATCAGTCGAGAACGCACAGTCGTTGTTGGCCAAGCGTAGGCGGGGATGTAGGGCAGGTAAAGATCGCTCTGCAGGAGGCAGGACCACAAGCGATCGTGGTGGGGCCCAGCTGCCGCAGCCCGGGCAGCACCTCCAGGCGCGTCTACTCCGTCGCGCTCCCAACCGGAACGCCGCGTCGGCGCGGTGCACAGCAGCACGTGCTGGTGGGATAGCATCAGGCTGTCCGCTGTTAGCAGCAAGCCCGTCACAGCACGCGTGCAGCTGCCCAGGTCGATCTCACGCAGAAGCCCTCGACCGCCACCCCCGGCTGCAGCGCTGGTGGAAGCAGCAGCAGGAGCCGGCCCCGCGGGCGCCGCACGAGCTGCGGATGCGGACGCCGGACGCCGTGACACGCCGCTTGCGGCCCGACTGTCCCACACCCTGACGTACCGGTCATGCAGCGGTGCAAAGGGAACCTCGTGAGCGGCGTGCAACTGCGGGGAGGCGCGGCACTCTGCGAGCAGAAAGCCGGCACCCTGCTCCTGGCACGCGATGCGCTGCACCAGCGCAGACGCAGCGTCCCCTTCTTCGCCCGGGCGGGCAGAAGCCGGGAGCAGCGTAAGCGAAGCGTTGTGCCGAAAGTCACGCGTATCCCACAGTCGCAGAGCCCCGTCGCTATAGCCGACCCACACCATGCTCGGCGACGCGGCACAGACGCTGGCCGGCAGTGAAGGGATGCTTCCATAGCCAGACCCGCCGTCACTCGCCTTTCCACAAACCAGCGAGCGAATGCATTCGCCAGTCTCTGCAGAGATAAGTGCGACGCTGCCGCCGCCGTCATCGAAGGCACCCCAGCGCCGCGCAATCCGTCGAGCCACAAACACATTCACTCCGTGATCCGTAAAGACAACGGCCGTGTGGATGGCAGGGGCTGCAGCGGCAGGCTTGCGCGGCCGCAACCGCACGCCCGCGGCAGCCTCGCCCGCGACTGGATCACGCGTCAGCAGCGAGAGGGGATCGCAGTGTACGCGGGCGATCGCCCGCATCGCCTTGCTGGCCCCCAGGCGTGTCAGCACCACACTGGCGTCTGAGTGTCCTGTGGCGACCACGCCATCAAACATGTCCATACTGCACGCACCGCTATTGCAGCAGCGAACGTCCCCAGACTCAATCCCGCTGATGCCGGCTGCTGTCGACAGCGCCACGGCACCCGAGACGCCGCCTTCTGCAACGACGCGCCCGGCACCTACGCACACCCCATCTAGCGTGTGCACGCGAAGGGTCCCGGTGCGGTCTAGCGCAGCCACGTTGCCCGTGGTAGGGTCCACCGCCACAGCCGTGACGGGCCCAACAAGGGCCGACTCAGCGGCTGCAAACACCGCGCCACCCCGCACAGTGCCGAGGCCAGAGGGGAAGGCGGGTGCACCACGATGCAGTTTTGATGGCGGCACCCGCGCAGCCGGTGCTGCAGCTGGCGTGTCCCGGTGTCGTCCCTCGGGGGCCTTCGACGTTGTCCCTGTGCCCACCGCCGCATCCACAGCACCCGCAGCGACCGCTATCGTGGCGGTCGTCGGCCGGCGCAATGGATGCCGGTAGCCAGCGGTAGAGCACGCAGCTGCGATGTGCAGCGATGCGTGCAGCGGCAGCAACTCGGATACGCACAAATCCTCTGACGCAACAACAGTGCTCGGAGGAGAATCGCTCGCACTCGAAGGAGCATCCGGAGCGGAACCGACCGCTTCTGCCGCTACTGCTGCTGTAGCGCTGAGCATCGATTCCGCAGCTGCCTCGGTCGCATCTGAAGGCGGCGCGGGGGAGGCTCCTGTAGGTCTGCCACTTCCACAGACTGACAGCGGCAAGCTCAAAACCTTCGCCGCCTCCGCCACCGCGAGCACCGACGAAGCTTCCGGAGGCACAAGCCCCGGCGCTGCCGCAGCCAGGCCGCGAGGGAGACCAAGGGCCGGGGCCGCCGCACCACGCGGCTCGTAAACGACCGCCCTTCCGCCGCCCGCAGAGCTGGGCTCCGCGCACAGCGCGTGCTTGAACAGTGCGGTGGCAGCGTCCTCGCGTCGACGGATCGCCTGCTTCAAGCGGTAAGCGGCCACTAGTCGCGACACAGCCTCCGCAGGCGACGGTGCCATCGAGGCACTGGCTGGCGCTGGCGAGCTGCCCGTGCTGTCTGGGTGCGGGCCATGGGAGGCGGCTTCGGCTGAGTCTGCACAGAGCCCTGCAGCGGCCGGTAGTGGCGCCAAGTGGCGGAAGAGGCGAGTCAGCCCCTCTGCACCAGCCGCAGCCGTTACGCAAGGCGTCACATGAATTGCTGCACTAGGCTTTCCGCCAACACCCGCCGATGCATTCGCCTTCCGCCTGTCAGGGCCTAAGCGGGGGCCGCTGCTGCGCCGTCCCCGAGCGCCAGGCACGGCTCCTACTGCAGAGCCACCCTCGCGGTCTGAGGCAGAATCCTCTGTCAAACCGCTGCTGACGCTGCTCAGGTCTCCGGCGGGCACGTCTGCAGGCAGTTGCGCGCGCCGCACCCGCCTGTTTGGCGCTGCTGCTGCTGCTGTGGGTGCGGCGTCGTGCCACAGCTCAGGTGCGTCGGCGGCAGCACCCGACGCTCGACGCTGGCGCTGCCGGCGTCGTCCCCCGGGCCCCGGCTGCTGCGCGGCGCCGCCGTCGTCGTCGGAGCTGCTGCCCCTGCGCTGCAGGTGGGTGGCCCTGTGCAGCGACGCGGACACGCTGACCTCCTCGGGAGTCATGCCACGGGGCAGGCGCGGCAGCAGCCGGCGGGCCGGGCCGAGCTGCGGGGATGTCGGCGGAGACGCGAGGGACGGCGGCGCGCGAGCTGAGCTAGTCGTGGTAGCCGTGGGCGTACTGCGGGAAGGAGCAGGCGAGGGGGCTGCCGGGTTCTGCGCAGCTGGGACGGGCACAGACCCCGCAGCTACTCCATCCGCGGCGGCAGCAGGCCCCGCTTCAGCCACGGGCAGCGAGGCTTGAGTCGGAATTGTTATTCCAGCTTTGAGCAGCGCGTCGGCCTCCCGGGAGAAGCGCAGGGCCGCAGCCCAGCTCGCGCTTCGCTGCAGGCGCCAATATACGTCCTTCACACGAGGGGCGGCGACGGGCGCCAACGCGCCGCCTGGCGCGCAGTCTCCTGCGGCTGTAGTATGCGCGGCGAGGGCGTGGCTATCACGTAGACGCGTCGCACCTGCCGCAGCCGGGGCCGGCGTCGCGCTGCCTGCTGCTGCAGCGCCAAGAAAAGACGCGGTGACGGCGTTGCCCTGTGCCGCTGCACGCAATGCTGCGGTAGAGGAAGCACGGGGGATCCAGAACTGCGAAGTTGCTTCGTCATCTACAGCCACAGCGTCGTGAATTGACCGGCTGGTTTGCAGCAGCGATGCCAAGCTGCCATCGTCCAGCAGACTGCCGATGCGAAATAGGGCCGTCCCAGGCAAAAACGCGAGCGCAGATGTATCACGCGGTGGCCGCGCTGGTACTCTCGGCTCCTCTGCAGGCCCAACCGAAGTCCCAGCCTCGGCATCGCCTGCCACACCTGCCTGCCACAGGCTCAACTCCTCTCCGAACGCGGACCACACCCTTCGACCGCTGACGGCCGCGTAACACATCACGTAAGGCTGGAGCTGCCCGGCAGCGTGGAGGCGCCTGAAGTCTGACAGACCAACGTCCCGCACGATTGTGTTACCGACCGCCAACGCACTGGCGCGCTCGTGCTCCAGCAAATCGCCTGGCTCGTCGAGCTTGTTGATAGTGTGCTCATACTTGCAGGCGTCGCCATAGTCACACGTATGATGCGGCCGGAACAAGCTGCGACAAGTGGCAGGGCCGCTCTCGGGTCGCCGCCTTAAAAGCACGCCAACAATAACGTCACCGCTGGCACCTCGAACGGCTGGGTCCCATCGCAGTCGGTTTAAGCAATCGATCGCGGTCATGCCATCGCTGCCCACCCCGCTGGCTGCGCGGAGTTGCTGCCTTGTCAACGGCAACGGTCGATGCATTTCCGAGCTTGTCAACTCCGCTTGTCGTCGCTCTCAAGTCGAGGTTCCGACCGAGCCCATGACCAGAGCCGAGTTCTCTGATGCCAGGTTTATAGCCATTTCAACAATTGTGTTGTTATAAAATTGTCAGTGGGTGCTACCTAGCCATGGCAACGCCCCCGTTGATGGAGGATTCACCAAAAATTCGTTTTCTCGCCGAGTGCGACAAACATCCATCAAAGCGTCAGATGGACGGAAAACTTGAGGCCGTCGTCCATGTCAGAATGCAGATCCTGAACGCTTTCGACCTCGCTTCCGATTGCGCTGCCGATCTTGCCATTCCCTTACATTGTCGTGATTTTGGCCCCGAACTCGTCCTCGTGACGGATGGCGCCACGTGCGAGCTCGCTCACTCCCTGAGGGTTATCATGGATGTGGAGGGTGCAGCGCAGCAGCCCACCGCTGCTGACGGCGGGCTGGCATCACGCGCGAAGCGCAGAGGTGCTGGGAAACCTGTGTGGTTTCAAGATTACGTTCAAGACATCGAAGATTCGCGGCAAGCGGACGGGCCCATCGTCCCAGCCTCGCATGTCTCTGGCAACAAACGCAAACGACTGGCTGTGGGATTAGAGGAGCACGCGGAGGAAGCTGCTGTAGAAGAGTTTGATGGGTCTTGCGGCCAGCACGATGGTGTCACACAGTCGCCAACCGCGCGGGGCGGTGATGACCCAGCTCGCCGAGCTCGGAAGGCCAGCGCATCCAGAAGAAAGCGCGCCGCGCTCGAAGAGCCGGCAAGCTCGGTAACCCCTGCTGTGGACATTTTGTCATCGTCTCTGCCTGGCGGCTACATGGTTCGGCAGGCGCACTCCGCAGCGGATGTACTGTGGCCGAACCCGGCGCGCAATGAGATTGGGAACGACGATGACCACCAGCACTACTGCGCGATCTGCGATGGCAATCACCCAAGACTGGTGCTGTGCGATGGGTGCGTACGGCTTCCGCTGCTGCAGTATCGGCTCCAAAGAAGTGCGGTGAAGCCCAGCGCGCGCACCGTCAAGTCCAACCTCACCTGTTGTCGCTCCCACTCTACTATGCTCTCTGCAGGTGCTCTCGCGTGTTCCATCTTCGCTGTGTCGGCATCAAATCGTTGGCGCGCTACTTTAACTGGTACTGCCCCGTCTGCGCCTCGCTCGGCATCGCATACGAACCGGGCCAGGCCGCAGGCAAAGGCGCTGGCACCGAACGTGCCGGAGCATCGGCGAACGCTGCTCACCGCCCCGCCGCTGCTCGCGCTGCTTCGGCGGCAGCTCCAACTCGGGGAAGGTTACGCGGGCGACGGTCGCGCTCCCCCGCTCCTGTCATCGCTGCTGCCGCAGCCAGCGAAGGCATGGCCGAGGACTTGCAGCTGGCGCCTGGCGAGACAGTGCCGACGCCGGCCGAGACTCCTGCACCGCCCAAGCCTGGTTCGCACTCTGAGCCGCTGTCGCCAGCCGCAACGACTTCGCCTCAAATGCTTGTGTCAGTGACGGATGTCGCAGTGGCTGCAGAAAGCAACGTCTCGGCTGCAGCGCTCCCAAGCCCCACGAGCTGCGCTGCTGCTGGCGCTGGAAAGCTGTTTTTGCTTGCAGCGACAGACGATGGCGCTCTTGCAGGCGCTGGCAGTGATGATTCTGAGCGACACAGTGTAGACTCATCTGTGGCAGTAGGCGCAGCGCTGGCAGTTCGATTGTCAGAAGCCGCCGCCGCGATCGCAGGACGGCTCGCTGCTGCCGCGGCCCCTGCCTTGCTGTACCCGTCCCAGCGCCCAAGAGGCTCGAAGCACGGCTCGTCATCGGCTTCCCATAGCTCCGGCGCAGGGGCAGCTGCGACAGTTGCGGCCCTGCAGCCCGATAATGATGATGATGATCTGTGGTTGCCCGTAGAGGACGATGACGAGGGCCCTGAGGGTGGTGCCGAGGGCGCAGCTGGTGACTCACACGCCGCCAGCGCTGCCGAGCACAGCGACCGCGACCCCGACGCACCACTCGTGCGGCGCCAGCGGTTCCGCGTCCTCACGCTGTCCCTGCAGCCCCCCGCGGAGCAGCTTCCCGTACTCTTGCGACAAGCTGGCGGCGCTGATGTTGCAGCGATCGACGGCGCGGGCGACTCTGCTCTAGATGGCGCGGCTGGCGCTGCCGCGCATGCTGCGACCCTGGAAAGCAGCGAGTACCACACGCACAGCGTGCCTGCCGTGCTCTCGCATGATCGGAAGCGGCTGCTGGCCGCCACTGACTTCGCTCTGCTTGCAAAGGCAGCGGCAGCGGGCGGCGAGGGTGCTCGCAGTGGGCAAGCGTCGCTACCAGCCACTGCTGCGTCGCCTGTGCCCGCCAATCTCTTCACGCCGCTGGCGTCGCTGCTTCGCAACGGCCGCCCTGTCTCGGCGCAGGGCGTCACCCTGGCGCAGCTGCTGCTGCACCCTGCCTGCAACAGCCTGGCGGCGGTGTCCAAGGTCGTTCCGGAGCGCGTTTGGCAGTCAAGAGCGAAGGGTGCCAGGGAACGGCCGCTAGAGCTGCCGCGTCGCCGCGGCACTGCCGCAGCCGCAAAGTCTGGTGCTGGCGACGATGAATCAACGATGCAAGACGCAGCTGGCGCCACCGCAGCGGCCGGTGAGCACTGTGAGCCAGCTGAACCGGAGGGAGAAATGGTCATGGACAGCCAGGTGCCACAGCTGGCTGGTGAGGGCAGTGTTGAGACTGCGGGGCGCGCATCGGCAGAAGCGGCGGCAGTGCCACCTCCAGCCGCTGGGTCCGCGGGTGCCGCTGCAGGCTCCTCCGCTCGAGCAGCCAACCATGTGTTCGCATCCTTCGAAGAATTTCTCGCCCTCACCGGCCCCGCTGTACCGCTGGCGGGTGCGCTGCCTGTGGCGCCTGCCCTCGGAAAAGGCGCTTCCCCGCTCCCGCCCGCGCCAGCAGCTGCGTCCCTGGCTGCTTCAGCTGTGCAGTCTCCGGAGGTAGCGAGCGGTCCCTCCCGTGCGCGCCGCTCGCAGGGGAAGAGCGCGTCCGGAAAGGGCATCCCTGCCGCCCCCGCTGGCGCTGCTGAAGCTGCCCGTGCATCCGAACCGGCTGCTGCCGTCAGCGCGGCATCCGCGACTGCGGTGGCACCACGCGCAACCAGAGGCAGGCACGCAAGCTCCGACGCCACTCCAAGCCTCACTGGCCCTTCGGTGGACGGGGCTGCTAGCGAAGCAGAACCGCCTGCGCCTGCTGCGAAGCGGCGGCGCCTGGAGACGCAGCGCTTCGGCTTCAGCGCGAAGGAGGGGGCCACAGCGGGCAGTCACGTGCCAGCAGCGCTCAAGGCCGAGGGGTCGCAAACCTCTGGCGCTACAGCTGCGACGGTGACGGTCGCGGCCGTTGTGATGGGTACCGCAGAACGCGCGCTGTCACCATGCAAGACGCTGCCTGCTGCCCCCGCTGCTGCGCCTGCAGCGAGTGAGCCGCAGCTTGCTGCTATCGCCGCAGTTTTGCCGCCCCAAGCAGCAATGGCGTCGCCGTCCACAGCGCCAGTGGTGGCTGCTGGTGCTGTTGCTGGCAAGTCGTCCGGCAAGGCGGCAGGCAAATCCTCCAAGGGCAAGGCCGGGAGCAAGGGCGCGGCGCGCCCACCGCGCGCAGCGGCCGCGTTTCAGGGGCCGGTGCTGAGTCGGGAGGCGGTCGCCGTGCGCTCGCTGCTGCGCCAGCTGCCTCCTGTCTCGGACGACGGCAACGAGACGGTGTGCGCCGTGTGCGGGGGCGGAGGGGACATGGTGTGTTGCGACTCCTGCGCCGCTTCGTACCACCTGCAGTGCGAGCCGGACCTGCGGCAGCATGGCCTGCCCGCCGGCGACGTCCGCTGCGCGATGTGTCACATGCGCTGCCGCACTGCTGTGGCGCTGTCCAATGCGCTCCGGCAGCTGCCCGCCCGCATGGCAGCGGAGACCGCACAAGCAGAGCGCTGCCTGGCTGGAAGCGGTGACAGCGACGTGTGCGGGGTGTCTGCTAGCGGGGCGGCGCCAGGGGAGCGAGCATCGCCCGAGGCCACGCCTCCCGCGCCTCACGAGGCAGAGGCAGCTGTACCATACACGGCGGCGGCCGACGCGGCTCTGCAGCAGCTGTCCGCAGGTCTAGCCCCGGGCCTTTGCCACTTGTCCATGCTGCGGGTGATGTGGGCCCTCTGCACAGCGCTTGACGAGGGCGGAAACCGCGTGGCCGGCCCCTTCCTGGCTCTGCCCGGCCGCGAGCAGGTACCGCCTGCCTTCCTCGCCCCAGACGCTGCCATGACAGCGCTACCCGCCTCCGTGGCGGATGCGCTGCCCTGGCTGGAGGCAATTGAATACAGCCGGCCGCCGTGGGGGCGGACAGCGAAGCGGGCGGATGGCAGCGCTTCGGGGCTCGTGGTTGGCCAGCCTGAGGTTGTTCCCGCCGCTGATGAGCTGGCTGGTGCCGCGGCTGCTCCAGCGCCGTTCCCCAGCGCTGGCAGCGCCGGCAGCGGCGCGGGCAGCAGCGCACTCGACTATGTCGACGTGTCCGCGCCCGCGCTGATGCATTTCCTGCCTCTCCTCCTGTACGTCCAGCCGTTCGCCGACGAGGACGAGGCGGACGAGGAGGAGGAGGGCGCGGACGACAGCGGCGCTGAGGGTGGAGCAAATGGGGGCGGCGCTGGCGACGACGAGGCAGACGGTCAGGCTGCTGGGGGTGCTGCGAGCAGCAGCAAGCGCAGCCGCTCCCGTACACGGAAGCCCGCAGCTGCAAGCGAGGTCAGCCAGCCGCCGACTGACGCCGACACGGCGCCGGGGGCAGCAAACATGGGTGTGGACGCAGCTGCGACAGTCCCTGCGGACACGGACAGCTCGTTGCCAGCTGTCAGCACGGCAGCTGCCTCGAATGCAAGCGCCTCACAGTCCCGGTCCCGAGGGAAGCGGGGCGAGCGGGGTCAGCGCCCAGCGAAGGGCAGCAAGCGCACGCAGCAGGAAGCCGCGCCCATCGCCGAACCCTCACCTCTCGGGGGAAGCGTGCTGCCGCAGACTCACGCGGCCTCCCTCGCGTCCCCGGCTCAGCAGGCGCGCTTGATGCGCCGGGCGCTTCTGCAGACTCGAGTGCTGCCGCCGCATTTGCACGGCCCGGGCCCCTTCCGGCCGCTGTGCCTCGCTGGTGTCCTCGACAAGCTAGTAGGCGGCGCCTACGGCACGCCTCCAGCCTCTGACTATCTGTCCGAGGATTTCTCGTACTCCTCTCTCAACGCCGCCGCCGCGCACGGGGCCGGCGCACACGCCTCCACTGCTCACGGTGGCAGCGCCGCGCATGCCGCCGCCAGTGCACCTGTGACTGGATATTCTGCCCAGTACGGCAAGGGAAGCGGGGCGGCGGGAAGCATCACCGCTGGCGAAGCGACGGCCGCAGGCGCGGCAGTACACTGGGGCCCCACCGCCTGGGCAGCCGATGCGCAGGATGCCATCACGCGAGCGGCAGCCGCAGCCACCGCTGCTGCGGCTGTGACGTGCCCCAGCGAAAGCACGGAACCCCTCGTCGGGGCAGAAGGCGCTGCTGACGGGCCAGGCGTCGGCGCAGCTGAAACAGGAGCTGGGTGCGAAGAGGTTGGCTCCGTGGCCGAGGGAGGATCAACGTCTACGGCTGCCGGCCCTGTCCCCTCTCCAGCCGCTCCCTCTGCTCCCCCCTCCGCCGTCGCTCCGTCCTACCTCCGCGCCCGACGCTACGTCGCGTCTCTGTGGTGCATCGAGGGCGGGTTTGAGCTGTTCTGCGCCCGGCTGCGCCGCCAGCTGCGCGGCTCCCTGGAGGCAAAGCGCGGCAGCTCGGCAGCTGCCTCCTCCAGCTCCCTGTCCGCCTCCTCCTCGGCTGCGTCGGCGGCTCGGCTCCCTCCGCGGGGGTCCCGGGCCGCCGCGGCGGCAGGTGCCAGCGTGTCTGTGCCGCACCTCGCCTTTGCAGCGCTGCCAGAGGGCCTGCTGCGCTGCCTCTTCGACGCCGCGTCTGTCGCAGCCAACGCCGTGGTCACGTTCCCGCCGCAGTCGCTCGAACACCGCTGCGCCGAACAGCTCATGGACGTGCTGGCCGCTGCTGGCGCTGCGGTGGTGCGTGAGGCGGTGGCAGTGCTGCTGCACCAGAGTGCGGCGCCACTCGCGCGGGTGCTGCTGGCGGCCGGCACGCGCGACGTCCGCCCGCCTGCCGCGCCGTCTGGCGAGGTTGCGATGCAGGCAGCGCTGCAGCACACGCTGGCCGCTGGGGCGGAGGGCGCGGCTGCAGCCGTGTCTGCGCTGCTCTCCACGCTCTCTCGCGAGTTCGCCATGGCAAAGGCGCTCGGGGCGGCCTTTCGGCACCACCGCGCCGCGCTGCTGGGGCGCGCCGCAGCCCAGATGGCTGCGCTGCCTGCGTCATCCGTCGCTGGTCTGGACGCGCCGCTGGCGGTGGAGGTGGCGGCGACGCAATTCGGCAGCCGTGAGGGGCTGCGTCTGCCGCCGCCTGCGGAGGGGACGCTAGACGAGGACGATGAGGCGGCAGCTGAGGCAGGTGGACGTGGCGCGAGCAACCGCGGCAGGCGCAGGGGCGGCAGCGGAGGCCGCGGCCGTCGCGGCAGCCGTGGCCAGTCTCATGGGGCACCTGACCACGACGAGGCGGCTGGTCAGGGAGAAGGCCAGAGTGACGGTGAGGGCGGAGGAGGCGCCGACCTCTCCGCGGCGGCAGCGGGCCGCAGGGTCTCGCAGGGCATCTCCCGCTCCATGGCCCGCCTGCCACCCGGCGCTGCGGCGCTGCTCGCAGATGCGCTGGGCAGCAACGGGGTAGCGCTGCCGGAGTCGAGTTCGCCAGGCGCGTCCCGACGAGGCAGCCGTGGCGGGAGGGGCGGCGGCAGGGGCGCCGGCCGAGGCCGCGGCCGCCGCTCGTTCGCAGGCGCTGGGGGCGACGGCGAGACGGAGGCCCAGCAGCACGGGCCGAGGCTGCGCGGCGCCGAGGGCAGCGACAGCGAGGATAGCGAGGGGGGCCAGGCGGGCGGCGGCAGGGGCCGGAGGGCAGCCGCTGGGAAGCGGAGTCGCCGCTCTGTTGCTCCCGGCGACGGGTCGGAGGCGGATCGCGATAGCGGCTTTGGCGTGGCGCACGTGAGTCCCTCAGCAGATGGCCGCAGCGGCTCTTGCGTGCCCCTCCGCCTGCGCCTGCGGCTAGGAGGCGCACTGGTGCAGCGGCCCGTGGCGCCTCTGCTTGACGATCAGATCGACGCTGCGATCGCGGCAGGCCTCGAAGGCGGTGCCGCCTCCCGGCCTGCGGACGCGGGTTTCAGCGCAGCGGCGGCGCTGTCTGCTTGCGCCGCCTTGTTGGGCCCCTCTGATGTCCCGAGAAAACACAGTCTGAGCCTCCCTGCCGAACACGCCGCCGACGCAGCCTCCGCGGCACGCGTGCCGACCGAGGAGCTGTCGAGCGAGGTGCCGGCGCCGCTAGCGATCCAGCCCCCGTCCCCGCTGCCTGGGCGCGCGAGCACAAACGCGTCCGCCTGCTGGGACATCCCAGACGACGCGCCCCCCGCCGTCGCTGCGTCGCCAGCCCTCCCTCGACCAGCTTCCCCGCGCGAGCCGCGCTGCTTCTCGATGGCTCCGTCCCCTGCTCCGTCCCCGTTTCTTGCCGCGGCGCGGCCTGTGGGGGTGCGTGGCGACCCCGCGCCTGCTGCGGCAGCGGGGCGTGGGATGGAGGTTGACGCAGCGGGCCACGCTGCCCCCGCTGCTGCTGCCCCTGCTGCGGAGGCTGACGGACCCGAGCTGCTGCTCCCCAGCTCCAGCGTGAGCGACAGCGACAGCAGACCCGCCTTCGGCCACGCCGCAGCTGCTGACCAAGCTGTCACAACCTTGCCTGGGGCGCTGCTGGCTGGTGCCGCCATTGGGGAGCGCAGTCTGAGCGACGCGATGGGTGTCGGTGCAGCTGCGCTGAGGCTGGGGCTGGGGCTGCAAGCCCGGGCGGAACCGGTGTCATTGAATGCGTCCTTCTCACTGCCCGCAGCCGATGGCGTGTCCAGCATGCACTTAACGGGGGACACCGGCCTGCCTGCCGCTGCAGGAGTTGAAGCGGTGCCATGCGACCCCATCGCGGCGTCTGCGGCAGCGTTCGGCCCCGGTCCCCGCAGCGGCAGCCGTATGAGCATGGAGGAGGAGGAGGGCGGGGACGGGCGGAGAGCCGGGCTTGGGCTGCTGCTCCCTGCCCTGATGCGGCCACACGCTGCAGCGACACTGTCAGGGCGCTCTGACTTTGCTGGCGCTCCTTCGGGCGGCGGCGCAGCAGCAGCAGGAGTAATCCAGGCGGCCGCTGAGTCTGACATTGACGAGCTTGATGCTGCGATGCTTCGCGACGCTGCGGCGGCGGCTCCTCTGGGTGCCCTGGCGTCCTCCTCACCTGCGGGGGTCGTGGAGCCGTCGGAGCTAGCGGCTGAGGCAGGACGAGCCCTGCAGCAGGCGCTGTCGGGCGATGCCCTTCGCCCCAGCGGCTCCCCCGCAGAGCAGCGTCAGCCGCCGCTGTCAGAGTGCGTGCTGCTCGCTCTTGTGCGGCCCGCCCTCCGAGACCGCCTGCTGGGCGGTGGCGACAGGCGCAAGCCGCGCGTGCGACTGCTGCTACACGCTGGCCGCAGTGCCCTAGGCCAGGCAGCAGGGG
>Ga0208629_100193_pt1 | contig 30403 bp, 21 predicted proteins | sample LakWasMet19_HOW5_2_FD_183865 | JGI IMG/M metagenome (GOLD analysis project Ga0208629, IMG submission 183865) | Freshwater sediment methanotrophic microbial communities from Lake Washington under simulated oxygen tension - Sediment Metagenome... | ecosystem: Environmental > Aquatic > Freshwater >... | reverse complement strand
GAGGCGTTCCAAGAAGCCATAGAATTAGGGCTGTAGGCTCAAACCAATCCTAGCCTGACGTTCCCTTTAGGCGTTACTAAAAGCTGCCTTGGTTTGATCGTCCGGAATCAACATGAAGACGTAAAACACTCATGCATGCCCACTCAGAAATTGCTGTCTCCAACCGTAACCTCAAAATACAGGATTCCGAATTAAATAAACAATACGTATGAATACCGAAATGACTCACGCTTGCTAGTTTTTTATCGAGTGAATATACTAGCCCGGTATAACTTGCTTTAGGTATTCATGGACTATCGTCCGCAGAATTGAAACGGGAAGTTGGTGAGTTCGCTTAACATGCAAACAAAGCCCACGCTGCCCCCGCAACGGTAAACAAGTAAAAGGTTTGCAAACGCCACTGTGTCACGCATGGGAAGGTGCCAACCTTGGAAGCTCAAGCATAGCTTTCAACTCGTGAGCCCGGAGACCGGCCTGAAGCGATAATCGAATTTGTGCGCGGAGGGCGCCCAGATGGATTGCTCTCCTTCGCGTCCGTCCTGCATTTTCTCCCCGTACAGATTATTTCCGCCGGCAACGTTACCGGCTTTGCTGTCTCTTTAATCAGGAGAAAACACATGTCATCAACACCTGTTTTGCTCGATAACGCTCAAACACCGGCTCGTTCTGAAGTCTTAAAAGGTAAAATCCTACCCGCCATGTTGGCCGGTATGCTTGGATTATCGCTGCTGTATGCCGCCGGTTTCGCCGAAACCGCACAACTGCATAACGCTGCCCATGATGGACGACATTCCGCCAGTTTTCCGTGCCATTAATGTTTAATCTGACCACCTTCAGAGAGCTGGTTATTGCGGCTCTCTGGACGGGCTTGCTGGCGGGTTTGTTATTAACCGCCGTTCAACAAATTCAAGTCATCCCGACGCTGCTCAAGGCCGAAGTGTACGAGGAAGCTGCGGTCGTTCCCAACGCAGAAAACAGTCACGCACACCACGACTGGCAGCCTGAAAACGGCTGGGAGCGGACATTTTTTACTGCGGTAGCCAATATCAGCCTGGGCGTGGGTTTCGCCCTGCTGATCGGCGCGGTCATGTGCTTGCGCGGTCGCCCCAGCCATTGGCGGACGGGGCTGTTGTGGGGACTGGCAGGCTACATCACTTTTTTCGTCGCGCCGTCGTTGGGATTGCCGCCGGAAGTTCCCGGTACCGAGACTGCCAAACTGGCGGATCGGCAAAGCTGGTGGTTGATAACGGTGCTCGATACCGGTTTCGGCCTGTCGCTGCTGGCTTTTGCTAAAACCAGAACCAACCAGTTTTTCGGCGTGGTGTTACTTGCAGCGCCTCATTTAATCAGTGCGCCTCAGCCGGAAGTTCACAGCAGCGCCGCGCCTGCCGAATTGGCGCAGTCTTTTATAACAGCCACCGTTTTTGCCAATGCTGTCTTTTGGCTGGCGATTGGCGGCTTGATGGGGCAGTTTTACAAAAAAGAGTTATGAGAACCCACAACAAACACGTACTGATGTGTACAGGCCCGCGCTGCTCTGGAAACAACGAAGAAGCGTTCCAACAGCTGGGCCAAAAAATCGATGCCTGCCCTCAGCTTAAAGTAAAACGCACCCGCTCAAACTGTTTTGCCGTCTGCAAAAACGGCCCGATCCTGGTCGTTTACCCTGAAGGCGTCTGGTATTCCTGTACCGACGAGTCCGTGCTGGAGCGCATTGTCAGCGAACACCTGGAAAATGATGTCGAAGTCAGCGAGCATGTTTTCCACCGCTTGGGTACCGGCGATGTCTAATATAGCCCTGCTGACCCATGCGCCCAACGACCTGATGGTGCTGCAAAGCGCACAGGCGCAAATGCCGGAAGGTTTTCCGGAGGTCACCGGCATTAACTTGCAGGCATTGGAAAGCGACGCGCAAATGGCCGAGTTGTTGGAGCATCAGCTTGCTTCGGCCAATATCATCGTGCTGCGCGTACTGGGTCGTCTCGGTAGCGTGCCCGGCTTTGCCGATCTGGTTCGTCACGCCAAAAAACAAGGATTGCACTTAATCGCGATCAGCGGCACCGGCGAGCCGGACCCCGAATTGGCGGCGGCATCCACCGTATCATCCGATGTGCTGCATCAGGTACAGGCCTATTTTCAGGCGGGCGGCAGCGTCAATATGGCTCAACTGCTGCGCTATCTTTCAGATCATTTTTTACTGACCGGCGTCGGTTTTGAACCGGCTGTCGATTTGCCCGAACACGGCATTTATCATCCTGATTTATCCCAAGATGCGAGCATAGAGGATTGGCTTGCCCTGCGAGAGCCGGATCGGGCCAGCGTCGGCATCGTGTTTTACCGCGCCCACTGGATGAGCGGCAACACACGCTTTATCGACGCGTTGGTTGACGCCCTTGAAAAACGCGGCTTGAATGTGCTGCCCGTATTCACCTCGTCATTACGCGCAGGCCACAGCGACAATACCCTTCCTATAGCGTTAAGCTATTTTAACGGCGAACAAGGCGCGCATATCGACGTGCTGATCAATACCACCGCGTTTGCGATGGGCGAAATCACCCCCGGCGGTGCAACACCCGCAGGCTGGTCGGTGTCGGTGCTGGAGCAACTCAATGTACCCGTGCTGCAAGCCATCACCAGCGGCATGATGCAGCATCAGTGGGAGCAATCGGCGCGCGGCCTCAACCCGCTGGATGCGGCAATGAATGTGGTATTGCCGGAATTTGACGGGCGCATCATCACCGTACCGCTATCGTTCAAGGCGAAAGCTTCCGGCCTATCGAATGAACTGATCGAATACGAACCGCTGCCGGATCGGGTCGCGCGCATTGCCCAAATCGCCTTACGTTTTGCGCGGCTTAAACGCCTGAACAATGCCGACAAGCGTATCGCTTTTGTGTTCACCAACTCCAACAGCAAAGCTTCGCAAATCGGCAACGCGGTCGGCCTGGATGCTCCTGCATCATTGATGCGGATTCTATACGCCATGCAGGCCGCCGGTTATAACATCGGCGAGCTGCCGGAAAGCGGCACGGCGTTGATACATGACCTGATCGACCGTTGCGCTTACGACAATACCTATCTGACCACCGAACAGCTAAGCCATGCTGTCGGCCGCGTATCGGCTACGCAATATCAGGCATGGTTCGACGACCTGCCGGTTGAGATGCAGGACAAGATGACCGCGCAATGGGGAGTAGCGCCGGGCGAGGCTTATGTGCATGACAACCATATCTCATTGGCAGGCCTGGAACTGGGCAACAGCTTCGTCGCATTGCAGCCGCCGCGTGGATACGGCATGGATCCCGACGCGATATACCACCAGCCCGACTTGCCGCCCACCCACCATTATTATGCGCTGTATCGCTGGTTGCGCGACGAATGGAAGGCCGACGCGATAGTGCATGTCGGCAAGCACGGCACGCTCGAATGGTTGCCGGGCAAAGGCGTAGGCTTGTCGGAAAACTGTTTTCCCGATGCGCTGTTGGCCGACATGCCGTTGTTTTACCCTTTCATCATCAACGATCCCGGCGAAGGCGCGCAGGCCAAACGCCGTGCTCATGCGGTCGTTGTCGACCACCTGACGCCGCCGATGACCACCGCTGACACTTACGGCGCACTGGCGCAACTGACCCAACTGGTCGACGAATATTATCAGGTGGAAGTGCTTGATCCGGCCAAACTGCCGCTGCTGCAACAGCAAATCTGGGATCTGGTAAAGGAAACCAATCTGGATGCCGACTTGCAAGCCCGGCTGTTGCATCATGACCATGACCACGATGACGACCATCATGGACATCATCACCATGCCGATGATTCTCATGATCACGACCACGAGCATCACTGTCATGACCATCATGAGCATGAACACGATGATGATCACCATCATGACCACGGCGAAGGGCATCGTGATCATGCACATGACGAACATCATCACGATCATGACGATGAGCATGAACATGGCGAACTCCACGATGACGAAGACGGGCTTCCCGAGCTCCTAACCAAAATGGCCGGTACCGATGTCGCGCATTTGATCGAAGACCTGGACGGCTACCTGTGCGAACTGGGCGCGGCGCAAATCCGCGACGGTTTGCACATACTCGGATTGGCGCCTGAAAACGAGCAATTGACCGACATGCTGGTCTCGCTGACCCGCTTGCCGAACCAAGACATTCCCGGACTGCCTATAGAAATTGCGCGGCTGTTCGGCATGAGCATGGACTCGCTGCTGGAGCATCAGGGCCGTCGGTTGGAGCAAGCAAACACGGAGCTTGAAAAGCTGGCCGGACGACCTTTGGCTACTCACGCCGACGTACTGGAAACCATCGAATTATTAAGCAAAAGCTTATTCACTGAATTACAAGCGCATGATTACGCCGAATCCGCCATAGACTTAGCCATCAATGGAACCTTTGGTATCAGTACAGCCGACTTAAACAGTACAAAGCCCTCTCCAGAGGGGGAGGGTTGGGTGAGGGGAAATCAAAATAAGGAAGAAAGCTTATTTAAATCCCCTCATCCCAGCCTAATCATGTCGGACTATCCTGTCCGCCATCCTGCGAACGAGTGCAAATCCGCTCCCGGCGGATTTGTCCCTGAGGGAGAAGGAGCGCACGCTCTTAAGCCTATAGTATTGACCATAGATCGAGCCATCAATAAAACATTCGGCAACAGTACTACTGACGTCACTACAATAAAACAAGTACTGAACTTTGCTTGCCGCGAATTAGCCCCCAACCTCGCCCGCGCCACCGACGAAATCGATAACCTGTTGCGCGGCCTTTCCGGCGGCTATGTACCGGCCGGTCCCAGCGGGTCGCCGACTCGCGGCATGGCCAGCATCCTGCCGACGGGGCGCAATTTTTACTCCGTCGATCCGCGTAGCGTACCCTCCCAATCCGCCTGGCGAGTCGGCCAGCAACTCGCCCATGAAGTGCTGTCGCGCTATGTCCGCGAAACCGGCGATTATCCCGAGAGCGTCGCCATCAGTATCTGGGGCACCAGCGCGATGCGCACCCATGGCGACGACGTCGCGCAGATTTTAGCGCTGCTCGGCGTGCGCCCGGTGTGGCAGACTGAAAACCGCCGCTTGACCGGCGTCGAAGTCATCCCGCTGGATGAATTAAAACGCCCGCGCATCGATGTCACGACCCGCATCAGCGGTTTTTTCCGCGACGCATTTCCGCAACTGATCGACTTGATTGATGACGCGGTCAATGCGGTCATTGCGCTGGACGAACCGCTGTCGCAAAACTTTGTGCGCAAGCACTATCTTGCCGAACTGGGCGAATGGATAGGCCAAGGCCTGACCGAAGATGAGGCCTCGCAGCGCGCATCCTTCCGCATCTTCGGCGCTAAGCCCGGCAGTTATGGTGCGGGCATATTGCCGCTGATTCAGGAAAAAAACTGGCAAGCCGATGCCGATTTCGCCGAAGCCTATGTCAACTGGGGCGGCTATGCCTATGGGCGCAGCCAACAGGGCAATGATCAGCGCGACGCGTTCCGTACTCGCCTATCCGGCGTTCAGGTAGCGCTGCACAATCAGGACAACCGCGAGCACGACATTTTCGACAGCGACGATTACCTGCAATTTCACGGCGGCATGATCGCCACCATCCGTGCCTTGACCGGATCGCAGCCGCGCAAGTATTTCGGCGACAGCCACGATCCGTCACGGGCGCAAGTGCGCGATTTGAAGGAAGAGACCTTGCGGGTGTTCCGCTCGCGCGTCGTCAATCCGAAATGGCTGGACAGCATCCGCCGCCATGGTTACAAAGGCGGACTGGAGCTGACCGCGACCGTCGATTATCTTTTCGGCTACGACGCCACCGCCCAGGTGATGGACGACTGGATGTACGAGCAAGTCGCCGAAACCTACGCGATGGACCCGGAGATGCAACGCTTTCTGGAACAAGCCAACCCGTGGGCGCAAAACGCGATAGCCGAGCGCCTGCTGGAAGCCGCCAGCCGCGGCATGTGGGCCGAACCAAAGCAGCAAACGCTGGATGCCTTACAAGATTTATACCTGCATAGCGAAACTCTGTTGGAGGCGCGCGGCGAAACACCGCGCGGGGCATGATGCCTATGGAAAAATTTCTTTCTCCACGAAAAGCACAAAAATATTCATATAGCGAAGTAGGCCGGAATAAGGCCATCCAAGCGCGTAGCGCGAGGTGGCGTTTCCGGCGGATTCAGATGGTTGCCGGAAACGCCAATGCTCGCTATCGCTCGAATCAGCTTATTCCGGCCTACTTTGCTAACAATGCAGACTTGGGAACGAGCGTAAAATGAATCAAGCCACTTTCCCTTTTTCCGCGATCGTCGAACAGTCTCAGCTCAAGACTGCGTTGCTATTATGCGCCGTCGATCCGTCGCTCGGCGGCGTATTGATACGCGGCGATAAAGGCACTGCAAAAAGCACTGCGGCGCGGGCGCTGACCGACATCCTGCCGCTGATCGAACGGGTTGATGGGTGCGCGTTTAATTGCGCTCCCAGCGTGCCCTATCAGCACTGCGAAACATGTAATCCTGTGGGCGCGAATTCATTCGCGCTTTTAGCGGCAGCGCGAATAAATTCGCGCCCACAGCCCGTGCCTTTCATCACCTTGCCGCTGGGAGCCACCGAAGACCGAGTTATCGGCACCCTGGATTTGGAACAGGCGCTCAAAGGTGGCCAGCGTGTTTTCAAGCCCGGCTTACTGGCTACGTCGCACCGGGGCATACTCTATATCGACGAAGTCAACCTGCTGCCCGACCATCTGGTCGATGTGTTGCTGGATGCGGCTGCGATGGGCGTTAATGCGGTGCAGCGCGAAGGCTTGTCGATCAGCCACCCTGCCCGCTTTACGCTGATCGGCACGATGAATCTTGAAGAAGGCGATTTGCGGCCGCAACTGTTGGACCGGTTTGGATTGATGGTTGAAGTGACCGCGCCGCGCGACAAAACCTTACGTTCCGAAGTCGTGCGCCGTCGCATCGCGTTCGAGGCCAATCCCACGGCTTACGCTGCCGCCTGGATGGCGGAGCAACAAACTTTGCGCCATCGACTCGCTACCGCGCAGCAATTGCTGCCGGAAGTGACGCTGGATGATGCGCTGCTCGACTTGATCAGCCATTTATGCTGCGAATTCGAGGTAGCGAGTCTTCGCGCCGACATCGTCATGCACAAAGCGGCGCGGGCATTGGCGGCGCTCGAAGGCCGGTCACGGGTAACGCCGGAAGATGTGCGCGGCGCGGCGGAACTGGTGTTGCCGCACCGACGCAGGCGCAAACCGTTCGAGCAACCGGGACTGGATAAAGACCAACTCGATGAGCTGATGCAGCAGGCGTTACAGCCGCCGGATGAAGGCGAATCCGACGCTGAAGATACCGAGCAGGAAAACGATCAAAATAACGGCGAGTCGCAAAGCAAACAACAAGTCTTCGCCGCCGCATCTGCCGGTAACATACGAAAAATAGAAGTCGATACGCTTGCCAGCCGCTACGCTTCCGGCAAGCGCAGCACCGCGCAAGATGCGCCGCGCGGCCGTATCGTGCGAGTCGTGCAGGACCAAAATCCAAGCAGTCTCGCCGTCGGCGCGACATTGCGCAGTGCGGCGCTCAGAGGTGCCGACGATTTCCAGGTGACGAAAAGCGACTTGCATCAACAAATCCGCGTAGGCAAAAACGCCAACCTGATCTTGTTTGTCGTCGACGCCTCCGGCTCCATGGCGGCGCAGCGGCGCATGGAAGCGGTCAAAGGCGCCGTGTTATCGCTGCTGACCGACGCTTACCAACAGCGTGATGAAGTCGCGGTGATCAGCTTTCGCGGCGAATCCGCACAGTTATTGCTGTCGCCCACCCGCAGCGTCGATCTTGCCGAACAGAACCTGCGCGAACTGCCTACCGGAGGCCGTACGCCCTTGCCTCATGCGTTGTCTGTGGCACTGGAAATGCTGGAGAAAACCGGGATGCCGCCGTTGCTGGTGCTGCTTAGCGACGGCAAGGCCAATGTTGCGCTGACCGATGGCAACGATCCCTGGCAGGAGTCGCTAAGATTTGCAGAATTACTGGCCGAACGTGGCGTACCCGCCCTGGTGCTCGATACCGAAACCGGCTATTTACGTTTAGGCAGAGCCCGGCAATTGGCACAGGCGTTGGGTGCCGAATACCTGACGTTGGAAGAATTATCGGCGGAAAACCTGGCGCTTACGATACGTGGATGTATTAAGTGAGCAATAAAGTTGATTAAAAAATATTTTATTCACCACGAAGACACGAAGAACACGAAGTTTTATTTCTTCGTGTCTTCGTAGTGAAAAGTTTTTATATAGCAAGGAATAATTATGATTATCTGCATAGGCGCAGGCCCTGGCGACGTGGCTTACCTGACCCAACGCGGCGCGGAGCTGATCCGCAATGCCGACGTGGTAGCCGGATTCGATGCCGTTATTAATGTCGTGCAAAGCCTGATTCCCGCTACGGCGCAAACCGTGCTGATGAATTATCGCGACCAAACCGAACAATTGGCGAAGGTGGCGGTTGAACACCATGCAGGCAAGAACTGCGTCGTGGTGTTCATGGGCGACATCCATTTCAGCGGCTTCCAGTATTTGGAACGGGTCGAACGCGCTTGCGGCCATCCGGTGGAAACCGTGCCGGGCATTTCTTCGGCGCAGATACTCGCATCGCGTGCCAAGGTCTGTTTCGACGAAACGACGTTTATTACTTTCCACCGTCGCGGCGACCTAACCCCGTTTAAACAACATCTGGTGCATGTGTTGCAAGACCAGCGCAACGCCATCGTGATCCCCTGCCCGTGGGACGAAGCGCGCTCATTCATGCCGCGCCATATCGCAGCTTACCTGTTGGAGCAAGGCGTATCGCCCGGCCATCCGACCGAAGTATGGGAAAACCTGACCCGCTCGGAAGCGGAGTGGCACGGCACGCTCGCCGACTGTGCGAAACAGGAATTCAGCGATATGAGCATCATGCTGATCCGAACCCGCAGCCCTATGTCCAGCCAGATTGAACCCGCAATGGAGCCGTTACCGAATGCAGGCTGAAATAAACCAACAATTCGGCATTGTTATCGCAGGTCACGGCAGCCGCGATGCCGACGGCATCCGGGAATTCGAGCTGCTGGTTGAACTGGTCAGGGAGCGCGCGCCGCAACATGTGGTCAGTCACGGCTACCTGGAGTTTGCCAGTCCGACTATCGATCAGGCGATCGCAGCCCAATTGAACGCCGATGCCAAACAAATCGTCATGGTGCCCGGCATCTTACTGGCGGCAACTCATGCCAAAAACGACCTGCCCAGCGAACTGCTGACCTCGGCTCGCGAACATCCCGACGTCGATTTTCATTTCGGTGCGCCGATGGGCTTGCATCCGTTGTTGCTGCAAGTAATTCAGCAACGTATCGTCGAGGCCGAATCGGCATCCTCCAAAACTGTGCGCCGTGCCGACACCTGCCTGGTGCTGGTCGGCCGCGGCACCACCGACCCCGACGCCAATGGCGAAGTCGCCAAATTTGCGCGCATGATCGAAGAAGGCATGGGCTTTGGCGCGTCTTACGTGTGTTATTCCGGCACGGCCAAGCCGTTGGTTGCCGACGGCCTGCGTGCCGTAGCTCAACTGGGATATGCACGATTGATCGTGGTGCCGTTTTTCCTGTTCGACGGAATCTTGGTCAAGCGTATTTATGAAGCTGCCGATGCCATGCAAGAACGCGAGCCTGAACTGGAAGTGCTCAAAGCCAGCTATCTCGGTGTGCATCCGAACGTCGCCGATGTACTGATCGCCAGGGCGCAGGAAGCCGTAGAAGGCCGTGCGGAGATGAACTGCTCGCTGTGCAAATACCGGGTGCAAATCGTCGGCTTTGAGCAGCAGGTCGGCGAGCCGCAACGCCCGCATCATCTTCAAGTCCGCGGCCTGTTCGAAAAAGCCGCTGCAGCTGAAACCGCAACAGAATTAGCCCCTTACGTGCCGCATCCGATAGAAACCGAAAGCTTCCGCATCATCGCGGCCGGGCGCGACTGGTCGGTGTTTCCCGAGGCGCATTTAACGGTGCTGCAACGTTTGGTGCATACCAGCGGCGATTTTAACGCGGTCGATGACATTTATTTTTCGGCGGGCGCGGTCGAAACCGGTATCCGCGCGCTGCTCCGCTGCAAGCGTGTAGTGACCGACGTAACCATGGTGCAGACCGGACTCAAGCGCGCGCTGCTCGAACAGCTCGGCATCGAAACCTGGTGCGGGGTGCATGATCACGAGACGATGCTGATGGCGCAAACGCAGGGCATCACCCGTTCCGCAGCAGGGATAAGGCGCGCCTTTGAAAAGTTCGGTAACGACATCGTGCTGTCGATAGGCGATGCGCCGACTGCGATCAGGGAAGCGGTGCGCTTGATTCGCGATCACGGCTGGCGGCCGCAACTGGTAATCGGTTTGCCGGTCGGCTTTGTCGGCACCTGCGAGTCGAAAGACGAATTAAAACGCTGCCTGCAAGTGCCTCGCATCACCAACAGCGGCACGCGCGGCGGGTCGCCGTGGGCGGCAACCGTCGTTAACGGCTTGATGATCGATGCAGTGAATCAGCTCTGCTCATTAGCTACTAATAAAATTGATTAAGCGCGAAATGCTAGTAAACAGGCTGTTAAAGCTTTTTATTCACCACGAAGACACGAAGTTATATTTCTTCGTGTCTTCGTGGTGATAGTTTTTTAAGTTTTTAAATGACAGAACAGGTTACTCACGTTGCATGAGTCAGACTGAACTTAGAGAATTCGACCTTTCAGTACTCGCACCGAACGGCTTGCGGCGCGGACGCACCACCGGCAGCTGCGCCACGGCGGCGGTTAAAGCCGCGCTCTATCTGCTGCTGCACAGCGACAGCCGCACCCAGGTACAAATAACATTGGCTGACGATACGCATTACCTGACCGTACCGATTCAGGACTGTCGTTGGTTGAACAAACACACAGCACGAGCCGAAGTGCTGAAAGACGGCGGCGACGACCCGGATAACACGCACGGGGCCACCATCTTTGCCGAAGTGCGAAGAAACAATGAAGGACAAATACGATTTTTCGCCGGAAGCGGCGTCGGCACTGCGACTCAACCCGGCTTGCGCGTAGCGGTAGGTGAGCCTGCAATTAACCCAACGCCGCGCAAGATGATGCGGCAGGCGGTCGTCGAGGTGTCCGATAATAAAGACCAAGGCTTCGACCTGATCATAGGTTGTATCAATGGCGAAGCGATTGCCAAAAAGACTTTCAACCCGAGACTCGGCATAGTCGGCGGCATCTCGATACTCGGCACTTCAGGCATAGTCGAGCCTTTGTCGCTGGCATCCTGGATTGCCTCGATTGAGGTTTATGTACGCGTCGCTTTGGGGGGCGACGATATAAACAGCATCGCTTTGCTGCCGGGGAAAATCGGTCGCACTTATGCCAAAGAGGCACTGGGCTTACCCGAACAGCGCTCGGTGCAGATCGCCAATTTTCTTGGCGACGCGTTAGATTTTTTACAGCAGGCATTGGCTGAACAACAACGCCATCTGGATGTATTGTGGTTATTGGGGCACCCGGGCAAACTTGCCAAAGTGCTGGACGGCGTATGGGATACGCACTCCAGCAGGAGCGACATGGCCATGAGCGTTGTCGCCCGGGTGGCGGGAGAACGAGGATTTGACAGCCGTCTGGTACAAGAACTGGGACAGGCAAACACAGTGGAAGCCGCAATGGAAAGATTAAAGAACGAAACCGGCGCACAGGCGTTGTGGATAGACATCGAACAGCGCATCGCCGCGCTTGTTCATCAACGCGTACCTGCCGTGAAAAAGATTGAAGTACGGCTGTTTAATTTACAAGGCGAGAGATTGGGGGCCGATTGAAAATAACTGCTGCTGTGGGGGCGACTAAAGTCGCCCCCACAACCATGACCGTTCTCGGCACTGCGTGTGGAAACGAGATGACACTTAAATTTTTATGAGAAGAGCTATATGAGTTTGCTGGGTACATTCTGGGGTATTGGCGTGGGGCCGGGACCTGCGGGTTACATTCCGCTGGCGGCGGTCGAAGCTCTGCAACAGGCCGACATTATTTATGCCCCCCGTGCGCATAGCTCGGAAACCTCGGTGGCTTTGCAATGTTTAGCAGGTATCGACATCGCTCAGGAACGGATACGTGAAATCGAATTCACCATGGACCCTGACCGTACGGTATTGAGCGAGCATTACGCGCAACTGGCGGAAACCATCGCCGTCGATTTACGCGCAGGTTTAAACGTGGCTTACCTGACCATAGGCGACAGCCTCACCTACTCCACTTACGGCTATATATTGGCCGCTTTGCGCGAGTATCTGCCGGATCTGCCGCAGCGCACCTTCCCCGGCATTACCAGCTATGCGGCTGCGGCCTCGGCTATGGGCTGGCCGCTGGGTGTGGGCAAGGAGCGCACCCTGATTCTGCCCTGCCCCGAAGATGCGGCTGCGCTACGACAAGACATCGAAAGCCACGACATTGTCGTGCTGATGAAGATCGGCGCGCGCCTGCCCTGGGTGCTGGCCCTGCTCCGCGACATGGGCATCGCCAAGCACTGCGCTTTTGCCCGTCGCATAGGCTTGGACGACGAAATGCTGGCCGATGATGTCAGCGATTTATGCGCCACCTCGGCGATGGGCTATCTCGCCACTTTACTGATACGCAAAACACCCAGAGAGAGAAGGCATTCATGAGCCCGGAAAAACCATTTCGTCCACGAAAAGCACGAAAGACACGAAATAAATCAAAATATTCTATCGATTTACTTTGGATGACAACCCACTGCTCCTCATTAAACTCATGAGAGTCTTAGTATATCTTTAAAAATTTTCGTGCTTTTCGTGTCGCCTAGAGGCGCCTACTTTTGGTTTTCGTGGATTAACAGAGGTTTTAAAATGAAAGTTTACTTTATCGGCGCAGGCCCCGGCGCTTCCGATCTGATCACATTGCGCGGCGCGAATATTCTAGGCCGGGTCAGCATGGTGCTGTATGCAGGATCATTGGTGCCTACCGACATGTTGCAGCATTGCCGGGCAGATGCCGAACTGATCGACACAGCCACGCTTGACCTTGAACAACAGGAAGCCTGCTACCGTCGAGCACAAGAGAATGATTGCGATGTAGCCCGTTTGCATTCCGGCGACCCGGCCATTTACGGCGCGACCGCCGAACAAATGCGCAGGCTCGATGCGCTGGGCATAGACTACGAAATTGTACCGGGCGTGTCTTCGTTCACTTCGGCGGCGGCATCCATTAAGGCCGAACTGACCAAGCCGGAAGTCTCGCAAACCGTGATCCTGACCCGCGTTTCGGGCCGTGCTTCGGCCGTGCCGGAACTGGAATCGATCGCACGACTGGCCGAACACCAAGCGACGATGTGCATCTTCCTGTCCGGGCCGCATTTGAAAAAAATAGTCGCCGACCTGCGCCTGCATTATCCGGACGACACGCCGGTGGCGCTGGTCTATCGGGCAACCTGGCCGGAAGAGCGGTCTTACCAGGGCACCTTGGGCGCCATCCTTAAAGAAACAAAAAAAAGCGAGTGGAACCTAACCACAATGTTATTGGTAGGCAAAGCTTTAGGGCGCGGTGAACAAACCGAATCCAGTCTGTATTCCAAGGATTTCACCCATATCTTCCGCGTCGTGAAAAAGAAAAAATCGGCATTAACTTAAAACATTTCACCACGAAGACACGAACGACTGCATGGATGCAGGAGGTAGAGCAATGCAGAAGCAATTGCCGGGAACACGAAGGTTCTACTTCTTTCTTCGTGTTCTTCGTGTCTTCGTGGTGAATTAATCTTTTATTGAATATATGAATTTTCCGCTTAAATTGCTATGTACGATGAAGACCGCAGCATGACTGATTGCGGCATCTGGCTGGTAAGGCCGGAAAGCGAAGCCTTGGCTTTAGCCCTGCAAGAACGGCTTGGCGGCGTGCTGTATCGGCCATGGCTCGATACCGCCACACCCCAGAAAGAGCAGTTTGCCGCCGCTTATCGCCAGCAGTCGCAGTGGATCATGATAGCGGCCAGCGGCATCGCGGTGCGCTTTCTCGAGGGTTTGGCGCAGGATAAACATAGCGATCCGGCCGTCGTGGTGCTGGACGAAGCGGGACGGTTCGCGGTGTCGCTGCTGGCAGGACATGAAGGCGGCGCCAACCGTTTGGCTTATCGCGTCGCCAATGTAACCGGTGCGGTACCGGTCATTACTACGGCGACCGAAGCCTTGAAGCCTTTGGTCGTCGGTATAGGTTGCCGCAAAGGTGTCACTGCCGGACAAATCGCCGCGGCCGTGAAACAGGCATTGGGTGGTCGGCAGTTAAACGAAGTGCGCGAAATAGTGACTATAGACTTGAAGGCAAACGAACCGGGCTTGCTGGATTTTTGCGAACTGCACGATTTGCCGCTACGCGTATTGGCAAGCGCAACAGTGGCGGCAAGGCCCTGGGTAACCAAAGCCTCGGATTGGGTGCAGCAGAATGTGGGCTTGCCTGGAGTCTGTGAGCCCTGCGCGTTGATTGCCGGCGCCCGCGGCAGATTGATTGTGCCGAAAACGGCTTTAAACGGCGTGGCTGTGGCCGTGGTTGAAGATAATATATAGAGAGCGCCGTCCGCCAGATCGCTCGTTCCCAAGCTAGAGAGACTGTGAAAGTATTCGTTTTTTTAAACAAAATTAAAAAACTCACCACGAAGGCACGAAGAGCACGAAGTTTTCAATACATTGAATAAAAGCAATTATTTTTCTTCGTGTACTTCGTGCCTTCGTGGTGAATAATGCTTTTACCCGTTTTTTGATGATACTTTCACAGTCTCTCTAGCTTGGGAATGCCGTATTGAAAGCTCCAGCTTCCCGAGACATTGAAAGCTGGAGCTTTCGATACTTGGTCTCCCAAGCTGGAGCTTGGGAGCCAGCGCAGCAACATGCAAAATTCACCACGAATACGCGAAGAAATAAAACTTCGTGTCCTTCGTGCCTTCGTGGTGATCGCTTTTAAATAGACAGAGCAATAATCAGTGGATAAAAGAATGAAAGGTGTATTGAATTTGGTTTCGGTCGGACCGGGATTTAGCGATTTGATCGTTCCGCGTGCCGAAGCGGCATTGCGGGACAGCGATGTAATCGTGGCTTATGACTTGTATTTGCGCTGGATTGAGCCGTGGATAGCGGGCAAGGAAATCCACACGCCGCCGCTGACTCAGGAACGCGAGCGCGCTTTATTGGCGATTGAAAAAGCCCGTAGCGGCGCTAAAGTTGCGCTGATTTCCAGCGGCGACATCGGCATTTATGCGATGGCTGCATTGGCTTTCGATGAAATGCGCGAAGATGACGACTATGAAGTCAACGTGATACCCGGCATCACCTCCGCCAATGCCTGCGCCTCGTTATTGGGTTCGCCGTTGTCGCACGACTTTGCCACGCTGAGCCTGTCCGACCTTTTATGCCCATGGGATTGGATAGAGCAGCGCGGACGACACATCGCCCAGGCTGACCTCGCCTGCGTTTTGTACAACGTGCAAAGCGCAGGTCGCCAGGAAGGCGTGTACCGCATCCTCAACATCATGCTGGAGTCGAAATCGCCGAAGACGCTATGCGGCGTAATCCATAACGCTTATCGGCCCGGCCAGAAAGTCAGCATTCACCACCTGGAAGACTTGCTGTCTTTGCAGTTCGATATGCTGACCACCATCGTGATCGGCAACCGTTTTACCCAGCGCAAACGCGGCTTTATTTTTACGCCGCGCGGCTACAATAATTGGGATGCGCCTGCCGAACAACCAATTATTGATGAGCTGACCAAACACGCGTTATGGATTTTTTCCGGCACCAGCGACGGCAACGCCTTGGCTAATGAATTGGCACAGCAAGGCTATCCGGTCGTGGTATCCGCCGCGACGGAATACGGCGGCGAGGTTGCCGCCCAGCATTGCTCCGGCGTGTCGGTCTGGGCCGGGCATCAAGGCGTTGAGGCGCGAAAACAGGTGCTAAGCCAAAATCAGGCGCGGGTGATTGTCGATGCAACGCATCCTTACGCCAACCTGATCTCGGAACAATTGATGGGCTTGTCGAAAAGCCTGAATATCCCGTATCTGCGTTTTGAGCGTCCCAGTTCTTTTGCAGCAGATAGCGGCATCGAATGTAATTCCACAGAACAAGCGGCCGAACAGGCCATTGCCCTCGGTCGGCGCATTTTTCTGACCACCGGCTCCAAGGACTTGGCTGTCTTTCTACAAGCGCCGGGTGCAGCCGAACGCGAATGGTTTGTGCGGGTAACGCCCGAGCCTGAGTTCATCCAAAGGGCAATCGATCTGGGTGTGCCGCGCAGCCACATTTGCGCGATGCAAGGGCCGTTCTCTGAAGCTTTCAACACCGCCTTGTGGCGGGACTTGAAAATCGATTGCGTCATCACCAAGGATTCCGGCGATGCAGGCGGCTATCAAGCCAAAGTGTCGGCGACACAGGCGCTGAACATCCCGTTGCTGGTGATCAAGCGCCCGAAACTTGAGTATCCGTTCGCCACCTCTACTTTCGATGCGGCATTGAGCCAATTGCAAGCGTGGCATGTAACCCCATAAACGAGTAAGTAGACGATTAAAAGCATTTTATTCACCACGAACGACTGCACGGACAGGAAATGATCCAGTCATTTCCCTGCATTTCCCACATCCCTGTGGGTTATGCAGGAGGTAGAGCAACGCATGGAGCAGTTGCCGAGACACGAAGAACACGAAGTTTTATTACTTCGTGTCTTCGTGGTGATAGCTTTTATCGACCCATTACTGATTTACCTGTTTTTAATGAGAAGTTTCCATGGAATATCAACACCTAATTCCGGTCACCATCGTTACCGGTTTTCTCGGTTCCGGTAAAACCACATTGCTGAGCAGCCTGATTAAAAGCAGGCAAACCCGACGCCTTGCGTTACTGATCAATGAATTCGGCGAAGTTTCCATTGACGGTGCGCTGATTAACGACAGCGTTGGCGGCGATCAGCATGTGCGGATTCATGATTTCCCTTACGGCTTGATTGCCTACGGCGATGACGAACACTTTATCCCGACCCTGCAAGCCATTGCCGGACGCCGGGCCAATGTCGACCATGTGCTGATAGAAACCTCCGGGCTGGCGTTGCCCACAGCGGTCATGGAACTGCTGCAAACACCTGAGTTGGCCGGGGATTTTATCCTCGATGCCACGCTGGCCGTGGTGGATACGCCATTGCTGCTGTCCGACCAGTTTGATCGTGACTTGAGCGCCGACAGTCCGCATGCTGCCGTCGCCGATTCAGTCGCAACCCTGTTTGAACAGCAACTCGAATATGCCGATGTCGTGGTGTTGAACAAAATCGATGCGCTGGATGAGGATGCCTTGCTGCTCGCGGAACAGCGCGTTCGCGACCGTGCGCCGAACGTGCGCTTCCTCGAACTTGCCTACAACGCCCAGCTGGATATCCGGCTGGCTCTTGGCCTGCGCTTGCACCAGCCGATCTTTACAACGCACAACCACCGGTTTACGCCGATACCCGGTTCCGGTACGCCAACCTTGGATAGTCATGCAAGACTGAACGGTCACGCCCATTCCGGTTTGGCAGGCCACAGTCACGGACTGACGACGCACAAACATTTTCATGATCAGGATCCGGGATGGCTGTCGTTCGTACTGCGCAGCCATGAACCGCAGCAACCGGAAACACTGAAACAGGCATTAATCGAAGTGGCTAAAGCGGAACCGTTGTTGCGTAGCAAAGGCTTTATACGGCTTGTTGACCCGAATCAATCCGTTCTGGTTCAGGCGGTACGCACACGGGTGGCGATAAGCACGGATACAATCAAACAATCCTCAAAGGAATCGGAACTGGTTTTTATCGGTTACCACCTGAACCGTAACAAAGTAGCGGCGCTGTTATCCCAATTGACGGGAACTGTCTGGAAATGAACATCACAACCAAAGAACCCATAGATAAACGCTTTATTGTGGGCGCGAATTTATTCGCGCCTGCGGTAACGCGAATAAATTCGCGCCCACCTAAATGCCCCGCCCTATTCATCACCGCGCCCGGCTCCCATCACGGCAAGACCACCATCACTGCCGCGCTTGCCCGTTATCATGTCGAGCAAGGCCGCAAAGTCCGGGTGTTCAAGAGCGGCCCCGACTTTCTCGATCCGATGATACTCGAACGCGCCTGCGGCCTGCCGGTGTACCAGCTCGATCTGTGGATGATGGGCGAAACTGAATGTCGGCGATTGTTACATGAAGCCGCGCTGGAAGCCGATTTAATACTGATTGAGGGCGTCATGGGCTTGTTCGATGGCGAGCCTTGCAGCGCCGATGTGGCCGAATTATTCTCGGTGCCGGTGATGGCGGTGATTGATGCGAGCGGTGCCGCCCAAACGCTGGGAGCACTTGCTTATGGACTCGCCAACTATCGGCCTGGACTCAAATTCTCCGGTGTTTTAGCCAATAATATCGCCAGCCCGCGGCATAACGAAATGATCATGCAAGGCATGCCGCCGAATCTATGCTACTTCGGCGGGATACCCTGCGATAACCGGTTTGTATTGCCGGAGCGACATCTGGGTCTGGTTCAGGCGGAAGAAGTGCTTGATCTCGAATCGCGAATGTCGGCCGCCGCAACGGCAATTGCCGCGACCGGGCTGGCGAATTTGCCGGAGTCTGTGGAATTTACAGCGCCAGAACAGGAAACGCCGCCTCAACTGTTATCGGGTATCCACATCGGTATTGCCCGAGATACCGCGTTTTCATTTATTTACGCAGCCAATCTGGATTTGTTGCGGACGATGGGAGCCACACTGATTTTCTTTTCGCCGCTTGCAGATAAAGCGCTGCCCGATGTTGACAGCATTTATCTGCCGGGCGGTTATCCCGAACTGCATTTACAAACGCTACAGGATAATCCGTCGATGAAAGCAGCATTGCAAACGCATTTCCAGCAAGGCAAACCCATTTACGCCGAATGCGGCGGCATGTTGTATTTGCTGGAATCGATCATCGATAAAGCCGGGAATCGCGGTGAGATGGTTGGCCTATTGCCGGGACACGCCATCATGCAAAACCGGCTGAAAGGTTTGGGTTTTCAATCGGCGCCTATGGCGGGTGGCGTATTGCGCAGCCATACTTTTCACCACTCCCTTATCGAAACACCGCTGGTCCCTATTGCCTTTGGCGAGCGTGTGCATAACACTTCAGCAGGGGAAGCCATTTATCAGCTAAACCGGCTGACTGCCAGTTACCTGCACTGTTATTTTGCGTCAAATCCCGCTGCCGCCGCACAATTGTTTTTACCTTAACGGAAACAGAACGACATATCTACCCCAGTTTAAAACTCTACCCAACCGCCGCTGTCAGTAGATTGCGGATCCAGTTTGACCATATGTCCCACGGGATCATGATCGGTTTCCTTCGCAACCGGTGCTGTAGCAAACGAATTGTCCGCACCACGGCTATCACCATCCATTTTAAAGTGCGTTACCGTGACCGTCAGCTGCTGCGTTTGTTCTTCCAACGATGCGGCGGCGGCTGTGGCTTGTTCTACCAAGGCGGCATTTTGCTGGGTTACATCATCCATCTGGCAAATGGCCAGATTCACTTGCTCAATACCGGCGGTTTGCTCTGCGGATGCCGCGCTGATCTCGGACATGATGGCCGTAACGCCACGGATAGAATTAACAATATCTTCCATGGTGTTGCCGGCTTGGGTGACCAGTTTGCTGCCGTCCTCTACCTTCTCAACCGAATCGCCGATCAGGTTCTTGATTTCCCCGGCAGCGGAGGCGGCGCGTTGCGCGAGACTGCGCACTTCTCCAGCCACCACGGCAAAACCTCGCCCCTGTTCTCCGGCACGCGCCGCTTCTACGGCGGCATTGAGCGCGAGTATGTTGGTCTGGAAAGCAATACTGTCTATCACGGTAATAATCTCGACAACCTTGCGCGAGGATTCATTGATCGTTTCCATCATTTTTACAACTTGACCAATCACGGTGACGCCTTTACCTGCGGTATTCGATGCACTAACGGCAAGCTCGCTGGCATGTTTGGCGTTATCGCTATTCTGATGCACTGTTAAGGTCAGTTTTTGCATGCTGGCGGTGGTTTGCTCCAAACTGTTTGCCTGCACTTCGGTGCGATGCGACAAAGACATGTTGCCGTGTGCAATTTCTTTAGCGGCCGTGTGGATTGATTCGGCAACATCCTTGATTTGACCGATAGTATTGTTGAGGTCATCCACCGTGGAATTGGCATCCTCCTTAAGTTGTCCGAAGGTGCCTGAATAATGATTAACAATCTTTTCAGTCAAATCGCCGTGGGATAAGGCATTGAATACCCGTACCGTTTCATTGAGTCCGCTTTCGCTGGTTTGCATCAGTTGATTGATCGATTCGCTCAGCTCACGATAAAAGCCTGTCTTGCCTTGCATGACAATGCGCTGGGTAAAATCCCCCATAACCGCTGCAACCAAGATAACGGCCACTTCTTTTTCCACCATGACCTCGGAGGTGCGATCCAGCCATTCGGCTACCGAACCCATGCGCTTGCCTTTGGTGTTAATTACCGGACTGGCAGTGACCATCATATAACGTTCGCCCCAGTTAATACTGATGGGACTCAAGCAACCGGTTGCATCGCTAAGTAATTGCGCCTGATGCGAGGGAATCTTGTGAAAGCTATCAATATTGGTGCCTACCAGATTATCAACGGAGAAATTGGGCAACAGTTTGCGGATATCGGCTTGGGCTTCGTCAAACATATTGATCACCGATTTATTCGCGTAAATAATGTTACGGTCGGAATCCGCTATCATCACGCCGGTGCCGACGTTGTCCAATGCAATCTTAATGCGCAAATGTTCATCGGCAATCCGTTGAGCTTCCGCGACATCGAAACCCAGCTTGATCTGCATCGCTTTGAGAGCCGCCAGCACCCTGCCGATCTCATCCATGGCTTTGATTTCAATAACGTTAGTGTAATTGCCCTGGGCAATTTGACCGAAATGGCTAATGGTGGCATTAAGCGGACGCACGATGGAACGCAATAAAGAAAAACTCAACCACAGAGCCAGTAAAATACCCGAAGCGATCAAGACGCTAGCTATTTCGCGGGTGCTGTAATAACGCGACTGACTGGCATCGGATTCCTGTTTGGCAATACCGACCTGCAATTGCAAGAGCTTTTGAATACCCTCCCCGACCGGTTCGTAAAGGGGATTAACCTTGCCCTCGATAATCTTGCGGGCAAGCCCGGCATCATTGCTGCGCAATGCTGAAATAGCCGGTTGCAGGCCTTCCATGACAAAGCGGTTTTTGTCATCCGCAACTTTATCCGCCAGCATTTTTTCATCCGGACCCAGCGAGTTTTCAATGTACGCCTCCCAGATCCGGGTGATGATTGCGATATTTTGTTCCACTTCGGCAAGATTTTTTTGAACCAACTCGGGCGTAGGGTTGAACAAGCTGGCGGTAATCCGCAACTGATTGGTAAGCAGCAGTTTCTGAACCTGGAAAATCTGGTTCGAAGGCAGCATGCGATTCGTATGAACAGTGCGCAAACCGTCGCTGGCCTTACTCATGCCGAAAAGTCCCATACCGCCGATAATGAGCAGCAGGGCTGACATGATAGCGATAACCATCAATAAACGGGCTTTGATGCTGATGTTTTCTAAGGACGGGAATCGCCCCGTCAGCGTTTTTTTGGCGATTTTTCCATCCTGGATTTTTAAATGCCCCGCCTTGCCTTCGCGAAATTTTTGATAGGCATCGATGGCCTCTGCAACCTGATTTTGGCTGGGTTTGCTGCGTACCGACATATAGCCGACCAACTTGTCATTTTCATAATAAGGGGTAACATTTGCCAATACCCAATAAAAATCGCCGTTTTTGCAGCGATTCTTGACCACCCCGGTCCATGGGCGACCTGCTTGTATCGACTTCCAAAAATCCTCGAAAATTTCTGCCGGCATGTCCGGATGACGGATTATATTGTGCGATGCGCCAATCAGCTCTTCCCTGGTAAATCCGCAAATTCGGACAAAATCCTCATTAGCATAGGTGATCACCCCTTTTAGATCGGTTTTGGTAACAATGGAATCCGTCTCTGTAAGAGCATGTTCAACATTGGTGATCGGCATGTTAATTTTCATGGGATGTTCTTTTTTTTGGAAATGACACAAATAATTTAAAAATTTTGCAATGAGGCGCGCCGCGCACATCGTTATACACAACTTCGCCCTGGAACGTCATATCGGGAATCGTCATATCGGCATCCCTGCCAAAATGACGGTGTTCCGCAGGCACTTGTTTATAAAGGTGAGCACACCGGCGTGGGAACGATGAAAGCCGCAACCGGATTAACGATTATCCACGGTAAAGAATGCCATAACCTGTTGCAGCTGCATGGCTTGGCCGCTCAGTTCTTCCGCGGTGGCGGCAAGCTGTTCGGAACCCGATGCATTTTGCTGTGCGGCTTTATCCAGTTGACCGACCGCATCGCTGATCTGGCCGATGCCTTGGGCCTGCTCTTCTGAAGACGCGGTAATCTCTTCGACCAAGTCCGCCGTTTTCTGGATATTAGGCACCATTTTTTCCAGCAGGATGCCGGCGTCTTCGGCAATCTTGACACTGTTTTTTGCCAGGCTATTGATTTCTTGCGCCGTTACCCGGCTGTTTTCCGCCAATTTTCTTACCTCTGCGGCAACCACGGTAAAGCCTTTGCCGTGTTCGCCTGCCCGCGCCGCTTCAATCGCAGCATTGAGCGACAACAGATTGGTTTTATAGGCAATATCTTCAATCAAACCGATTTTATCGGCGATTTCTTTCATCGCTTCCACCGTGCGCCTCACGGCTTCCCCGCCATTGGTAGCTTCTTCCGCAGCCGTGGTAGCCATGCTGTTGGTTATTTTGGCGTTATCGGCATTTTGTTTGACCGATGCACTCAACTCTTCGATGGACGCCGTGGTTTGCTCGACGCCTGAAGCCTGTTCGGTAGCGCTTTGGCTGATGGATTGGGCGGTCGCGCTGATTTCCTGCGAGGCGCTGCCCAAGGCATCGGAATTGGTTCGCACTTGCTGAACAACGCTGCTGAGCTGGTCGCGCATGGTTTGCAGCGCATTGGCCAGGACGCCTATTTCGTCTTTCTGGTCAATATCGATCTGCGCAGTAAGGTCCCCTTCAGATAACGACTCGGCAAACTTAACGCCCAATATAATAGGCTTGGTGATCATTGAAGCTAAAAGCAACGCAATGATAACGCCCAGCACTATCGCAAGAATGATAGTGCCGATAATGATTTTATTGGCTTCGCTGACCAATTGTTCGGCTTCGGTACGCGCCGCGCCTAACTGGGCGTAACCGGCACCCTCGGCATCCTGCGCCTGCTTGATAACATTACTGCCCAAACTCGCCATATCCGCCAAAATAGCCTTCAGTTTATTGTCGTTTTCTATCCAACTTTTGGCTGACTCGGTGTAATTTCGCGTTCCGTTGCGCGCCTCTGTAATCAATTTGATTTCATCGTCTTTCACGACAATTTTTTGCAGATCGTCATATAAGCCCATTAACTCCGGCAATAAAACCTCCATTTTTTTCCAGGCACTGCGATCTTTGTAATTAACTTCTTCCTTTTCAGCGCGCATGATTTGCATCGCTTTAATGTAGATGTTGGTCGTGATGATATAGCGCTGGACAAACTGATCAAGCTCCTGAGCGCTTAAACCTTTTTTCATCGCTTCGCTATAATTATTGACCTGCTTTTTAAGCATGGTATCGGCCGCATTCGCTACGGAATTGCCGTTTTCCACCATCTCGGCAACGGATTGCTTGTTCGCCTTCAAGGCAGCAACGCCCGCCCGGTATTTATCGGCGTACTGCGCTGTTCCTTCTCTTGCTGTTTTCGATTGCGCCAACAACTCAGTGTTCTTGTATTGCTTGGCCACTGCGTCCACTTTGTCCAGATAGCTCATCAGTTCTTTGACGTTCTGTTCGGCGCGCTGGTGAACTTCGTCTTTCTCCTGCAACAGGTAATTTTTTTCTTCCATAATGGTCGACAGCGCCATGCGCTCAACCCCGGTTGCGTATTCAACCGCTTTACCGTTGTTGTCGGTAATGCCGAACAGCGAGCCTGACACTTTGCCGATATACAGCTTTGACAGCAGGCCAAAGCCGCAGGTAATCAATACCAACAGCAAGGCTCCGGTTAATATCTTGGTTTTTATGCTTAAGTCTTTTACGTTCATAAATAATGAATCCTTGGGGGGTTAATCAGTTTAGTGCCGAGAAACTGGCTTCTTTGCTTGCATTGCCGCTTTCGTAGTCGGCAACTTGTTTGAGCTGAGATAATTCTTTTATCGAAAGTACGCGGTTGATATTCAACAAGATAATAAACTCGTCACCCACTCGTCCCATCGACTGAATAAAATCAGTCCGAATATCAGCGCCAAAATCAGGCGGCGGCATGATGTTCGCTTCGGGAATTTCCAGAATTTCATCAACGGCATCGACCAACATACCCAGTAACTGGGCATCCTCTTTGTATTCAACCTGCACCAGTACAATACAACTGCGTTTGGTTATTTCGCTACTTTGCCGACCCAGGCGTGCCGACAAATCGATTACCGGCACGACATTACCGCGCAGATTGATAACGCCGCGTATATAGTCCGGCGTCATCGGCACATCGGTAATCGTGTTGATTTCGATGATTTCTTTGACATCCAGAATGCTGATAGCCAGGTTCTCGTTGCCTGCCTGAAAAGTAAGATACTGGCGTAGTTGGTCCTGAGCCATTAACTCGGTTTTGTTGTCATTTTTATGTATTAATTGGTTCATGGTTCATTCTGCCTGTCAAAATCGTTCAAAATCATGCTCATTAAATTCAGGTTTATTCCCTGCTGCCTTGCCGATCGGCGCAGACTTAGGCGTTACCGGAGAAGACCCGGCCGAAGTAAAATAAGGTGCTGTTTTTTTGTTTGCAAGCATCTGCCTGGTAGACTGAGCCGGTTGAACTCTAGCGGTGCGACCCTGGTTTGCATCCACTTTAAAGAACGCCATAACCTGTTGCAATTGCATGGCTTGGCCGCTCAGTTCTTCTGCAGTGGCGGCAAGCTGTTCCGAACCTGATGCATTTTGCTGTGCGGCTTTATCCAGTTGACCGACCGCATCGCTGATCTGGCCGATGCCTTGCGCCTGCTCTTCGGAAGACGCGGTAATTTCTTCGACCAGATCTGCTGTTTTCTGGATATTGGGCACCATTTGCTCCAAAAGATTGCCCGCATCTTCGGCGATCTTGACGCTGTTTTTAGCCAGGCTATTGATCTCTTGCGCGGTTATCCGGCTGTTTTCCGCCAGCTTTCTTACCTCTGCGGCAACCACGGTAAAGCCTTTGCCGTGTTCGCCGGCCAAGGCCGCTTCAATCGCCGCATTGAGCGATAACAGATTGGTTTTATAGGCAATATCTTCAATCAAACCGATTTTATCGGCGATTTCCTTCATCGCCTCCACCGTGCGCTTTACCGCTTGTCCGCCATTGGCGGCTTCTGCCGCTGCGGTCGTTGCCATGCCATTGGTCAGCTTGGCGTTATCTGCGTTTTGTTTGACCGATGCGTTCAACTCTTCGATAGAGGCCGTGGTTTGTTCAACGCCTGAGGCCTGTTCGGTAGCGCTTTGACTGATGGACTGGGCGGTTGCGCTGATTTCCTGCGAGGCGCTGCCCAAGGCATCGGAATTAGTGCGAACTTGTTGCACGACGCCGCTAAGTTGATCGCGCATTTTGGTCATTGATTGAGCCAAGATGCCGATTTCATCGTTTTGCTCAAGATCAATACGCGCGGTAAGGTCGCCTTTCGCTAAAGATTCTGCAAACTGTTGCATCGCAAACAGGGAGCGCGAAATGCCGCGAATCAGCATAAAACCGATAAACATGGACAGTAACAACCCCACCGCCAGCAGAATTATCGAAATAAAACGACTTTCTTCATAACGGATTTGAGCGGCGTCATATTCCTGTTTGGCGACATCCAGCTGTAACTGCGTCAACGCATCAATGCCTTCGCCGACAGGCGCAAATAATGGACGCACCGCCTCCCTGATGGTTTTTTCCACGGCGTCTGTATTTCCGGCAAGCAGATATTCCATGGTGGGATTTAACCCTTCGACAACAAAGCGCTTACGATCTATTGCAAACTTATCGGCCAGTTTCTTTTCTTCCACGGTCAGGGTAGTCGCCATGTACTCATCCCATATCCTGTTAATGTCGACAATATTTTTCTTGATCAGTTCTATGTTTTTCTGGTTTTCTTCCTTGAACACCAAGGTATTGATGATTGCAAGACGATTGCTTAGCAATTTCGCCTTGATTTCGCCCAGCTGCCCCATCGGAATAGTGCGGTCGACATAAACGGTGAGCAAGCCTTCATTGGCTTTTTTCATCCCGTCCAGGCCAAGTATCCCCATAGAAATGGCGAGCAAGGACATAAGCCCCACAACCAGAATCAGGCGGGCTTTGATAGTCAGGTTATTTAGCATGGTGAAATTCCCGTTGATGTTCTTGTTTTTAAATCGTTAATAGCCATAACGTACCTTTTTGACTTTAAACACTCGACGACAATGCCAAAGTGGGATTTACCTGCTTTTTCGCGTGTTGAATAAGTCCTTGCACATCAAGAATTAACGCGACATCTCCACTGCCCAGCACAGTTGCGCCGCCTATGCCGTTAAGATTCTCAAACAGCTTGCCGAGCGGTTTGATCACGGTTTGATTTTCGCCGTGTAATTCATCCACGACAAACCCCGCTTTTGCCTCGCCGAAACGCACGACGACGAGACTTTCCCGTTGCCTATGCGTATGTTTTTTATTCTTGTGGAAAAAATCGCCCAAACGCAAATAGGGCAAAACTTGGCCGCGCAAATTGACATAATGTTGGCTATCATCGATTTGCCATTCATCGCTGTTCATTTCGACGCATTCTTCGACCATGCTCAGCGGGATGATGTAGCGTTCTTTTTGCGCTTCCACCATAAATCCATCAATAATCGCCAGCGTTAGCGGCAGGTGTATCGTTACCGTAGTGCCTTGCCCCAATTCGCTATCAACGGAGACGCTGCCGCGCAATGCCTCGATATTGCGCTTGACCACGTCCATGCCGACGCCACGGCCGGACAGGTTGCTGGCCTCTTCTTTAGTGCTTAAGCCGGGCTCAAAAATAAGATGGTAAATCTCGCTTTTGCTGAGCACTTGATCCTGTTTAACCAGCCCCTTAGCGACCGCTTTGGCGACGATTTTTTCCGGGTCCAGGCCTTTGCCGTCATCACTGATCTGGATCACGATGCGTCCCGAGTCATGATAGGCATTAAGCTGTATGGTGCCTTTCTCAGGCTTGCCTGCCCGTATTCGCTCTGCGGGCGTTTCGATGCCATGATCGAGCGAATTGCGCACCAGATGGGTCAGCGGATCGTTGATTTTTTCGACCACGGTTTTATCCAGTTCGGATTCACCGCCGGTGATTTGCAATTGAATTTGCTTGCCCAATTCCTTGCTGACGTCATGCACCACTCTTTGGAAGCGCGTAAAGGTTTCGCCGATTTGCACCATGCGCAATTGCAATGCGGTGTCGCGTATGTCTTCCACCAGATGACTCATGGTCGAAGCGACATCGTCGACATCGGATAAGCCGTGCTTATCGACCATCAATCGCATCGCGGCGCCTGAAATGACCAGCTCGCCGACCAGATTTATCAGATAACCCAGTTTGGCGGCATCGACCCGGATGTAATTGGATTCCTTGTTGATTTTTTGCTTAACTGATTCTTGTTTTTTTAGCGCTTGTTCTATAACAGGCTGCTGCAAGATATTTTTATCGACCAACATTTCGCCGAGAGGCTTGGCCCCGGCGTTATCTTCGGCACACTGTTCATTGAGTGTGTGTGCGACTTCTTTTTCAGTTAAGGCGCCAATCTCAATCAGCATTTCACCTAAGCGTTTAACCTGATCTTCCGGCAAATCCGCCAGCAACTGTAGGTAGTGTTCCTGTCTGGAATTTGGCGGCAAAATAGTAATATCGCAATCGTCTTCGGCGAACTCGAACACGTCCTCTATGGTTTTCTTGTCGGCGCTGCTGCTAAAGGCTATTTTAAAATTAAGATAACAGTCTTCGGGGTCCATATCCTCTATACGAGGAAGCGTCGGCATGGTAATAATCACTTCATTGATTTTACCCAGCGTTTGCAAGTAGCGAATAAACGATAACGGATCCATGCCGTTGCGTAGCGCGTTTTGTTTGAAAGCCAGGCTGATAACCCAGTTGTCGCTGCTATCCGTGGTGTTGTCATCAACCTCAAAATGATCGGCTTTTACCTCTTGCGTCGAGGGCATTCCGCCGGCAGCCGCCGATTGACCGGTTAATTGGGCAATCAGCGCCTGACTTTGCAGATGCAGCGATTCCGGCAGCGGTTCGTCTTCGTTGAAAAGAAAATGTTGAATGATCTGTGCCGTGTGGTCTTTACAGGCTAACAAAACAGAGACCTGTTCGGCGTCAATCGCCCGCTCGCCATTTCTAACCCGATCTAATACGGTTTCGGCTTCATGGGTGAAGGCGACCACATCGTCAAAACCAAACAACCCGGAAGAGCCCTTGATGGTATGCATGGCGCGAAAAATACTGTTGATGCAATCCGCGTCATCAGGCGTTCCTTCCAAACCCAACAAAGCCTCTTCCATGGCCGCCAGTAATTCGTCAACTTCCTGGGAAAAGGTTTCCAGGGCGGGATTTATATCGCTCATGATTTTTTCCAATTAGCGGGGATAACAACGGGATCGCCAAAATACATGCCGAGTTTAAGCAGCTCGAAAATCTCAATCACCGCTTCGCTATGCCTAAGCAAGCGCAGGGTAAATCCGCGTTTTTGCGCTTCAGCCTTTAGCAACAGCAACAACTGCAAACCTGCGCTGTCTATTTCGGCAACAGCCGATAAATCAAGTTGCAACTCCTGCGTACCCGCATGGCAATAGCCTAACAGGGTTTCTTTTAGCGACTGTGCATTGTAGATAGTCATGTCATCCATAATAGGCACACACAGTATCCCGTCGTTTTTATTGGCTTTTGCGGTCATGACATCTCTCAAATAAGGGATAGGGTTAAGGCAGCACCAATTTGGCAACGGCCGCGAGTAAGATAGGCGGCTGAAAGGGTTTGGTCACCCACGCTTTAGCACCGGCTTCTTTGGCCGCGCGTTTTTTATCTTCCTCCATTTCAGTGGTCAGCATGATGATCGGAGTGAATTTGTAATTGTCGAGCTGTTTAACCGCTTTAACAAAGGCAATGCCGTCCATAACCGGCATATTAATATCACTGACAATAAGATGAATTTTAACGCCGTTCAGTTTGCCTAATGCATCCTTGCCGTCAGAGGCTTCGATCACCTCATACCCTGCTCCTTTAAGTGCAATCCCGACCACCTGTCGCATTGAAGCGGAGTCATCCACGATCATAATTGTTTTCGCCATAAGTAAAAGCCTGCCTTTGTATTAAAAAAAAGTTAATTCGTCCGAGCTGTCCGGCGCATGATCAGGCCGCGAGCTAACCGACTTGTAGTTTTCTTCTATATGCTCTACGGCTTCATCGACCCGGAGCATGTTGCCATCGCGGTTACTGCCTTGCTCTTGTATCTTTTCAATGGTTTTTTGCAGATTCAGCAAGTTATTTTCAACTTGCATCAATATTTGACTAACGCGATCCTGAAACTGCAAGGCTACCAATACATTATTAATTTCGCCGCGGATTTGCTCGGCATTATTTCTAAGCGTGCCGGCGTTGTCGCGGTAATGGGCCAAGGCCAGACTCAAGTGGGATAATGTTTGTTCGATATTGGCTTCGGCCTGAAACAGGGTTGAATCATCAACCTGCGCGGCATTTTCCGCTATTTTTAACGCAGCAGTTACGGCGGCAATCGTATCGTTAACCTGGCTGCCCAAGCGCTGATCGATGTGCAAAAAATCATCCGCCAATTTACGCGCGTCGTTCTCAACAACTTCAAAGCCGCCGGCTAAAGAGGCTTCATTAGCCGCGCTAAGCGCCAACCGGTTGATTCGTTCGGTCAGGTTATGTATCTCGGTCGACATGGCATTCAGTCCGCTCATGTGCCCGGATAATTTTTGCAGTTCGCCTAAAACATCATGGTCTGCTTTATGAGCCTGTTTGAGCACTTCCAGAACAGGTTGCAGCAGCTCGCGACTGGTAGTGATTACATTGTCCAAGTGATAATGCTGCCCGTCCAAGGTATTATCGGCACTGTCGACAATCAGCTGAAGTTCGCCAACCATGTCGGCAAAACGACTTGTTAACGAGATAATCTCCTGCTCGGTATGTTCACG
>Ga0208629_100191_pt1 | contig 30450 bp, 5 predicted proteins | sample LakWasMet19_HOW5_2_FD_183865 | JGI IMG/M metagenome (GOLD analysis project Ga0208629, IMG submission 183865) | Freshwater sediment methanotrophic microbial communities from Lake Washington under simulated oxygen tension - Sediment Metagenome... | ecosystem: Environmental > Aquatic > Freshwater >... | reverse complement strand
GACGCGATGGCCGCCCTCTCGGCGATTGAAGCGCGCTACCGTGCCCTGCACGCAGACACCGCCAAGTGGGGCAGCGTGCACCCGGCTCGCGTCGCCGCAGCGCTGCGAGGCCAGCGCGCCTCCCTCGCGTTCGTGTTTGGGCTGGCGCTGCCGCCGCCGGCCGCTGGAGCTGCCGCACTCGCTGCTGCCGCTGCGGCTGCTGCCGAGCCAGCTTCTGCGGCCGGGAGCCGCCCGGATGCCGACGGCGAGCCGCTGCCGGGCGAGATCGAAGCTGTCGTGGTCGCGCTCGCGGCGCAGACGCAGGCGCAGCGGCAGGGCCTGCTGCGGGACGATGTGGAGCCTGCCGCGTCGGCGCGGGAGGGCCACGGTCCTGCGCTGCTGCAGGCCCTGAGCTCCACCCCCCGCGCCGCCACAGGCGGCCCGGCGGCGCTGGCGCTGCAGTGGACGCCCGCGGGGCCGGCGCCGCCCCTCGGCGGCAGCGGCGGGGCGGCGGGGGGCTACGGGCCAGCCTCATCTGAGGGCGCAGTGCCGCCCCCCGACTCGCCCTTCTGGAGGGGGATCGACACGACAGCGCCGCCGCCCGGCTTCACGCTGCGGCAGCTCTACCCTTACCTGCCGGCCCCTGGCGTGGCCGCGGAGGCCGCCGGCTTGCTTACCATTGCTGTAGAGGAGCCGGCACAGTCCACCCAGGCGCTGGGGCAGACGCGGCCGCTGGGCGCATCGACAACGCTGCCACCTCGCCGCAGCGGGGCGGCGCCGACACCCGCCGCTGCAGCTGGGGCGGCGTCGCGTGTGTATGCAGTGCGTGCTGATGCGAGCCTGCTTGCCGCTTTCTTGATCGATGCGCAGGCGACCACGGGCGCGCTGGCTCTCAAGACGCGCCTGCGCAGCACCTACGCGGCGCGAGAGCGACTGGGCGGCGAGGTGGCCGCAGCGCAGGCGCAGGGCGCGGAGGCGGAGGCTGCGGCGCATGCGAAACTGCGGGCGCTGCCCGCTACCCTGCACGGCGCCCTGTCCCCTCCTGCTGCAGAGATGCTTCACAGCGTTGTGGCTGCGTCTGCGAGCGGTGCCAAGAAGGACAAGGACGGCAAGGGTGCACCTGCCGCCCCCAAGAAGCTGTCGGCCAAGGACGAGGCTGAGGTTGCAGGCGTGGAGGCCGCTTGCGCCGCCGCCGCTGCAGCGCAGGAGGCGCTGGCTGCTGCGGAGCGCTCGCTGGGTGAGACGCTGGACCTGCTGGCTGAGCTGGAGGCCGAGGCGGCCGGCGAGGGCGACGGTTCCGCTGCTGCGAGCGCTGGGCCCGGGGCTGCAGCCGCTGGCGCGAGAGCGGGCAGCAGTGGTCCCAGCGAGACGGGCAGCGGGGACGGGCGCAGGCCGACCCTGCGTGTCGCTGCTGCTGGGGGCACCCCCGGGAGCGCGGGCGGGCCGCACCTCGCCCCACGCGACTCAGACGGCAACCTGTGCGTGGCCCCCATCGCCTATCCGCGAGCCGAGCTGGCTCGCATGCTGGACGGCCTGCGCAGAGACGTGCTGGGGCACTTCGAGCGCTTCTGCTGCGAGCGCCGGCGCCTCGTGCGTGAGCGCGCTGACGCGCTCGCGGCGGCCTCCGCGGCGCAGCTGGAGGACAGGCTGCGGCAGCACTGGCCGCGTAGGGGGGCGCTGGAGGTCAGCGTGCGCGCGCCGCGGGCGGGGCAGATCGTCGCGCACAGGGAGCGCCTGGACCGCTTCCTGCGCCAGCTGCAGAGCCGCGAGGTGGGCGCGGACGAAGCGTTTGAGCGGGACCTCGCGACCGCCGCGGCGCTGCTGCCCGATGCCACGCAGCAACTGCAGGCGCTGCAGAGCGCGCTGCCGTCTCTCGGCACGCTGGCAGCGCTGCAGGGGGTGATGGCCCGCTGCAGGCAGCTCCGCAGCCAGTACGAAACCGCCTTTGGGACCGCATCGAGCGGGCTGCAGGCGGCAGCGTCGCAGCAGCTGCAGCGCACGCGCGCCGCTGCGGCTGAGTTCCTCGCCTCCTGCGCGCTCTTCCCCGAGCAGCAGGCGGCGCAGCCGGCGCAGGTCACAGCGTCACCGCTGCCGCAAGCTGGCGCCGGCCCTGCAGTGAGCCCTTTCGCCGGACCGCACACGCGTGCGTCACCGTCCCGGAGTCCGTCGCCTCGCCGCACCTCTGCAGCCGTCCCGCCTGCCGGGGACACCCAGACGCACCATGACAAGCGAGCGTCGACGTCCGCGGTCACGCATGCCGCTGGTGCCAACGGCGCTGAGTATGACGCAGAGGAGGTGGCAGCCTTCGCCGCGCAGGTGGCAGCGCAGGTGGAGGCGTCGGAGGCGCTCGAAGCGGAGCGGCTGGGGCGCGTGCAGGCTCTGAGCGGCGCGTACGCCGACACGCTGCCGCGCTTCGAGGAGCTCGCGGCAGCGCAGGAGGCCGCGCTGAAGGCTCTGTCCCTCCGCGAGGGGCTGGGCCAAAAGTACGGCCAGCCGCGGCGCATCGCGCAGGAGGCGCTGCGCTCTGCCGCGGCGCAGTCGGAGGCGGCGGCCGCGGCCATCGCCGACAGCCTCGCAGAGTTGCGGGCGCTGCTGGCTGCGGGTCGTGACGGCACGCCGCTGCCGCCCCTGACCGACGAGGAGCGACTTGCGATCTGGGGCGCGGCGCGCCTGCTGCCGTCGCGGCGGGCTGCAGCGGAGACGGAGGCGCCCGGCAGCGTTGCCGCTGGCGCGAGCGCAGCTGCGCCGCCGTCTGCCGGGGCGAGCGGCAAGACGGCTGCCGCCGGAAAGACGACGGCGCCCGCCGCCGGTGCGAAGGGCGGCGCAGCCGCAAAGAGCGGAAGGGAGAGCGCGAAAGAGCGCGATGCATCGGCAGCTGCCGGTCTGTCGACTGACGCACTGGCTGCCGCTGCTGCAGCCGACACGCTGGCGCTGCAGGTGACGGCTGCGCACATGCCGACGCCTGAGCCGCACGCGTTACCGCCCGTGCCGCTGTCTGTGCGTCTGCGACGCGTGACTGCCGTCCTGCGAGACCGGCTGTACGCTCGAGCGCGGTCGCTGCAGGCCTTCAAGACCGTCCCCGACATCCACGGTCCCCTGCGCCCCTTCTTCCTGCCCACCCTTGACCTCGCCGACACCCCGCTGCCCACCCCGCTCGACGCCGTGCCATCGGCCGCTCGCACCGCCGCCGGTGGACGAGCGGATGACAGCGCAGTGGGCAGCACTGCGGGGCTTACCCCCGGCGGAGGTGTGCCTTCCGTGTACCTCAGTGTGCACCAGCCAGGCCCCCTGCGCGTGCGGGGCACGGTACCGGCGGCGTGGCTGGCGGCCTCGCAGGGGTTCGAAGTGCTGCACCACGAGGCAGCGCAGCAGGGCGGCGGCGATGCCCCCTCGGATGGGGAGCACTCTCCACGGTCTGGTTCTGAGAGCACGCCAGGCACGGGTGGCGCCAGCGGGTCTGCGGGTGCCGCAGCAGTGGAGGCGGTTGGCGTTGTCCGTGAGATCAAGGGGCTGTCCCCTGGCCCGCTGGTGGTCGCTTGCGACGCCGCCGCAGCGCCCGCCGCCAGCGTTCCTGCAGCAGCAGCAGCAGCAGCTGCTGCTGCTGCAGCGCCTGCAGACAGTGCAGCGGCGGACACCCCGTCTGCCCCTGTTGCTGACCTCACAGCCGTGCACGGGTTGCCGCCACACGTGCTGCCGCCGCGACCGTACATGGAAGCCGTCACGGCTGCGCTGGATGCATGCAAGGCCGCAACGCTGGCGCTCTTTGCCGCCGAGGGGCAGCCAATCCCCGACGGCGACGACGCCGCCCTGCCGCAGTCGCTGCGAGACTTCATGGGCCGCGAGCGCGTGCGAGCCGCGGAGCTGCGCGAGTACAGCCTGCGCGGCTTCCGCGTGCAGGTGCAGCAGGCGCAGGAGGCGCTCGCTGCAGCGCCGCCGGCTCTGCTCGCGGATGTTGAGACGCGCTGCCGCGCCGACGCGGCGGCGTGGCGGGCGGCCAGCAAGGCGGCGCTCGGCCGGCAACTGGCGCAGCTGGAGCGGCAGCGCCAGGGGCATGTGGCGGAGCTGAAGGCGAGTCTGGGGGACGCGAGGGGCGAAGCTGCGCTGGCAGCCCTGACGGAGGCGGAGGCGGTACGCGTGCAGACAGCCGATGCGCTGCTCTCCGCAGCGCAGGAGGCTGAGGCCCGCGTCACTGCGGTGGCGGTCGCCGTGTGTGCAGCGCGCCTCGCCCACTCCGCAGCCTCCTTCTGCCTCGCTGCAGAGGAGGTGGTGTGTCCTGAGGACCTGGCCCCGCTGCCTGGCGACGAGACAGCCGCGCCGGCGAAGCCGAGCGTGCAGCGGCTGCACAAGTCGGTGCGGAAGGCCGGCGCAGAGGCGGCCGCTGCCCTGGCAGCCGCGGCTCTCGGGGGCGACGTGGGTGCCATTGTCCTGGATGAGCGGGGAGAGGTGGTGGCGCCGCCACTGGCCGAGACCGGCGCAGGCCTCCCCCTTGTCGACACTGCCGTGGCCGCGTCCGCGGCGGCAGGGAAGGACGCCCCTGCAGCAGGCGGCAAGGGAGCAGCAGCCGCAGCTGCCTCCGCACCTGCCCCTGCGAAGGGTGGGAAGGCGACACCTGCGGGCGCGGCAGCTGCTGGCAAGGATGGGAGGGGTGCGCCTGCGGCGGCAGGCATCGCTGCTGCCGGAGAGGCAGCGCCACCGCTGGCAGCGCTGGGAGCAGCTGCAGGCGTGTCAGACCGCGCCCTGCGGAACGTCAATGCACTGAGGGAGTGGCACGGCGTGAGCACCGCCAGCCCCGCAGCTGCAGCTGGGAACGGCGGCAGCCCACGAGACACCCCTGGGAGCGTCGCCGGGGAGGAGGTGGGCGCCCTCACGTGCCGCTACGCGGCGTGGAGCCGCCACGCCATCCGCGGCCGCGACGACGCACTGCAGCGCCTCGTCGCCGCCGCCATGGCTGAAAGCGAGGGGGCCCGGCGCGTGCTGGCGCAGGCACGCGCTGACCTCACAGAGTGGGCCGCGGTGTGGGGCGGCCGCGTGGCGGTGCTCCGCGGACACGCAGAGCCATCGCTCAGCGCGCCGGCCCCACCGACTGCAGCTGACGCCGTGGCGGCTGCGCCGACGCCTGAAGTCCCTGCGCCTTCTCGGGGCCCCTCCAGCGCAGCGAGTGCCGGTAAGCCGCCTGTATCCACCGGCCCTGGCTCGGCAAAGCCGGGCGGGAAGAAGTGAACGCCAGCAGAGCTACAGCCAGACGCAGGCATACACGCCAGCAACGCTGGGTGAGGGCTGCATTGTGAGCGATCTGCGTTTGACTTCCAGAGTTGTTGAGCGCCACGTCCATGCATGTGTGTTGCTTCGCTATCGATTTCCGACTTGCCCATGCACATGATTTCATTTTTGTGTGCGACGTTCGAATTTGCGCGCTGCTCGAGCGCTCGGCAAGCTCGGGCCCAAGCAGCCCGACAGTGCATGTCCTGGGGCGTTGGGACAGCGCTAAATGCCTTCCGGGTTCGTGAGTTCGACTCGTGCGCTGTGGCTTTTGACCTCGGTGTGCGGACGTATACGTAAGGTAGCTGAATCCCTCGCGATAAAGTCACCGGGCTAAATTTAAACCAACGTGCTAACACTGCGGTACAGGTGAAGTCGTGCGCCCGTCGAAAACGCACACAGAAACAGCCCGAATGCCGTCGCGTTGGCGAACATGAAACGCTCCAGAGTTTGCGACTGGCAATGCCACCAGCGGGCACAGCTCGGCACAGGACGGCACAGCGGCAGCGCCGTTCATGATCACTCGCTCCAAAACTCGAGAACAAAACCCTTCGCACCGGCCTATTTCTGACAACATAGCTGTCCAGCTATTAACGGTGCAGCCCGAAGGTGGCTGCGTCATGGTGCGCGTCAGCTGGATGGGAGCCGTGCAGCGGCTCTCCCGCATGATGCGAGCCGTAGGCGATGCTACCATCCGCGATCGCAGCATGCTCCAACGGCCCTCGGCCTGCAGCCCTGACAGACTGCATCGGGTGCATAACGGTGTTCGCGAGGCCGCTCCAGGCGGGGAAGAAGCCGTGGTTGCGCGCCTTGACAACCGTCTTGATGGGGTCCATGGAGCCCCCGATGCTCATCTTCTCCCGCTCCCTCTCCTTGTCCCGCGCCCTCGCCTTCGCGGGCGTGCCACCGACACCAGCACCGCCGACTGCGCTCGCATCGCCGCCATCGGCGGCGGCAGGGCCCGCGAACGCAACCACAGGGTGGGGCCCAGGCGCTACGGTCGAGGCGGCAGCGCCGGCTGCAATGACGCGGCCGGGGTGGATGAGGCCGCGGAGGAAAGCGGGCATGCGTGACTGCTTGACCTTCTGCCGCGCCGCAGCCATGTACTCCCCTGCGGTGGCGGGCACGTGTGCCGCCGCTGCAGCCTCGCTGGGGCTGCCTGCGGTGCCCTTGGTGGTGCCGCGGCCGCGCAAGGGAGTGAGGCGGCCAGGGGACTCTGGCGGAAGCGGCGCCGGCCTGACTCCGAGCCCGCCTGTCATTGCGGCGGCGGTGGCGAGCAGCGGAATGCCTCCCCCGACGCTCTCAACGACAGAGGCGGCCATGTTCTGCAGCGGGCGGAAGGACGGCCCGTTGCTGCCACCAGCGGCCTCAAGAGCGCTGCTGCCGACGACCAGCGGGCTCGTGGGGCCGCCGTCTCCGCCGCTCGCCGCGAAGGCCGTCTGTGCATCCTCGGCCCGATATCGGCGCAGCCCCATCTTGCCGCCAATGAACGCCCCGATGTTGCGCAGGTTGCGGCCGGGCTGGCTGAGCACGTCCAGAATCACGTCGTTGCGCAGCTTCAGCAGCAGCGCCAGCACGGAGATGCGCTCCGAGTGATACGTCTTGGAGTGCAGTTTCAGCGCGATGCGCTCGAAGCTGTCCAGGCCGGCCGCGGAGGAGCCGCGGAAGGAAGCGAGCACCTGCACCTCAGACAGACGCAGGTGCTTGAACAAGAGCACCGTCTCCCTCGCGGAGAAGGCGCTCTCGGGGTCTGGGGTGCTGTACTCGAGGGCTGAGGCATACGGAGACGCGAAAAGCGCCGCCGCGCCGCGCGCGGGAGACGTGGTGTGCCGGGCACCGCTTGCGCCGCCACTGGCTGCCATCCCGCCACTGTGCCTCAAGCTGTCGGCGTGCCACCCGAAGCTCTCTGCGGCAGCAAACACAAATATACCCTGGGCGGAGCTGCTGCTGCTGCTCGCGGGGGGAGTGCAGACGTCGAGCAGAGGCGCCTGCCGCCGCTCAACCGTCGCCCCGGAGCCTGCGAGGAGCATCACCAGCCTGCCGTCCCGCAGCGTACCGCCCTTGCCCGCGAGCTCTGCGAGCACGCCCATGTCGGTCAGCAGGTCGCCCGCGAGCGCGTTGTGCGACTGCAGCACGTGCAACGCGGATGAGTCTGCGGGCAGGTTGCCTGCCAGCACCGCTGCAAGCGTGGGGTTGCCCTCCGCGTCCCGCGCCGCCGTCACGAGGGTCGCAACGCTCGCCACCCCCGCCTGTGCCGCTGCCGACCCGCCTGCTGAGCTCGGAGCGACAGGCTTCCCTGCAGCCAGCAGAGCCAGGTCGTGGCGCGTGCACAGTGACGGCACGCGGTAGCTCGGCGTGGTGCAGGGCCACAGGCGGAACTCATCAGCGCGACTGCACACCGCACGGTATCGAGTCTGCCACCTGGCGGGGTGCCAGCCCCCGGACATGGCAACAGACGCAATGTCTTCATGCCACAGCAGGGGATCGTGCAGCCCTGCAGAAGGCGCCAGCCATCGGACGCCACCGCCGCCGCCGCCTGCCGCGGCTGGTGAGGCAGCGCCTGAGCCCGGCCTGCCGTGGCTCGAGTCTGATGGGAGGTCCACGGGCGAAGCGAAGGCGTGGATGGTGGAAGCTTGGCTGCCCACCGTGGCCAGGGTCGGATGCTGCTCCGACCCTGCGGACCGGTCGCTGCCGGAGGCGGTCAGAAAGACGGCGCCGATATCATCTCCGGAGTCGTCTCGCAGTGCTGCCTTCCACAGCTCCACCACAGACCACGCCTTCAGCCCCCGGGTCGAGGGCAGTGCCGTCAGGATGGCAGCATGATTCATCACGGATGCGGCCACCGCGCCAGTCGCCTGATGGTCTGCAGGCAGACCGCTGCCACGCGCACTGTACGCCCCTCCGGCGGCGCCTGGCGGCCCGGCAAGGTCGGCAAGCTCATGCAGCAGGTCGAGTGGCATGTGTCCGGAGCGGTAGCGCGAGGTCGGTCCCTCAGTGCCAGCGCCCGCAGCGTCGGGGTGCAGTGCTCGAATCACGTCGAACTGGGGGCTGTCCGCCGCCTCAGCGGCTGAGGTGAGCGGAGCGAGGTGCCACAGGCACGGGGAGAAGCCGAGGCCGGGGCCCTCGTACAGGTGGTGATGCACGCTGCCGCCGCCAGCGGCGTGGGTGCCGTGGGTGTGCATCTGCAGCTCCCGGAGGCGGGTGGGGTCAGGCTGCAGCCGCAGGATCGCCCCCACGCGAGCAGGCCAGCCCCCGTCGTCGATGCTCCGCAGCAGCGCGCGCAGGTCGTGGCGCGCCGCGGCGAGCTCCTGCTCCAGGGCTGCGGCGGCGCGGCTCACCGCCTCGGGGAAGCCGCTCATGCGCCAGATCTCAGGCAGCCCGTGCGCGGCGCAGATGGCCAGGAGCGCCGGCTGCACCTGCGCAGGCAGCCCGGCAGCCTCCAGCGCGGCGTCGCCTGCGCCGCCGGCCGGCGGCAGCGCTGCGGCGGCACGTGTGGACGTGGCGCCGGCGCGGCCGCTGGCAGAGGGCGACAGCTTGTGCGCGCTTGCTGCCGGGGGCCGCACGCCCGTCAGCGCCGCCGCCGCGCGCCAGCCAGGGTGCATGAGCACGGACAGACAGGCGGCAGCCCGCACCGCGCTACGCAGGAAGCGCTCCTGCCACGCCTCTGTCGCCTGCACGAAGGCGGCAGCCATGCGAGAGTGCGGCGTCTTGCGCGCCTGCTTGTGCTTCAGCTTGCCGCCGCCCTCCTCCCGGCCAGCTGCCGGCCCGCCCTCCGCACCGCTCGATGCGCCGCCGCCAGCGCTGCCGCTGCGGTCGAGGTGGTGGTGCGGCTTGAGATCGAACATGGCCGTGAGCTGGCCGATGAGGTGCATGGAGATGCACAGGCGCAGCGGCAGCATGCTCACCTCCATGTGCTGCACGACACCCGCAACGCGCGCCTCACCGCCGCCGCTGCCGGCAGCAACGTCGTCGTCAGGGCTCGCGGCAGGCGCGTCAGCGGCGGTCGCGGCGCCGCCAGGCGCGAGGCCGTGCCGGTGCGCGACGCTCGCGTGCGCCAGCTGCATGCTGAGCGTGAGCATGGGCGGCACCGCCGCGGAGGAGCCCTCGGGGGGCAGGAAGGCTGGGCGGTGGGCCGCGCTGGCAGGCGCAAACGACGCGCCGCCAGCGGCTGGGCCGGGCAAGGGGCGCGCGCCTGCCAGGAACCGCTCAGAGGCGCCCAGGTGCCGGAGCGAGGCATGCATGTGCGGCGGCAGCGCGGAGAGGGGCGCGTGTGGGGGGCCGTGGGGCAGGTGGGGCGGTGCGCCAGTGCTCGCTGGGGCGCCATCGGCACCCCGGAGCGGTGCTGGGCTGCCGCGAGCGACCGAAGCTGCAACGGAGGCCGCGGCTGGCGCAGGCGCAGGCGACGAGGAGGAGGAGGACGGGACGGCGTCAAGGTCGGGCCCAGCAAAGCCTGTGGTCAAGCCGTGCACCCCCAGCTCGCTCAGCAGGCCCAGGTCCACGCCCCCCTCGCCAGGCGCATCCTCGCCCCCGTCGCCCCACACCCCCTTCTCGCCTCCCTCGCCCCCATCGAAGCCGCCCTCGGGGCCACCCTGCGCGTCACCGGCATGTGACGTGTCAGCATGGCGGTCAAAAGCGGCGCTGCTGGGAGCGGCCTCAGCCGGAAACGCAGACGGCTGCCGCAGGTGCGAGGCACCATGCACACCGGGCGCACCTCCGCTGGGCGGCGCACCGGAGACGTCGCTCCGCAGCGGGGCAGCCTGCAGCGTGCCAGCGCGAGCGCGGACGGACGAGGCGCCAGCCCCTGGCGTGGGAGCCACAGACGCGGTCGCGCCCATCGCCCACTCTGCCCCGTCTGCCCGTCCGTACGCCCCGCGCACCACGGTGCTGTTGCTGGGCTTGTCGCCCACCTGCCAGAGGTCCAGGATGACGGGGTAGAGGGCGCGCGGGCGCGGGTCCGTGATCTGCACGCCCGTGATGCTGACGAGGGCGCGGCCCGCGGTGCTGCCCAGCGCAATGCCCGACGCCTGCACCTGCCGCAGGTGCATCTTGAGACCGATTCCCTCCCGGAAGGCGGGGACAGGCGGCCACGCGAACGGGAACTGCTGCGTGTGGTCCGGCGGCACTGGTTGCTGCTGGTGGTGGTGGTGGTGATGCGACTGCTGCAGCAGCGTGCCCAGCGCCGCGCTGTCCAAGCCGTCAGCACTCACGGCAGGCGCCGCCGTGGCGCCGTCGCCGCCAGCCCCGCCTGCGGTCGCGGCGGCGGACGATAGGTCTGTCAGCTCGACCACCAGCTCCCCCAGGCGCAGCAGCAGGTCCACGTTGGCCGCGTCCTCCGACCGCTGCACCTCCAGCTGCGCGGCGGCGACCCGCGTGATGTGGGTGTCGATCGTGTGCATCGCCCGGATTGCGCGCCTCAGGGCGGCCTCCAGGCGCTCCCGCATCTGCGCGAGGGGGGCGTGCTGATTAAAGGGCTGGGACGCCGCGGCGGGCACCGTAGCCGGCAGGCAGGCGGCCGTGGAGACGAGGGACACGGCATGCGACGCTTCGGCGCTGTCGCGGGATCGGCGGGAGGCGCAGCCCAGGTGGCTCACCAGGAGCACCTCAGCCCCCGTGTCGGAGATAGCGATGTGCTGCAGCGTCAGCGCAGCGGGCGGCGGCCTGCCGCGAGAGGACGCCGCCGAGTCGTCCTCGTCAGCGTTCATGTGAGAGTGGCGGCCGGGCTCGCTGTGCGTGAAGGCTGCTGCCGACGCCTCGCTGGTGGGGCTTCGCAGTCGGCTCAGCCGCAAGCGCGCCAGCGCCGCCGCTGCAGAGCTGCCGCCGGGCGCATCGTCATAAGGCTGCAGCCTCGGTGTCGCGGACGGCGTCGCGGTGCCGCCGAGGGCTCGCACGCCGTCAGCCGCGAGATCATCGCGGGAGGAGAACGGGGCGCTCTCGACGCTGGAGCGAATGCCGCCCGCGCCGCCGAGCGAGTCCGTGCTGGCGTCGCCGTCATCGTCGCCGCCACCGTCCTCCTCCAGCTCGTGGCCGTCGCCGTCTTCCGTCAGCGGGTTCAACACGGCGAGGAGCGGAGGCGAGCCGAAGCGGCTGTGACCGGGGGGTGGGGGCGCCGCTGCCCCGCTGGCGGCGTGCAACCGGGAGTCTCCAGGCCCCCTGAGCTCGGCCAGGCGGCCCGGGCTGTGGGGCGCCTCGGTCCACGACCGCTGCGCGCCCGTGCCGCCAGCTGCCGCGCCCGCGCCGCGGCGCGACGCAGGGTTAAACAGCGTCTTGAGCTTGGTACCGAACTTTGTGAGCGCTGAGCGCCGCGAGGGGCGGGAGGTGGCGGAGCCCGAGGCGCTCTCGTTGCCGCTGTCGGCCGCGCTGTCGCCCTCCGCGGTGGGCTGCGGCAGCATGGACAAGCCGCGGCTGCGCCGTACCCCCTGGCCCAGCGGGCGGTGGAAGGTGGGGTCGACGTGCGACGCGTGCTGAGTTCTCGGCGTCTCCTCGTCACTGTGATGCTCGGTGGCCAGCGCACGCAGGCTCGGGTCTCGGAGCGGACCGGCCGCAGAGGCAGTGACCTGCCCCGCGACAGACCATTGCGACACCAGCGGAGTCGCCACTGCCGCCCCCAGGCGCCTGGTATGCGCCGACAGCGCCAGGCGGTGCCCGCTGTCCGTCTGCGCATGCAGCGCGGCCTGCCGCTGCGCCACCCACGCCGCCAGCCAGGCGAGGCGGGAGATGCGGCGCGTCACCAGCGCGTGCTGCAGCTGCTTCTCGCACAGGATGGCCTGCAGCTGCGCAGGCGACTTGCCCGCGACCAGCAGCGCCTTGATGGAGGCCCAGTCCCCCGGCGGCATCGGCTGCTCCGCATCCGGGGGCACCACCGCGTCCATCACTCGGAAGAGCAGCGCGTACTCAGCGGGCCCGATGCGCAGGTTAAGCGCCTTGATCGCCACAGACAGCTTGACTGACGTGAAGGTGGGCGCTTCATCCGCCTTGTGGGGCGGCTGCAGGTGCAGCCCCACCGCGCGCAGCGCATCGTGGCCGAGGGACGCCCGGCCCGGCGTGGAAAGGCGCCAGGAGCTTGTGCTCGGCACAGGCGCCGCTCCCGGCAGCAGCGGAAGGGCGGCGGCTGCTGCGACCGGCGCCGCGGCTTGGTGGCGCGACACGAGCACGACGACGCTGCCCTCGAAGGGGGCGCACCACGGCTGCAGGCGCGCAGCGTGGGAGCCGTCCGCCACAGCGAGCAGGGCGGCGCGGTACTCTGCGCCCATGGCGCCGCCGCCTGCCTTCGCATCCGGGTGCACCAGCCACGGCGCGTGCGTGAAGCCCTGCTGCACAGAGTGCGCGGAGGGCGCGCCGGGCAGCGCGCGCGCGGTGAAGAACGACGCCCCTGCCACCTGCAGGTGCAGGCGCTCCTTGTCCCCGAGCTCTGAGAACTCGCCTTCGAACGCCACGGAAGGGACGGCGACCAGCACGGCGGCTTTAAGCGCGTCGTCGCGCAGGCACAGCTCCAGCCCGCTGGCGCGAATGCAGAACCACGAGTTCCACAGCACGGTGGCGCCGCCTGTGAGGCTCGCGCCCAGGGAAACGGCAGGCCCTGCGTTGCGCGTGGAGGTTGGGCGCGCAGCCGCAACGTTCGGGAGCCCTCTGCCGCCCACCGACGGCGTCGCAGAGGGTGTCGCGCCGTCAGGAGACAGCGGCGCAGCAACGGCGACACCCACGCCTGCCGGGTGCGCTGTGCCGTCGTCAGCGAGCGAGCCCGCCCTGCAGCCGTTTTCCTCAAAGGTGGGGTGCAGGCCGAGGGCGCGCTCGATCACGGGAGCGACAGACATGCCCACCTCGACCCACGGGCACAGCAGCTCCACGAGCCCCTTCCGGATGCTGGCCGTCACCTGCACCTGCAGCAGCGCGGCCTCGACAGAGAACATGCTGCCGCAGCTCGCGGAGGCGTCGGCACCCTCCTCAGGCCGACGTTGGAAGGAGGAGAAATCGCCGCCGAAGCTGCCGGAGCGGACGCGGGTGTGGCGCGTCGTCTGCGGGAAGGTGCCGGAGGTAGCGTCCAGCCCGCTCCCGAATTCAAAGACGGCAGAGGCGGTGCCCGCCCGGCGCCGCGGGGGCGGCGAAAACGACGGCGCGCCGCAGGAGGCGGCGAAGCTGGAGCCGGTCGGGGACGCCACCTGCGTGTGCAGCTGCGCGCTGCCCGCGCAAGCCCGCTCCATGGCCTGCGCCTCCCGTACCGCGCCCTCGGGCGTGTACTGCAGCATGCTGGCGCTGCCGATGCGGAACACCTCCACACCCGGGTCAGCGGGCCCGGCCAGCAGGGAAAGGAAGGTCGACAGCGGAGCGGCAGACGGGGCGGCGGCACCGTCGGGCCTGCCCCCAGCTGCACTGTCCGGAATGCTTCCCCGGCGATGGGCTAGCGGTGATGCATGCGAATGGCTGTGATGGCTGTGCGGGTGCTCTGGACGCCGCGGGTCGTGTGCCTGACGCCCCCCGTCAGGCGCAGCGAAGGCAGGGTGCAGTGCCTCTGTGGAGTGGAAGCGGTGCAGCCCGTCAGCGCCCAGCAGCATCGCCTCGCGCATGCGCTGCCACGCCGTGTCGCCGTCGTGGTAGCGGAGCGACAGGCCGGGCAGGGCCGCGCTCAGCTGGCCGATGGACCAGATCTCGACGCCGAGGCCAGCCAGCGCTGGGTCCAGCAGTTCAGGCGCCTCGCCCTCCTCCAGCAGCTCCGCGTTCTCCTCCAGGGTGGGCAGGAACGGCTTGTGGTCGCCCACGGGGCCGCCGACGCCTGCCTCACGAGCCGCGCCGAGTTGCGGCAGCTTGCCCGCCGTCTGCCGCAGCTGCGTCAGCATGGCCAGGCTGTTGCCCACCCGCCCGAACAGGCCGAAGCTCCACTTGTCGCTCGCTGCGCTCGCGGCCACGCCCGCCTTCAGCGCCCGGTGGACCTCCTTGACGGACGTCGGGACGACGATGCGGCCCGTTACGATGGCATCGGGGATGCCCGCATACTCACGCCGCAGCACTGCGAGCAGCCGCATGTCCGGCTTGATGCGGGCCGTGACGCCCTGCGCGCTGCGACTGTGCGACCAAGCGAGCACCTCGAAGGCACACGTGCTGCTGGCGCGCAGGCGGATGATGTTGGGCACCACCTGCTGCAGCTGCTGCACGAGCCGGCTGGCAGCCCTGCTCGGCGGCGCAGCGACGGCCGGGGGCAGGGTCGAGGGCTGGCCGCCTCTTAGCTGAGATGAGGCGCGGAAGTGGGGCGCCCCAGACGGCTGCCCCGCGGCAGCGGGGACCAGAAAAGTTGAGGTGAGGTGGGGGAGATGCGAGGGCCGCCCGCGGCCACGAGAGGCCGCAGCGGCACTCGAGTCGGAGGACCAGGCAGTGCACGTTGCAGAGCTGGTATCGCTCTCGCTGCCGCTGCTGCTTCTGCTGTTGGAGCCCGCGTCCGTGTCCGTGGTGCTGATATCTGGCTCGCGAGCCCTGTCGCGTCCGTGCGGGCGACCACGTGACCCTCTGCGCGCAATGGACGTGCGCGCGCTCGCATGGGTTGTGCGCCGTGCGTGCGCTGCTGATGAGCCCTCGGCTGAGCTATAGTCCGTGGCAGGGGTGCGGGCCGAGGCGGAGCCAGGCTCTGAGGAGGACGACCGGTGCGACGGTAGCACGCTGTTTGGAGCTCGTACACTCGACGAAGCGGTGCCCGTGCTCCGCTGGCGCAGCGCGAGCGAGCTCTGCGGCCGCCCCAACATCGACCCGCCGCCGCGACTCACTGCTGACCGGGGCGCGGGCGCAGGCGGGTGGTGATGCGGGTGCGGCTTCTCGGCGCGCCGCAGCCATGCCGTGGAGATGGAGGCCATGGGGTTCTCAGACTGCCACAGGCGCACGATCCTGGCGGCGCACTGCCAGGCAAAGGGGTCGTCCACCGCGGGGGACGGCTGCCCGAGCTCCCCGAGGCGCCGCGCCAGGATGAGGGGCGCGCACGGGGAGCAGAACCAGTGCAGGTGCGATGGGCCCTTCGACTGCCGAAACCGAATAGACGACGCGGCGGGCGCGAGCTCGCGTATCGCCTCGGCGACGAACGCCACCGTCGCGGGCAGCGCCGTAACGGTGAGAGCGGGCCCGCTGCTGTCTCCAGAGGACGCCGTGGCGGTCGCACACGGTCCGCCGACAGCATCGGGCCGTGCCCCGCCCGCCCCTTTGATGCGTGTCTGCCGCCACGCTGCCATTAGGCGGCTGGTGTACGCGGACGGACCGACGCTGGCGTCCACGTGTAGCGTAACGGCATGCTCGGGCCATGCGGTCGCCCCCCGGTGCACGCCAGCCCCATAGCCCACGGCAGCACCCACCTGCCCGTCCGTCACAGCGTCCCTGACGTACGGAGTGACCGCATACAGCATGGACGCGCCGATGCCGGGGATGACCGCAACGACGCCGCCCTCCAGAGGGGCGAGCGGCCACACACTCACGGTAATCCGGCCCGCATCGACGGTGGACAGCAGGTGTTCTGAGTCGGCAGCCATCACCAGCGACTGGATTGCGATGCGGGCGCTGCGGCAGCGCTTGCCCTCGGTGTTCAGGTACCGCGTGAGGGCCACCTCGCAGGCTGCGTCACGCAGCGAGACGGAGAGGCGGGTGCGGACGAAAGAGGTTGCGAGGACGTCAAGGATGTTGGGAGCGGCAGGCGTCAGCGCCTCGGACAGCATGCGAGTGGGCTGGCAGCGCTGCACCACCTGGTGAAACTCGTTCACGCGGTGCAGGGCGCTGATGTGCCACACGAGGGTGGGCTGCGTCAGCTGGACGCTCACGCGCGCAGCGATGCGGTAGGGCAGCGCCGGCATGAAGAGGGAGGAGAAGGAGTCGGGGAAGATCTCAACGCGCTGCGGGGCCGCGCCCGCGTACCCGTCTCCCGCCCTGCGCACCCGCGGCACGACGCGAGCGCGCACCAGCGCCGACACATGCGGGAGCGTGAGGAGCGGCTTGCTCTCGTTGCGCGAGTGCCACTCGAGATCGGAGACCCCCACGGTGATGCGGCCTACAAACGGGGCAGGCATGGCTGGCGCAGCAAGTCCAGGACTCGGCGGCACCGGCAGCCGGGCGCGCGGCGGGCTTATCATAGAGCAAGTCCGATACATGGACGCGGCACGGGCGAACGTTGCCGTCGCTGCCACGTCTTCCACCGCACGGAACGTATTCGACGCGCAGCGGCACATTGCACCCCGCTGGTCGGCGGGGCCTGCACCAAGCGAGGCCGCAGCCCAGTGTGGCGACGCGTCGCCCCGCAGAGGACTTGGCCCGCCATCCAAGCCCCCGAGCACCGACGTGCCGGAGATCGAGCGGTGGCCGACAGGAGAGGGGGGTCGCATCACGCCATGCCGCCGGCTGCGGCCAGCAGCCAGCTCTGAGAAATGCACCGTGCCCTCCACGCGGCCGATGGCGATCCGCATGAGAACAGGCTGCGGCTTGGAAGCCGATGCCGAGGCGCCTTCAGCTGCACTTGCCCAGCCCAGGCCTGCGCCAGCCCTCGCGGTGGATGCATCACTCCGATCTCCACCCCAGTGCGACACGAAGAGCGAGCTGTTTGAGCCGTCTGGCCCGGGGCGGTCGGCTGGATGGCCCTCGAGCACGCTGCGGAGCTTGCGCGCTGCGGCCACGTAGCTGCGACTGACCCAGCTCTGCAGAGTGTGACTTGCGTGCGCCTGGGACCCACGCTGCGCCGCTGGCGGGGCCGTGCCGTGTCCGCCGTTGTGGTGGCCCTGCGCAGCTTCGCCTACAATGGCCAGCGCCTCTCGGTCCTCCGCGCACTGACGCCACAGCGGCGTGACGGTCTGCAGCCACGCCTCCAGCGGGTCGTCCAGCACGCGGATGGCGCTGTCGGCGAGGGACAGCCAGAAGTGCACGCCCCAGTCCTGTTGCGTCAGCAGAGAGCTGGTCTGCAGCAGCGCCTCCTTCGTGACCAGCTGCGCCGCGCCGCCGCAGCAACTACAGTGCACGACACCAACGTTCGTGGCAAGCCCTGCGGATGCAGGAAGACCACCAAGCGGCGGTTGGGGGCCATTAGACATCCCAAATGCCGAAGGCTGGCGAGGCAGTAAATCCGGTGCGTTCGAAGTCGGCTCCGAGCGGCGGAGCGGAGCCGGTGCCCTTGCAGCAGAGCCCGCAGGGTCCTCATCAACAACAGGCCCAGAATCGCGCGCCGGTGGATTCAACGATGGGCCAAGCGAGGCAATGTGCGCCTGCGCCGTCCTCGGAGGCAACGCGGCCCATGTATCCAGGGAGGAGAGGCTGGAAACGCTGGAGCGCACCTGCACGTTGAGGGGCCGCACTCGCTTGCGACGCACGGCCGTCGGCGCCTCCCTCGAGCCACATCCGCCAGCGCCCAGCGGATTGGGTTGGGGCGTGACGGGGCTGCTGTTGTCCGTCAGGGATGTGTCGCCCTCGAACTCTCGGTGCGCTGACAGTGCTGACGATTGAGCGCGAGGCGTCCGCCTGTGCCGCGAGCGCCCAGATGCGAGCCGCTGGGAGAGCTGGCCCGACTCTGCTGTCGTGTCGAGTCCAGTAGGATCCAGCGCGGTCGCTGCGGCCCGCAGGCGAGAGGCATCCGCATTTGTGGGGAGCAGGGACAGGTCCATTCTCCGCGGGGCGAACAGAGACACGTGGCGCTCATCTTCCGTGTACCAGTGCCCAGGGAACTGCGACAGCACCGAGACTGTGGCCTGTGCGGCCTGCACTGCGCTGTCGATGAAGCGGCCGAGGTTGTGGCCGTACGAGAGAGCGAGACCGACGTCGTGCGTCTCAATCCGGAAGCCGATGGGGCCAAGCAACAGCTGCTCCAGTTCGGGGTTACCAGCCCACAGCCCGCGCAGCGCAGCGAGTGCCGCGCCCACATGGCATGTGTCACGATCAGCAGGGCGACCACCCGGCACACTCCGCCGCGAGATGGACTGCAACGCGCGACGCAGGTAAAAGCTGTCGGCCGATTCCGCGTGCTGCACCCCGTGAACACTCTCATCTGTCTGCTCCGGCAAGGCGCCAGGCTGCGCCTTCGACAGTATTCGCAAGGCCTCGCCCAGCCCGGCGACCGGCAGCGAGCGCAAATCTCCCACAGGCGCATCAACGGGCGTCGCGATGCCGCTGGCGACCCCGCTGCCAACCGCAGCAGGAGCCGTTGCGGTCGCTGGCGTGGCGCCTGCTCGACCAGCAACGGGTCCGGCCCCCGCCATATCAGCATCAGCTGCCGCCGACACAGCGACTCCCAGAGTCAAGCGCGCCAGCTGCATGGCGTAATCGATGCGTAGCGCAGGGTTGTTGTGCACGCAGTGCAAAACGTCCACAGCCCCAGCTGTGACGACTTCCTCCCCGTCAATCGCGAGACCGAGGCCGCCGAGGTGGAAGTTGGCGGGCAGATCCATGGACGCAAACGCACTGACGCGCAACCGCAGCGCATGAGCGCGCCCTGACATCACGTCCTCCAGCTCGGAGTCGGACAGGAAGGCCAGCCCTGCTGGAAGGTGCGCTTTGGCTGGCGCGGGCGCACCGAGGGGAGACGCTCGAAGGTGTGACGCGCGGGGTCCACACGGGAGGTTGGAGTACGTACCGCGCTCCGCAGCCCCGCCCATACCCGTCCACGCGACCGATTGACAGACCTCCCACAACGGCCTCTCAAACAGCGGCTGCGACTGCTGGCTCTGGCGGGCACAGTCGCCACGGGTCGACATCACCGCAGACCGGCGGGTCGATGGACGCGCAGCCGAGTTCACCGGGGTTTGATGGGCGTGAGCCGGCCACATGGGAGGCACTGGAACGGCAGCGAGTGGGGGCACTGGGCGGTGATGCTCGCTGCGACCAGTGGTGGCGTCAGCGCTGCCTCGCGTGAGAGAAGCAACAGCGGGTGAAGCTCCGAAATCCGAGGGACGCTTGCTTCGGCGGGGACCGGTGGCAGTGCGCCCTCTGCTTTGACGCGGTGTGACATGTGCCGGCACAGAGGACGCGACCGTGCGAGCCGATGTACCTCCACCCTCCGGCAGCGCCGCGCTGTGGTCATATCCTCGCGGGTACCAGGTGGACACGCTAGCAGCTGCATCAGCCGGAAGGAACGCTGTGACGGTGATGTCGCCAAAGCGCATCCGCTTCAACCCGTCACCAGACGTGTCAGTCCGCAGCCAGCTGGACGGAGACGCTGCTGCATGGACGAGCGTTGCGACAGCGCCAGCGGTGTGCAGTGGCATCGCCAACGCCGGCGCGTTCCAAGCGACAGCAGCCTGCAGCGTGCTGCTCAAGCTTCCATCCTCGGCCAGGAGCAGCCGAGGCACCAGCGCTTGCTGCTGCAGCTGCACCGCCTCGCACGCGGGGCGCTGAAGCGTCTCGGCGCTGTATTCCGGACACGGCGCGAGGGTTGCGAGCCCGTCGTCGGTGAGCTGCACCCGACGGGCCACGTGCGTCAGATAGCGCACGAACGCGAACCCCTCCCGCATGTCATCAAGCATGTTCCACGCGGTGTGCGTGATCTCGCGGATCAGCACGAACACGTGCGCCTGCAGCAGTGGGTCCAAGCGGATGTCGGCGGCGTCGCCAAAAATGTCCAGCGACTGGAACCAGTTCACTGCCGGCAGCGTGTCGGCGCGTGCGTCTGACGGTCGCATGGTGCTTGCAGACGAACCGCTGCCGCTGACGTCGAGCAGAGGCACTGGCACTTGCTCGAGCCCAAACTGGCGGATGTGGAAGTACGGACGCAGGGGCGTGGCGGCGGCGGCGCTGGCGACGGGTGTCACAATGTTTGCCTGCTCAAGCGCTACTGTCGCGTCTGACGGCCGACGAGCATGGCCACGGCAGCCAGCGGGCTGATGCGACTGCGCATTCGCGGCGACGGCAGACCTCGCAATGGCACGCAGCCGTGCGTGCTCGCGATGCTCCAGAGCCGCCCTAGACGTGGCCGTTGCGCCCGCCGAAGCGCTGTCGCTCGCCACCGTTTCCACCGACTCAGTCGAAGTGGTTGCGTGGTGGCCCCATACTGCGCCGTCGTCCGGCTTGGGTGCGTTTGCTCGTGCGGGCGGCGGGGGCGGGCTGTGCTCGCCACGCAGGGCTCGCAGCAGGCGGCCCCGGTGTAGAGCAAACAGACTGACGGAAGAAAATAGCAGGCCCCAGCGAGGCTTCGGCGGCGTCAGCAGACAGACGTGCTGCTCGTCTGAGCCAACGCCGTGGCGCGAGTGCAAAGAGCCCGTTTTGCAGCAGCACGCTGCGATGGCGACGCGCCCGTCTGTGCAATCCCAAGAGCAGAGCGGGACCGAGGTGTCACCGACGGAGTCAGCCTCAGACGCGGCGAGCGGAATGTCTGCACCGAAGCTCAAGCGCTCGACGTGGATTAGATGCAGGGGCGGAAGCCGCCTCGCTTGATTGGCAGCCGCAGCTGCAGGTTTACAGCCGCCAGGGCTGGCGAAGCTTGCCGGTAGGCGCTTGGGCTCGTAGGCGACCAGCACTGAGATGTGCTCGAAGGTGCCGAACATGGGCGGGAACGAGGACAGCCACGAAAGCACGGCGTTGCTCTCCCCAATCCCTGCTTCGCTCCGCGCGTGTGCATGCATCAGCCGATGGCCGGCAGCAGCAGCGCCGGTCTCAGCTGCATCCCTGCCAGCGTCGTGCGGCTCCAACACAATGCGTTCGTTGAAATGTCGGGGCGTGTGCAGCTCGCCAAGCGCCCTCTGTCTGAGGGGGCCGCTGAGGCTGCGCTGCAAGGTTGTTGCAGCAGTGTCAGGAAGCGGAACGTGCCTGCATCCAGTGCGATGCCACACCTGGCCCTGGCGTGGCAGAAGCACACTTGACACGTGCAGAGGGCAGCGCGCAACTGAAGAGCACGTGCAAATCATAGGCTCAGCAGCTGACCGGGCGGACGCACGTGCCTCCGAGGCGTAGTCGCCAGAGGCGCGCCGTGTGGTGCGGGATGAATCGTACGCGTGCGCAGCGGTCCTGCGTGAGTCAGTGCGGGGTGAATGGATTCCAAACGCATGCGAGTGAGCAGCGGCATCGTCGCCCTCCAAGAGAAACTCCTTTCCAGCGCCAAATGGCGTGCTGGATTGTTGCGCATGGTGGGAGGCGCTCGCCAGGTTGGCCGGCTCGAAGATCTCGCCCACGTGCCGAGTGGGCAGAGTCTGTCTGTCTGCTGCGACCACAGCGCGTGTAACTGCCTGCTCCTGGGCAACAAGCACTTCACAACCAGCTGCTGCCTGGTATCGGGTGTACCACGACCACTGATCGTTACCGGGCTCGTGAGTACTGCGTGTGTCGGGAAATACCACGTTGTCTGTGTGAGCAGTTTCCACAAGAGCGGGCAACTGGTCCGCGGAAAAGAGAGACGCCACACGCAAGTGCCCCCCTCGCACAAGTGAACCGATCAGCGGCATCAGTGCTGGGGGAAATATCACGGAGGCATGTCCTCCCGCCAGCCTGCAACGCGGACCGACGGGTTCTCCGTCGCCCGGAGGCTGGTCAGGCGAAGGCAACACCAGCTCAACTGAAGCTTTCGACAGGTGAAGAATTGGCGCTTCCGCGAGTTCCGGCGGTCCCCAATCCAGATGCGTGTCCCGCGGAGTGCCGCATGTGTCGAGCCCAATAACGCTGCACTTCCCATGGCGCAGAGTCACGGACGTAACTTCGGCGGAGACGGCCGACAAGGCAAACCCAGCGGCTCGTCGCTGCATCCGGTGCTGCGTTACCAGCGGGTGAGGCTTGACCGCGGAATGGCCGGCCACCACTCCAGTTACCGATGACACAGCAAACGCCAGCATGACGGAGGGCTCGGCATTTGGTATTGGCTCCGCCCCGCCGGCGATCACTGGTGCGACTGACCCCAGCGGACTTCGCGGCACATCAATCTCTACAGCATGCACCGCAACCTCCAGTTGCCGAAGAAGAAACTGGGCGTTCAACCGAAAGGTAACTGAACGCCGCTGAGGAATCGGGCAGACATCGGTTGCAAAGGCGGGCGGGATTTCAGCATGCCGCGACTCCGTCGCCTCCACTTCGGCCGCAAACGAGCGTTGCAGATGCTTACGGAGCAGAGAGTGCTGGTAGAAAGCCGCGGCGCCGATCCAAAACGCGCTGTTAACGTGCAGGCGCAAGCTCTCCACCGTGAGCGTTGGGACGATGTCAACGGCAAGGCACTCGCCCACCCCGGCTTCAGAAGAGGCATCAGCAAGGCCGGCCCAGCTGGTGACTGAGGGCAGATGTATCTGGGAAGCAACTGTAATGTCACCAGCCGACAACACGGGATGCCCCATGATGTGGGCTGTGGCGCCACCGACAGAGGCGCCGCCCTCTAGCTGGAGCCACTCCCCCGCGGGGTTGACGGGGTCGTCAGGCTGGCGGGCAGACGCCCCGCCCGGCCTGCTGGTACCAACGCCCGAGCGACGAGGACGTGGCGCCGTGGAGCGAAGGTGCAGATCCTCCTGCCGGGCGGCCGCGTCGCTGTCTCGCAGCTGCATATGGACACGCAGACGGTTCAAGCGACCGGCCAACGGTACGGTGGGGACGGCCGGCACAACCACCGGGGGCCGCCCCGATGGCTCGCCGCGTCCAGACGCCTGCGAGAACGCAAACGCTTCCCGCAGCCGCCGGTGGTGGGCCAGCATCGAGAGCTCGCGAGAGTCAGGAATCATCACCAGGCAGGCCGCAGACGCCACGTCGGCAGAGAACGTGAGCACAGGCTTGCACGGCAGATAGCGAACCCGAGGCCTGCGCACGCAGCCGCAGGAGAGCAGTCGAAGGGAGGCGGCAGCCGCGGTGCCCGCAAATCGGGCTGCACACAGCGCCGCGTGAGAGCAGTTGCGTGTCGCCACGTGGGCCAGCGGCGAACCAAGCCACCTGGAGCCACGAAACGCGCGGCCCGCCCCTCCTGCACTGGGCGTCCGAACCACGGCCGCGGCGCGGGCAGCTTCTAGCTCAATCTGGTTCAGCCACCGCGCGATAACCGCCATATCCGTCACAGCGACCACCGGGCCCGCCAGGTGTCCGAGAACGTTGACGGACAGAAAGAGGCACCGCACGTGCATCTGTCTCCCATCCGCGACCGCCTCTGCCTCCACGCCTGCGCTGTGTGCCCTGACGCGCTCCCTCTTGGCAATCTCGGGGTGCGGTCCAGCTGCAGGTGGCTGCTCCTCAGACGGCGCGGCCGCTGGGCGGGGCAGCACATACGCAGACGGCTGGCTGCCGTACGTGACCATGCACTGCAAAAACGCCGACCCGAAGCCAGCCGAAAGAGGGTCAGCGGGGCTCCCGGCACTGCCCGCCTCGGCTGTGGCGCCATCGCCTGGCAGGCGAGCGCGCACGTCTGACACGTAGAGCAGCACGCTCGTGCTCGCCGCAGTCACCCCGCGGTCGCTGCCGCTGCGCATGACGATGGCAGCAGGCGAGATCTTCCCCTCCGCGCCCGCTCCAGCCGTGGGCGGTGCCATCGGCGGAGCTCCTGCCGCACTACCAGCCGGCAATGCTGGGCCAGGTGCTGCTGGATCCGCGAGCGCTTCAGGCAGCAGTCGATGCACGTGAGACGCGGCGTCGTCGTGGGGCGCGACGGACGCGCCCACCTTTCCAAGTCGCACTTGTGCAACGTAGCCGTTGCCGAAGTCCACGGATATGAGGGTGTGCTGCAGCTCCAGGCACACAGCCACCAGCCGGCAGGCGTGATGCAGCAGCTTCGGCAGATTCAGCACAAGGTAGGACGACTCCGAGAAGAGCGCGATCTGCAGCACATTGGGCGCAAACGCGAGTGTCTGCTCCAGTCGAGCGAGGATATGGTGGCCCCAGGTAGCCTGCACTTTTGCCTCTGTTCGCGGCCGTCCTGGAGAAGTGTCCACGGGATTTGGCTCGACCACATTCCGCAAACGAGCTATTCGAGCAAGACGAGGCCAATTCACGGTGCATGCCAGCCCGGTCACCAGCAGCTGCACTTGACTGGTCGATCCAGCCGCTGGGTCGGCTCTGAGAAGTTGCAGGCGGCAATCGTCGAGAGTGACGTCCACAGCGTCAGCAAAGCCGGCACGTCGTAAGCTCAGCCGCAACACCGCAGTGACCAAGCGTCGACGAGTACGCTGGCTCTTCCACAGCCACAAAGCATGCCACACCACGAAGCCGAGAACGGCAACGATGGCGCAGAGCGAGACCTGCCAAATGCGGATCAACATCCCTAATTCACAAGCGTCGGCTGGCCCAGGACGCCATTACAAAAAAGGGTGTAGATGAGGCTTAATGTGCTGCCTCACCAGTCAATTGTTAAGTGCAGCGGCGGTCACGCACGCAGCACCGCAAAATTCCGACAGCACAGATGGACCGCCGACGGTCCGCCGTGCGACGGCGCAGCTGAGCTTCGCTCATTCGAATCTCGACACGGATGCTGGCAACAATGTCGAGCCGATGCATAGGCAAGCAATTGAGGCGGCATCGTGCTGCCATGCTTGGTCGGCGAACAACGTTACAGCGCGCAAAGGTTCCAGCTCGGCCGAATCGGAATTGCCGACCAATGCTGACAGGCGGCTTGCGCAGCTGGCCGCGCACTCGAGATGGACCCTTCTTACCAAGGTCGAGCAGTCGAGGTGTTTGCGGACGATACCGGAAGCTGGCTGCGCGGTGTCGTCATCTCATACGTTGCCGAAGTCGGGCGGCTCCTCGTGCAGTTTGACGACGGCTCCCGCCGGTTGCTGAGCCGAGCGAAGCACGTCTTTCGGATTCTGGAGCCCGCTGATACGGACGCTGATGAAGTGATAACGCCAGCGCTGGATACAACAGCGGCTCCAGAGGAACCTGAGGGAGGTGAAGCGTCAGATGTCGACCTTGAGGCGCTGAGGGCAGAGCAGCGCGAGCAGGAAGCTTGGCTCGAGACCTTTCAGCGCCAGGAAAGCGCGCCCATCAATTCACACTCCGCTTCCGCAACAGCGTTGAGGCCAGACACCGTGGGGTCAGCTGAAGGTGTGTTGCATCGCACAAAGGTCACTCCTCCCGACGCTGCACTGAGCTCCTCCTTGGCTGGGGGCAGTGTAGCGAGAGAAACCCACTACTCCGCTGTCGGCAGTGCTACTGGCGCGAACTCAATACCTGAGGCACTGCACGCAGAAGCAGCGAGGGGGTCTCAGCTGCTGCTGCCGCGCGGATGGATGCCCCGGGGATTCAGAGCCGACGACGGCTCCGCGGAGCGGCATGCAGGCACCATTCTACAGAGGGTAGCCGCGCCAACGCTCGGCGGTTCCTCGCTATTAACGGCCGGCGCAGATGGACTCCAAACGGGAGGGTTTTTGTCTGTGTCAGTGTTGGAGACACGAGGGTTGGCTCAATTTCGGGCGCCCGCGGGCCGGGACGGCTCCAGCGCTGGCGGTCTGAGCCTTCGGCTGTTTGCTGTTCGCACGCCCGTCGATGTCGGCACTGCGCTACTCCTGCAACAGCCGCCCAACAGCTCGGCTCGCATATCTGGGGGCAGCTCTCGTGCGTTGTCGGCAAGCTCGCGCTCGCGGCCTGGCAGCAGCGGCGCGTCGCGGGCTGCGTCGACCAAAGGCGCCGCGGCGGGGCCGCGGCTGCAAGTGCCGTCAAAGATAAATCCGCTGCTCTGCGAACGAGGCCTGCTCTCACGGCTTGACGCGCTGCCGGTACCTGACGCTGGTCGGCTTGCCACTGGATTCGGCGGCAGCCACAGCACGGGCGGGGCGGCTGAACCCTGCTGGCCATTGCAGTGCGTTATCTGCACGATGGGTAGCCCCTCTGCAGGCTCAGGGCCGGTGGACGTGTCTGCGGTGTTGTGCGCTGCCAGCTTGGACTGGTGGATGCTGAGCGGCTACCTGCTGCTGCAGGTCTTCGAGGAGCGACCTGCGAGCGCAAGCCGGCAGACGGGGCACATCCTGCCGCCAACAAGCGTGCTGGTGGCGCAGGGGTTGCTGCGGGTATGCGACATTCTTGCAGGCGTGCGACATGAGGGCGCATCTGTGGACGGGACGGTGCCGCCTCTCAGCAACTACTTGCGCCAGTGTGGTGCGGTGCATGGCGCTGCCGCTGATGCCTCGTACGGGATCGACGGGTGTACCGAGTTCGAACTGGGCATTTGGCTCCCACTTTCCGTAATGAAGGCTTCAACCAAGCCCCGCGGCGTGCTTGCTGCTGGCGCGCCAAGGCCGGGCGACGAGCCGCCGGCCGCGCTTCTGCAAGCCTCCCTCCTTGTCCCGAGCTACCTGCTTGGCCCTCAGACAGAGGCCAGCTTCCCTGCGGCTGGTGCTGCAGACACGCGCCTCGACGTGAGCGCGGCGCATGCGACGACTTCTCGCAGCTTGGCAGCTGCCAGCTTTGGGCCGACATCTCGCGCTCGTGACGCGTCAGCTGCAAGCGGGCGCCCCACTGATCGACAGCGAGCGAGCTCTCGAGGGCGGCCACCATCAGCAACACAGCGCCCCGTTATTACCGCTGCTGCCCCGCCGAGCACAGGCTCACCTTACCCTCGTCCGAGCAGCAGCGGGCCACTGTGGAGTCCGCTGCACGAAGTGAGTGGGCTGGGTACGGCTGGTGCGCGGCAGTCGAGTCCAGCCCGCAGGCGGGAGCGAAGCCTCATGCGGGGAGAGGCGCTGCCTCCTCACCGCGTTGTGTCGCACGCGCGCTCGCTGGCAGCCAGGCAGCCCCCACGGCCAAGCACCGCGTCGGGGCGGCGGTCGCCGCCATTCAGTGGTGCTGGGAGTGGTGGCGTGCCTGCCGGTGTGCCCTCCTTCGGCTCCCCGTGGCAGGCTGTTGGGGCACAGGACCTCCCGCCCGGCGTGCGCCCGGACGACTTTGCCGCCGTGAAGGCCCACGTGGATGCTCTCATTGCGCTCCGCACAGGCCTGCAGGCACAGCTGCAGCAGGAGAGGGTTCTGACGATTCGGGCGCGCTCCGACCTGGCGACTGCTGAGCGGCTGCATTCCATGCTGGCTCGTCATCCGTCCCCACTTCTGAACCTTGCCCGCGCGCGGATGTCTACGCTTCGAGAACCCTCCACGCACGGACTCAGTAGCGGATCTCGAACCGCCTCTTCAGCTGCCACGGCTGGCGGCTCGTTTCGGCCGCACGCCGGTGGGCCTGGCCCTCGAGACGGGAGCTTGGATCTCCTAAGTAGCGGGCCTGCGCACACGGTCGACCTGAAGCGGCAGGTGCTGGAGGCGCAAGCGCGAGTACTGCTGCTGCTCGCGCACAACCAGCGACTGTCCGTTGACGAGGAGGCAGCGCTGAGTGGCGCGGCTGACGGCCGAAACGGGTTGCGGACTGAAGTCGCAGCGCTGCGCGGTCGCGTGGCGGCTCTGCGAGAGCGCGTTGGTCGGCAGCAGGCAATGCAACAGTCGCTTGCACAGTCTATGCATGCCCCACCGGCTGAGGCTGCAGGACCTGCCAGATATGACGGGGTCCCATGACCGATTGCGAGATGAACTGAGTGGGTCGGGTTCTGGCTGTTCCGAAAACTAGAGCATCTACCAGGCAGGAGTTCATGGGATGCAGCGAGGTGGTGCCTGCAGCTAATGAGGGCTGCATGGCATGCCACCTGCGTGCGCGCCCCACGGCCGGCTCCTTAGTTCGAGCAACCAGCCGAGCTGGTGCTTGGGTAAGGGGCACGTCTGCGTGTTTCCGCGAGTACTCTGAGCGACAGCAACCGTTGACCAGCGTGAGTATCTGGCGTGCGGAATAGCGGCGCGAAGCTGCACCAGCAAGTAAGCTCACAAAGGCGCTCCGTCAACACACGAGTGACAGTGCCCGCATATTGGCCCGAGCAAATGCACCGGTGTTGTTCTAACATGGCTTGATCATGACACGCAACGGTCCCGCTGCCGCACAGATCGCGATTGCAACTGTGCCGGATTTTTATCGCTCATTCGCTATGTAGATGTGGTCAACTGACCGCACGCAATACCTCCGATTCGGGTCCTACAATCCCGCCGACAGTCACCATCTGCTTCACTGGCACCATGCCCTCTCTGACCATTAAGCGGCCTTGCGAACAATAAATTCGACTGGATAGCCGGGATTCAATCGATGTGACGAAGAGGCAAGAGAGAAGGCGCTACGAAACATGCGGCGCCGCGAGTTTACAGCTGAGGTGCAAATCGAGGCTGCGCAGCCGCTTTTCGTTAGGCTGTGAGCTGCAATTTGATAGACAAAATAACCACCACACGCACTGCACAGCCAAGGGAGCCTGGTTATTCGAGGCTGGCGAATACACCGCACGAGAGTGGTCGGTGCCGTGAGCTGCCTGCGCATGACTGTGCGGCGTTAATTGCGAGACCGTCTCCGGCCGGCCAGCACCGGCAAAGCTGGCGACACAGCGTTGGAAGCGCAAAGACGAATCGCGCAGGCAGGACGCTCACGCTCACGGTAGGTCATCCAACTCCGGACAGGGCGGGGCGCTCACGGCAGGTCGTCCAGCTTGTTGGCGCGGTAGAAGTCCCACATATGCTTGCGCACGGGCTCCATCTGCTCCAGGAAGCTGCCGAGGATGACCTTGATCCGGGCGGGGTCGGTGACCGTGCTCTCCGCCAGCAGGTTCTTCCAGAATGTGGCCTTGCTGGGGCAAAAGTACATGGCGGCGTGGATACCCGAGCGCACGAGCCACGGGTGGTGCGGCCCGAGCGCCTTGTCGTAGGCGTCTGAAGCCATTTCCTTCAGCTCCTTCGTGTCCTCGAGCAGGTGCGTGATCAGCACGCTCAGGAAATCCATGAACCACATGAGGCGCAGCAGCGAGCGCGCGCCCGACACGTACTTGCCGGCGTTTTGCGCCTGCACCTTGCGATCCACCTCCCACAGGACCATGTACTGGAGGGTCGCCCGCGGCGCAGCGGCCGCAGAGTACCCCGGGCCCGCTGGGCCGGCGACTGCTGGTGCAAGCGCGCCCTTTGCACGGATATCGGCCAACCTGCAATGGGGTCCGCGAGAGATAAAGCGACACACTGTGACCCGCATTCGTCTCTCGCCTGACACGGAGCAACTGCCGACAATGTTTCGCACCTTTCCCGAAGAACGCCGAGTTTCTCATCAATATCGGAGCTGGCCATCCCAAATGCACTGCCCAGGGTTACTGCAGGTTTTGAATCACACACGAAGCAGGGAGCAGCGCGGTGCAGGGAGCATGACGAGAACAGTGGAACACTTGCGCGAAGTGCGCCGCGACGTCAGCACAGCAGCAGGAGAGCAGGTTCACGTCAACGCACATACGATGCGCTTCAGCTCCTCCACGCCCTGCATAAACGGCTCGATGGGGATGTCGCCCACGTGTGCATTGCACGCAGCAAAGCCTTCGAGCAAGGCATCCGGATTGAACTTGGCCGCCGCAGCCGCCATGCTGAAAACTATTGCGAGAGAAGAGCAATACAGCAGGAAGTGGGTCTTCGGTTGATCATATGTTCGCATGCGGTGTTCCGACACGATGTACTATGCGCACAACGAAAGCGCATGAGTCATGCGGCATGACGACGAACCGACAGAAATTGATCAACTGTGCTGCAGCCCCGTGCTTGCTGGCCCGTGCCCCGGCGGCCATTCTGGCGTGTTCTCCAGTTTTCTGAACTTGGCAACGATGGCGGACGATCGTGAGCGGGCCCTGCAAACACGGCCGTAGTGAGGACGCTCCAAAGCTCAGAGCCACTGGGACTTCCAGGAGAACCTTTCCTCGCCTCCGGCGGTCGCGCCGCGCAACTAATGGCGTGCCAAGGGAGCGGCGAGTCAAACACGTACAGTTACGCCACGGCCGGTGCTTCTTAGCTCTGCAGCACCGCTCTTCTGCCCGTGCGTTGTGGTGCAGGCATTCGAGACTGTAAGCTTGTCGAGCCTCCTTGGCGGCGACCGGCCTCTAGCGCCTCCAATGCGGGGCTAGAACCAACTCAGGGTGTCTCTAGCCGAAGCATTGCCTGGAGTGAGAGACACAGCCGCGAGCGCCAAAGCGGGGATGCAGCCGGTCGTGGAGACAGAAGCGGAAGTCTTGATAAACCGAGCTCGCGAGGCCGAGAGTCGGAAAGTGTGGCGCTACACAGCCGTGCTGACTCGTACCGCCATCGCAGCCGCAGTCGGAGTCGCGAGCGGGCCGTGGAAGGCCCAGGGCGCATGAGCAGCGCCTTGGGCCGGGACGGACCTGCGCTGGATCGAGGCGGCGGCTTTAATGGGTCCCGCGGCAGCGTTTACGACAGGGATCGGGGACTGTTCGACGACCACGGTAGCGCTGGGGCACTCGGGTATCGCACGAGCACTAGCGGCGCTGAC
>Ga0208629_100190_pt1 | contig 30492 bp, 22 predicted proteins | sample LakWasMet19_HOW5_2_FD_183865 | JGI IMG/M metagenome (GOLD analysis project Ga0208629, IMG submission 183865) | Freshwater sediment methanotrophic microbial communities from Lake Washington under simulated oxygen tension - Sediment Metagenome... | ecosystem: Environmental > Aquatic > Freshwater >... | reverse complement strand
AGCATTAAAGAACTTGAACAGAGTTGGACGGCTTGCTCAGCAAATTAACCCGCACATCCATACTATTCAAAACGCAGCCTACGCCAAACTGGTGAAATATCGATACATCAGCGGCGTCGCGGCCAAAGGCAACAATCACTCTGCCACCGCGAGGCCCGCTTTGGGTGGGATCAAACGTATACCAGCGTCCGCCGATATACGCTTCAAACCAAGCATGCAAGTCCATCGGTTCCAGCTGATACAAATACCCCACTACCAGCCGCGCCGGAATGCTGATACTTCGGCATAAGGTGATGGCCAGTTGCGCCAAGTCTCTGCAGACACCAAAGCCGCGGTTATTTATATCAATGGCTGAGAGTGGCAAATCGCTGGAACCGGGAATGTAATTAATGTTGCGTTGAACCCAGTCGTTAATTTGGCTGACTTGATCGTAACCGGGCAGGGCATCGGCAACGATCTCGCGCGCTAGATCACCAAACCGATCCGATTCACAATAACGGCTGGGTAACAGATACGGCAGAATCTGGTTCGGCAAGTTCTGGATTTCGACAAAATTAGCGCCGGGTGCGGTATCAATATTGTCAGCCGTGATGACCTCAAACGCAGTATGAACAATAAATTCGCCCGGCGGTGCCACCAGGCGCTGACAGAAGTTGCCGTAACTGTCTTTGTTTTCAGTGATTAGTACGCCGGGCTCAACGATATAACTGGCTTTGGTAATGCGTTGCTGAGCGGCGCTTAATGGCCGCAGCATTAAAATTAAGGCGGTGGGATCCTCGATCTGGAAATGCAGATCGCAACTGACTTGCAGTTTCATTGCTGTGTGCTGATCCGTGTTAGCGCTACCGGATTCAAAGACCCACCCACTGCAGCTGGTCGTAAGCATGTCTTAACCATACTTTAACGCGTTGCCGCTCCAGCAAACCTAAAGCATTCAAGTTTTCGTAGTCTTTATTTTGGGCTGCCCAAAAGCTGGAGCTGTTGGCGTCAATTTTGGTCATGACCGGTGCATGCAATCGCTTCAAGTTAATCACTCGGGCATTTAGCGCCAAGGCACGGTCTTTAACGCCTGACGATTCTAAAATGGAAAATTTGTCATCGCGAAGTTGGTTAAGTACCAGGGTGTAGTTCAAGCGTGAGCCATATTGATCAAGCAGTCTATCAAGTAAATCTACGCAATCTTTGCCGGAGTCCATCACATTCCAGTAGGTCAGAGAAATACCCAGGTCTTCGGCCAAGTCCAATACACCTGATTCATCCAGCCATTTTGCCAGCGGATGATGGGTTTGGGCGGCCAGATCAACCAGAATACGATGCTCAGGGTTCTCGGCGGCTGTCTCCACAATGGCATCCAGGCTTTCGTAATTATCGATGATAGTGGGCGATGCATAGTCTGAATAAAAACGTAGCAATGAACCATGCGAACGGTCGGTATCAAAACCAATAAAGGGGATTTTATTACCTATCATGTACTGAGCCAGCACCCGTGCCACCACAGATTTGCCGACACCGCCTTTTTCTCCGCCGATAAGATGAATCGTACTCATTGTTGCTCCTTGATTTGATGTGGGTAATGTATTTGCTTTAGAGCAAAGCAATAAGCGAACCACTTTTACATCATAAGAATTGCAATGCTTGAATGTGTGGCACAGACGGACGGTGCGCGTGCTTATCAGGTGTTTATTTTCAAATTGAGCAACACCGCTATGGGTGTTTTTGGTGCATCAAAATGGCCAATTGTTTCAAATTGGTGCGAGCTGTTGCAAATCATGTCGCCTTGTTGACTATATTTAATGCAAAAATAATTGGCTCAACAATTGCTGCGCTAATGTAGATTTAGCCCAATATGCTTAAAGCAAGCCTAATAATTCACTCATCAACGTCGCCGTAATTGACTATGAACCCAACTCAGAACGACCCATTAGAGGCCTACTTTCAGCAAGTGCAGGACATTATTTTAAGCCGCCAACATTGGGTGACCGGCTTGTTACCGGCCAGCACCGCCGTTACTGTCCACGGAAATTACACCGATGCCTGGGTTAGAGATAACGTCTACAGCATCCTTTCTGCGTGGGGGTTGGCGCTGGCTTATCGACGGACGGGTGATAGCAATGACCGCGCTTATCTTCTTGAGCAAAGTGTCGTCAAGCTGATGCGCGGTTTGTTGACTGCGATGATGCGCCAGGCCGCAAAGGTGGAAAAATTCAAGCAGTCGCAAAATCCGCTGGATGCTTTACATGCCAAATACGACACCAAAACCGGTGCGGTGGTGGTGGGTGATGACGAGTGGGGACATTTGCAGCTGGACGCGACGTCATTATTTTTATTGATGCTGGCGCAAATGACCGCCTCTGGATTGCGTATTGTCTTTACCATCGATGAAGTCAATTTCGTGCAAAATCTGGTGCATTACGTCAGCCGCACTTACCGGACGCCCGACTATGGCATTTGGGAGCGTGGCCACAAAACCAATCACGGCATTGCGGAGCTAAATGCCAGTTCCATCGGCATGGCAAAAGCCGCGCTGGAGGTGTTATCGGGATTTAATTTATTCGGCAAAGAGGGCGGACAAGCGTCTGTGGTGCATGTGATCAGTGACGATATTGCCCGCACACGCATTACCTTGGAATCGCTGTTGCCCAGAGAATCTATTTCTAAAGAGGCCGATGCTGCCGTGCTCAGTATCACCGGATTTCCGGCCTTTGCGGTCGATAATCAGGCGATTCGAGCGAAAACAGAAGCCATTATTTGTGAGAAGCTTGAAGGCCGTTATGGCTGTAAACGCTTTTTGTTGGATGGTCACCAAACGGCTATAGAAGATAGTCATCGTATGTATTACGATCCGCATGAGCTTAAACAATTCACCGATATTGAATGCGAATGGCCGTTATTTTTTACCTATCTACTGCTCAATAGCTTATTTACGGGCGATCATGACGCCGCCCAAAGCTATCGCGCAAAATTGGAATGCTTGCTCGTTGAACACAATGGCCAACAGCTATTGCCTGAGTTGTATTTAGTGCCTATCGATTTAATTGCCGCAGAAAAAGCCAATCCGCATAGCCAGCAACGGGTGCCGAATGAAAACATTCCGCTGGTGTGGGCGCAAAGCCTTTTTATCCTCGGCAGTCTTATTCAAGACGGCTTGCTGGAAATTGATGATATTGATCCATTAGGCCGCTACAAAGTTGTTAAACGCTCCCAAGATTGCCGGTTGCAAATTCAGTTATTGGCTCAGGACGAAGCTGTACAAAACAGCTTGATGAGCTACGAAATTCATACGCAAACATTGGCAGAAATAGCGCCTATCCAGATTAGAGAGGCCAGTGAATTAGCTGAGGCTTACACCCATGTCGGCCGAAACGATCTTATCGGTTTGACAGGGCGACCAATGCGCCAGTTACGGACACTGGCAACCTCCAAAATGTATGTGCTGGCCGGTGAGCGGCTGCTGTTTTTACCGCAATGTTTGAATCAAAAAGGCTTTTATTTGGCGATGGATAACCGCTTGCTGATTCAGCGTCTACGCCTGGAATTTGCCTATATCTACAGGCATTGGGATAGACCGGGTAATCCGTTAGTGGTGATGACCATCAAGCACAACATGTTGGCCAACCAGCGTGAAATACTCATTGAATTTATCAAAGAGCTACAGCAAGGCGCGACGCAAGGGATTAGCTTACAACTCGGGACGCTGTTAGGTTTTACGGAGTCTGCAAGCCACGAAAAAATTAATTACCTGCATGATTTTGAATTTTCCAAAGCGTCTTGGCAGGAATCTGAGCGACCTTTTTTTAATGTCTTGCCAAGTACCACTGCGATACCTAAGCCAATCGACACCTATCGAATTACAAAATGGGAAATCGGTAGTGATGCAGATCTCATCAAACAACTAAAAAGCAACGCCAACCTCTATGCACAACTGGAAGTATTAAGCTTATTGAGCCTTCGTCATGGTCTGGATTACGACACCGGCTTGGTAGCGAAAGACGGCACCGCCTGTTGCGTTCGTGGTTTACTGGAAGAAGTCTATGAGCGGGCCGGCGACCAGCATATTTGGTTTGTTGTTAGACGTTGTGCCGGATTACTGGGTAAATACGACATCAACCTGGAACAGGCCGCTACCGAGATTTTGGTTCGGCAACATGCACTGACCTTAGGCCGCGCCTACAGTGGCAGAGCAACGTTAACGCGCCCCGCCGATTCCTCGGAAATTTTGCAAATCATCCGCACCTATAACAATAACGATGCCAGCGAACACATCATTGTTCAAGAATTGGTGCTGTATTTGGGCATGTTGATCAAGTCCAATCCTGAGCTGTTTGCCGATATGCATACCGTACGCGTCGGTCATATCCTGCAATTGCTCACCGTCAGGCAACAACGCGAATCCGCTTGCAGTACGCTGGATCAAGCGTTTAACGAAATCCTTTCCTTACCGCCGTATCAATTATCCATAAAAGTAAAAGAAACCCTGGAAGACTACAGCAATACCGAAGATCAATTGGATTTGGCGGAAATGCTGCATATTGAAGGCCCTCTAAATGAAGCCAGTTGTCGAGAATTAACCAGTGCGCGCTTCTCAACAAGCATGGACCCCAAAGACCAGACAGACATCAATGATTGGTATGGCTGGCGCGAACAGCAAGGCAGCGTCGGCAGGGAAAATGATGCATTTTATGCCAGTGTCTGGGGCATTTTGCACCATTGCACAGGCTTAACGATAGGCGACAAACTCAACAGTAAAAATCGTCTGGACAGTGAGACCACCTTGTCGCAGTCGACAGCAGGTGAGCAAAGTTTTAAATTGCACGTCAACCATTTGCTTAACAAAATCCAAGCGCCGGTGTATCGGCAGTTAACGGTTGAGGCTTTAAAAGCTATGGCGTCTATTTTTCGTGAAACTCCGTCGCTTCATATTGATGATAATTTAGTCGCCGACATCATTATTGGTCATGCCGTTAGGATTAGTTGGTTACAATCGCACCCTGAACATGAAGAAAACTATGAAGAGAGTGCATCGTTAGCTTGGCAGGCTTTTTACCGATTACCGCCGCACCAAGTTGCCAACGGCATCCTCGATGCTTTAAACCATTTACTTAATAATTAACGAGGGGTGGATCGTGATATTAGCTGGCGATATAGGCGGAACCAAAACAGTATTAACGCTGTTGACTAACAATGCCAACGGCTCACAGACGTGCATAAAAGAAGAAACCTACCCAAGCCAACAATTTCCAGAATTTGACGACATTCTGACGGCCTTTTTACCTGCTGATGTAACTATTAGATCTGCGTGTTTTGGTGTTGCCGGTCCCGTGGTTAACCAACGTTGCCAAACCACTAATTTGCCGTGGTTGTTGGACGGGGAAGCACTGAAATTAAAATTGGGAACGAGCAAAGTGAAACTGCTCAATGACCTGGAAGCCATGGCTTTAGGCATGTTGCATTTACCGGCACAAGAGCTGATAGAGTTAAATCCCAATGCAAAAATTCAACCAGGCAATATCGCAGTTATTGCCGCCGGAACAGGTTTAGGTGAAGCTATTCTGTATTGGGATGGTAATAAACATCATCCTATCGCAACCGAAGGCGGCCACAGTGATTTTGCCGCGCAAAATGTCCAGCAAGATCAGTTGTTAGAGTATCTTAGAAAAAGTTACCCCGATCATGTCAGTTACGAACGCATTTTATCGGGCATTGGTTTTAGTCATTTGTACGACTTCCTTTGTGATCAAGGTTTTGCCCCGCATTGTCTTGAGGTGCCGGAGCTAAATAGCGAGATTGATAGAAATGCCGTTATTTCTCAACTGGGCCTAGTGGGTGAAGATGCGTTGTGTGCGGAAGTGGTCAGGCTGTTTGTGGAACTTTACGGTGCAGAAACAGGCAACTTGGCATTAAAGTCACTGGCGACAGGCGGCGTTTTTATAGGTGGCGGCATTGCACCAAAAATTTTACCCGCCATACAAAAAGGTGGTTTTATCGAAGCGTTTAAAGCCAAAGGCCGCTTTTTGCCATTGCTCGATAAAATTTCAGTGAAAGTGTCATTAAACCCCCGCACGCCGTTGATTGGCGCGATTAACTATTTTTGGGGTTAGTTCTAAGCGTCAATCTTGCGATTTTTCAATATGAACATGCATGATCAAAACTTTAAAAACTTAATCTTGGATTATCCACGTGAAGCCTTGGCATTTTTCGCTCAGGAAGAAACCGGGGAAGATTTAAAACTAGCGCGGATTATTCCAAACCTAAACAAAGAAGGTGAAATCATGGGGCTGGCACAAATACTAAAACAAGAAGGCCGTCAAGAAGAATGCATTGCTTTTGTATCGCGGTTATTAAGACGCAAATTTGGCATCCATCCCGAACTCGACCAATCGCTAGTGATATTGCAAACATTACCCATTGAAAAGCTGGAAGATATGGCAGAAGCAATTTTTGACTGGACTGAAGTTAGTGATTTGAACGAGTGGTTAAGACAGCAACTTTTGGAAATTAACCGTGCAGCGTAGAGAAAAACTTCGCCAAGTTTGCTCTTTTTAGCGTCAGTGCCATTAAGTTATACCAATCCCAATAAATTCTATTTTTTGTCATTAAAATGGTAGGCAGTGGGATCAACGACGATAATTTAAGGATTAGCCGTTCGCCCTGAGCTTGTCGAAGTGCAATTTTTAGAGGTCCCCATAAGTAACCAATTTTGGCAAAACACCTGCATTGATTAATTGAGAGCACCCACTAGCTCAACTCAATCTTGAGGAATGTCAGATTCATTTTGGCGGACTTTACTTCAATTTTTTCGGCGGTTTTTGACTCATCAATTTGGCTTTATTCCACGATTCTTTAGTTGGTTTGGTCACGGATTCTATTTTCATATTGTCATTACTAAGATGAGTGATGGGAAACTGAAGCGTCACGCAAATACGCTTAAATGTATGATAATGTCATACTTATTTTCATACACTGAAATGAGAGGTCTTCTATGACTATGCAACGCAAAACAATTACCATCACTGATCAGATGGAGAGCTGGGTAAAAGCACAAGTTGATTCAGGACAATACGGAAATGACAGTGAATACTTCCGCGATTTAATTCGCCGTGACCAAGAAAGACGAGTTGCTGCAACTCAATTACGATCAATGCTTGATGAAGCTGAAGCCAGTGGAACAAATAACCGGACTGTAGAAGAAATATGGGCAGAAGCAGAAAAGCGGTCTGCGCCAACTAATGGCTAGTTATCATTTATCTAACCTGGCTGATGAGGATCTTGGCAATATTGCTACTTATTCAATTCAACGTTTTGGCATCAATCAGGCAAGGCTGTATAGAGATGGATTATTCAAAACATTTGAAATGATTTCGGATTTTCCCTTGATTGGTACCGACCAAAGCCAAATCAAGATAAATGTTCGCAGGCAAGTGTATGAATCCCACGCCATTTACTATCGTGTGGATGATAACGGGATATTTATTTTGCGGATATTGGGGCCAGGTGAAGACCCGATACGACATTTACAATGAAAAATTGATAACACTAATGTTACTGTCGTTATAGCCCCTCACTTGGTGGGATGAATCCTGCCTTTAGCCGCAAGCTCATTATGGAAATCGGTGCCGAGGCAGAATGTCGAATTGCTTAACTGAATCGATATTCAGTTCGCAGGCGTATTAAAACGTAGCCTAGATAGTATCCCTGATTAAACTTTAAAAATGCCCCGAAATCGGGGCACCTCATTTCAAATCATTAAAACGATTATTGCTGTAATGCGCAGCCTTTAGAGTTAACCCCTGCGCCTAAGACAGTGTTGGCGCATGTATCTTGTGAGTCTGCGATGCCATCCTGATCGGCATCTGGAAAGTCTAAGCTTTGCGAAAAAATTACCGTACTGCCTAAGGCAGGTAGCGTAATAGGCCACTGGACTCTGGTGCCATCTATAAAACTTATATAGTTGCTACACAGCAATTCATCCGAACTTGGGCAGTTGAATGATTGTGGCGTAAACAATGGGTTGGCAATGATTTTTGCTGATTTTGTTAGCGGTGTTTGCGCTAAAGGTACCAGTTCCAGATTAGCTAACGTAAGCGACTGATTAGCTTTTATACCGGTAAAGTCGATTCGAGCACCGGAAACACCAGGAACACTGCCATTAGTAAGAGCATTATTGGTGGCTTTAAAAACTACCGAATAGCGCTTCCAACCATTTGTGCCTTGCGTACCTGACAGTGGAGTAGGCATTACACTGTTCCAGTAAGTGGGTCCGGCTTGCATGACAAGTGCAGTAATAACTTGTGTTGCATCTGATGACAAGGCGTCAAAACTTAAGAAATAATTGAAGTCTTTTTTGATGTTAAATGTTGGGCTTGCTAGGTTGCCAGCTACCGTACCTGAATTGATTTTAATGCATGCAACGGAAACTAGTTCCGGATTGCAAGTAGTCAACGTCAATGAAGGGACTGTTCCATTTGATGCATACCTAGACCAACCTGTTAGACCATTTTGAAAGTTGGAATTTGGGACTATGTTGGACTGGAGTAATCCAGGTGAGTAATTACCCAGTGGAGCATTAATCTTGCCATTTATTTCAAGATTTCTAGAAGTTCCATTATAAGTTGCAGCCTGCCACTGGGCTAGCGTGTAATCCGTTGTTGCTAAGTATGTTTCGGAGGCAACTTTAGTAGTAAAGTAATTTGAGTAAATGTTGTCATCGAAATTGCCAAAATCCTCAATGCTACTTTTTTTTGATTGTAGCTTCAGGATACTTTTGGGAAGGGTTGGAAAAATTTTATTTCCGGTAACAACCAAGTCGTGAACGTCACCATTAGTAATTAAGTCATTCAGCGATTCTTGTACCCAGAAATCGTATGTTTTTGCGCCAAACAAAAGATTGTTTTTTATTTGTTGCTTATAAGCGTTGTGTAATTGGATTCCGTATACGGTATTGGTAACAGTATTAGCTTCAACAATATTGTTGTTGGCTTTGTTGTCGAGATAAATGCCGACAGCATGTGGGTTAAATGTTGGAGAAGGCAAACCATCAATGTTTCCAATCATTCCATCAATAATGTTGCCTGTAATTTTAGTGCCCGAGGAAGAGGAATCAAGATAGATGCCACCGCAATCGTTAAGAACTAAGCAACCGTTTTTTAAATAGTTATTCTCAATAGTCGAATTTGTTAGCGCATTAATGCCAAGATAGCCAAAATTACTAATGCTATTTTGGGAAACGGAGGCATTCTTCCTAACAACAACCACACCGGTAGAGTGAGTCGGTAAGCTTATGATTTTAGAATTGGAGTCAAGGATGACGCCTATTTGATCAAAGACATTTTTGCTGACATTGGCATTGGTTGAATTCAAAGTGAAAACACCTTGCTGACCAATATGAGTAAATTTGCTATTTTGCACTGACAGTGTGTCTATTTTTGTGGCAAAAACGCCATTGGTTTTTACGTTTTTTATATCTAGGTTATTAAGAGCAATATTGGAACTACCGCTGACATCTACCCCTACATCGACACCATCAAAATTGATACCATCAATCTGTATGTTGCTTTTGCCTTTTAGGTCAGCACCGGTCAGACTTTTTGCCAACTGAATATTGCTGCCAGGAATTGAACCACTTGGGTAGTAGTATAAAGTTTGAGCTAATGTGTCAAAGTACCACTCGTCTGCTGAATCTAGCATCCATAGCTCGCCAGTAAAAAAATAGCCAAGATCTTTCAAACTGAGAGGATATCTTGTCATAGGTGTTATATCGATTTTAGTGCCTGTAACAGCAGAAACATCGGTATCCACCAAATCCCAGGCGTTATCCCTAATAGTTACATGTGCGCCGGGACCGATTGATCCGTCTGCAGGAAGGAAAAAGTCACTGCCAGTAACAAAGTAATTGCTACCTTTCTTGCCGGTAGCATCAACAATTGTTGTCGATGGGGCAGGGATTTTAAAAAACATTGAATCTGGCGATGTGTTGTCAAATCCTCGATTAGGATGATGGGCAATAGTTTGGGGTAAATCGCCATCCAATAATTGAGAAAAAACTCCAGGCTCTTCTACTTTGCTGAGGACAATGTTTTGTAATTGCACCTTACTATTTAGTGGGATTTCGAAATCCAGTCTGGCATTGGGTACTGAGTCTGTCGCTGTAAATGTAAAAGTAGAGTCCTTCCATGTAGAATCCAGATTATTAGCATCCGCTACTAGGCCAAGTGTCTTATATGAGCCACTATTTTGGCTAACTATTGCTTTTAAAGGCCTATTCGATAATTTTAAACTGACTTTTTGAACTTGAATCGTACTATTTGTTGGTATTTCAAAGTTTAGTCGAGCAGCGTTTTCTGTTTTCTTGGCAATAAAAGTAAAGCTATAGTTTTTCCAGGCACTGCTGCCGTTTATAAAACTTGTAACCAATCCCAGTGTCGTGTAAGGAGCTGCTGATTGATCTACTATAGCTTTAATAGCCTTTCCAGTTGGAATATATGCTGAAAAAGTAACGGTATAAGTCTCACCACCGACAAGAGGAAAAGCCCTCGAATTTAGTAGTCCTGGACTTGAGTTGTTGTTTACAGTTAAACATGGGGGTGTTTGTCCGTTCAGGCAGTTAGTAACACTTGATTGAAGTTGTATGTCTTGGGTCGGTGACCATACGTGCCATTTATTCCTACCATCACTCAAACTCCCGTCTGGCACCAGTTGCTTTAAACTGAGCAACGATGAAAACTTGACTTGATAAGTAGCGCCTTTTTTAGTTGCAAAAGTCGCAGAGCTAAGTAACCCGGAACTATTACCACTATCAACAGTCAAACAAGGCGCTGTTTTACCGGTAATACAATTGTCTACGCTAGGACTTATTGAGGCGTCATTCGTTGCAGACCAGATGCTCCAGTTGCTTTTACCATCTCTTAAAGAACCATTTTTTATTAATGTTACCGGCAACTGTACTTTCCAAATACCATTTTTATAAGGTTCCCAGGCATCACCAGGTATTTGCTGCGAGCCGCTAATTACCGGCGGGCTATCGCATGAGTCACCATAAGCACCAATATTAATAGGTGCATCCACTGTGCCTGACTGATTAATTTTAAGTGTTTCATGCCAAGTTTGGTTACAACTTAGCAGCACAGTATCACCTGGTAATAGAGTTGCTGTAGCAACCTTGGCTAAACTTTGCCATGGGCCGTCAGATCCAGATGCTAATTGCAATTGTCCTGACCAGGAATCGTTGCCGTTTTCAGCATCGATGTAAAAAGTAGTAGCAAATGAACTTGAACAGAAAGCACATATCAATCCAATAAATACGGTATTTTTGAAAAACATTGGTAACTCCATAAATTTATAGCTACTAAAGCTGAAATGATAGTTGTTTTCTCTTTAGCTACAGGGAACCTCGAAAACCACAGTAATTCGACTGTTCGACGGGCGCACCGGAGCGGAGTGGAAGGGCATGTGCGGAAGGGGTATTTCAAGGTGCCCTACAACCTATATTTCAAACTGGAAAAAGCAGATTTTGCCACAATCCTAATCTATTAAGGCGCCTGACTATGGCGGTTAACTAGTACCATATAATGTAAACAATACAATATTATTACACGATATAATATAGTGGCTTAAATCTTCATAAACTTGTGGTCATGTCACATTCTTAGAAAAAAACAATTAACAATAGGGAGCCCCATAAAACCATGAACAAATTGATTTCGCTCATGGTTCGACAGGCTCACTACAAACGAAACCAATAAGTTACCGTTCATTTGTCCTTAGACCACCCTTGTGGTGGAGCCTGTCGAAGGATTTAACCAGCGCTTCCCTAGGTGATTGCTTTCACATTTATGACTAGCTGTAATATGTTTTACTCTGAAGGCATGTATCATGGCCCCATTACATGGCTAGGGGTGAGCTTGCTGAGCCGCTAATTCAACATGGCTGTCAATTATAAACTTAGAATAACTACCCTATGTGGGAACCTCTATAAATTATCCATTCATGCCCTTCGGCTACGCTCAGGACAGGCTCAGCACGAACGGGTAAGCAATCGATTTAATTAGATAGCCGTTCGCACTCGACTGCATGGATGCAGGAGGTAGAGTAACGCAGGAGCAGTTGCCGAGAGCTTGTTGAAGTGCAATTTTTAGAGGCTCCCATATATGGCATAGTCCCGCTAAAAACTACCACAGCCGATTTACTGGCACTATTAAAAACACGAAAAATCCAGCACTTGCGAAATACGCTAAAAACGCACTGAACTCATCTAACAATTATTGAAATGTCAAAAATAAAAACACTTGCCAACGGCGTTAGTTGGGGGGCATTTTCCACCTTCGCTGTTACCGGTTTCCAACTTGTATTTATGGCGGTAATGGCAAGACTCCTTGATCCAGCGAACTTCGGCCTAGTTGCCATTGCCAACGTCAGTCTTCGCTTTTTTAGCTACTTTGCGCAATTAGGTACCGCTCCAGCATTGATTCAAAAACCAACGCTAGAACAAGGTGACATTGCCGCTGCTCTTACTGTGTCACTTGGTATCTCTAGTTTGTTTTTTGGCCTTGCCTTGATTACCGCGCCATTATTTGAAAGTTTTTATCAAATGCCCGGTCTTGGCGCGGTTATCCAGGTGCTATCAATCAATTTCATTATTGGTGGATTTTCAGTTGTTTCTGTTGGACTGTTAAGAAGAAACACCGCTTTTCGTGCCTTAGCCATTATCGAAGTGATTTCGTATGTAATCGGCTACGGCATAGTTGGACTGGGGGCTGCACATTACGGGTTACAAGTATGGGCTTTGGTTGCTGCATTTATGACCCAAACAACATTAACCGCTGTGCTTAGCTATGCAGTGATTCACCACCCATTAAGATTTAAACACTCAGCTGCGCAACGTCGGCATTTTTTCAGTTATGGGGGGCGTTATTCATTAATTGGGTTTATTGAATTTTTAACTTCAAATCTTGATGGCATTATTATCGGAAAATTACTAGGGGCAGCGCCGGCCGGTTTTTACAACCGAGCCATGTTGCTTGCCAATTTGCCGGTACAACAGCCTGCCAATATATTGACCAAAGTGCTATTTCCAATTATGAGTTCTATCGGTGACCAACACGATAAGCAAACTATCAGCTTGCAACTCAGCACACTTCTGGTAGGGAGTTATGCCTTTGCCGTTAGTGCCGGCATTTTTGTTGCCGCTCCCGACATTGTTAAAGTGGTTTTAGGGAACAAATGGTTAGACTCCATCCCGATACTTAAAATGCTGGCCTTGTCAGTTGGTCCGGTTTATATCTCCCATGTCGCAGGGGTCACACTAGACTCCATGAACAAGCTTCGGATTAAATTGCGGATTCAACTTTCCATGTTGCTATTGCTAATTGGTCTTCTAGTATGGCTTGCGTCAAGCGGCACCGCTGTAGATATTGCAGCGGCGGTGGTGATTACGGAATGGGTAAGGGTGGGTATAATGACTATTGCTCTAACGCGCGTCTTACGGATTCCGATTAAAAGCATAGTATTGATAATCATCTGTATAGCAATTGTCGCAATATCCTGTGGATCAATTATTTATTTAACTATTGACTTAATTGACGCTAATTTCACCAATACGATTAGATCCAGCACTATTAAATTAAGTGCAGAAATATTTGCCGGCGCTGTTGGCCTAATCATAGGCGGACTAATAACACGTTACATTGCCGTTCGATTACCCGCGATACACTTTTTAATAGAACGAGCGCCAAGATTTGCCAAACTATTTCCTAAATTTGCTTAATAACTAGAGGTAAAGCATGCGTTGGTTTTATATACCTAATGAAGGCACAGAAGGGGACCAAATTGGCCCCCGCATGGCATTTGAAAAATTGCATCAGGAGGGCGTTTTTTCCGCTTACAAAGCCTATTCCTATTTTGTGAGGCAAAAAGCCTTAATAAACCATCAAGATGCTTTAAATGAACTCCTTGAAACAGCCAGAATTTTTGCGCCCGATGTTATCTTTATTCAGCATCCGGGTGATCGTTATCCTATGGATAACGGCTTTTTGCAACAGCTTAAAAACATAGCCAGTAAACCGAAATTGGTTTTGTATGAAGAGGATCCTTATGGGTACTTGGTTAAACCACTAAACGCTACCATTAAGGCGGTACTCGCGGAATCCGATATTTGCTTTCTTGGCGGTACTGGCTATTTGGCTGAAATGGCGAAGAAGGCGGGTGCTAAAAATGTACGTTTTGCTTTGCACTCCTACGACAGTCAGCGTTTTGGCACACCTTGGCAGCCTACGCTTAGCAGGCGATTTGATGCGGTCATGATCGCCAGCCTGCCTTGTCTCAAGCGTATTCCATGGCTATTTATGCCTGGGGGGCGTAACCGCAAACTCACTGCACAAGCACTTTATAGGCAGCTTGGTGATCGCTTTGCACTCTATGGCGGGGGACAAGGCTGGAAGAACGCACCTTTCTGCAAAGGCAAAATTGACTTTAACAAACAAGGCGAAGCGATACGGGATGCATGGATGAGCGTGAATTGGGGGCAATTTGATGAAATTGCCATGTATTCTTCGGATCGATTACCGATCAGCTTAGCCTGCGGTGTGCCACATATCACTAATTACCAGCCCGGCTATGAACACGTTTTTGCCAATATACCGGGTCTGTTTATTATTAAAAGCCCACAAGAAGCACTTGATGTTGCGCTTTACATCCTGAGTTTGACCGTTGAGCGGCGGAATGAGCTGGGTTTCCAGGCCGCCGAATACTCCCGTAAACACCTTGAAGCTACAGTGGTTTATGGCAATATTGTTTCGGTTATTCAAGAGCAGTTGTTCGATAGTCAAGCACTTACGATCTAAAGGGTATCGCAATGAAATTGCACATTGGCATCGCTGGCCCTGTAGCAACAGAACACGTTGCTGATTTTCTTTCTTGCGACACAAGTACGTTGCCGAAAGGTTATTCAGGTGCACCACTGACCGGCGTTCTGATTGGTGAATTACTCAAACAAGGCCATAAAGTGTCAGCATTTACCACCGATCCATCTCTTTATGCTAATTCGAAGGTCATAAAAGCAAGTGGATCAAATTTCGACTTTTATATCTGCCCGGCCCGCCCGCGAGCCTGGCGTTTCAATAAAAATCGGTTAGGTCGTGTAGTCGATGGCTTCGCTTACGAGAGACAGCAATTGTTTAATGCCATTAACTTGGTAAATCCTGACATTATTCATGCGCACTGGACATACGAATTTGCACTTGCCGCCATCAAAACCGGCTTGCCGCATTTAATTACTTGTCATGATGCCCCAATAGTAGTGCTTCGTTATACCCGAAGTCCTTACCGGGCTATCCGGTACCTAATGGCACGTCAGGTATATAGGAAAGGTCTGCAATTTTCGGCCGTCTCTTCTTACATGGCGGCAGCAGTGCAGCATTACACGAAAAAGAAAATTTCTGTCGTACCGAATCCATTAGCGGACTACGTAATCGCTAGTGGCCGAACGCGAACGGCAACTACCACAACACTACGCATTGGAATGATTTGTAACGGTTGGGATGCTCGTAAAAACCCCAAACCAGCATTACAAGCTTTTGCCAAAATACATAATGATCTGCCAACAGCAGAATTGCATCTTTTTGGCGTAGGTTTTGGTGTCGGTGAACCCGTACAGCTATGGTGCCAGCAACAAGGCATAACTATGGGCATGGTGTTTAATGGTACAACGCCACACAGACAACTCATAGAACAATTGAATGGCCTGGATTTGCTAATTCATCCTGCCTTGGAGGAATCTTTTGGTGTGGTAGTCGCCGAAGCAATGGCGCTTGGCTTGCCTATAGTAGCGGGCAGACATAGTGGTGCTGTGCCGTGGGTTGTTGGCATTGACGAGACAAATATTAAGCGTTGTTGTGCTGTGTTAACAAATGTAACTGACCCTGACGCGATAGCCTCAGCGGTAGTGGAAGCATTTGATCAATACTACCCAGAGCGCTCAGAGTCAGCCTATGTTCGTGCCCGGCAAATGTTTGCACCTGGTGTGATTGCGGATGCTTACATTGCGCTCTACCGACAGGTATTGCTTAATAATGATCTTAAAAATCTGAGTGATATATGATTGCAAATAAAATTTTAAAAGTCACCTTGAGGTTACGTAATGCTTTATTAAAGCGGTGGTGGAACTTTACTGGTCGACTATTGTTAAGTGCCAACGGCGTTCAAACCCAATCCCCTCCAACATTATATGGTTGTCCCATAATTACACTGAAACCCAATAGTACAATTAAATTAGGCAAATCTGTTGTCTTGTGTTCGGACTCACGCTTTACCGAGTTGGGCGTTTCACGACCCGTTATCCTCCGTACCTTAAGACCAAATGCAAATATTTCAATCGGTTCTGAAAGTGGTCTGAGTGGTGTGGTGATTTGTGCCGCCGTATCCATAGAAATTGGCTCGGAATGCTTGATAGGTGCTGATGTGCAAATATTTGACAATGATTTTCATAAGATACTCCCTGAAAATAGACGATACGATAAATCACCCGGGACAATTAATTGTGCTCCGGTGATTGTCGAAGACAATGTATTTATCGGTGCAGGTAGCAAGGTGATGAAAGGTGTCAAAATTGGCCGAAATAGTGTTATTGGTGCCGGGTCAATTGTGACCAGAGATATACCTACCAATTCGATAGCAGCCGGAAATCCTGCCAAAGTTATTGGTTTAGTAAATAAAAGAAGTAAAGCCCAGTAATATTAAATAATTTTTTAACATGATAGAAATTACTATTTGTTTTATTCTTTCCTTTATCGTTGTATTAAGGCCAACACTTATAGCTTATCTTGGATTACTATACTTATTTATAGATGGCCTCGCAAGTCGATCATTTGTTAATAATTTAAAAGTTACCTTGGGTAATGCTAATATATTTGCGCTTGATTTACTTTATGCTTTATCAGCAATATTTGCACTTAAATTCATTATTAAAATTATTGTTAATAAAGAATTTAAGATAAATAATACATCAGAAACAAAATTAACAAGCATGTTTGTTGTATTTTTTCTGGCTCTGTTTTTTGGGAAATTAATCAATGGTTTTCTCGATAATTTGCCTTTGGATAGTCTATTAAGGATGTTTATGACTGATACGCAGGTTATTTATTTTTTTCTACCGCTTGTAATATATAAAACCAATAGTCAATTAAAGAATTTAATCGTTTTCACAGCTATTCTGTCGTTAATATTTCCTTTATATCAGCCTTTTTTAATTAACTCTGAAGATACAAAGGTTGCATTAAAAGGGCAAGATACTCTAAGACTTGGATATGGAGACGGAAATATTTTATTGGGATTAGGTACGGCAGCACTGTTGAGTTGGGAGTATAAAAAATATCTTACTTTCCTGCCATTATCAGGCATTTTGATGCTCGGACACCGCTCATCCTTTATTGCTATAGCTTTTTCATTTATGGCAATATCATTCTTTAAAGGTAAAAAAATACAAACGTTTGCTCTGATGGGTTTAGCGGGGGTATTGGTTATTGTCGGGCTTACAGCTCTTCAATCGTTTACAAACATTAATATGCTAGATAAGCTTTTAAGCCGCGTAGAACAAACTTTTGAACCAACTAAAACTACAGTTGTTAGAGCTTATGTTATTACCACTGTCATTGAGGAATTGGAAAAAAGGCCATACACAGGATTAGGCTATCAAGAACTACATGAAGTAATTAATAGAGCTGATCATAGCGCTCGAGATTTTAATATATATCATCCGCATAATTTTGTTTATTCATCATTAATGAATACCGGCATTATTGGTACGTTTTTGATGTTTGCAATATTAATTAGATCACTCATTGCAGCCTATAAACTTGCTCATACCGAGCCCTTCAAAACAAAGGGTGCATTTTTGTTTAGTTCAATTTTATTTTTTTTAATTTTTTCTTTGATGAATACAACCATGACAAGTGTTGGCTATGTGGTATGGTTTTTATGTGGAACCACCTTCTGGTTTTTTAATCAATTTAAAGCTGCTTAGAAATAGTTATGAAAATATGGATATGTATCCCAGTCTTTAACCGTATCGAATATACCCTGAAATGTTTGGCAACACTTAAAGCTCAAAGTTTTAAAGATTTTACCGTGGTTATTTGCGATCACGGTTCCACGGATGACACCACAGAGCGCATTAAGCAGGACTTTCCTGACGTAGTTGTGCTTAATGCTGACAGTAGTTTGTGGTGGACGGGCGCTATAAACCGTTGCGTTGAATATGTTTTGCAACAAGCAGATGAGCAGGATTATCTCTTAACATTAAACAATGATACAGAGTTGCCGAAGGATTATTTGGCCGAATTAATGGCCCAAAGTATTAAATATCCGCATGCAGTGTTGACCTCAGTCATTCATGACATTGCCACCGGCGAGCGGGTAACAGACGGCTTTCGTCAAAGCTGGTTGGGAGCAAAAGATAGGCCGGTGTCATTTGAAAAACACCATCTGCCTGAGGATGACAATGTGATTGCCGTGACCTTGGCATCGGGACGTGGAACATTGTTTCCTATGGCTGTTTTTCGGATTGCGGGTTTGTACGACGAACAACATTTACCGCACTACGCTGCCGATTACGATTACAGTCATAAAGCTCAGCGTAAGGGTTTTCCAGCGTATGTGTGCAAGAATTGCCGGGTGTTTTCTTATGTCGAAGCTACCGGTATGACAACGGTCCGCAATGAACTGTCTTTAAAGAGTTTTGTTGATTATTTTACTAGCATTAGATCGCCCGCTAATCTTAAAGTGCGTTGGTGGTACGGCTGGAATAATTGCCCAAAAGCAATTTTACCGATTTATATCGTGGTTGATGTTATCCGGCTGGTTGGCAGTTATTTCAGGCATTTTTTGCTTGGTTAAAGGTTGAGCGGGTGGTTTAAGTTCGACAGAACAGCTGGAGCGAAGCCTATTAACGATAACTTTTGGCTGACGTCACTAAAAAACCATGCAATGCGTGCCTCGAAAAACTTAGGAGTAATTAATCATGCAAGTTCTTACAGAGTGAGTCATTCTCGAAACAGATCAGACTGGGCATTTAATTGAATTGCCAAAACTTTCTTGTAATGTACGTGTTGAGGCTATTTTTATTGTTCTGAGCCAACGGCACGAAGATAAGCCGTCCACATGCTGATATTATCGGTGGGACTACGTTTTGGGATGATGTGTTCACGTCTGTACTATGAGTTGGCCGGGAAGCTTGTGCGATAAGCCCATAAACCGAAGGATTACATATGCTAAATATATTGTTAGCTGCCGGTCGGCGGCTTCAAACCCGTTTAAAGGTGTTGAAATCAAGAAAGATTTGTCATGTTGGCAGCGATCTCCATATTGGAGCAGGTAGCCATTTTTGGGCGCCGGATTCTATTTCTATTGGTAAGGGCGTTTATATTGGCAAAGATGTGCTGATCGAATGTAATGCTGAAATTGGTGACTACGTTCTGATAGCTAACCGTGTGGCATTGGTTGGGCGACGTGATCATGATTTTCGTACAGTTGGAGTGCCTGTTCGGTTTTCACCATGGATAGGTTCTACTTCACCGCCTAGCCTATTCAGGAATTTGAAAGTTATTGTCGAGTCCGATGTTTGGCTGGGCTTTGGGGTTATTGTGTTATCAGGAGTCAAAATTGGTCGTGGCGCAATCGTTGCGGCCGGGGCAGTGGTAACAAAGGATGTTAGCGCTTACGAAATTGTCGCCGGTAATCCGGCAAAAAAAGTAGGGATGCGATTTGGGGATGAAAGCACTATTCAGCAACATGAAGCTGCTATGAAAACTGGTCATTATATATCTTCCGAACGCGGTTACGACCATTGGCTAGTGGAGCCAGGCTCAGAATTTGACGTTTTAAATCACTAACAGGTAACCGGATGAAAAAAGTTGTTATTCTTCAGCATCGTTTATTACATTATCGCTTGGAGTTGTTTGAACGACTTAAAAAGGCCTGTGAAGGAAGGGGGATCAAGCTGTATTTGGTACATGGACAACCCACCAAACGCGAGGAAAACAAACGCGATGTTGGGACATTGCCTTGGGCGGATGCTTTAATAAACCGCTATGTATCTATTGGCAACAAAGATGTCCTTTGGCAGCCATTTCCGGCCCATCATAGTGACGCTGACTTGGTGATTGTGATGCAGGAAAATCGTCTGCTTTCTAATTATCCATGGATTTTGCTGCGTGGCTCACATAAAGCCAAAGTAGGTTACTGGGGACATGGACGGAATTTTCAAACACGTCATCCGACCGGTTTACTGGAAAAGTGGAAACAATTTTTGGTGGGCCGGGTTGACTGGTGGTTTGCTTATACCGATATGACCAAAGACATTCTGCTATCCGACGGTTATCCGTTTGAACGTATTACCGTGCTGGATAATGCTATTGACAACGAGGGCTTTGTAGCTGATTTGGTTTCGATTAGTGAAGCGCGCCTTTCGGAATTACGTGCCGAACTTGACTTGCCGAAAGATGCTCAGGTTGGTCTGTATTGCGGTTCGCTTTATCCGGATAAGCGCTTGGATTATATGGTGGCTGCCGCTGATAAAATTCAGGCAGTATTACCTGATTTTCATTTGCTGATTATTGGCGATGGTCCCAGTGCCTCAGAAATTAAAGAAGCGGCGGTATCACGGCCTTGGTTACATTGGGTTGGCGTGCGCAAAGGCGCTGAAAAAGCCGCTTATTTTCGTTTAGCTCAAGTGGTGTTTAATCCAGGTGCCGTTGGTCTACATGTGCTGGATTCATTTTGCGCAGGTTTACCCATGGTTACCACAGCTGATGCTAAGCATGGGCCGGAAATCGCTTATCTTAAAGATGGCGAGAATGGCTTGATAGTGCAGGGTGATACGGGGGCTTACGCGGATGCTATTATCGCGTTATTTCAAGATCCATTGCGGTATGCGCAGTTACAAGCGGCGGCGTTGGCTGGCGCGCAACGCTACACGTTACAAAATATGGTGGACAGTTTTGTTGATGGTATTGAGCGTTGTTTATTGATGGATAGGAAGTTTTAGTTGTTTGCTTGTTCAAGCGCCTGTTCCCTTTAAGAAGGCGCTTGAGCCTGTAAGGAAAATCATTCACCTTTCGACAAGTTCAGTGCTCACAGGGCATAAAGGCGAACGGTCAATCCTTAGCTTTACGAAATTTAAGGTATCAAGCCTATATCATTGGGCAATGGTACAAAGCCAATGTCTTTAATTGGTGAGCTTGGGCAGGTGGTCATTTTTTTGTTTTCTATGGTCACGCACGGGTTGGCGACGATACTGTGTTGTTCAATTCCTTCTGATGTCCATTGCGACCAGGGAGCTTTGCCAAATTGCTTGTTAAGCTCAATAATTTTATAGTCAATTGCAAGTTTGCCGGTAGTTGACCAGATTATATTGTTACCAATTACAGTAGAGTTGCTCGGTACGTTATAACGAAATGAATTCCCATCTGGCTTGCTGGTAACAATTATGTTGCGTTCTATTCTGTTGCCTTCTGGCCAAGTTTTATTGTGCATCGGTCCTGCTAGTTCAGGATACTTCTGCACCCAAAGTGGTGTTTTATAGGGTGAATCATCCAGTTTTTTTTGATTTTGGTCCCAAACAGCCGGTGACTGTTGTGCTAGCCAAATCGCAAAATCACTGGTTTTAAAGTAATTGTTGTAGATTTTATTATCTCGACCGCCATTGATATGAATCGACCTGGATCCGGCATTTTCAAATATGTTGCCACTCACATCAAAGCCGCTAGCACCATCATCTAGGTAAACACCCATGACGTAATTTGGTGATTGGTAGACAACTTGGTTATTAGCGACATCTACGCTGTTCATGCCGAAGCCAATAATGTCGTGAATATAATTGTACCGAATGATGTTGCCTCGCGCCGACCAATCCCGGCCGGTATAAACAGCCCCGCAATCAGAGGCTTGTAAGCAGAAATGGTGTAGTTCGTTTTTTTCAATTAGGTGTTCGTTTCCATGAAGAATAATTCCTTGCGCGGCACCCTGTTCCAGCAAGTTATGTAGCACTTTATTACCCACACCTGATAGGCGAATACCCGGCGAAGAAGTTAATAATTCAGTTCCGGTATGATGTATGTAATTGTTATAAATGACATTGTTACTCGCTTGCAGGGTTTTTCTATCCCCCCCTGAAATATCTACTCCATCTCCTCCAGTATGATGAACTTTGCTGTTATTTATCTGCACATTTTGACCGTTTGTTACTAGTACCCCTTTACCGCCGATGTTGTTAACATCCAACTGATCCAATACAACGTCATTACTATTTTTTATTGTTATTGCATTGCCGGTGCTGTGTTCGAAGCTTATATTTTTAAAGGTTAAATGATTGGCTGCATCGACGTTAATCAAATTAGGCAATGATGACAGCATAAATTTATTGGGTGATATGTCGGCGGGAGGCGCAAAGCTAATTTTTTTTGTTGCTGTATCAAATAACCATTCGCCCGGTGCATTTAATAATGATGGATGATTTTGTATATAAAAGCGTCTGCCACTGTCCAAAGCATAGGATGTTGGTGATGATAATTTGATGGTGTTGGCTGTTTTATCAAAGGAGTCAATGCCAAGGTATTGGTCATACCAGTCATTGCCTGGGAATATATGAACCTGGGCGGTTTTAATGTCGCCGCTTAAGATGGGCATCGTTTCCATTACTGAAAATTGCGTTTTTTGATCTAACGGCAATTTTATGTGTGCCCAGTCGTGATCGGGCCAACGCGCCAAGTCCATCTTTTGATCATTGACATATAACTCGAATTTTGGGGTGTTGCCTTTTATACGTCCAGTATCAAAATACACATTGTTAACAGGTAATTTTGTAAGCGGGCAATCCCAAAAAGTGGCATCGCGTTTTTTACAAGTAATAGGCATGCCTGCGCTGATGGTCACTTGCGCGCCTGACTCGCCTTGCCAGAGTACTTCTTTACCGGCTAATCCGGAATCCATTAAGTTGAAATTCAATGGTTGACTTAAGTAATAGCTACCAGTAGCTATGTTAACGGTGACTTTGTCGTTAAAGGTATTGGTTTGCTTTAATGTTCTAATCGCTTGTTTGGCCTTTTCAAGGGTTTTAAATGGGCCATCGGTTTTTTTTTCGTCTGCCTGCTTTATAGTGCCTGACCATGAGTCATTGCCTTTTGGATTAACGTAAAAATCTGTGGACATGGCTGCATTACTGACACATAAGCTTGTTATAATTACCAAACTAAGAATATATTTCATAAGTTGTTCACCTAGTAAAGCAAATAGCCGCAAGGGCAATGAATGCAGCGTTCGATCTTGAATCAAAATTCCAGACAATACCCAGATACAGTTAACAATTTGGGACTTAATATTGTCAGCATAGGTTACTACGAAAATGGGGAAGCTCTAAAATCCCTGCACTTCGATTATTTGATAAGTTTACGACCCAGTTCCCATTGCGTATGAACAGAATGGGTTTTCGAGGCCTTCTAATAGTTTGGCAATTTAAACACTGGAAAACATCCAGCGCACAATACTATCGAGTGTGCATAACAATACCTCGCCCTTTTAATAAAGGGGTAAGTGGTTTCAATAATTAGAAAACAAGTGGAAGTCAAAATGGCAGTTGAACAAATTATGGATATTCCAATTCATATTGGGCAATCTTCTGATGTGTTAGAGGAAATCGATCGAATTATTTCGGAACGCAAGGTTGGTAGGTATATTTCAATTACTAACACTGAATCTATGTATCACGCGCTTCGTCGTCCCGATCATATGAAATTCATTCAAGGGGCAGATTTTTCTTTATGCGATGGGGTTGGAGTGATTGCCGCCGGTTATTTCTGGGGGCTAAAGATTAATCGCTACAATGGCCCGATTCTGCAACTGGATTGCAGCGAATTTGGCGAGTCGAGAGGATGGCGCCACTTTTTCTATGGTGGTAAAGAGGGGGTTGCGGAATTGATGGCTGAAAAGCTTAAAGAGCAATTTCCTAAATTGCAGGTGGTAGGCACTTACTGTCCACCATTTCGGGATTTGACAGCTGAAGAAGATGAGGAAATTGTTCAGATGATTAATGATACCCAGCCTGATATTGTTTGGGTAGGACTTGGATTGGTCAAACAAGAAGCCTGGATTGCAAAACATCTTAATCGGGTAAAAGCACCCTGGATGGTTGGTGTGGGAGCATCTTTCGATTATCACTCGGGGGCTATACCTTGGGCGCCCGAATGGATTCGTGCACTTGGACTTGAATGGGTTTTTCGATTAATTATCCAGCCTAAATTGCGCGCAAAGCGCTACTGGTGGTCGTTTGTATTTGTTGCAGAGGCTGCATTGGCTGGGTTAATGCAGCGTTTTCGTAGTATTAAAGTTTAATTATTAAGGAGCTCTAATTGTGATTCGTATAGCTGTTGTAGGACTTGGAAAAATGGGTTTGTCGCACCATTCCATTATTAACGCACATCCTGATGTAACACTTGCCGCTGTCTGTGATGCCACAGGCTATGTTCTTGACGTACTCAATAAATATACAGGGGTAAGAACGTTTACTGACTTTGATGAAATGTTGCGAGAGGCCGAGCTGGATGCGGTAATTATCGCCACGCCATCAAGTATGCATGGGGCTATGGTGCGTGCAGCGCTTGACAAGGGCTTGCATGTATTTTGCGAAAAACCATTCAGTCTGGACACCAAGGAGTCGGATGAGTTAGCAGCGTTAGCTTTCGAGAAGGGGGCGGTAAATCAAGTCGGCTATCACTATCGCTTTGTTGGTGCTTTTCAAGAAGTAAAGCGTCTCCTTGAGTTAGGGGCTATTGGCGAGGTATCTCATGTACTTGCAGAGGCTTATGGTCCGGTTGTAATGCGCACTAAAGGCAGTACTTGGCGTACACAACGAACCGCTGGCGGCGGCTGTCTTTATGATTATGCTGCACATCCGCTCAATTTGTTGAATTGGTATTTAGGCATGCCGCACGGAGTCGGTGGTAGTGTTTTAAACAGCGTTTTTTCAAAAGAGACCGATGATGAAGTATTTGGCACTTTGTATTTTGATGGTGGCAAAAACGCACAAATCTCTGTGAATTGGAGTGATGAGTCTTATCGTAAGATGAGCACGAAGATCAGCATTTGGGGGGCGGCAGGTCGGATCATTGCGGATCGACAGGAAATACAGGTTTACTTAAGAGACACGGCAAAAATCCCTGATGGCTATCAGTTAGGCTGGAATCTTCGTAACACTACAGAATTGACTGATGAGGTTGGATTTTATGTGCGGGGCGAAGAATATTCAGCGCAGTTAGATTATTTCGTTAAATGTATTGCTGAGAAGCGTCCGGACAACGTCAATTCATTTTCGAGTGCAGCAGAGACCGACAAGGTGATTGCGATGATGATTGCGGACGCTGAAAAAGGCCCGTCAGTTAGCAACGACACTGTTTTGCCGACACCATCTATTAAAAAGAGCGGGATTTTTTCCTCTCTTTTCTCTAAATAATTTACAGCGTTAGCGGATGAGCTATCTCCGCAGCTACGACATTAATAAATATTTGAATACCCAGTTGGGTTTGGAGCACTTTGCATGGACAAACTACTTTTTGGCGACAATCAATTCTTCGGTGTTAACCATATGTCAGAAGAAAAAGCTCGCAGCCAAGCGATGCGATTTCAGGATATTAAAACTGTGATCGAAGTTTTAGATAATGCCTATGATGAAGGTATAAAGACTTTTATGTGTACAACACATGAGCGCATAGCATTGGTTTGTGATCATATGCGCGCCAATCCTGAACGCTATGCTGATTACAAGTTCTATCCTTGTATGCCTTATGCTCACAAATATGCAAATGCAATGACTGATCACGGTCTGCTGGGCGCGATCAAGAATTTTCTGCCTGAAGAGGGCTTTATTGATTCTGCAATGCGCGGAGGTATGTCTCTAGCTAAGAAAGACATCGAGGGTATAACTACACTGTTGATTGATGCAGAAATGAAGATGTTTGCGGGCCTGCAAACACCAGTGATTTTTCTTCAAAACGTGGTTGTGGATTTTCTTCTTGGTTTAGGTTTTAACGAAGCCTTTAGAATCTTTGCAAACCATGTTAAGGCCAGATATGGTGCGGAACCTGGGTTTATTACTATGAATATGCCGAAGTTGCTGGATGTTTTAGAAGAGCTGGGTATAGAAAATCCAATCGTGTGCGCAAATATTAATAAGGTTGGTTTTCGGATGTCTGGCGGATTTGAGGCTTATGAGAACTCGCTGAGGGACAAGAAGTTTCGTGCAATTGCAATGTCGGTCTTTGCTTCAGGCGCCATTCCACCAGAAGAGGCTATTGATTGGATTTGTGAGCAGCCGAATATTGAATCGATTGTTTTCGGCGCTTCTAGCCGGGGAAATATTCGATCAACACGCGAGCTTGTTGATCGCTATTGGCAAAAAGGTCACGCTAAGAGCGTTGCATAATAAAAGTTGGGAGCCTCTAAAATTCCAGTCTCTTGAGGTAACCAATGCGAACTTCGTATTAAAAATCAAGCTGTTAAGTTATGGTTGAGTGGCTGGTGGGTGAAACTTATAATATCTTTAATACTCTCAACTATGACACGCTATCAAGAAGTCGTCTGCCCCGATTGAAGCAGGAATCAACTTATGAGAGGGACGAAGCACCAGCGGCGTGCAGCGTTACCGCTGGCAAGTCAAGTTCCAATTGACTGCTTTAAGTCGTGACGGTCAGACTATAGAAGTGTAGTCTGATGAGCAGGTCGTGTGTCGCTGTTAAGTCTAGCCGGCGCTGGTGTTGGTATAATGATGAGGCTAAAGAAGAAGCATTAAGACGCGGTTATTTTGTGTTGCAGCGCAGCGGTGATCTGGTTCATATCGAAAGTAGCGAGCATTTGACGGTGTTGTAAAGGCTGTCGAATGATTTTTACAAATGATTCTCTAAGGAAGCGCTGAATAAATTGATTTCGCTCATGGTTCGACAAGCTCACCATGAACGAAATCAGTAAGTTACCGTTCATCCTGAGCTTGTCGAAGGATTTAATCAGCACTTCCCTAACGAGGTGATTTATGTCAGCCGTAGTTAACCAAGTCCATTACAGCGTCGAAGAGTATTTGGCTTTAGAACGAAGTGCGCTTTGTAAAAGCGAATTTCACGATGGCCAAATTTATGCAATGACTGGTGCCAGCCGCAAGCATAATCTGGTAACGGTTAATATTGCACGGGAGTTAAGTGCTCAACTCAAAAAACGCCCTTGCGAAGCGTATATCAATGATATGCGTGTCAAAGCAGCGGAAGCTCGTAGTTATCATTATCCTGACATTGCGGTTGTTTGTGGGGCGCCGCAATTTGAAGACGCTCACGTAGATACCTTACTCAATCCTACGGTACTGATTGAAGTGCTGTCGCCTTCTACCGAAGCTTATGATCGGGGTGGCAAGTTTGCCCATTACCGTAAAATCCCTTCACTTCGCGAATATCTGTTGGTGACGCAGGATCAACCAATTATCGAACATTACCAGCGACAAGGAGATGTTTGGATATTGTCAGAAGCTGAAGGGCTTGACGCTTCTGTGTCGCTGGAAAGTATTGGCTGCATACTCAGCTTGCGTGAAGTTTACGATAAAGTTCTGGATGCTGCGGATAGCAATTTGGATGCTGAATTTCCGCAATAGAAATCTACTGGTTATTCTTTCTCAGCAATTGCCCCCGCATTTTCAATACTCTTCATGTTGTTAAGTTTTTTGAGCAAGTTACCGCAATGCCTTGTGATTGGCAGATTTCTTTGCTGTTAGCGCTTTCAATATTTCCTCTCGTATTTGCCGCTGTTTCGCCGCGTCTGTGATCGGTTGCAGTTGGGTATCGGTGATGTAAAACATATCTTCTGCTCGACTGCCGATGGTGCTGATTTTTGCGCTATGTAGGCTGATGCCTTGTTTAATAAAAATCCGGCCAATTTTCGATAACAAGCCGGCGTGGTCAGTGGTGACCAGCTCCATAATCGTTTGATTGTTGAGTGGATCGGTTAAAAATTCGACACTGGTCGGGATAGGGAAATGCTGAGCTTGCCGGGATTGGCGATGGATGTTTTTGTGTTCTTTGACTTGGTGATAACGCAGGTTGTTGCGTAAAGCGGTGCAAATATGGATTTCCCTGAATAATTCGTTAATGGCTTCACCGGACTGCTCAAGCACCAAAAAGCTGTTGAGGACGTAGTTGTCCAGCGTGGTCATGATTCTGGCGTCAAGAATTGTTAAACCTAGCTGGTCGAGGGTGGCGGTACTTAAAGAAAAAATAGCCTCTTCATTTTGTGTGTAAACAAAGACCTCCGCACTGCCGCGTTGTGTTTGCGGGCGCAGTAATACCAGTGGTAAATCAGTTTCGCTGGATGAGGCTATCGCGATGGTATGCCATGCAATTTCATCCGCCGAATAGCGCAGGAAGTAATCGTCGCTGACATGTTGCCAAGCATTAGTAATATCTGCCTGACTGATGCCCAGCTTGATGAGTTCTTGTTCGGCTTCTTTTTTGTTTTCCGAGACCCGGTCAGTTGTGGTTAGAGGGCTTTGTAAGCCTATGCGCAGAGCATTATGAGTGGCTGAGTAGAGCTCTTTAAGTAAGGCGTCTTTCCAGGCATTCCATAGCTCAGGGTTGGTCGCGCGAATGTCCGCCACGGTTAAAAGGTAAAGATGGTTCAGGTATTCAATACTGCCTACGGTCTGGGCAAATTGATGAATTATTTCGGGGTCGCTAATGTCTTTACGTTGCGCTGTCATCGACATAATCAGGTGATTGCGCACCAGCCAGGCGACCAGGTTGGTGTCGTGTGGTGAAAGTTCATGCTGGCTGCAGAACGTTCTGGCTAATTCTTCGCCGACGGCGGAATGATCGCCTTTTCTGCCTTTGGCAATGTCATGGAATAAACCCGCGAGATAAAGTAGTTCGGGTTTGGCAATTTGTAAAAAGATGGTGTTGCAAAACGGCAGCTCATCACTGTGTTTATCCAACGCAAAGCGGCGCAAGTTGCGAATCACAAACAGGGTGTGTTCATCGACGGTGTAAATATGGAATAGGTCGTATTGCATGCGCGCAACGATGTTGGCGAAGCAAGGGATGTAGGCGGCCAGAACACCGTAGCGATTCATGCGACGTAGTTGATCGGTAATGCCTCGAGGCTGACGAAAGGCTTCAATAAACAGTCGGTTGGCGGCTTTGTCTTGGCGAAAGTTGTCGTCGATTAAGTGTAGGCTTTTGCGGATTAGACGAATGGTGGTCGCTCTGACGCCCTTGAATGATGGGTATTGTTCAAGTAATAGAAATATTTCCAGCAATGCTAAGGGGTGGCGTTCAAAAACGGTTTCATCGACGACTTCGATATAGCCGTTGATGGCAATAAATTTATCATTAATGGGCGTTGCTGTACTGGCGCTTTCTCCGCAGACAAAGCGTTCGTTGAATAGCTGTAGCAGCATTTCATTTAGGCGTTCAAGACCCAGCACGGTCTTAAAATAAAACTGCATGAATTGCTCTACATCTTCATTACGCTGCTGGTCGTCGGTGCTAAAACCGAATTGCTGGGCTAGGTCACGTTGGTAATCAAAAATCAGGCGGTCTTCGGCGCGATGCGTTAACAAGTGCAGTGCGTAACGAATGCGCCACAATACTTCTAATGCAGCAACTAACTCCATGTATTCGGATTCAGGCAAAAAGCCGTAGTGAGTTAATTCTCGAATAGAGGAGGCATTGTAATGACGCTTGAAAACCCAAGAGATGACTTGCCGATCACGTAAGCCGCCAGGGCCTTCTTTAATGTTGGGCTCAAGGTTGTAGGCCGTGTCGTGAAATTTGGCGTAACGCAGGCGTTGCTCTTCCATTTTGGCGGCGAAAAACTCGCTGGAAGGCCAGATTTTGTCGGGTGTTATTTGTGTGAGTAGGGCTTCATGAAGTGAGCTGTCGCCTGTGATGAGCCGGTTTTCCATCAAGCTGGTCATGATGGTTTGGTCGCTGACGGCGGCATCGACACATTGTGTTATGGTGCGCACGCTTTGGCCGGGTTTTAAGCCGATGTCCCACAAAAAAGTAAAGAAATTCGCCAAGGCTTGATGATGGCTGTCAGTATCTTCGGCGGGTAGTATTACGACAATATCAATGTCTGAATAAGGGAATAGTTCTCTTCTGCCATAGCCGCCAACGGCAATTAAACAAAGATGATGGGCATGTTTACCCAGAAAATATTGCCAGCAGCCAGTTAAGATCAGGTCAATAAAATCAGATTTTTCTTTGATTAGGCCTGAAACTGAGCTTTGCGGGTCGAATTTTTCTCTGAGTTCAGTATCTTTTTGTTTTAGTAGTTGCTTGATTTGTTGCAAGCTATCTGGCGCTGTAAACAAGGCGGCGTTGATTGGTTTATGCAAGGTGGTCACATTTCTTCACGGCGTAACGTTAGTACTTCAAAGCCTTGTTCGGTAACAAGAATAGTGTGTTCCCATTGTGCGGAGAG
>Ga0208629_100189_pt1 | contig 30702 bp, 19 predicted proteins | sample LakWasMet19_HOW5_2_FD_183865 | JGI IMG/M metagenome (GOLD analysis project Ga0208629, IMG submission 183865) | Freshwater sediment methanotrophic microbial communities from Lake Washington under simulated oxygen tension - Sediment Metagenome... | ecosystem: Environmental > Aquatic > Freshwater >... | reverse complement strand
GCATATGAGTCCACTGCGACAAAGGCGACGTGTACATCTCCAGCGATAATATATCGACTCCGATAGGCATGCATAATTTGAATATGATTTAACCATGACGCGAAGACTGCCTTGCAAGCTGTGACGCAGATCCGCCCTCAGGACACGTTCAAGTTCATGCAAATGGATAACGACGCTGCCACACAACAAAGACGCGCCTATACGTGACAACACGCGGGCGAGCGGATCACTGGCCAGTGCTCACATTCCGCTCGCGGACAGCGGGCACGTACAGGACGCCACACGAAAACATGCTGGAAGCCCAAGCTCCTCACCCCAGACAACACTCACGAGACGCGCACCCCGCCCTCTCCCCGACCTAGCTCCTTTCATGCAGCCTACGGCCCCGCCGCATCAAGCCTTGTGCAGGCCAGCACCCCCTTTAGCCAGGGCTGCCTCCAAGGCGCGCTCCGCAGGGACCGTCGCACTCGCAATGGTGCCGCTCGTGCCCGATGCACAACTGGCACCGTCGTTGCTGTTGTCAGCGTCCTCCGGAGCGCGCTTGACAGGCGGCGACACTGCCCCCGGGCGGTCCGACGCCCCGTCGAAGCGGCAGTGCGGACAGTCGCCCACGGCGCTGGGGGGCACCCAGCCACCCACACCCGCGTGCTCCAGGGCCTGCGCCACCGCGATCGTCAGACGGTCGAAGGCAGGCGCGCCGACAACCTGGATTCCCACCGGTAGCCCCTCGCCGTCAAGCCCCATGGGCACCACGGTGCACGGCGTGAGCAGCACGTTGAAGAGCTGCGTGTACGCGACGTTGAAGAAGCGCGTCAGAGGGATGTCGTGCAGCGGCGCGGTGGTGGGGTGTACGGGGCACAGGAGCACCCCATTCGTGCTGGTCAGTATGTCCTTGACCCGCTCTCGCACAGCTATCGCCTCCTGCACAAGCCGCCGCGTGCGCGCCGGCGCGAGCTTGCCGGGCAGGTCTTCGACGAGGGCCAGGAGCAGAGCTGGCAGCGTGCTTGTGCTCTGGCCGAAGCACCACTTGAACAGCTCGATGCCCACGTCCAGCGTGCCGCCGTAGCCCTCCGCCATCAGGTCAGCGAAGCTAGGCTGCTCCGCCTGCGTCAGGACGGCCGACCACAGGTCGAAAGCGTTGATCAGCTCGGGCAGCTTCAGGTAGCGCACGCCCTTGCAGCCGTACGTGTCAACCAGGCACTGCGCAGCCACGTTCATCGCCTTGCGTATGCTGCCCTCGATGGGGGTGGACAGCACCGGGCGCACCGCATCGATGTCCTCAATGAGCCACACGGTGACGTCGCTCCACTTGGTGATGGCGGGGCGGGAGGAGAGGCGGGAGGCCACGGGGGAGGGGCTGCCCAGGTGCTGCCCCGTCTCGGCGAGGGCACCCGCTGCCGTGGGGCCAGCCGCAGCGCCAGCAGCGATGCCGCCGGTGGCAGCGCTGCCGAGGGAGAGTGCGCCGGCGCTGCCTGCCGCGCCGGCGCCCAGAGAGCCATGCAGGGCTTCCAGCGAGGCGAGTGAGGCGGAGGAGGAGCCGGAGATGATGTTGAGCGCATCCGCGGTGCCACCGCTCCTGCGGCGGGGCATGGGTCCTGCTACCGCTGCCGTCGGCTCCCCGCTCGACCCGCGCGTGGATGCACGGCCGCGGCGGCGCAGGCCCGTCGGCTCTCCACCCGCGAAGGGCACGGCTGCAGCAACCTCCTCAGGCTTACCCGCCGCAGCAGCCGACACGCCCTGTGCCACTGCCTCGCCACCGGGAGTACTCACGCCGCCGCCAACGCTGCCGCCGCCAGCGGCGTCGGCGCGCAGAACGCCCTCCCGCTGCAGCAGCGGCGCGTCCAGCAGGCTGCGCGTCATCTCCTCCAGGTCGCCCTCAATGCCCGATCCCTCGCTCTGGGAGCGCGTGCGATCCACCAGCAGCAGCTTGTTGCCGCTGCCGTTGCTGCCGTTGCTGACTGGAGGCGGCGACGCATCCTCATCGCTGCTGCTGGCGCCAGAGAGGGCTCGCCTCACGCGGCCCACCCGCAGGTCACCCGCCTCCTCCTCGCCGCCTGCGCCGGTCCCGTGCGGTGCGCCGGCAGGTGGACTGCCACCGCCGGACGCGAGAGCCGCTGCGACAGCCTTGTTGATGCGGCTCGCTGCCGCCGCCTCCGCCGCCTCGCCATGCGTTGCCTCCGCAAGCTCCTTGCCCATGAGCCGCATCGTGCGGCGGCTGGTGCCGTGCACGGACGCAGAGACGCTCTCCTTGATGCGGCGCGCCAGGGGAAGGTCCACCTCCACAAGCTGCATGGGCACGCAAGCCGTGTCGATGCCGTCGGGGCCACGCAGCAGCTCGAGCATGGGCAGCAGGTCATCGGAGTATCGGCAGATGGGCCCCGTCGTCATCACGGAGTTGTTGGTGGTGGGGTACTGGCCTGCAGCAGCGGCAGCGACGGTAGCAAAGAAGATGAAGACGCAATTAAAGAACACACGCGGGCGGTGAAAACTTGTTAAAGCACATGATCAGTTGGTGCAAGAATGCACAAGGGCTTGGCCATACCCGCACGCAATGCCGAGTGCTGCGATCCCATTCCGCACGCACCTGCGTTGGACACAAGTCCGCCCGTCGGCTTGTGCCCCCACACGCCGTTGAAGGCGGAGGGCATGCGAATGGAGCCGCCGATGTCGCTGCCGATGCCACACGGGGCGCCCGCGGCGGAGATGAGCGCTGCCTCGCCCCCGGAGCTGCCTCCCACAATACGACGGTGGTCGTACGCGTTAGAGCTGCGGCCGCCGCCGCCCCACAGGGTCTCGTACCACATGCCCAGCTCGGGGATGGTCGTCACGCAGAAGAGGACGAAGCCCGCCTTGCGCAGGCGCGTGATGGGTGACGCCTCGGTGGTCGCGCGGTATTCGCGGCGCCACCATGTGCCGCCCGTCTGCCGCAGCCCGGGGACGGCAAACACCTCCTTCACGGAGCACGGCACGCCAAAGAAGGGCGGCAGCTCGTCCAGGTTCTTGCTGCTGGCGCGGTACTGGCGCAGCACGGCGTCCACCGCCTGCGCCTCAGCGATCGCCAGGGCGTAGCGCTCGTCCTTGATGACGTTCATGCACGTCTGCACGCGCGACGCCTGCCGGATGAACGCGCGCATCACCTCCTCCGACGTGTACTTGCCTGCTTTGATGTACAGCGCGATGGTGGTCGCGGATTGTGCGAGAGCGGGGTGCTCGGGCTGGGCGGCGAAACGCACGCTGTCCACGAGGTGTTGGCGGCGCGCTTTTTTCAGGTTCAGCGGGCCCTCCGTGGAGAGGCGATGAAAGAAATGGCCGGCATAGCTCTTCAGTTGAAGCCACGCAATCATCACCGCGATGAGAGGCGCAGCTGCGATCAGGAGCACCACATTGAGGATCGCCGACAGGAATTTTCCAGTCCGGGAATGGCGCGCAAAGCCCAGCACTTTCCGCGTGCCTGCGGCAGCCAGCGCCGCCAGCGTTGCAGCAGTCCCATCATCCCCAGCAGCGGAGTGCGACATGGCCGGCGAGCAACGTGAAACGACGTCAGAATGAGAGAAGGTGCGAACTCCTGTTCCCTTGATGGACGCGGCAGTGCGCCACACGCTGTTTTGTAGCAATAAAACTCCAGGCAATATGCTTTTATAGATGTATCGAGGGGATTTTCTAATAACCCAACGCGGGCGTCTGCGTACCGACGATTGTTCGTAATATGCGCAGACGGACCGAATGACATGAAAACGCGTCGCAAACGAAGGTGTGTCCGATCTGAGATGGAACGCCTTGTACAGGCGGGATCTACACACGGACGGAAACTCGAGGGCTGTTATCCTCGTTTAGCGGCAGCGCTCATCAGGCTGGGCGCACCCCTCCGCTTCTCGTAGTCAGCCCCGCAGGGCTTGCGTCGCTCTCCGGGCCGAGCGATCACCATGGACGAAACGTACGCGCGCCAGGTACGCATGAACAAGCTTGTGAAGACCCTTGCGTTGGCGCGCCGATGTGCAAGCCCGGAACACCGGCCTTCGCAGCTCAATGGATCTGTGCCCTTCTCACACTGAACGTGCAGGGTGTCCGCACCGTCAAAACCGGGCTCGCGGACCTGTTTGGAGGCGGTGCCGGCGGCGAGGATGCAGATGCTCTCGTCTACCATCGTCCGCGGGACCCCGCGGCCGCTGCTCGTGGCGCCGGACCTCAGCGAGTGCGTGCTTGGCTGCTGTGCGCATCTTTTTGTGAACTCGCCCGCATGCTGTCGCTTCTGTCAACTCGCCACATCTGCCGCATTGGATGCGCTTGCAGAGGCAAAGCACGATTCCGGGCGCAGCTGCGGCGCCGGCCGCCAAGCCGGAGTTCATTTTCGTGACCACTGTGCCCGGCCTGTTCTTCCTCAACCCCGCCACGCGGAGCTACGAGGGCAAGGGCACGGGCAACATCGGCTGCGTGATCGTGGGCTCCTCCGCGGCGTACAACCTCATGTTTTACGACGGCTCACGCGTGACGCTGCTGACGGCACCGGTGGCAAATGTGCGTGACTGCAGGTTTCGTAAGGGAGTGCGGGCCTGTACGCACACGCCAGCTCTCGCGAGGCGTGAGAGGGCGTCACACGGAGCGCGCAGCTGCTAGAGCACGCAAGCTGCGCATTGAGGCCTGTGGTGCCGCCACCATAAAACTGTCCCCTCTCCGCGCATTCCTACCGCTTCCTCCGTCCATCAGTCAGCCCCGTATCCGTCTGTCGCGCTCGCGTGCAGGTCAAGGCTGAGCTCAACGTGAGCGCGGCGGGCGCGTACGTGAACGTGACGACGGGGGACGGGCAGATGTACTCGGTCTACTGCGTCTCCAGCGCGCAGGCGACGGACATCCTGCGCAACGTGGCGATCGCCGCGGCCCACTCCGCCTTCCACACCGCGGCCGCCACCGGCGCGCCCGTGCCCGAGGTCGGCTGCACAGTCGCCGCCGACGGCGCCGCCTCCGTGCGCGCCGCGGGCGTGGACGCGGACCCGTACGCCGAGGCGGCGCGGACGGACGACACGGTGGCGCTGGGCTTCACGCTGTACAGCCTGACCTCCATCCCGTCCGCCAAGCCCTCCGACATCGTGAACCAGCCGCCCATCTTCTCAAACGCGGCCGCGGCGGCGGGCGCGCTGATGGACGCGTCGTTCGTGGTGGTGGGCGAGAACGACCGCGGCCTGGCCCGCATCGTGGCCGGGCTGAAGCCGGGCGACCGCCGCCTGCAGCTGGTGGCGCTGCAGGACCTAATCGCCTGCCACGACGTGGAGGCGGGACAGCTCGCCGCCAGCGCGCAGAGCGCGCTGCAGGCCGCCGCGGCGGCGGGGCGCCCAAACTCGCTGTACGCGGTCATCGACCTGCAGATCCTGGCCGTCAAGCCCGCCCCAGAAGCCGTGGCTGCGCCCGCCGCCGCCGCCGCGCCCGCTGCTCCCACGCCCAACAGCTGGGCGAAGCCGCCGCCGCTGCCCGCTGGCTTCGCGCAGGCGGAGGCCGCGCCCGCCGCCGCCGACCCTGCGGCTGCGGCTGCTGCTGAGGGCGCAGGCAACGCTCCGGAGGACCCAGCCGCTGGCTCGAGCACGGCCGCCGCAGCGGCGGCGGCGAGCGGGCGCCGGAGCAGCGTGGCGACCGTTACGGACGGCAGCGCTGGCGCGGGCGGGGACTGGGAGGGCGCGGACGGCCGGGATCGGGCGGGCAGCGTGGGCGGCACGAGCCTCAAGGAGCGCATGGCGCGCATCGCAATGGCCGGGCGCGCGGGCTCCGTCGTGCCCGTCATGAGCCCGGGCCTGTCGGGGCAGGGGCTGGAGGTCCACGCCGTGAACGCGTCATCCGCCATCGCGAAGGGGCGCGGACGCACGGACAGCGCGGGCCTCAGCGGTGGTGCGGGCGCGGGGCCGCTGGAGCAGCCGCTGCATCTCGACGGAGAGCCAGCCGCGGCAGCGCCAGCGCCGGCACCCGCGCCCGCTCCCGCGGCGGCGCCTGCTCCAGCTCCAGCTCCTGCGCCCGCCGCTGCAGCGCCCGCAGCTGCCGCTGCACCGGCGCCGGCACCGGTGGCTGCCCCTGCGCCTGCGCCTGTGCCAGCCCCAGCGCCGGCACCCGTCGCTGCGGCCCCTGCCCCTACCCCCGCCGCAGCCCCCGCAGCGGACGCCTCCGCCGCCAACCTCGCTGCCCTCCACACCCTGGGCCTGTACGGGGGCGGCATCGGCAACGCGCTGCAGACCGCTGCAGCCATGAGCACGTTTAACGCCGCAGCGGCAGGCATGATGATGCAGCAGCACCCTGCATATAGCCCGTACGGCCACCCCTCCGGCCCGTACGGCATGGGGCAGGGGCACCCGTACGCCCTGCAGCAGCAGCAGCAGGCGCAGCACATGCAGCAGATGCAACAGATGCAGCAGCAGCAGCAGCAGGCGGCCGCGGCGGCCATGGGATCTCCGCTCTCTTCCCTGAGCGGCGGGCAGCAGCAGGGCTCGCCCGTCGGCAGCGGCAGCCTGGGCCTCGCAGGCGTCGCAGGCCTCGCAGGCAGCGCGCCAGGCGTGCCGGAGGGCCTGCGCGCGCTGCTGGCCAGCAGCGAGGGCATCAGCACGTCCGTCGCCCGCCTGGACGTGAAGGTGGACCGATTGCTGCTGCTGCAGCAGGCGCCGGCGCCAGCTCACGGCGCCTCCTCGCGCGCGCTGCGCGGGGCGCACCACGTGAGCTCCCCCGGGCCTCTGTCCCTCCTAGACTCTGACGCCGGCCACGACGCGGAGAGCGTGGGCGCGTCCGCTGCCGTCGGGCACGGCGAGGGCGACGACGATGACGCAAGCGTGAGCGTCGCGGGCAGCGGCGCGGCGCCCGGCGGCCGCAGCGGCGGTGGGACCGACGGCTCTGCGCTGCTGGGGGCCGCCAAGGTGTCTGACCTCCTGCGCGTGCTGACCGCCACGCTCGGCGCGGCGAGCGAGTCGGGCAGGCGCCTGGAGGAACGGAACGCGAAGGTGGCTGAGCTGCGGCGCCTGCTGGCCGCGGCGCAGAAGGAGCAGGAAGAGAGCCTCAACCGCATCGACGGGCTGACGGCCGCGAAGACGGGCGCGCAGCGCGAGGCGACGCTGCTGCGCGCGGAGCGCAGCGAGCTGCAGGACGCTGCGGCGGCGCTGCGCAAGGAGCTGGAGGAGGCGACGGTCCGCGCAGCGGCGGGCGAGGCGGCGGCTGCGACGGCGACCGCGGACGCCGCGGCGTCGAAGGCGGCAGCGGAGGCTGCGACCGGCAGGGCGGGGGAGGCCGAGGCGGCCGCTGCAGCCGCCACCGCTCTTGCGACCGAGCGACAGACGGCGCTCGACGCCGCTACCGCACGCGTGGCGGAGCTGGAGGCGTCCCTCGCCGCTGCAACCGCTGCTCTGGAGGCTGAGAGGGCAGCTGCGAGCACTGCGCTGGAGGCAGAAAAAGCTTCCGCAGCCGCTGCGCTGGAGGCCGAAAAGACTGCAGCGAGCACCGCCCTGGAGGCTGAGAGGGCCGCTGCGGCTGCAGCCGCGTCCGCGGCGGCAGCCGAGCTTGCCGCCACGCGGGCGGAGGCGGAGGGGAAGCTTGCGGAGCTGCGCGCGCGGGCTGACGGCATGCTGGCGGACCTGCGGGCGCGCTTCCAGAGCGAGGCGCTCAAGGCGATCGACGCTGCCCGCGTGGAGGGGCAGGCTGCGGGGCAGGCGGCGGGGCTCGAGGCGGGGCGGGCGGAGGGGCGGGCGGCCGTGGACGCGGCGCTGGCGACCGCGGACGTTGCGGACGCCGCGCTGCGCGCGGAGCACGCGGCTGCGCTTGCGGCTGAGCGCGAGGCACACACGCACGCGCTTGACGGTCTGTCCTCCCGCCTGCACGCTGCGGAGGGCGACGCCGCTGCCGCGCGGGCGGACGCGGAGGCGGCGCGCTCGCAGGGCGCCGCGGCACTGGAGCAGCTGCGCCTGCAGCTGCTGCGGAGCGGGGAGGACGCGGGCAACGCCGCCGCGGAGGCGCTGGAGGGCCTGCGAGCCGACGCGGCGTCCAGCCTCGCGCAGGCGCAGGCGGCGCACGCGGCGGACGCGGCACGCCTGTCGCAGGAGGTGGACGGCCTCAAGGCGCAGCTTGCGCAGGCACAGGCGCAGGCGGAGGTCCACGCCGCTGCGGCTGCGGCGTCGCTGCAGGCCGCGGAGCATCGGGCGGCCGCCGCCACCAGCGCCGCCAGCGCGGCCGAGGCGCGGGCTGACGCTGCGACCGCACACGCCCTTGCGGCCGCTGCTGCGCCGGCATCGTTCGCCCTGGCGCCCGCAGCAGCAGCGGCCTCCGCTGTCCCGGCCGCTGAGTTCTTGGCCGCGCCGCTGGTTGCTGCGCCTGCGAGCGAGGTGTCGCCTGCGGGCGTGATGAGCTCTGAGCACCGCATTCCCAGCAACGGCGCGGGGGCGGCTGCCGCGCCCGCGACGTCTGTGGAGGCATCCAAGCCGCTGCTTGCGGCTGCCATGCACCTCGAGGCAGAGGCAGCACCCGCAGTGGCAGCGAAAGCGGAGCCAGCGAGTGCTGCGTCGCAGAAGAAGGGCGCGCACGCGCTGAATGCCAAGGGTGCGCGCGCGGGGCATGCACCACACCCTGAGCTAGCTTCTTCGGCGCACTCGGACGACCAGACGTCGGTCGCCGCTGCGTCCGCCACTGGCGATCATGCACCGCATGCAGCCAGCATCGCGGCGGGGCACGCTGCCCCCGCCAGTGCAGCCGCAGAGGCCCATCATCATCAGCATGCCCATGACGCCGTCAGCGCCGCCCCTGCCCCAGCGCTGCAGCAGCAGCTGGCTGCTGAGGGGCTGCCCCTGTCCGCAGTGGACGACAGCAACCTGCCTGATCTGCCGCTGCCGCTGCCCCTTGCGGCGTCCGACGTGGATGCCAGCGAGCTGCCGCTGCCGGAGCCCTCAGCCCTGCCGCTGCCCCTCCCGATGGCGGCGCCCGCGCTTGCCGCCGCCGCGGCGCCTGCGGCTGTGCCTGCGCCCCCACCCGCTGCCCGCCGCCTGTCGTATGCAGCCGCGGCCGCGCTGCCCGCACACGCCGACGCAGACGCAGAGGTTTCCGCAGCGCACCACGCAGCAGACGCGCATGCCGCAGCTCACACTGCACACGCCGCGCACGCTGCGCAGGCGCATGAAGCGCACACGCACGAAGCGCACACGCACGATGCAGCGCCGTCCGCGAACAGCAAGGCCTCGACCGCCACACACGCTCCTGCCGCCGCCGCCGCCGGTGCGGCCCCGGTAGCCGCTGCCTCCACGGCAGAGGCGGTGCATGCAGTCGACGCATCATCCTCCACTGCTGCACCCGCTGCCGCAGCACCCGCTGCCGCAGCACCCGCTGCCGCAGCACCCGCTGCCGCAGCACCCGCTGCCGCAGCACCCGCTGCCGCAGCACCCGCTGCTGCTGCTGCTGCAGGCTTCGCCTCGCCCTCGCACACGGCGCACCATGTGCAGCTGCAGGCGGAGGCGGCGCGCGCTGCGGGCGTGGCGCCGCACGCGGCGCAGGAGGCGGAGGAGGAGGCGGCGGCCCACCTGCACCCTGCGGCAGCGCGGAGCCCGCGCGCCCCTGCATCGGCAGGCGCCTTCGGCAGCAGCCGCTTGGGGTCTGTGACGGACGGAGATGAGGACGGCGCGCCGTTCAGCGCCGCGGCGGTGGGCGCGTCGCTGTGGCAGCAAGCGCAGGCGAACCGCAGCGTCAGCGGCTCCATCTCCTCCCCGCAGGCAGGCAGCCTGCACCACACTGCTGGCGCAGCAAGCGGGTCGGGCAGCAAGGCTGCGTCCCGGCTGCCCGCGCCGCCGCCCCTGCTGCCACTCGAGCCCGCAGCGGTGGCGCAGCCCACAGAGGCCGCCGCGGTGCACCACGACTCTGCTGCCGCTGTCGCCGACCCGCTGGGCGCCGCCCTGGCTGCACCCCCCGCTGCATCAGCCGGCGCGGCGGCAGCTGAGGACGCCGCGGCGTCGCTGGCGGCAGCGGCGACGCGCGCAGAGGAGGCGCGCCGCGAGCAGAACCAGGTGCGGGAGGGTCGGCGCTCCCTCGCGCCCGTGGCGCTAGCGTCAGGGGCTGCGGATGAGGACGAGGCCGGCGGCGCCGCCGTGCCGCCGCCTGCGCCCGAGTGGACGGCAGACGAGGCGGCCACGGAGGAGGCGCCGGCTGCGACTCCCAGCGGCGCAGATGCTGCTGGCACCGCTGTTGTGGACCCGCTTTCCTTGCCGCTCCCCGTGCCGGCGGGCGCGGGCAGTGCCGGCGCGTCTGCCCCATCGTCCAGGCCGCCCTCGCCAGCTGCGGCTGCTGTTGCAGCTCCCGGCGCCAGCAAGCCGCCCGCTGCTGCAGCGGCGGCGAAGCGCTTCGCAAACCTGTTCGGGGACGACGAGGGCGGCGCTGCAGGCGACGACGACGACGACGGCGCAGCGGTGCTGAGCGCGCTCGCACGCAAGGCCAAAGCGAAGGCAGCGGAGCCTGCGGCTGCGGCCAGCAAGGGCGGTCGCGACAAGGAGGGCCCTGCCGCCACGTCGGATGCGCTGGGAGGCGGCGGCCACAAGAGCGGCAAGGGCGGGAAGGGTGGAAAGGGCGGCAAGGGCAAGGCCGCAGCTGCGCCTGCCAAGAAGCTGAACCTTTTCGGCGACGAGGAGGACGACGACGGCGGGGCAGGCGGCGGCCTCTTCGGCAAGCCGCCGCCTGCACCCGGCTACTAAACCTCCGGCTGCATCAGCATGCACGCCACAGCAACTGTGTGTGGCCCAGGCCGGGTCACGGCGCCGGGCGCCTCCGGCGGGTTCTGGTGCCGAATTTGCGCGCTCTAGACCAACAGTTGTCGAACAGCCTGGCAGCGAGCAGGTCGCATGCTTCCTACATTTTGAGTGTTGACGAATGATGGCGACTGGACTGCGCGAGGTCGAATCACAGTTCGGCCCTCAAGCTCTCGAAAATGCACTGCATGGCATGTGTCAGCCGTCTAGATTTGCGACGACGAATCGTTTCAAGCGCTATATGTTGCTTCGTATACTACGTGCGCATGTACATGTGTCCTCCTGGTCAACGCCCACCGGCCGCGGGTCATTGTCATGATCAATAGGCGCCCGCAATCCCGTAAAAATCTCTCAACTCAAAAGGTGCGCGCCCCTCCCCCGCCCCCGTCAGGTCACCCTGTCCCTCCCCCGCCTTCATCACTCTGTCCCTCCGCCGCGGGTATGGACTCTTTGAGCGCGCTCAGCCGACGTGTTGGTCTCCCTCGAGCACGCGGCACCGGCGCCAGCAGCTGTACAGCGTTCGGCAGCTCGCACCGCGGTTTCCGCGGCGCACGCGACGGGCACGACGTTGGAGTAATCTCCGCGGATTCCGCGCGGGACAGTTGACGTCCCCTTGACCAGCTTGCAGATGTACAGAGGGCCGAACCCGAGGCCCGTGTCCGGCAGCACGTGCCAACCGCCCAGCGGCGTGGCCTCGCCGAAGGCGAAGGCGAGCGGCACCACGACCGCCGGGAAGGGGAGGCGGGCCAGCACCCTTGCCACCACATCGTCGTTCTCCCTGTTGCTGAGGGCGCACGTCGAATACACGACGGTGCCGCCCGGCCGCGCCGCGTCTAGTGCACACGCGAGCAGTGCCGCCTGCCGGGCGGCGTTGGCCTTGATGCGGCCTGGGCCCCACTTCGCCAGCTCCTCGGGATCGCGCAGCAGGTGCCGGTCGCTGCTGCAGGGCGCGTCAAGCAGCACTCGGTCGAACGTGTCGCTGCCGAAGGCGCCCTGCATCGTGGCGTCGAACCCCGTTATACGCACCGTGGGCGGAACGGGCGCCTCCCAGTCGCCCGTCGCGGGTGGTGCAGCGCTCGCGTCAGCAACTGTGGCAGGTGTAGGAGCCTCTCGGGGGCAAACAGTGACGCCGCCGGCACACGCATCGCCCTCGGCGTCACCCCCGCGCCTGCGTTTGTCGCGGCTCGGCAAATACAGAGACATGACGTCCGCGAGACGTTTTCGGCGGCTTGGGCTCACGTCGTTGGCGGTGATGCTGCCACCGGCGGACAGGAATTGTGCGATGGCCAAACTCTTCCCACCCGGCGCAGCGCACATGTCCAACACGCTGTCATCGGGCTTCGGTTCCAACGCCTGGGCCGCAAGCAGCGAGGCGGCGTCGATGTGGTAGGCACAGAGAGTACCGTTCCGGTCGGGCTGGGCTCCAGTGAACACCCTGCCATCCCGCTTCGTGAACGATGGCAGTGATACGCCAACGCAGCGTTCGGCAGGAGCGTTGTTTATCAAATACGCGATTCGCGTCTCCGTAGCAGAATATCGATTGAGAAACGCTCCTGGCGCCGAATCCTTCTCGAGCGCCTCCACGAGACCTGGCATCCGGCTGCCAAACTGCTCGCGCTCAAAGTGGACCGCAAAAAGCTTCTGCGCTGCTCGAGTGGCCTCCGCCTCCTTCTTAGCTCGCTTCTCGGCATTTTTGCTCGCTTTCTTCGAAGGAATTGTCGCGTGGAATGCTCGCAGACCGGGCGCCAGCCAGAGATGCGCGTCACATCGTGCAATGTGCCACTGGCGTGACAAGATCAAACCACCACGCGCGAGCACGGACAGCATGAAGGGTGGAAGGCGTTTGAAAGGGCAGACGGCTCAGACCGCGCAGCGAGAAGGTCAAGTCTGGGGCAAAATAATCTGAAAATGCGAGCTGAAGTGTTCATTCGACATTCACAGCTGGCAATGGCAAAAACGATGCCCCGGGCTTGAAAAAGCTCGGAGAAACGCAGTCGTGGCTCCCATCTGGAAGACTTAACAAAAACGAGGAGCCCCAAGTTGTGCATTTGGCTGCTGTTGCTGTCACCAGCAAGGCACAGGGCGAGCTCAGACGCCCGCGGCCCGCGGCTGCTCTTTCGCGCGAACACCTCCGGGTTGGAATGGACGCCGAGACGTGGTCAACCTTGCAAGAGGTTCTATCGAAGCGCAGTAATGCAAAGGGTGCGACCCCGTCGACGCTTGGAGGCAGCGACGTGCAGGCCCGGCTTCACGCATCCAGGCGGGGCCGTGGCGATGCGCCGAGTACATCAGCAGCATTTACGGCCTCTGTGGCCGACAAGGCAATGGGCCCGGTTGACTTTGTCGACTCGTTACCGGCCTTCACCAGCGCCGCTTTTGTGAGCCGGTGCACGCCGCTCCTGCATCATGTCTCTGTGCGTGCGTTACGTCCTGACGGCGAGCAGGACGAAGTGATGTATTCGGGGACTGCAGCCGACATGCGGCGCACAAGCTGCCTCGAGCAAGGCGTGTGCTGCAACGCGCATTTGCCCCGATCGCTCTTTGGAAAGGCGCCGCTTGGTGGTGGTCGTGCGGCAGCTGCGCGCGCTGCGGCTGCCACCGCAGAGGCAGCGTATCGATCGCAGCACAGAGGGTGCACAGTGCTCGCGAGCCAGCACCTCGGCTTCTTCGCTGAGCTCAACGTCACTGAAATTGCCGCCCGCGTTGGCCTCGGCGGAGCCAGTTCTGCCTCTGACGCGGGCAGCATCATCGATGACTTGCGGGCCTCTTTGTCGCGTGAGCTGCGCGACCTCTCACGGCCGTCATCGCCTGCCGCTGCGGCTTCGGCCGACGCTGCTGCGCCGGAGGATCGAACTGTGCGAGAGGCGCCTCCGCGTTCAGCCCGCGAGGAGCTGGATCTGCTGGATGCGCAGTGTATGCTGTCCATCTTGGACGGCTCCAAGCATGCGATGTTGCGAGCGGCTGCGGACGAAACGCCGAGTTCTGCTGCCGTGCTGCCTGCGTCAGTGCGTCGTCTCGGATCCTCCCGCCCCGACTGTATGGTCGCTATGGCTACGGTGTCGCTGTTTATCGACAGCGAGGGGAGGCTCATCAATGATGCCGGCTCGGCCGCGGACGTTCCAGCTGCCGATGGCGCACCGGTTGGCGATGCGGCAGTGACTCCGGATGCGAGAGGCTTTGTCAAAGATTCTAGCCTGCGCGACGCGCTGCGGCCCACGCTACGTACATCGTTTGCGTCGCTTCGAGAACTGCGTCTGCGGAAGTCAACCCACTGGCTTGACTTCTGCCGGCCGCACGCTGGTAACCTGCTTCTGGTTGAGGCATTGCTCCACCACGGGTGCCCCACGCTAGAGCCTGCTTGCGGAACCGGGACACGTGCTTCGTCCGCAGCATCCCCGTTTCGCGCCTGTGACACTGAGGCAGAGCTGAGCGCGCTGGTGGACTCAGCGCGCGCAGCAAAGCCGCTGATTGATACGCGCGCATATGCCGGCATTGCAGCTCGGCTGGGCCCCGCGGCGTGGGAAGCGCGGCGCACGCCACCGTCCGTCCACGAGTCGAGACCTATGCGCCTCGTCGTGCGGCGGCGCGAGGCGCCGTCGCGCAAGGCAGGCAGCGAGCCCAACAGACCATTGCCGGCCCTGGCCGCTCAAGTGATTATTGCGCCGCTGCGGTGCGTGGCAGAGGGATTCGCCGCTGTGGAGCCTCTTGCTGATGGGATTCTGGTCCTGGCGAGCGTTGCGGTCCCAATGACGCAACTAGGCTTGACCTGCACTGTGAGCGTGATACACGCTGGTCGAGCAGCAGAGGCGTCAGAGGAAGGCGCCCTCAGTATTCCTGTGTTGGTAGCCCTGGAGGTTACGGATGCGATGGGAGTTACTGCTACGGTGCGCAGCCGGCGGCCAGCGCACGTGGTTGTGGAGGGTGCTGTCCCGGACGAAGCAGCGGGCGCGAGCATCGGTGGCGCAGCGACACGAATTCTGGCTCATGCTGGCTTGGATCAGCTGTCGTCTGACACTCTGTCAATCAGGTGCATCGGGAGAGTTCCAGCCGCTGGGCCGGGCGGCGCACACGGCACGCATCTGGGTGGGGCGCAACTTGGTGACGTGGTGGTGGAGCTCTCCGCCATCGCCATGTATTGAGCTATGTGTGCCCAACCGAGCATGGCATTCTGTGCGCTGCCATCGCCATGTTCAAAGTATTGTGCCGAAGCGAGCTTGATCTGCTATGGCGGGCCATTGCTCTGTATTGAGCGTCGTGACCGAACTGCGCATGGCGGTATATGCACAGGCGTCGTAGGTTTTCCAACGCTAGCTCAACATCAACGTACACACGAGCATGCCTCGGCTTCAGATCAACGCGGGCAAATTGTTGAATGTTCGGGGCCGATTGACACCGTGTGCGCGTGCATCCATGTACATGTGTGCGCAAACCCGAGCAGTGTCAGCTGATCAGTGGCTACACATGTCGGTCGTGCACGTGTGGTATTTGCCTCATGAATGCACTCGAGCTCCGAGGAGATAATTTTGGGTGGAAGAAAAATTCAAGCGGGATATGGTCACGAAAGCGAGCAGGCAAAGCGAGAGGTCTGAGATAACATGACGTGCCCAGCCAACATTGCCGTTCTCGCTCGGAGATGCAAGAAGTCTGAACTTGGCGCTCCAGCTCGCGTCTCAGACAAAGCAACTATCGCTGAGAGGCCAAGCAGACTCTGAGCCCTCGACTGCCTGCTGGAATCACCGCCTAGTACGCGCTGCCTTTAGCCTCGAGCAGCTGCCGGCCCGCGTCCGCCTTCGATGCGTCCGGGGCGCTGTCGTCGCTCTCGGGCATGGTAACTGCCTCCAGGGTGGGCATGGTGTCAAGAAAAATGCGCGGCGCATACATGCCGAAGCGGAGTGCTTGTGCGCTGGCGCCACCGTGCCGACGCAGCAGAGACGCAGCGGCCAGGCCAGCAACGTGGTCTGGCACGTCCAGCCAGGCCAGCTGAACGCGCTCCGACGCGGTGGGCGGCGCAGCGGTCTTGATGCTGCCCGCCATACGACCGCCCGCCATCCAGCGGTACAGAGGCGGGCTGGTGTCTGCGCTTGCACGGTCAACCACCAGCACGTTGTCGTGCATGTGCACGAAGGAGGCAGGCATGGCAGTGGCAGCCTGGGCGTCGAACGGCTCCGGGTGAGCAATGAACACGTGCTTGTCCGTCCACAGCGGCTGCTCGCCCGCTTCCGCCCTCCTCCGCCGGCGGGCAACCGCAGAGTTGTCAACAGCGGCGGCCCCTGCTGCCGCTGCATCGAGGCCCGTGACGGTAGCTGCGGCGATGTTTTGCGCAGCGCGGACCGCATCGTCAGAGTCCGCATCACCCGCCTCTGTTGGTGCGGTCGGGTTGTGCTTGCCCACTGTGTTGAACCGATGCTGGGGCGGGTCGATGGTGGGAGCCTCCGTGGGGTGCAGGGGCAGCGGGTGAAACCCAGTTTTGGGGGCCTGCTTGAATTCTGCAGCGACAACCGCCGCGGAGCCGACTTTCCCGTCGTGAGTGTGATGGTGATGCTTCGATTGTTGCTGTTTGTCATCCGCCGCCTGCGCCCGGGCGTCCATGTCAGGCAGGCGGCGCCGCACGAAATCACGGATGATGGCGTTTACGGTGGGCGCCGTCTCATCATCCAGGTGCAGATGGTGGCCGCCCACGATGTGGTGGTGCTCAATGTCTGGCACTGCGCAGATGCGCCCAAGCATAAGCCCGGACGGCCACGGCCAGCCCGTGGTCCCCGTCACGCACAGCGAGGGCGCAGACACGCGGCGCAGGTAATCCAGCATCTGCGGCTCCGTGACGTAGGTGGGGCTCGGCTCCATGAGACGAGGGTCGTGGATGAACCGATAGCCAACCACAGCGCCGGTGGTGGGGTCGACGACCTCCTCCGTCGCACGCTCCACCAGCGCCAGCGCGCCGTGGTACGAAATCGACTGGTTGCCTGGGTAACGCTTGACCGTGCTCACCCGAGCCATCGCAGCGTCCTTCTTCGTGGCGTACACCTTCTGTCGCGACGGCCCCTGCAGCTTCTGCAGCATGGCGGACCGCGCCTCGTGGCACGCCTTCAGCCCTGCGCCAGTCTGTGGCTCGGCCTTGGTGTTCATGCCAATCCCTTCCAGAACCACGAGGGCGGTAACCTTGGAGCCCAGCGCGCCCGCCGCCATGGAGCTCACGCCAGCGCCCATGGAGTGGCTACACAGCGCAAAGGACGACCAACCGAGAGCTTCCGCGGCCTCCATCACAGCGAGCGCATACCCACCAGCACTGTACGCGTCTGCAAGACCACGACGATCGGATTTCCCGTGGCCGGGCAAATCGAGCGAGACGCAATGAAAGCCCTGATCCGCGAACGCAGAGACAGTGTGCTGGTGCGTGGTGGCGCAGTCCATCCACCCGTGCGCGAAGAGGACCTTCCGGTGACTACTTCTGTGGCCAACCTCGACGCCGGCTAGTTGCATGCCACCAATGGACAACCGGAGGTCCTGGCCCATACTGGAGACCGCGCGCGTGCCATGCCCCAACCGGGCGCGTACGGCATTTGTCCGAAGTGCGGCACGCATCGTAACGAATGAAATGCACACTTTCTCAGCCGCGCGGCAAAACTTTCGCCGTGTTGTTGACGTGTGCTTCACTCGAGGGAGTTTCTCCGTGTGAGGCCTGGTGATATTAAAAATTCGGAAATGCCAAATGCTTGGGAGCACGTGAAGGAAGCGACGGTGCCGTTCGATGCACGAGCTCGTGCTCTCCGTATTTGCAGCCCCCAGCAGGGGGTCAAGACAGACAGATGCCCCTGTTCGAAACAATGCTCCCAACGCGCCCAGTGACGTTTGAGACTCGGTCGAGAGCATAAGGCACACCACGTTGGTGAAGATTCGAACGCGCCGTATTTTTGTGCTGCTAGGGTCCCGGCTCGAAGTTCGGTCTGGGCACATTGAAGAGGGCAGCAACTTGCAGTCACAGCCCAAAATGCGCGCAGCGCGGGCGCTCGCCCTGTGCCTGCTGGCGCTGATGGCAGCGTTTGCCAATTCCGTTGAAAGGAACGCGGTCGCTACCCCGGCGGCATCCCCCAAGGCTGGCGCTCCGGCCGGCGAGGTGGGCTTTTGAAACCCGTACCGGCGGTCGAGCAACTCTCAGCGAGGGTGCCTGCTGCGGCGACGGCTGCTGCCCACGCCCTGTCGGCGCTGTTTGCGACCTTGAATGCGTTTTGCAGACCCTTGGTCGGTGCAAGAACTGCGTGTACATCCTGGAGCGGATTAAGCAGGGTTACCACTACCTGCTGCCTAATATTTGCGAGGAGATTCTGAAGAAGACGAGCAGCAGCGACGAGTATGCTACGGTGAGTTGCCTGCCTTACACGGCGCGGGTTGCTGGGCGAGAGAGGTGCACAATACATGCCAACACACCTGCGATCTGACTCCTCCCCGCTGCAGTGCCACAAGATGCTTGCCGGGTTGTCAAAGTGGGGTCTGCACGTGCGGCAATGGATGCACCAGGGGTGCTACCGGTCGGAGCCGTACGGCGCTTTTTCGCTGGTGCAACCGTGCCCCAGCCACGTGATCTGCAGCAAGATCACAGATCTGGAGAACGCGCCGTTCTGCAGCGAGGTGTTGACGGATTTTGCGCCTGACGGGGCGGCCGGCGCTGCTGGAAAGGCCAGCGCGACGCCGAAGGCGAAGGGACGATTCTGAGGCGGCGTGCTCGTGGAATGTTGGTGGCAATACTTAATGGGAGTGACGCAACAGCGATCCGGCTGGATGCGTCACCCTTCGGGGGCTGCCGTTGGTTCGCCTGGGCGGCGGGGAGGCCGTGGTTGCGGCGTAGTCGCGGCGTGCGAGCACACGCGGCGCCCAACGGTGGCAGGGGCGGCTGCGCACCGGTGATGTGGGTGCGAATGGCTCTCGCCATGTGCAGGTTCGGCTGCGGTTGTGCAGCAAACTCACTGCGATATCTCCGGGGCGCTTCGAAACCCTGTGGGGTACTGGCGTGCGCTGGGCATCCTGCAGTGCAGGTTCGGGAGCTAAGCGCCCGCGTCGAGCCCCTGGGGTTGCACGACGCTCGCCAAGCCTCCGGCCTGGTTGTGGTTGGTGCAGGGCTGTGGCCCCGGCACGGCAGGGCAGGCGGCTGGTCGGGCCGGCGCCGCGTCGGGTGCGCTGATGTTTGACGTCGCCGACCCTTGGGGCTCTGGTGCTTCTCGAATGCTGCACGAAATACTGCGGCAGGAACGACGTTGCTGTGTTGAAGATTTGGATGTGAACTTTGTCTCCGAGTCAGGCTTTCAGCTGAACCTTGGATTCGCCGCTGTGTCATACCGAACATTTGGGGGTTGACTGGTGCATTGGCATTGCGATCCCCATTAATACAGCCGTGGTTTTGATGACACACTGCACGCGTCGAGTCCATGGTGACGACATACAAAGCGTTTATTGAAGTCCAGACTGCAGCCGGAACGTACGTATACACAGGTCGCCGGCGCCACCATTGAATCGGAGTTGCACCTTGACCCATCCCACCTGTCACTGATCATACGCACGATTTCACTGGATCACAGAAGTTAACAGCGGCCAACTGCACGCGCAGCTGGTTGGAACGGCTCGCATTGCTCGAGCTCCGCGTAACACGTTTTTGCGATTTCAATTGGCCACAGTTGAAAGCACATCGCAAGTACCGCCCGAGCGACAGCTCTGAGGGCATTCTGCCAGCTCCCACCGCGCAACCACAACGCGCTTCTGTTGTTCAGGTGACGTCCGCAGAAGGCGCCGGCGCATGCGAGGCGACGGGGGGCTTGATGGCTGCACAGGAAGCCGGGAGCTGCGACGCTGCTTGTCCGTGAGACACGCCGGTGTCAGAACCCGCCCGTGGTGACGGGGCGTGCGCTGGTGGTGACGTGGCATGAGCCCGTGGTGACGTTGGGTGGCCCCGTGGCGACGTGGCATGCGCCGGTGGTGAGCTAGCGTGGGCCCGTGGTGACGTTGGGTGGCCCCGTGGTGATGTGGGCTGGGCTTCAGCGTGTGCAAGCGGCGCAGCGGCTTGCACAGCGGAGTCCCCCGTGCGAAACCCACTCGCCGTCAATGCCCCTGCCCCGCCTCCTGCGGCGGACCCGACAGCCGCTGAGCCGCTTCCTACTGGTAGGTGCGGCGGCGCTACACGCCCTGCATCGGCCGCCGGCGCAACAGCAGCCGCCGTGGGAGCGGCCGCCACGTAGTAGCCCATTGGGATGCCAGCTGGTGTCGGAAGGGTCGCTGTCACTGCCCCAGCCGCGTGCCCTCCCATGCCGCCATAGCGGCTGCCCTGGTACATCGCGGCCGCAGGGCGCGGGGCGCCGGGAGCGCCGGCACACGCCCCGACAGCCGCAGCCCCGTGCGGCCTTGGCACGCCCCCAGCCGCAGCAGCAGCAGCAGCCGCAGGATGCGGATACGGATGCGGACCTCCGGGAGGAGCGCCAGCAGGAAAGGGGCCTGCACCTGCAGTCGCAGGCGCCGCCGCAGCCGCTGCAGCTGCCGCGCCCGCACGCTTCATGCGCAGCAGGTCCTCCACCTTCATCAGGAACTTCTGCGCCAGCACGGCGCCCGACGGGTACAGCGCTGCGCGCGCCTGGCCGCACCACTCCAGCTCCACCTGCAGGCATGTGCGGGGGCAGAGAGGGGGCGTGCGGGCGAGGTTGAGGGCTCGGCTGGCAAAATTTCCACTGGGAAGCCCCCGCAGTGAATTCTGCAGCAGCGACGGGGCCGTCAAAGCCCCAGCAGAATCCAGCGTATCGCCAACCCTCCGTTTTCCGGTCAGCACAGCCTCGATTCCTCACCTCGAACTCGGGCGGCGCGGCCATGGCAGCGGCCTGCGTGGCCCCTGAGCGCACCAGCGTCAGGTCGTACGTAATCTCGCCCTTGTGGCAGTAGCGGAAGCGCGTCTTGTGACGGAAGGACTGCGGCGCGTCGTCGCGGCCCGGCGGCGCGCACGCGTCCTCGGCGCTCACGTTGATGCGCAGCGAGTTGCCGTCCGGCAGGTCGAAATCATGCTTCTCCAGCTGCTGCTTCGCCAAGTTCACAGGCGCCTGCGAAGTTTGCCGTTCGCGAGTGCGGGGAAGGCCGAAGCCAGCTGTGTGAGCCGAACCTGTGCTGCTGCTCAGCTCAAACACCAACCCAGCTCACCAGCTCGCACCATCAGCCCAGATCAGCCGCCACAGTGCAACAGCTCACCTTGCCGTCTTGCAGCGTCTGGCGCACTCCGCTGTAGAAGCGCACATCGAGCGTCACCTCAACCGTCTTGCTTGCCCACACCTGCAGCCAGCGTTGAGCACGCCCCGGGGCTTATGTTATTTCAAGTTCAGGCGACTTGCTCGCATCTTGCAGACACAAGCCGCCGTTGCCGCTTCTGCGGGCCGCGACGAAAACACAACAGGTAGTCGTTCGGTGTGGTGGGCGGCGTCCACGTAATGCTCCATACAGCAATCTACGCACCGGGCAGCTATCCAACGTTCGCTTGATGTTCTCAAATTCCGCCTGCGAGACACGCCGAAAACGTGCCTCTATCTCGAGACTCGTGTCCGCGCCGTACCTGCGGCAGTGACGAACGAGCGCGTGTTCATTCGTATGTATGCCGGTCCTGGCAGCGTCGCGTGCTCGTTTGCTGGGCGGCGCAACACTCTTGACAAACCTGCTGAACCAGTCCGAAAGTTTCAAATATGCCGGTCGAAGCTCATCAGAGACTGGCGCGGGTGCAGCAGCCGGCGGCTCGATGCGTGCACGCTTTGCAGGGGGCGCTGCCATGCTGTGTCACACTGCAGGCAAAGCTGCCTGACGATGACCGAATCTGGCCCGGACGCCGGCCCGGACACTGAGCCGCACACAAGCAGCTCTACGCTTGTGAGAGACCAGTGTCATTGAGCGGGCCAAGTGCAGCCCTGCATGTCGCGTCTGCTCTGTTTGCGAGCAACACTTGTTCAGAGTGTTGTGAATGGCTTAGAACCAACGAGCACAGCCCCGATCCCTACAGTCAACTTGCAGACCGCGGTCACGGCTGGTGCAGCGAGCGTGGGTGCTCAGGAATCGTTCGCCACATTACAGGCGACTGCTCGCCCTCTGTTCTCTTTGGTTTGATTTGGCTCAACCGTTGGTTCTTCAGCATCGGTGGCTGCACGTTCCGCAGCGCTTGCGCCGACAGTCTCGCAGCGCCGACAGTCTCGCAGCGCCGTCAGGCTAGATCCAGCGCCGCCGAGTCGGGATAACAGTGTGAAGCGTTTGCCGTCACAATGTCGGATCGCGGAGGGCGCGGCGGCTTCAACCTTGGAGGCTATCGCGGAAAACATCGCGGTGGTTCCAGAGGCGGCGGAGGAGGTGGCGGCGGCCGCGGGGGCGGTGGTGCTGGCGGAGGTGGTGCGGGTGGTGGCGCCCATCATGGTGGCGGCGGCGCAGGGGGGTATGCCGGCGGGGGAGCTCGCGGAGGAGGCGGCGGCGGCGATCGTGGCGGTCGCGGCGGACAGCGCGGAAAACTCGGAGGTCGGCGGGGTACGTCCGTGTCGCTCAAGTCTGCCCTGCGAAGGAAGAGAAGGCTTTGGATGCCTGCTCAGAGGACATCTTAGCGGCGTTCTTATGGCTGCCATCCATTTTGTGCAGGCGGGGCTGCTGCTGGACCAGGCGCCGGAGGCGCTCCTGGCGGGGGCATGTGCCAGTATTTCCTGACGGGCACGTGTCAAAACACGTCTGCGAGCTGTCGGTGGGTCGCCTCCTTTTCGTTGGATATGCTTCTTATGAGACGGCGCAGGCCGCTGACGGGCTCTTTGTCAAACAGACGGCAAAATCCATCGGAAGCTCCTGGCTTTTAGGCGCTGGACTGCGATGTCTCTCCGTCTCGATACAACACGGACCCTCTCGTCGCCTTGCAGCTTTGAGCACCTGATCCAGCGGTCCGTCGAGTTGCCGATGGACCCCACGGGCCGCGCCAAGGTGGCTGTGTCGGCGGTCACCATTGTGCCCGACCCGCACAAGCTGATTTGCTGCGCGTACGGCAACCAGGTGCTGGTGCGTAACGCGTGCTCAGTCACTGCGCGGCGATGCGCAGTGGCAGCAGCAGTAGCAGTCCGTGGCAGAAGCACGGTGTCGCTGCTCCGCTGCTCCAGCTGCTGCAACCGCAGCCGGAAAATGCGACTGCGTTGCTGCCCAGGGAGTGTGATGCGGAACCGCCCGGAGCATTGCTGCTTGGTCAGAGCTTCCCCTTACTTCCCTCAATGCACGACGCTGCGTTTCCGGCAGTCTTGGACCACATCGCGGCCTGGTCTCATTCAAAACCTCTCAAGTCCAGCCATACGCCCAGCCATGCGGTCACGGGTGCGCCCTACAATTGTGTATCTGCTCATCTGCACGTCTGCAGGTGTATGACGAGGCGCTGACCCCCAAGTTCCCGCTGCCGGTGGAGGGGCCGATAGACGCCCTGGATTCCACGGCCTCGGGGTGGCTCTTCGCCTCCTATTTCGCGCCCGTGGCGGGCAAGACGAGCATGGAGGTCGGCCGCATCAACGCGTGGAACGTGTCCACCGGGGCGACGGTGGAGCTCAAAGTGAGGGGGGCAGCCGGACAGCGCTACAGCGGGGAAGGTTGAAGGGCTCCGCATGCAACAGGTTGCTGCTGTGGTAGCGTATCTGCGGTTTTGTGGCCACATCGTGTCTGCGCCTACCCCCACGTTTCGTCTCCCTGCCTTCGCCCGTGCAGTCCCCAGGCCTGGAGCACGCGCATCGCCTGCAGATCACCGCGCTGGACACTGCGGAGCTGCACGGACGCACCGTGCTCTTCACAGGATCGCTGGACGGCACAATCCGAGTGTGGTCGTACGACGCCGCCTCCGCCCAGTTTCAGTTCCACAACACGCTGGAGGGACACATACGCGGTGCGTACGGGGCACGAGCGTGTCGTGAGGCGCTGTCGGCGCGCTGCCACTGCGGCCCTTGCCCTCTATTCTAGCCGGCGCTGTCACAGCGTCGTAGATCGACCTCGCGCTGACATGTGCGGCCTCACCCGTGCCCCAACACGCTGCGCGACGTATATCCTCTCAGCTCGAGCCACGCTGCATCCTCCCACGTCTGGCTCTCCCTGCTGCCTATCTGACATGCGCACCTCTGCAGGCGTGACGGCGCTGTGCTGGCACGAGGAGATGTCCGTCCTCTTCTCGGGCGGTGAGGACCACATGATCAAGGCGTGGCAGCCCTTTGAGAACAAGTGCATCCACACCATCATGCCGCCTGCGGGGGCAGCTGGCGCGGGGCCCGGCGGGCTCGCCGCTGCGCTCGCGGCAGTGCACGCGGCGCCGGTCGGTGGCGGCGACGGACACTCGGACACGATTGTGTCGATCTCCGACCTCCACTTCCAGGGGCAGTCCATTCTCGTCACCGCGGCGGCGGATGGCTCCATCAAGGTGCGACTATGCGTCTGCCCAGCTTCGGCGCGTGAGGCCTGATTCTGTTGCTTGGGAGCTGCGACTCCCCACCTGCCAGGGCCATGACTGCTCGCTTCACATCATACACGCCAACGCTCTGTCTGCTCCGTGGACTGCACACTCATTTATTTTCCTCACTATCTGCAGGCGTGGGGTCTGGGCGCAGACTTCAAGGTTCTGCTGTCTGTCGCGCCGTCGCCGGGGCGGGACCGCGCCCGCAAGCTCACTGCCTTCGTCGCCGCCGTGCCGGAGGCGTTCCCCGACGAGGCCGTCGTGGTCGCGGGCTTCTCTGATGGCACGATCGAGCTGCGCGAGCTCAGCGCCCTGGACAAGCTCGCGGGCACCTTCGGCGGGCACATCGGGCCGCGCGGCGTGGGGCACCACGGCACGGTGCGCACCCTCGTGGCCGTGGACTGCACCATCTTCGCGGGCGGGGACGACGGGAAGATGAGCGTGTGGGGCCTGAACGTGGAGCCCGAGGAGGGCGCCTTGGCACCAGCAGGCTACGCTGCCGCGCCGCCTGGGGCCTACGGGTATGCTGCTGCGCCGCCGGGCGCGTACGGCGTGCCTGCGGCGGCGCCCGCAGCCGCGTTTGGCGCTTTTGGCGGCGGGATCGGGACGCTCTGAGCATGGGGAACTCCACTGGCGCCCCCTCCGCTCGCACCCTGCCCCTGAAGCTTTGCTTTGCTCTGCTCAACACGCTCACTCGCCCCGAATGCTGGTTTTGGCGCTGCGCGCTGTTGACTTCAAATCGCGATAGACAACGTGTGATAATTCTGCGAATGGTGTCATCGCTGATATCAATTTGGTTCTGAAGCTCAATCCGCCAACCCGCGATATCGAATAGCATCGTGATTCCTGGTGCGCGCCAGATCACCGGGCTTGTACACTTGGAGCTCACGTGTTCTTTATCCTTCGATCGCGAAGCTCAAGCTTGATCGACAACGGGTGCCTGATTGTAATTCGAAACATGATTCGTGTTCGACTCCTCAGATGCAGCCGCGCATGTAAGAGCGGGCACGCCGGCGCGCGCGGGACAAGTGCAAATTCAACGTCTACTGAAAGTGCCTACGCTGCTCAATCCTGTGCCTTGCAGGCCCGATTTGACGCATCGCTACGCGCGGACGCAGTCGCAGCCCCCATGGCCCCGTTTGAAAGCTCCCATCCAGGCGCTCGCTGAGACAAGGGGAAGGCGGCAGCATATGTCTTCTCTAGCTGATGATCCACGCAGCCTCAGCCACGCTGTCCAGGCCGGCGCTGGAGGCGGCGCGCGTCAGGCGCACGCTTGCCTTCGACATGCGATCCCAGGCGCTCACCTTGTGGCCAAGCCCAACCGCAGGAACAATGGCATCGTCAACACCGCTCCCGCCCGCATCATCGTCATCAGCCAAGCCGGTGAAAGCATCTGCGCCCGTCACGGGACTAGCCAACCCACCGCCTGCAGCCGCGGCTACATCGTCAGCGGCGGCCGCTGCAATATCTGCCAGCTTGCTCGCTGCAGCGACCGACCGAGAGCTCAGCACGGCAGGGCGCGCAGGGGAATGAGCAGTGCCGTGAGAGTTCGCAGCCACAGAGGTGCCACCTGCCCCAGCCCTGGCCTCGTTGTCAATCATCTCTTGAGTTGGCGAGGCGTCGTTGGCAGGGCTGCTCTCATCTGCCTCCGGCAGAGGCGCCATCCTGACGGATTGTGTGAGCAGCCGCCTGTGGCTACCCGGCCGCGCCAATGCAGGCCTACTCGGAAGCGCACTTGCGCCGGCATCAGGTGCTCCGGCGGCCGTGGCCGGCTCCGACGGGCCGTCAGTAGAAACGAGCAAGCCAAGAGCTCCGGCTTCCTGCGGTCGCTGGCTCGCAGCAGGCGGTGGGAGGGGCGGTAAGCCCGCTGGAGGTTGAGGCAGGCGTGGAGGCCTGCCTGACGGGTGGTGCCCGCCCGCCGGCCGCCTGCCACTTGATGGCGACACGATTCCCTCGTGACCAGAGCCCGAGGAGCCAGGTGAGCCACGCTGGGGGGAGGCCCCGGGCGCAAGGTAAGGGCCGCCATGCGCAGAGAGCTCTGGCGAGACCGGCGTGATCGTCCCGGCACTCGTGTCTCGATCGATGGGAGACAGCAGGTTGCGGCCGCTCGGGGGGCGGACAAGGGTGCGCGGACTCGTCTCCTTCGCTTCGGGCGCGTCCACGTGCGTGAGAACGATTGGGATGCGGGGAGCGCCTCCAGGCGAGGGCGGCGGCGCGTCGGGTGCGGGCACGCTAGGCGACAGCATTCCAGGCCCCGCAACCCCCGCTGAGGCTGGTTCGTCGCGGCCTGCCACGCCAGAGGGCAGTCCAAGGGAGGAGGGCGTAAGGGAGAAGCGGCCAGGACCCACAGGCTGCCGGGCAGGATCTGCTGGCGCAAGCGCTGCAGGCGCACTGGCAGTCGACTCCGCGGCTGCTGCCGCGTCGGCCACCGCGCTCAGCGTCTTGTGGCTGCTGGAGCGACCACGCTTCCGCAAGGCGGCGGACAGGTCGCTGCCGATGGCCTGGTTGAGCTGCGCCTGCGCGGCCTCGGGCGAAGCAGGCCCCGGCTGCGTCGCCTTGCCGACAGACAGTCGTGCCAGCGGGTTTCCGCCGCCCTTGCCTGCCCCTGGACCCTTCGACGCTGCATTCTTGCGGGCTGCGGCCTTGGCGGCTCTGTCCGCCTCCTCCGCAGACTTGCGGGCAGAGCGCCGGAACGCGAGCGAGAAGTCAGCGAAGACGGCGAAGAAGGCCGGGCTCATCTTGACGACGGGCTCCTCGCCAAAGTAGCGGCACGTGGCGACGAACGCGGCCTCCGCCTGCGCCAGCAGCGCGTCGAGCGCAGCGAGCCGCGTCTCCGCCGCTGCCAGCTGAGGCTGTACGGCGTCAATGAACGGCTGCACGGACGCTGGCGCTCCAGCACCGGCACCTGCACCGGCAGCCGGCGCCGCTGCTGCTGCTCCCGCCTCAACTTTCTTCAGGTCCCCCTGCGCGATGTCGAAGCTCTTGCGCAGCTTCGCCACCTCAACGCCGATCTCCGCCACCGAGGGCGCCTTGACGATGTCTTTCAAGTGCGGCAGCTCCGTGTCGAGCGCCAGGATCTCCGACCCGTCCGCTGTGAGCTTGGTCGTGATGTAGTCCAGGAGGGTTACGCCCGTGGCGCCTTTGGTGATCGCGAGCTGCGGCAGCGCGTGGATGCGGACTCCCGAGATGGTGGGTGCCGCGGCGCTGGTGGCGCTTGCAGCTGCAGACGTCGCGGCGGCGGGCGTCGGCCGGTGCTGCAGCCGGTGCGTCAGCGGCACCAGCACGTTCACGAGGAAAGACCGGAGCTTCTCGCTCTGCTGCAGCTCCGTGCAGGCGGCCGCGAGGTCGCGCAGGCCCGCCTGCAGCGCGTCGTCCATCTCTGAGAAGAGGCCCACAAACTGCAGCACCGCCAGGCGCGCGCGCAGCTGCGGCACCACTGCGACGACCTCCAGCACGAACCGCTCCGAGGGCGCCAGCTTGATGCCTGCGGCGCCCAGCGCCGTCGTGTCCCCGGCAGGCGCGTCCGTGGGCGGGGGCGGCGAGGACGGTGACGCCGCGCCGGCCGCAAGCTGCGACGCCGCGACCGCGGCCAGGACTGTCTTCTGCCAGGCGGCCATGCTAGTCACCTGCCCTGGTGCCAGCAGCTCCGGTGGCAGGCCAGCCATGACGCTTATCAGTTCGTGGCCGCCAAGCACCTCGACGTTGCCAAGCAGCAGCGCCTGCGCAATGCGGGCGTATGGCGGCTTGCCAAGCTTGCTGAGCGAAATGTTCACGTTCTGCTGCGTCTTGGGGTCGATCGCGAGCGGTGCGGGCGGCAACGCCAGCGCCAGCGCGGCCATGGGATTCGCAGCCACGCCGGGCTTCGGGCCTGCAATACCGCCAGGCCCGGGCTTTCCCTTGCCTGCCGCAGCCACTGGGCGGGCAAAGGCGTCCAGGATGTCGTCAAACAACGTCTCCTTGACGGCGATGGTGCCGCGGCGCGAGTGCGAGCCGTACTGGTCGCTGTCGCGCCGCTGCCGAGAGGCAGCGCTCCCGGCGGACGGCAGCCCGTCAGCGGGGCTGGCGGGGCCCCCGGTACCGGTCGAATGCTGAGGGCTCCCTGCCTGCGGCGGCGATGTCAGGCCCGCGGCGTCGCCGAAAAAGCCCGCCTTTCGGCCACCCCGCTGGAACACGCTGCCTTCAATCTCCTGCATGACGTCAATCTTGATCTTGGGCAGCCGCGGGTCCGTCTGCACGGTGGTGACCACCGGCGCGGCTTTCACGGGCGGCTTGGCGGCGGCCTGCAGAGGGGAAGACAGGCAATGCACAGAAGAAGAAGAGTGTAACACCAAGCGAGGGCGTCCAAATCGTCGCGGTCAAGCGGGTCAAGACAGGGGGTTGCCGAAATACCCCACACAGGCATCACTCTCACCTGCGCAGCGGCAGCCTTCTGACGAGCGACGACTGAGTGCCGGAGCAGCCCGAGGGCGAACACCGGTGCGGCGTGCTGCTGGAAGGGCTTGAGCCGCAGGGAGCGCAGCAGAATGCCTGCACAGGCAAGACATAAATCAACAGGGAAGGAAAAACAGAGGTAAATCACTTGGCAGAGAGTACGAATCCCGCCCAAGACAAGCCGCGCCCGCTGCGAGCAGGGAGACGCCTCGATAAGCTCACCTGTTGCAAATAGCCTCAGAAGCTGCGCCTGCTGCCGTCGCCTGCGAGCTGCAGCCACGCACGCTCCCAGCGCCCACACTCGCGCAGCCGCCACGGCGCGCCGGCGCCGCCTCGCGAGGTGCGCGCACAGCCCGAGCGCAAAGAGGCGGGGCAGAAAGGCAGAGACGATCTCATCCATCGTGAGGGCGATCACCTTGAACCGCCGCCCCGCCTGCGTCTGCACGATGGCTGCCGGCACAGCATGAGACGCAGCATCGGCGGGGCTGCTGACTGGTCCAGAGGAAACGCCGCTTGGCGTGCCGTGCGGGCTGAAAGGCGTGCTGAGCAGACTGCTGGGCGCAGCGCTCACGCGGCGCGTGGTGACAGACGCTCCGCCGCCACCTGCCGCCAGCGTGGCTGCTACGTCTGCAACCGCCATCATGCTGCCTGTGCGGTCGTGTGCAGGAAGCGACACACGCGGGCGCACTGTCGGGCGAGGCACTGGCGGCATGGCAGGAGCTGGGGAAGGGGCAGGCACTGCTGCTGCCAGGGGGACAGACGGAAGCGCTGCCGCGGCGGCGGATTCGACCCCTGCAGATGCAAGGGAGCTTGACGTCCCACTGCGAGTGGCCTCATCGACTGCATCAACCGCACCCGCTGCATCGGCAGCAAGTGTCGGCTCTAACTGTCTCTCCACAGCTGTCGGTGCCAGCACAGCGCCCTTGTGGGGCACGGTGGCTATGTCCGACATCCCACTGTGCAGCAGAGCGCTGCCCGTGGATGCAGGATGGGCAATCGCAGCTGCCAGAGACGCAATATCAGCAGCGGCCGCTGGCGGCGCGTACGACACTGACTCCGTCAAGCATGGCCCCTGGATGTGTGGTGCAGCTGGGGGGCTCGCAGCCACGGATCGATGAGCTGTGCCAAGCTCTGCGGTTGCGCTGCCGGCAGTGAGGCGCGGAGGGTCGGCAGCACCCTGCGCAGGAGAGTCAGACCGCTGCACTGTGGCATCGGCTACCACAACCCGAACCTCGGTGCCCTCGTCCTGGGTCATTGACAGTACTGAAGGAGCAGTGTCCGCGGATGGAGTGGGCGTCGCTTCCGCAGCCTCTGCCGCCGGTTGCGACTGGGCTTCGGGTGAAGCAGATCGCGTCTCCTGCCGCCTGATCTCCCGCACTACCGCGGCCTCCAGCTGCGCCACGACTGACGCGTACCGCTGCCAAGCTTCCACGTAGCTGCTCGGAAGCACGCCGGCTGTGATCAGGGCCTGCACGCCAGCGGATCGGAAGAACTCAACCGCCGTGTCGGCGACGAACCGAACGGTGTTGTCAGGCGGCGAGTGGTCCGCGGCTGCGCCAACCGTGTCGTGCGCGGGCGCGACAAGACCGTCAGTCAACGACACGCCGCCGCAGCCCTCTTGCGCGCCGGCCTGCACCGACTGCGCAAGTTCACCGCTATCAGACAGCCGCTGGGCTGTTCCATGCGCCGCAACCGTCGCGGGCATGGAAACGCCGGGTGCCCCGCCGACTGCATCCGCCGGGCTATCGCGTGAGCCAGGGCTGTGGCAGCCATGGCTGGTGCTAGTGGCGTCCGAGCGGTCATCAGCCCACAGCTCCGCGTCAAACCCAAGCTGCGAAGCGGTCGCAGCGTGCACGGCGCGCTGCAACGAGACCAGCGCTGCGGCAGGCGTCGCAGGCGGCAGCGTGCCCGGGCAGCTGCTGGCACTGGATGGTCTGTCCACCTGCTCCCGCGTTCCCTTGCGGCCGGATGAAATCTCCAGCAGCGTTTCTGCAGCGGCGGTGTCCTCAGGCGCCCCGTCGCCATCGTCGCAGCCGGCGCTGCCTGCCCCCTCGGAGGCGCTCCCGGAGCGCTGGT
>Ga0208629_100188_pt1 | contig 30712 bp, 20 predicted proteins | sample LakWasMet19_HOW5_2_FD_183865 | JGI IMG/M metagenome (GOLD analysis project Ga0208629, IMG submission 183865) | Freshwater sediment methanotrophic microbial communities from Lake Washington under simulated oxygen tension - Sediment Metagenome... | ecosystem: Environmental > Aquatic > Freshwater >... | reverse complement strand
TCTACTGTTGGCGTCCCTATGCTGGAATGGCCGTTCAGGTCACAGACGGGCGTAGGCGACTTGGCGGCACTGCGTGTCTGGGCGCTGGAGGCCACGTCCACAGCATCGGCGAGCATCGGTTGCAGGTCGGAAGGGCCGCCCGCCGGCTCGCAGACTGCAGTGGCACCAACTCTACTGTTGGCGTCTCTATGCGGCAACGGCCGTTCAGGTCACAGACGGGCGTAGGCGACTTGGCGGCACTGCATGTACTTGTGTCCGCACCAGCAAGTCCGTCTGTCACCATCCACATTGCCTTGCAGACTCCGAAGGCGATGAGTACCAGAGGAAATAGCCAGGTCAATGTCCTTACACGAAAATTGCTGGCAACAGCAACGCGAAAGCATGCAAAGGCCCAAGAACAGCATGCACATGTGTGGGGCCTCTCCGCGCAGCGGGCGAACAGAGAGTACCAGGTATTTCCCCTTCAAAGGGCTCAGATTGTGAAGGGGTGTCAATTGCACATGGGAGAGGGGCGTCCCAGACGATTTTTCGAGAAGAACGGGAGCAGTGGAGCCGGTTCGGCTGTGAGTGCGCACCGCCGTATGCGGCCGCCCTAAACCGCGCTGCAGCCAGATGGAGCACTGTGGGCCGGGGGCGTCGACGCGTCGTCCTGCTTGCCGTCAAGCAGTTGGGCGTAAACATGATCAACTGACTAGTCGAGTACTGCGCGACGAGCTGTAGACACAGGATACGTGTGTCGCAGTCCATTGGTCCAGACATGATGTGCACGACGTTGATGGCGACAGCGAGTCGTGACTTCGCACAATTTGTTGGAGAAGTGACCCGTCCGTAGCCCTACGAGACTCGCTCTTACGGATCCGATCAGAAGTCCGAAAAGATGGGGCCGGGAAAGGTCGGGCAAGCCTGAGAGACGGGCACGTATCGTTGGCACGTGCGCAAAGCGCCCTCTGCACAATCAATCATGTCGGATATCTCACGCTTGGCGCTGTCGGCCGTCCGTGGACGCACTACCGACCAACAGGGCGGGCGGGCGGGCCGGCGGCCAATGCAACTGTTTAGCGAGCTTTCAAGTTCCGGCCGCTACAGCGGCGTGGATGCCAGCCTACTGGCACGCAGACGGTCCACAACAACAAGCCAGTATTGCAAGCTACGATGCGGCAGGATTGCCGACGCGATGTACCGCCAAGCGAGCGGGTGCCATGCTGTAGATGCCTCCCCGGTCGCCACTCGTACGCACCCATACACATCCAAGGCGGCCATGAGCAAGGTCAGGTCCTGGACACAGCTTTCCACCGCTTCGCTGCCCTCCGAGTTCGGCTCGCTTATCACAGCTCCGCGCACGAGAAGGGAGTTCCACTCGAACATGGCCACCCGCGCGGGTTCGCTGTCCCAGTCCTCGGCGCCAACCAGCTCTCCCACGTCACCCACCCGTTCGCGGATTGATAGCGCTTGACCCGCAGAATTGGGCAACGAGGAGACGCTGGAAGCACGGCACCGCTTTGAGCCCACAGCCTGGCGTCGCCGGCAGGCAGGGTCTTGGTTGAACGACGAGCATACGTCTCCTTCGCGCCCGCCGTCTGGGGCCGCGGGCTGTGAGTCCATCAGCAGGGCCAACAGCGTGGATGTCGATGGTATCGTCATTCCAGCCCGGGCATGGGGTTCTCGGCGGGTGCCGCAGCTGCCTTCCCAGATTGGCGGCATGGCGGACTGAGGTGAACGATCCGGACTCGTGAAACCCGGGCCCAATGTCGGATCGTCCGCGACTGCGGCGCATCGGCGACCGGGAAACAGTCGGCGAGCAATCAGCGCGAGCGATGTTTCCCGGCTCAGCGACGCCTCGAATCCAACACGAGGGAGCACATGTTGCGAGAGCCCTCGGCGAGAATGAACTGCCGACACCGAAGAAGTCCCTCCTCCAACGGTCGCGTGAGAATGACAATCCGCCTGGACCGCGTTGCGGAGGGAATCACCATTGGTGCCACCGAACGCAGCACCTCCCGCATTGCCTGCGATCGTTGAAGGGGCGGTCGCCCATCCACAGCGGCGGATTCCCCACGCGAGCAGCCGCCCACCAAGTGGCGAAGATGTGGCATGTGCTGAGTCGACCGCACTCGGACAGCTCAACGCAGGCACACGACGGCAGACATCGGCAGATTCAGCTGCATCGCCACCGCGGCGAGTGGACTGCGCATCCACGCGGTGAACGAAGACACTTGGCGTGTGGCGTGTGATGTCAGGCAACCGTACAGGCGGAGCATTCCTTTCAACACTAGGGGCTTCGTTGGCGCCCGCAGGCTGGGTACGTGTGGGCATTGCGAGAGCGACACTGCGGTGCGGTCTCGAAAGCGGAGCCGCCGCGCCGAGACGTCGCGACTGGCCGCCGCCGCGTCGCACACCGTGATACCCAGGGATCTCTAGAAAGGCACTCATGACGACGTCTCGCTGTTTGCCTTCGACAAGGCCACGGTGTTGCACTCCCGCGGGTGCAGCACTTGCGGCACGTGGAGCTGCGGCAGCAGTCGACGCGTTGTGAGGGCTCGAGCGTAGCCGCTGTGCTACGGAATCGCCATGACCTGCACGGACGAGCCCTCTGACCCCCACAGCAAATCCGGAACCGCCCAGGGGCAGCTCCAAACCCGCGGAAGCACCCCTGGTCCCCACACAACCTTCAGCTGCGCCCGTTGGCGCGGCGACGCTCCTGTCTGTCCTGGGCGCCCACACGACCTGGCCGGCTGCTTTCACGGTTTCACACCCAGCGTCGCCGACGGTTCCGGCGGCGTCGCCGGCGCTCGAGGCACTATCACGCGTGTCGGTTGGCACGGCAGGCTCAGTGCGGACCGCCGACTCGGTGCCGCGCGGCGACCCTTGCGCCTTCGCAGAGCCGGAGATCATGCAAGACAGACCTGCTACGGCATCGGCCTCAAGCCTCGACTGCTCATCTTCATCGGAGGGCAGGTGCTGGACGCCAGCGGGCTTCGAGGCGGCAAGCGGGAGTTGCACGGCGTCTGCTGCGGTAGCTGCCGAGTCGCCGCTCACACGCATCGGGGCAATGCGACGCCGCTTGGTACCGCTCAACGGCGCCTGTCCGCGAAGTTCGTGCGACGTGGAAGTCACTCGGTGCACAGATGCTGCAGCCGAAACAGCGGCGCACTGCGCGCTTACGGCGGAAGCGTTCGATTGTACCGGAATGGCCGCCTTCCGAGGCTTGTGTCGTGCAGCAGCTTGCGGCACGCAAGCAGTGTCGGGGATGAAGTTCGCGCTGCAGGAGCCTTGCGATGCACGAGGCGCACCGTCGCCAACGAAGCCGTGCTCGTGCGCGGTAGAAGGAGCGGCAATCGGTTCTGTCTCCCCACCGAGCCGCGGACTGGGGCACGACTCCACATCGACGCGTGTGCGTCGCGCCGATGCAGAATCGACGCCGTCACCCAGCACGACAGCGGGGCAGGTGGAAAGATGCGCAGCTGCCGAATACGCTGCTGCAAGGACTGCGGCTGCCACAGCGTCTCCCCCTAGCGAGATAGCGCTGCCTGCAGACCGGTGCTGATGCCGTTGAGATCCCAGCAAAGCGGCGAGCGCGTCTGTGGTCGGCGGCGGCTGGGCTGACGGGGGACGAATGTCCATCAGCAACGCCATCGCAGGCCCGAGCAGCCGCTGGACGAGCGGGGGCAGGGAAGTATCTGATGAGTCCCTATGCGCGGCTGCGCCAACGAGCCCCAAGGCGGAAACGGCGCGAGAAACAGCAGCAGCATCCAGCACCGGCAGGGCTGGTGATGCAGCCTGTTCGTTGTCGCCCTCGACCACGTCGCCGCGCAGTGGAGCACCTTGAACCCTGCCGTGAGACAACCCTGTATCCTGAACGGCGATTGCAGCAGATGCCGCAGCCGACAAATGGGTTGTCAACGACGAGACGCGTGTCTCCAGGCGCCGCAGCTGCCGCTGAGCAGCGACCGCCTCGACGGCAGCCCGAGCGTTCAAGAAAGATGTCCGCAGGGATCGCAACCAAGGGTGAAAGCATGTCTGCGAGAGCGCAAAAACGCTGTTCGGTACTTCCCACACAGCAGGAGCCGGCTGCCCATCGAGGTGCGCGCATGAAAAAGCTTCCGCCGCTGCCAACGCCGTTGCTTCTGACGGCGCGGCTTGAATGCACAACGGAGCTACGGTCGCCAGAGAGCCGGCACAGTGGCAGCCCTCAGTGCATGCCCGGATGCGCGGCAGCATGAGAAGCAGGCCATAGAGCCCAAGACAACCGGCGGCAGCCTCCACCTGCCGGGTGGAGCCACGAGTGAGATTGAGGCTCAGCGACCCGCCGGTACCGGCAGTGTGCGCTGCGACATGATCTCGCCACGCAGCGAGCAGCAAAGCGGCGGGCAGCGGGCTGCTATGATTAGAAGTGACAGATGCGATCAGGTCGGGCGATGGCTGATATGCCGTGGGATGCGGCGGCTGCGAAGCATCGTGGGCACGGTGTGGGCCGAACGGAGGGGAAGCTTGAGTGCCCGTTGCAGCGGGTGTCGTTGCACAGGAAGCGCTGCTGACGGGCGGTGCGGCAAGCTGCATACCTGATTCTGGATCCTGCAGAATGGCCGCAACAAGAGTGGTGGCGGCCTCCTCCTGGCGGTGAATCAGGCATGCAAAGTCGTAGATCATGCGCAGACACCGATACCGGCCCCACAGGAGGTTCGGTTCCTGGGGTCGAGAACGCGGAGCGTCCTTGCCGCCCTCGGAAGAGTCTCCGTGCGCGGGGGTCCCCGCCAATGCGCTCTGAAATGCTGCCAGCCCCTGAGCCACCGCAACTGCCCCTGTGACAGGGCCACCCGCGCGCGCGGAAGACAGTGCTGCGCGCGTAATCGCATCACGCTGCTGCATAGTGACGTCAGCTCGCCCGACACCCCTGTGCACTGATGGGTCGAGGTGAGACAAAGCAGCAGCACGCCGGTCGGGCTGGAACCCGCCGTGCGACGCAGCCATGTCACAGGCGTCCACGCTCGCCGGCGCCGCAAGTGTGGCCGTCAGCAAGTTGCTGTGGCGATCTAGCAGGCGTCGGAGTCGAGCAAACCGGTCCGTCGAAAAGAAGCGCACGTGCGCAGGGGCGGCAGGCACATACGGACGCAAAGGGGCGTGCTGAGAGACGCTGCGTGCCGCATGGGATGCCGCCTCGCCTGACGCAAATGGTTGAAGTGCCCGCAGGCGCTCCGCCAGCTGAGCGACCTGCGTGGCGCTCACACACAGCTGTTCAAGCATGAGCGGACCAGGGATGGAGGCAAGACTGGCCGCGTGGCTGGGAGAGTGTGCCCCATCCGGCCCTCGGTGCTCGGAGTGCGTTGCCGAGGTCGGCAGAGGAGGAAGTGTGGAATTGAACGTCGACGCATGGGGAACGGGCTCGGTCGCGGGGTCTCGTGACGCGCTGCGTGATGAATGGCCCACATCCGCGGTGTCCGTTTGGTGCAGCGAGTATGGGTGACAGGCTGCGATGTGCCGTAGGCTGTGAGAAAGTGGAAATTGCAAGCGCAGAGTTGGCGCGCCGCCGCTGCTGGCAGCAGCATTAGCGTGCTGTGTGTCGTCGGCGAGTAGCGGTTTTCCGCACCAAGTCGCCGTCGGAGCGGACCGCCAACCTGCAAGCTCCCAATACCAGCGCTGCATTGGGTCGATGACGTGGCCACGCAACCGCAGAGCTTCTCCGAGGAGTGTTGCTGAAGGAACATCGAACGTGGACATGGCAGCGAGCACAGACTGTAGCTCATTGGCGGCGGGAGAGGCGGCACTGGGACGAGAGAGACCAGCTACCCGCGCTTCCCAGGGCGACATCAAGCCGCTATAGCCACGGGAGCACTCGTGCCGCATGCAGTTATCCAGCCGTTCAACAAGCAAGCCGTCCAGCCGAACGGTGACGCCCAGGAAGGCGGGGCGGCCTTGGGACAGGTGACTTGCGTCCGCGGCGCCTCTGCACCTGGCGAGCCGCGCCCATAGAAGCACAGAGGGGGGCCATTGAGAGTGCAACAGCAACGGTGCCTTCCACAGCACCAATGGCGCGGAAGGCTCGAGCGGCAGAGAGTCGCAAGCGTTGACGCAGGGCTTCGTCGCAGAGGAATCTTGGAGCGGCTGGCCATGACGGTCTCCATGCTGCGATGCAAGGCTGCCGACACCTTCTGCATCGCCGCTGAGCTGCACACTCGTCGCGGTTACCTGTGCATCCGTAGCTGATTGCCAACCGGTCCCGGCCGCGATGGGGGCTACGGGCGCCGGACAGCCATCGCTGCATCGTGCCACCTCTGCAGCAATCGTATTCAGCACCAGTCCCGCGGGCAGGGACAGTAGAGCTGCCGGAGATGTCCCCAGAGGTTGCGCGCCCCAAGAAGGCGGCCTGCCATCAGCCGCGCTCGCTGCAGATGTGGCAAGTGCGTTGCGCCCGGACCGCACGCTGTCGCCAAGTCCGACAGGAGTTCCACGAGCAGCAGGACCATCGCCTGCGCGAGCAGCAAGAGCGCGTTGCTGATGCTGCTGCAACGTGACGAGACGCATCAACTGGCCAACAAGCGTTTGTGAGTGCGAGGATTCAGTGTCGGCGGAGCGTGGCCGGCCGCAGGAACCGCGGCGCGACCGCGTCTGCTGGAGGCTATTGGCAGTGTGGCAAGTCCCAGCTTCAATGCGCTCTGGCACATCGTCGGCATGGGATGGTACCTCCCCGTCCACTGAAGTCACCCCGGGCAGCCCGGGTACCGACGCGTCGCTGAGGAGCACCGAAAGGGTTTCTCGAGCAGACAGTCGACGCCGAGATCCGTGACGGTTCCGCAGAAAAGTGCCACCTTCCTGCCTGGTCGCTAGTGGCGGATCAACGCTGCCGAGCGCCGGCACCCAAGTTGCTTCAGCGGAGCAGCTCGGCCCAAAGGCGCCAGGAAGGATGTCAACCGCGCTCGCGTGATGCATCGGCGGTAACTCAGGACCGGGCGACGAAACCGGAACCAAGCTATGCATCAAGGCCGCGAGCAAATTGGCGTTGTTCCCACCGCTCACACGCTCCGCGGATTCAGCTTCTGTGGACGGGAGCACGCTGCCTGCTGATGAGTCGTGTGCGGGATCGGCGGAGCTGGGAGCGATGACTTGGGCGCGGGGCCACGCTGGAGCCGGCATGAACTCGTCATTTGTGCCAGCAACGCCTCCATGAGGGTCATCGAGCACCGAAAGCATCGGCGCGAGCGCGTGAGGAGCACGGCCGGTGCCTGTCGCGTCAGCCGCCTCTGCACGCCGCCAACCCAGCGAGAGAAGCGCCGCGGCCCCAACGCGCTTCATTGCTGATAAGCGGTGCCTCAGTGTTCGATCGCTGCACCCTTGCCCGTTTTTCAGCCCTCGCGGCCTGCCGCGCTGCCGCTGTCGTCCAGGCGCGACCGCTAGCCCGGAAGATAAATCCACAGCACCCCGTTGCAACAGCGTATTCACCGCCGCTTGGTGACCTGGCTCATCACGTCCAGCAGTTGCGTCATGTTGCGTCGCATCATGCCCGGGATGGCCATCGCATCGTCCGACGTTGTTGCAAGCGCCAACATCTGCCGCAGGCGGAGGGCCGGTACGGCCTGTGCTGACCCCCGACACAGCCTCACTATATAGCGTGCCGCTCTCCACGAACGCTAGCCCAGCGGCCACAGATCCGTCGCCGACAGCAGCGCTGCGGCCTCGTTGGCCACTGGCCTCATCGCTGTCGCTTCCATGGCACAAGGACAAGCTTGACAACGCATGCGAGCGGGCTGGAGCGATGCTGTGCGCTGGATGAGAGTCGCCAAGCGGGACGCCACAGGTGGTTGTCGCTGCATCACTGCCAAAGTCGCGCCGCTGCGGTTGCATGCGCTTCCTGCGCGGACGTCGGGAATTCGCGTCGGCAAGAGGTGCACTGAAGTTGGCACGGAATGAGGATGCGGCAGTTGAGAGCGTAGCAGGTTGCGTTCCACGGCCACCAGGGTCGGTTGATGGGTCGTAAAGTTCGGCTAGCTCCTTCTGCATGCCGTCTTCAAGAGCGTGCTGCGATGCCGACGCTGCAGCGGACGCGGCGGCTTGCGCACATGCAGCCGTCACCCCCAGCTTGGCAGCAATGCGCTCTGTGGCCGAGTGCTGGAAAGCAACACGCGCCTGCTCCAGGTTGTGGGGCGGGAGCGGGCTGTCGCGTTTGGAATCACTATGGAGGAAGCCAGCACCGCCCACCGGGCCTCCGGCTACGACGGCCGCAGCTGGTGTAACAGGCTCGCCAGCGGGAGCAAGAGCTCTCGTCTTCAGCCTGCCAGAGCGGCCGCCAGGTAGTAGTGAATTGCATGTGACGGCGCCAATCGCATCACCCGAATAACGGCCGCCGAGGTTCGAGCCATCTTGAATGTGGTTGCCACTGTCCCGTTGTCCCGATGAACGGCTCTCGCGCAACGCGGCACCTCGGGCACCCATGCCTTGAGTTGGTGCCGAAACCCAGCCAGCTGCGCCCCCTCGGGTGCGAGCCCTTGCCGCCCGACGAGGGCGAGGGAGCTGATCAGAATGACAGTCAAAGCGATCGCTACCTGGTGGCGCGGTGGCCACAGCAGCGTGGTCAGACAGGCTCGCTCCGAAGGCTGCCATAATGCCATCGTTGCCGGGCGAAAACTCCACGTCGTCGCCGCCTCCGTCCGAAAGCGCCAGAGCAGCACCCGGAAGCAGCGACATGCCACCAGCGCCAGCGAAGGACGCAGCCACCGCCACATCCTTGGGTGTTGAACCCAGTGGAATCGGGATGGAGCTAGGAGGCGGCTCGAGCCAGGCGACCCTGCCGCGAAAGCGCGAGTCGCCTCGAGTTCCGCCCAACGCACTTTGAGGGCAATTCACTGTTGCCAGTGGATGAGGCGGGACGTGAAACGACGCGTGCGACGGCGTGGGCGGCGGAAGGTAGCTGTAACCTGCCGGGAGAACCTCTTCGAGGCTCGGGTTCGCCGCGTCTGCGAGGAGTTGCTGCAATTCCATCGCCGTGATAGCACCGAGCCCCATGGATCTCAAGTCAAAATCATCCTCGTCCTCATCGGCAAGGTCATCATCAGCGCTGCCAGCAACACTCCCGCTGACGCGGTGCCTCTCCAGGTCGTCCTCGTCGTCGCTGGACTCCAAACCGGACAGCAGGCTGCCGTCGCCATCTTCGCCGACCCCCTCATCGGACGACGAAGACAGATGAAAATCAGGGTCATCATCACCGTCACCATCATCGTCGGTTTGAGCGGATGCAACAGCACTGCTTGCAGCTGAGCCGATACTGGCTCTCCCGCGAGATCCAGCGGAGCCCGCAGACGCGGCTGCAGATGCGTTGGAGGCTGCGGAGGCGGCCGTGGACACGCCTGAAGTGGCTGACAGCCTGCTGGACGAGACTGCAAGCATGGGCGCAGTAGCGCTGTTGTTGGGGACCGAGGAAGCAGCAGGGGACGCGTAGGAAACGGCCGATACTTGAGACATGGAGGCATTCGGAGACGCTGGCCCGGCGACTGGCGGCCGTTGCGTTCTCCGAGTCGCCGCGGGCAGCAAAGCCGCATCGGTGGCAGACGATCGGACAAATGTGACTCGTCGGGGCTGGCGTGAAGGAGCTGTCGGCATGCACGCAGCCTGCGCGGATGTGGCAGCTGAGCTCCGTCCGACCGCTGCAGCCACGCTGGCGTGTGCTGCTACGGAAAGCGTCGACACCGACGTCGCTGGTGGGGAAGGAGCGGCGTCCGTCGTGAGGCGGTTGCAACTGCTGCCGTGGCGTGGTACGCCACTGTGGTTGGCGCCTCCGTTTCCACCAAGGCGACGTCCAGCGGCCGCCGCTGATGCCGCGTGAGAGGCGTTTGGCGCCTGGGGCCGCCCAACAGCAGCGGCGGCGGGTGCATTGCCACTGAGCGCTGAATCAGCGCCACCTGGAATGGAAGAAGGCAGGGTTGGTCTCCAGCCACCCGCAGCCATGCTCAAGCCCCCGGTGCTGAACATGTCGCTCTCCGGACGCCCAAAGTCACCCGTTGCGGAAGCATGGTGAAGGCGGGCTTGCCGAATGGTTGCCGTAGAAGCTGCAGCAGCGACTCCCACGAGTACACTCGGATATACATCAGCGGCCCCCAAACCGCACCGCGCCGGTTCAACAACACGCGCAGATGGCAGCGCAACACCTGTGCGTGACTCGACGGCAAGAAAGCCCGCTGGGGCGGCTGGGGCTGGGAGGAGACACGAGCCAGCTGCGCTAGGGAGAGAATGCTGCTGGTGTGATGACGCGAGCGCGGGCGCGTACACTCCTGACGCCGGGAGCAATGCTTGCGACTCCAGACCCCTCGACCCGGGAGCCGGAACCCCAGTTGGCGCCGCGAGCCCATGGCCCATCATGCTAAACCCCTCTCCCAGCCATCCGAGCAATTCAGGGCCCGAGCTGGGGATGTGTGCAGCTGTTGCCGATTTAGCACCGAGCGCAGATGCAGCAGTAGCGGTTTGGGCCGGTTTGGTCAGCCTGCTGGTCTCAGGGAGTAGGGACTCTGTGAAAGGAAGCAAGCTGCCGTCAGCGCCCCACGCAGATGGTGGACCTCGTGAACTCGATGAAGCCGGCGTCGGTGGGACCGAAGGCCCCGGCGCTGAGGGTTGAGAAGCTGCCGCCCCAGCAGAGTTCACCATTGCAGCAGACGTTGCTGCCGCTGCTGAGACGCCTGTTCCAAAGCGAAGATGTAACAACCCAGTACGACCGGGGCTCGACAAAAGCCGCCCCGAGGGAGAGGTCGCGGTGCTTGTCGGCGCGGAGCGGGCGCCAATGCAGGAGGCTCGACGCGGGGAGCGACTGTTGCTTGTGGGACGCCGAGGCCCGCTGCTCTCGCCATCGCGGCTGGCAGGCCGCTGACTGAGCAGACCAGAAAGGGCGCCGGAGAAGGACGAAGGTCCTGCTGATGCGTTGGTCGCGGTGGACATTGGGCGGTTTTCCGGAGTGTGCCGCGTCACAGCCCCCGAGGGAGGTCGCTGTGCGTCGCCAAAAAGCGAAAACGACGAGCCCAGCCCAAGGGTAAACTGGCCATCGCCGCCGAATAAGGCGATGCCAGCGTCGGCGCCTTGATGCGCCGCGCGCGGAAGCCCAGTCGCATCCTTGGGTGGGCTGGCTGAGGCTGCTGCATTTGCCTGCAGCGAGCCGCCTGAGCCCACGTCCATTGCACGCAGATACAGCGCGGCAGCGGTGCGACACAGCAGAACGGCAGGTTTCGCCGGCCTTCAGGCTCGCGCGAAGCTGCACGGCTCGTGGGTGGGAAATGCTGCGAGGCTGAAAGATTTGACGAATAGCCCTCGCCAATGCAGCGGCGACGGCACAGGATTGAGGGGCAGAAACAACGGGCGAGGAGTGTTTATCTTGCTTCAACCGGTAAAGCCTGTTTTCTTCTCTCGATGCTGGATCCGTCCTCCTTCATTTCGGGGCACATCATCCCAGCGCAGTCAGTCAGACGCGTGCGCTCTCAAACGAACGCGGTTGCACTGTTGCACGCACTTGAGGGGTTGCAGCCCCTCTCACTCGCCGGACATCGTGCACGTTCGTCTCTGCCGCCGTCTAGGTCGGGTTGGGGATCCTGTGGGGCTCGACTGAAAGTTGGTCGAGATGGAGTACTTGCGAGATCTCGCCATGGAGCAAGTCCACGGGCTCCAGGGAATGCTTAAAAACAAACGAATGGTTGGTTGTAGTGTCGCCATCTTGCGAGAGCCCGGAGCCGGGGCTTGTCGGCCAGCTGTTCTGTGCCTTGCCCCCGCGTGTTAACTGCAGGCGGCTTTCTCGGTCATGAACCTGGCCATGATCGTATTCTCCGCTCTGATGATATGGAAGGGGCTCATGGCTGCGACAGGCAGCGACAGCCCGGTCGTTGTGGTGTTGTCCGGCAGCATGGAGCCCGCGTTTCAGCGTGGAGACATACTGTTGCTCGACAACAACAAGGAGGACATCCACGTCGGCGACATTGTTGTTTTCAAGATTGCGGGTGCGTTCGGCGACCGCTTCGAGCAGCGACAGTCTCGTGTCACGATGTTGTGAGATAGTGCCGATCTCAATCGACGCTGGTTTCGTTTCGTGCCGCTGCGCAGGCCGGGACATCCCCATCGTCCACCGGGTCTTGCGAGTGCATCAACATCGCGGCGTGACTGGTGACGCGAGTGTCGACTACCTCACGAAGGGTGACAACAATAGCGTGGACGACCGCAATCTCTACGCCCCCGGACAACTGTGGCTCAAGCGCAGCGAGATTATCGGTCGCGCCGTTGCGTCGGTCCCTTACGTTGGAATGGTGACGATCTTGCTCAATGACTACCCGATGCTTAAATGGGCACTTGTCGGCCTCATGGGTCTTTTTGTACTCACTGGCAAGGAAACTTGAGGACGATACCCAGCCTGCGCACCTGCTCAAGGGTATTCGCCGGGTCCGCTAACACCTGCGTTGCAGCTCGTGGACGTAGCGGACTTTTCAGGCAGTAATGCCCTCAGCCTGCGCTGCGCATTGCTGCGTGGTGGAGCCACCGTGTTGATGGCAGCAGGCCCGCCGGCGGCCGTCCAACGACCGAGTCGTAACGCCGGCCTCCTCGGCGGCGTGGCGGACAACGACTGACGTGTGCACACTGGGGTCGGAACGAAGCCCGGGCCATTGCCATCGGTTGTCTGGCGCACTGACGTTCCTCTTGCACAGGCTTGCCAGCACTTAACGCTAGCTGAGCTGATGCGCGCGGGTTAGAAAGCTGTGTCGCTTCCGATGGATGATCCAGCAACCGCAGCGATACTCCCGCCTCTGGACACCGGCTTCAAGCCGCGTCTTCGGCCGCGAGTGCGAGTCGCCACGCGAGTGCTTTGTTCGTCGCTTGTGAGCAGCTAGCTGTCGGGTTGACGGGGCCGTCGCAAATGCAGCGGGCTGCTGGGCGTTCACAAATGGCCAGATGGCTGTCGGGCAGCCGGCGCCGTTGCAAATGCAGCGGCTGCTAAGCGTTCATACGCAGCCGAATCACCCCACCGGCCTTCGTTGTAGGAAGAAATTCCCCCCGAAGTGCGGTGATTGTTCGGAGATAATTCCCGCCCTAATCATTGTATCTCACCAGGTTTGTTTCTGCCGCGGTGCTTGCGCCGTCGACCATCGCATCGTAGAAGTGCCCTCAAGCACAGCTCACACTATTTTCGCTCGAGAGCTGGGAGTTCAGCACCACAATCACATGAGGCTCGATTCGCCCAGTTGGATCGATTTTGTTGGGACAGGCTCAGACGAGCCGGTGGTCGTGGAGTGTTGCTGGCAGCGAGCAGCACAGACTCCGACTTTATACCGAACCTTGGAAGAGCCTGCCCCGGTGCCGCTACTACGGCATCAACCGCAGGCAATCCAACGCAGTCAGATCAAGACCCCGTGGTGCTCAACGTGAGGCGCGCAACACAATGCGGGCGCCAATAAGTTGGTGCAGCAACTTATTGGCATTGTGTTGCGCGCTGAGGCTGACGCAGAACGCGTCGACAACGTCCCGGGGCCTCAGGAATGTGTCATTCACGCCCGCTGAGGCTGACGCAGAACGCGCACTGTCGGAGTCCGTTCAGCTCAGTTCTCAACTCTTGCGGCTTCAAGCAGATTGCCGCTGCAACGCAAGGAGCCGAGCTGCAAGTTGCGGATCAACCCAACCAAGTACTCGGCCCTGTTCAATTGATGCAAGCCCGTCCACCTCACGCCTGCTTCCTTGCAACATAGTGAGCAGTGCGAGCACACTGAATCCAGGGCGCGATCAACGGCGAATGAGTTGTCTGTTGCCGTCCGAGCGAGAGTTGCTTTCGCAGAGCGAAGCCGGCCCCTCAATGAAGAGAGACCTGTTCGGTACGAGCCAGCCTTATTTGTTGTCTCAGACCACTTGTCTGTTGATGCCCATCCCCGGCCGCGCCAAGTTGCAATGCAGCCGGCAACTTGCAGAGCCTGCTCGACCCACCACGCAAGATTCGTGTGGCAATGACGAGTGCACACGTAGCGGCGCTGAAGGTTGGGAACCCGACAGGACCTGACACGGTCTCGACTCGGTTGCTGTGAAGGCGACGATTCAGGGTGCGCTTGCCGAACTCCGACGTGCACACACCTCCATCGCAGCGCCAAGATTTCGAAGTTGCCGGCATTTTAGGCCGCGGGGCCTTCGGTGTCGTTTATGACTGCACCTGTGAAAAGAGGTGAGCACTCATCTTGCACTTCGAGATATGGACGCTCTCGAACGCGATTTCGATTTCGAGCTTGCCCCCAGCTTCCCGTGCCCTCCCTGCGTTGCAGTCGCACAGCAGTTGCGGTGAAGGTGATTTCAAAACTCAAAGCTGCGACACTTGGCATCGCTGCTCGTGTGATCAACGAGGTCTCGCTCCATTGCAAGATGCGACACCCGCACATCGTGGACCTGCTCGATTTCTTTGAAGACGACGAGAACGTGTACCTGGTGACCGAGGCGTGCACTGGCGGTGACATGTACCAGCAGTTGCAGCGGTCAGGACCTTTGCCCCCATCTGAGGTGCAGCGACTGGGCCGGCAACTTCTCTCCGCGATCGCCTACATGCACAGCCAAGGCATCTTGCACAGAGACCTCAAGCTCTCAAACTTGCTGTTGTTCCAGCCCACAGAGACCATGGGCAACAGGACTGCTGCTGCTGCAAGCTACCCCACGGCACTTTATTCGCTGAAAGTCGCAGACTACGGCTTGGCTGTTCAGCTCAGTGGCGCACCTGGGGAGGAGCACCGAACCATTTGCGGCACGCCAAACTATATTGCTCCGGAGGTGACGGCAGCCCTGCCGCACGGGCCAGCGGCAGATGTGTACTCCGCGGGCTGTCTGCTGTATAGCATGCTATTTGGGCGCCCACCGGCGCTGCAGCATGTCACTGTGAGCCCGGCGTCTGGCGCCATCAGGGGAGCGGCTGGGGCCCAAACGTATGTCACGCGCACGGCTCCCGCGCCAGACTTTTCGGCGAACCTGGATTCGCTGCCTGGTGCTGCCTCTACGTTGATTCGGGCCCTACTTGCGCCTTTTCCCGGCGACCGGCCCACAGCCAGCGAAGCCCTCGTGCACGAATTCTTTGAACGGGTGCCGAGCAATGAGGCCGGCAGCACAATCACCCCACTTCGCCCAGCGTCTGAGACCGCCGATTTGGTGTCCTCCGCTGGCTCACCACCGCTTCCATTTGGCGCACCCGGCTGGCGGATGCAAGGACGACTGGCCCCTTCGGCGACAGCTGCTATGGATGTTGCGAGTGAGCTCCGCCCTCACTCCGCTACCGACGTGCCTCACGCCGCTGGAGCTCGTCGCTCAATTGGATCCGGAGAAGCGGGTCTTGGGCAGAACGCGCTTGTGCACGCAAGTATCGGCGGCAGTACTGATGACACTCCAGAACGGCCGCCAGCCCAGCCGCAGAGCCCTGCACGCTCTCGCTGGGGCGTCGACGGGGGCGGTGCAGACGCGAGCCGTATGGACATGCAAGAGCTGGCCTCGAGACACACGAGTGCAACAGTCTCGCGGACTCCGGTGCTTCGCCTCAGCGGTCTTGGGCTCCCACGGGCTGTTCCGTCTCCGCAGCCTTCGCCTTGCCCCTCTCCCACGAGCAAGGCGATTCATGCTGATGTGCGAGCTCGAGGCAACTTGCAGCAGCCCTTGCCTCGGCCACAGAGCGCCCTGGAAGGAGAGGTAGCAGCCGCTGCCCGTACCAGTATCCGAGCCCGCCTTGGTAGTGCCGACTCCGTTGGCAGCATCGGGGCTCGTGTTGACCTTGTCGCGAATACGTCAGGAGCAGCTGTTCCGGCCGCGAGCTTGGTCTTTGGTGCCTTCCAGCTGGTCCAAGCAGAGCCGCTCCACCCCAGTCCTCCCCTGCAGGCCTCTGGTGGCCCCGTTACCACCGGCAACCTCGGCAGCACAGGCCGCCGCACCAGCGCTGTTGGCCCGTGGGGCTCGTCGTCAGCAGGCTCCCCCGCTTCCATATTCTCCCTCGGCGGCCTGCCATTTCCCTCGCACTCGTCACAGCCCCTGCCGCCCTCACACGTGCTGCACATGCATACACTTGCATCATCGCAACCCAGCGGGTTGCACGACCGCACGGTCGTCTCGCTCGTTTCCGCCTCCCCCTCGCTGGAGGCTGGACCTCTGCACCTGCAGCACGCGCTCGCAGGAGGGCATCGCGCCTCACGCCCTTCGCCACCGCCTTCCGCCTTTACTGTCTCGGCAGTCGACTGTGTGCCCTCCAGCGGTACCCTGGGCCCACAACACTTGCGCAGCAGCTGCCATAGCGCGCTGCCACGCCGCCCCGACGCTGCGCTTTTGGAACAGGGGAGCAACGTAATCATGGCCCCAGTTGAGGGCAGGGATGCGCATCCTGCGCTGCCGTCTGCCGATATTCCTGTTGTGCTCCACTCCGTCGTGCGGGAAGCCGTGAGGGGGCAGACGGTGCCGATCGGTGAAGCAGCTGAGCGTGCAGAGCCTGCTTCAGCATGTGTGGTTGGGCCCGCAGCCCGTCGCAGTGCGGAGCTTCCGCGATCAACCGATGCACTTCAGGCGAAGTCCATCGTCCGCAGATCGCCGCGTTCTGCGTCAGCCTCAGCGGGCGTGAATGACACATTCCTGAGGCCCCGGGACGTTGTCGACGTGCCAGGAAGCTTTGTCGCCCAAGAAGCTGTCAGATGCGCCTTGCCACCCTTTCCTGCAACCAATTGTGCGGACGTGACGGCGCCTGTGGGCGTCCTCCGTATGGAGGTCCCATCGCTTTCTCTCCCAGTGCAACCGCTTACCACTGGCCGCGCACGCGAATCGACGACACAGCGCAACGGCAGTGGTCTTGTGGCTCGTGCGGCGACCACCTTTGCACTCCAATCCTCAACTTCGGTCGACGTCGCCTGTGCCGACTGCCACTTACGTGGAGTCGTTGCCTTGCGCAGCGCGAAGGCTGATGACAATGCCAACACTGAGCAGGGCTGTCGCAGTCGCGTAAGTGCCACGGCCTCGCTCCATGTGCAGGGCGAAGCGATGGAGCGGACAATCTCGAGCGGCTTTTGCGAAGCAGGTGACCATCGCGGTTCCTGCCTCCTGCGCGCTGAGGACCCGCTTCTTGGGGACATTGCGCCCTCAGGTCAGGCACTCTTAGCAGGCAGCATTGATGGCGGGATCGAGGCTCAGCTGCGTTCCGAGCACCAAAAGCAGTCGCTGGCGTCCGTTGTTCCGGCCGCTCCTGTCCCTGCTGATGTCGTTAACTCGCCGAGCTTGTGTGGGCTGCTTGCTCCCAGGGTTGCGGCTGTCAGCATTGGACATGCGCGCCTCACCCGCGCCATGGACTCGCCTCGACATCCCAGTCCCGCCCCCGCATGCGTGCCTGAATACGCTTCCATCGTCATTCCACGTATTGCCCCTTTGCGATCCTCGCCTCCGCTTTGGATTGCCGGCCGGTCCCCGACTCGGAGCAGCAGCACCACTAGCGGCATCGATGGCGAGCCTGACAGCGTCATCTGCGGGGGACTGCAGAACTCCATACCGGCAGGCGGAAGTCACGGTGGTGGAGCCCTCGTGGACCAAGACCGCCACTCGTGCCACGAATCAGTGCGTCGAGCGCGAATGAGGCCCCGTGTCGCCGCACGCGATGCGTTCTCGACCCGTGACGTCTCTGTCGTCGGGGCAGAAGCAGCGGGTAGTGATGCTTCGCGTTCTAGCAACGGCAGCTGCGATTTCTCTTTGCAGCTTCGCAGTGGAAGCGCTTTCCATTGTTTTGGTCGTGATGACGGCAGGCGGGCGACCCCAGCTGTACCGCTCGGCAGCAACCGCACGCAGCAGCACGCGCTGTCGACGTCATCGCCGGAACCAAGATGGCTCGAAGGGCCATCCGTGCTCCGAAGCGCGTCACTCCTGTCGACTGCCTCATCCTCAGCGCCGCTCCCGCCGTCTGCTTCGATACACCAGTCTGCTGCTGCAACCGAATGGCCTCGCCCTCCGCCACCTCCTCGGACCCCAAACCGCTCCGATCAGACGGAGGCGCGGCGGCCTCAGCAGCACGTATCGCAGCAGGCTCCTACGGCAGCGCCTTCTCCATCTTGGGCGTCAAGCAAACTGCGGGATGGCGCGGGGCAGGCCGCTGCGGTTGGTAGAAGGGCAACGGGGTCACTTTGGCCTCACCGGCCTGAGAAGGCTGCGAGCGCCCAATCGGGCCGTTCGCCCGGCCACGTCGCCGGCCTCTCGCCCAGCGCTACGCTGAGCGACCCGCCCGCTGCTCCGCCAAGCCTCGCTGCCACTGGGGCTGCGAGCGACGATCTCTCCCTCTCCGCGTCTGCGGCGCAATGGACCATGGCGTCCGTGGCAGCAGCTGCGTCTCGCGCTTCCAGCGAACCCACTCACGAGGCGCGCCACTCCCTGCCCAGCCCTTCAAACATAGTGTTGGCGTCGGTGAATGCTGTAGGGCCGCGTGGCCATAGCGACAACCCCGAGGGTGTGCGCCGTTTGCGCGGCGTTTCACCGTCGCCCTCGAGGGCGTCCCACCCGGAGCCAGCGTTGGAGCCGTCTCATCTGGAGCCTGCGATGCGGTTGAGCTCAGCAGCTCCTTCGCCCCTGCTGCTTGATACCAACTTGCGCCGAAGGTATGCTCGCCTGCGGAGGGAGGAGTCCGCCGCAGCAGCTGCTGCATCGGCGACGATGCTTGCAGCGAGCACGGCAAGGGCACGGATTCGGTCCGGCGAGGACGTTGCGGCGAGCAAGGTCTTGCAGGCCGCTGAAGGGGCCTGGCCGGAGCGATCCAACGGGGGCGGGGGCACAGCGGGGCCGTCACAAGGTGCGCCTGGCCCGGCGATGGTGCCGAGCGTGCATGTGGATGTGCACCGAGCTGCCGCTGCTGTCGCTGCGCCAGGCGCTTCAACCTCAGGGAGCTGCCCAAGTGTGCGCACATGGAAGATGCATCCTATTGCCTGCGACCTGCGTTCACATGGCGAAGCTGTACCCGCTTTCATCACTTGTAGGCGGGCCGTGCACGGCGGGCGGTTTCTGAAGGTGCAGCTGCGCTGCAAGAGAGCCTCCTGCGATATTGCCCTTCTGTGTCGCGCAGCAGGGATCGACGGCCGCTCCCCTTTCGTGGTTTTGCGGACCCTTAGTTACACCCACGGTTCCAGCAGCGTCTGTGTTCGAGAAGCCGACCGACACGCAGCCAGTACCAATGGGATTGCGGAAAGGATCCTCCCACTCGCGGCGCTGCCATCTCGCTGGGCTCGCATGTACGTGCACCTCGCCGCAGGCGTCTCCAGCATCCGCGCGCGCCTCCCACGGGTTGCCGTTCTGCGGGACGATGTCGTGGATGATGACGTTCGTGGCACAGTGCGAGTTTCCTCGCTCGGGATGCTGATGGACGACGGAAATCCTGGGCTTCACAGCTACTCCTTCACGCTGCGGCTGCAGCTCATCAAAGCTGGGGTACCGCACATCGATGTGTGGAAGATGCAGTACTGGCCACGTCGCAGCCACCTACTGTGTGTGGCTGCACCGTGGGGGGAGAGCTTGAGCGCGTATCTGGCCTTACCGAGATCCTCGCCTGCGCTACTCCCCACGCACGCGACCCTCGCGGCCGTGGCATCCGAGCCCGTGCCGGCTCAAAGCATCGCCTCGCTTCCGTTGCCAGCTGCGTCGCTCGTCGCCCTTGCGCTGCGTTATCACGCTACTTGCTTCGCGGCCGAAGCATCGCTGCTGCCGCAGCTGCATGCGTCGCAAGAGAATCCCCCTTCGGCTGTCCTTCCCATGGTGCTGCAGCCGCGGGAGCGCTTTTTGGACAAGGAAACCCTGCATATTCTTATGAAAGCACAGGAACGGCGCTGGACGGCACAGCCGGTCCTACTTCCGCCTGCCGCGTTGGCGACGGGTAACAGTGTGCATCTCTCCCCGCCGCATGACACGAGCAACGTGGCAATGAGTGGCGAATCAGTCTTCGGCCTGAGGGGCGGAAATGGAGTGGGGGCATGCGAGGGCAAGCCCGGGAAAGCGTCGATGCTCTCGCGAGTGGTCGCAGCTGCGTTTTTGGGGGAGGATGCTGCTACGCGGGCTGCGCTGGAACAGTGCAGCGGTAGGGCGACTGATGTGGCGTCGGCCGCTGCGGCCCGTATTCTGCTGCGTGAGCCGCTGCGGTGGCTATGTCTGCTTTTTACAGACAGCTGGCGGCTGCTACTGCGCGATGATGCAGCGGTCGCCGCCACGATACGGCCAGAACAGTTTGCTGTGTCGCTCCACTCGCTGCGACGTGCATCCGATACCGCGCGCCTTCCACCGGAGATTTCGCAACGACTTGTCACAGGGCGCGCCTTCTTGAGGGCTGTGCTCGATCCAGAGTGAACTCGCGCAACTGGCGGCTCCGGTTCCAAGTGGCTCGGTGCGTGCAGCGCGAGCTCGAGCGCTCGGGATCGCGTCTCTCGATCGAGCTAGCGCTTCAGCTAGCCTCATTTACATGATCATGCATATGCACATCACATGGACAACGACCCAAATACGGCCCATGTGATTATGACGTGAGAAATCTTGCACGCAGCCGCTGGCATTCGCATGCATACATGTGCGGTGTCGACGATCAGGGCTGTCGATCGATATCTGCCGCTGTATGTTCATTCGAATTCAACAGCTGCAGCAGCTCCGAGGTCGAGGCGAGCACCGGTCGCGTGTGAATCTCCGGGTTAAACGCGGATTTGAGTCGAGAACGGGATTCGGTTGGAAACGATGAGTTTCACGGTCAACAGCCGCACGTCTCTGCGCGCGCAGCCGCGGAGTTGACCGCCGCACTCACGCGTGCGCTGAATGAACACAACATGCAATTTCGCGGCGATCAAGACGATCGTCCCCCGAAGAATGGCACAGCATTGCGCCTTGCTCGGCCTTCGCGCATCGCCGAACAAGAAGACGCTCTCCGACAGCCAGCCTTCGGGGTTCAGCAGACGGCTCCGCCTGCACAAGCAACCTGCCGCTTTGAGCCAGAAGGCGGGGCGGGGAGTCTCCGTTCTTCCGGACCCGGGGGGTTGCAGGCGTGTCATGGGCAGTATGCCATCAGCTCGTCTCGTCACGTGCAGCGAGGAGCAATAGCGCACGCGGCTGTACCTCACAAGCCACGGCCACTCGTTGCAGTCTGAGGGTCGACGCACAAATCTTCCGCAGAGACGGCGCACACGTCTTCCATCACTTGTCCCATCGTGGTCAGCCAGCAAGGGACCAGGGAGCACCACGATCCGGCCTGGCAGATCTTGCAAGCCCGCGTCGCGTGCGGCCCTTGGGCTTGGCGGCGAAAGATCACGTATTCACGCTAAACTTGTGCGAGCACTTTGGGCATTCGTAGAACACGGTTTGTCCTTCGTCAGCACTGCGCAGTTGCATGGTGTAAAACTCCATAATCGGGTTCTTGCAAACTGGGCACTCTTCGTTCACCGTCGCGCGAGCCGGCTTCTTGGACTTCTCCAAGACGGCACCCTTGCCAACAGCAGCCGCCACGGCCGCCTTATACTCGGAAAGCCATTCTGGCTCGGGCTTGGGATGGCTGTGCGTCACGACGCTCAGAGTTGGCAACTCTGCAGACCCAAGGGGGGATAGCGCGTCGCGATGATCGAGCTCAGCGACTGCAGTGTGCGAGTCGAGATGCATGCTGTGTACGAACCGTCGATACCGCAGTTGTAGTCGCACTTGTCACATCTAACATCGCCGCTGTCTGAGAATGCCAACAATGTGCCGCATCTCGGGCAGAACTGCGCGCGCGACTGCGCGCTTGACCAAAGCTGTGTGGCGCTCATTCGACTTTGACGGAGGAAGTGATGGCAGAGCGCCCCGCAGCGCAATCACAGACGAGGAACACCGAGAACTCGAACAGCGACCACCCAGTGCTGGCTGAAAGCTGCTTGCACGATCGCGACATGCTGAATCAACGATGAACGATCGCAGACGGACCGATGCGTCTGAATTTCGTGGACGTGAATGGGCGCAAAATCGCGGCACCTGCCCCGTTGCAGCAGATTGCCCGACCTTCACTTTGGCAGCCCGCCGAAGCGCATGCGGTGGGGATATTCGGGGGCGTCTTCCATCTGCTGGAATGCCTGAAAGGCGGGCTTCACACCCGGGCCGCGGTGCCGCACTCGCTGCCGGGCTCCTGCTCCTCGCCGTCGCCCTAACATGGGCCATGTCAAAAGTAGTTGGGGATGATCTCTTGGCGACGGTAGCTGGGCGCGTCACTTTTGCGGCCCGTGCCGCATCCCTGAAGCCACGTCAAACAGCCCCACTGAGAGCAGCGGACCCGCGCCGGCACAGCTTGGAATCGCTGCTGGCGGATGACGACGAGCCTGTAGTACAGCCCGAGATGATCGAGGCGTTGAAGGCGCCGGTGGTGAAGGAGGACGCAGGGCCTGCTGCGGGGGGGCTGGGCGGCCGCAAATACCTGATTGTCCAAATGGTTGTCGAGGGCTTTGGGGCATGGTCAGATGCCATCTACGAAACACTAAACGTTGCGGTGGCATTGAATCGAACGTGGGTGGAGCCCTGCGTCCGCAACGGCTGCATTGAACCTTGCCGATGTGGATACATACGCGAAGTTCCACCTTGGAGCCAGTCAGCTGAAGACACGGCGCTCGCGCAGGGGCGAGATCCGGGCCTGCTGCCCTACATCGATGACAAGTGCAAACTGGACTTGGGCCAGCGTGAGAAACGGAACGACTACGTGGCTGAGGCATACCCGCTGTCCGCCTATCTGGACATGGAAGCCATCGCGGCGGAGTACGACCCCGGCCGCATAGTCACGTACTCGTCATGGTGCCACGAGTTCAATCGCACCATGCAGCCCGCCGTGCAGCCCGAGTTCAAACGGTGGATATGGCCTGTGGGGTACAACTTTGACATGGCAACGCAGTACATTGACCCCGCTTTCCCCGTCGCTGTTGGGGACATGTGGTTTGCGCGGCAGGGTGTCGGGCGGGTTGGCCGCTCCCGCGAGAGTGCCATGGCGCAGCTAGTCAGCGACGCATCGCCGAATCTCTTCATGTTCCACTTCTACCGCGCCATGTTTGCCAACTACTACTCCTTCCCAGCGGTGCCGATTAACCGCTGGCACGTCGCTGCGGTCCGGCGGTACGTGGAACAGGAGCTGGGCGGGCATCCTTTTGTAGCTTTCCATTGGCGTTCCGAGCAAGTGGACGGCAAATTGATTGTGCCATGCAGCTCAGAGATTGCGGGCATCGCCTCCGCCGCCCTACCCGGGTTCGTCTCACCGACGCGCCCCAAGGCGGTGCTCGTTTCTGACATGCCAGCCCCTGGCAACCCCAACCGCATGTGGAACGATTACGTGGGCGGAGAGGACGAGGCGCGCCACACAGCCATGGGGAATATGCTGGCGGCAGGCTTCCGCAAATACGATGCGCATGTGGTGGGCATGGGTCAGCTGGTGGATGCGGGCGTCTTGTCGCTGCGTGATTTCCTCCTGTCCGTCACGGCGGACTGGTACGTTACCTGCCAGGGCGATCACTGGAAGGACTGCCACGGCTGCTTTCGGTCAGGTTCCAACATTGTAACCCGAATTAGCAAGGAGCGGCAACGGCGGAACCTGCCTTACAGTCACCATTGGTTCGAGATCGGCGCGGCGGTCGACGTTCCCGAAGCACTTGGTCGCGGAGACGGGCGCGTTGTCTCGGGGAATGCAAGCACGCGCACATGAGTGATTTCTCGTCGACGCGCCTCCTGCTGCTTTCTCGTCATCCTGGCTCCCGCCTAATGTGTGGTAGCGACTGCATGCGCCGCTGGCTGCAGGTTGGTGACGCGCGGCTCAGCTGTCACACGGCGCCGACCGAAAGCTGAGATTTCGCCGCGACGCCACAACGCAGTCGCTGCTAGTAGCCACCGTGTATTCCACAGCTGCGTGCGGTAGTGCGCGCAGCCGATAGTTCAGGGGCTTGTCTGCATGCCCGATGAGCCCCGGCGCGTGAGGCCGGCGCTATCGCGCTGTGAAGAATGAAAATTGTGGCCGTCGCATGCACTGCGGCACTTGACCGCGCCGGAACCACCAGTGGTGTCGGATCCAGCGGAATGGCTAGAGCGTACGATCAAGCTGAGTGAGTGTGCGAGTTATCGCCACTACGAATTCAAGGCGCATACTTTTGAAACGCGCTCTTGCATGAGCACTCAACGGCTTCGACGGCCGAATGGTGTTGGATCGCTCGTGTCTGTGTGCGCCGAGGCTCTTGTGACACGTGAAGACATGTACGGCTATAACCGTGTATTCTCGAGCTCGACGTAGAAAGGCGATATCGGTTGATCGGATCACGGGATGGGGATCCCTCCGGAGCTCCGTCAACGTCAATTCGAGTCAGATCAACTTCGATGAATATTGATTATTCCACACGCAAATATCACCTTCGAGCCGTCCTCATATCGACGTCGACGACCATCGGGGCGAGCGTGGAGTATTCATCGATGATCATACGTTGGGCTCGAACTCTCAAAACAGCACGAGCCGGATCCAGTGAGCAGCCAGGGTCTTGAGGTCGATGACAAGGTCCGGCGCAAGCTGAAGCCCAGCTTGCAAGCGTTCGTCGCGCCGGTGTTGAACAGCATCGCCCCACCAGGAGTCATACTTGTGCGGCGCCAGACGAATCTTCAGCGCTGTAGCGGTTCCTCGACGCAAGAATGGTGCCCAGAGCTGTAGTCCTCCGCAGCGCTCATGCTGGTGCCGCACGAAATCCATTCGACGCAACAAACGGCTTCATACGCAATCCACTTGCGGCAGGACCAGAAGCCACGAACCGGACCCCGATGCCGTCCCTAGATGCGATCGACGTGTCCATTCGTCCCCTCCCCGACATCACTGGCCCGAGCCTCGCCGGAATGGCGCCAGACAAACACCGACCCAACGAGGAGTCGGTGGAGCTCGCAGAGAACGCCGCCTCAGACGCGAGCAACGCCCCCGTCCGCTGCGCAATCGCCGATGTTGAAGAAGACGCGCCCGCGACCGTCGATGGCGGCGCCGCGTGCATAGCGCGGATGGCGGACGACGCGCTCCCAGCTGGGCGCAACGGCATCGCCCCGGCCCCCGCAGTCGTCGCTAGCAAGCTTGGACCGGAATCTCGCGTAGTAGTTGCAGCAAGCCCTTCCAGCGCCTCAACACGCGCCAATAGCACGGATATTGTACTCTCGTACGCGGCGGACAGCTCAGCGACGGCAGGCACCGCCTCCAGCCTCGCAGACAGAGCGGCGGCACGATCAGTGGCAGTCTGCGCAGAAGCACTCGCAGCAGCAAGAGCTTGCTCCGTACGGCGGAGCTGTTTACGGGCTTCCTCTTCCCGCAGGCGCCCGTCTTCGAGCTCGGCCACAGCGTCTGCCATGGTCGCGATGTGTTCCATGTGCGCACTTCTCAGGAGCTCTCTCGATTCGCGGTACAGGCCGAGCACCTCCAGAAGCTCTTCGCGAGCCGACTCGCGCTCCAGCTCCGCCTCGGCCGCGCGCTCTGTGGCAGCAGCGGCGGCAACCCGCAGCTCCGCAACTTGCCGCATCAAGGCGCCGATGAGGGCCGCACTCTCTGCAGCTCGGTCAGGCGGTGTTCGAGGTGCTGTCTCCAAATCCCCAGCGGCCGGCGGAAGGCGGACTTCAGAAGTTGTCTTGGCAACGGCTAGCGGGGTGTCTGGAGAGACAGCACGTGCAGCTACAGCCAGCGCGACACCACCATCAACGACTGCAGGAGATGCGTCGCCAGCCGCGTGTATTGCTGTCAATCCACTGGAGCTCGCCGAGGATCCGGGAGCCGAAACGTCAAAATGTGCTCCCGCAACAGAGCTGACATCGAGGGCGTTCCTGAGCTGTCTAATCTCCGCGCGAAGACCTTCCACGACGAAAGCCGCATGCCGACACAGGTCATCGCCGCGGCAACAGCACGAGCAGCCCGCGACGGCCGAGACGGCCGGACCAACGGGCACCCCTGAGGGCACGGCTTTAAGGCGGATAGCTGCGGCACGAGCACCAAACTCGCACGTGGCTAGCGTTTCCGCCGCATTGTGTGCAAGTTGCGACACGGTGACCAACAGGGCAGTGCGACACTCCCCGCTGAGGGACGCCTGCAGCAGCCGCGTCAGGCTGGAGTTGCGGTAGGGAATGTGAACCCGTTGTTCGGCGACACTTCCCTCTGCAAACTTGCTTCGGCGAGCCAGCGCAGCGATAACGTTGCCCAGCGCCGTCAGTGACAGGTTGATGGCACGGCTTTCCTCGAGTGTCGCGGTGATGGGAGTGGCGATGGGGTGCGGTGCCTGTCCGGGTGCACCGGAGCCGTCCGCGCCGAGGCTGAATGTTTGAGGAATGGCGAACGCCTTCTTGTACCGTTCGCTTCCTGCGAGATCCACAACAGTTAGAGTCTGACAGAAGTATGGCAGGGCCGAGGACCCCTCGAGCACGGGCCGCCTGCGTAGCATGCACACGAGGTGGCTGCGAGAGGAGGTAGCGTTCAGGCGCGTTGAAGCGACCGCCCTCCCCAAGCTGGCACGTTTCAAAAGCCACATGGCTGTGGCCACATCCGGGGCCGGGTGCCAGCTCAGTCCTTGCACGTACACCCCGTGGAGCGGATGCTCGCGGACCACCAGCGGGGATTCATCGCGTGTCAGCGAGCAAGCGACATCTGCTGCAGGTCCAGGGTGTGTGGCAGTTCCCGAAGGTGACACTAGCAGCAACAGATCGCTCAGTTGTTCGCAATAAAGCTGAATGCAAGCAAGCTCCATGACAGACTCGCACGTTGGCGAGACCTCCGCAGCGCCCAAATCGCATGAAGCCGGAAGAGTCGCCCTCAGCAATCGAGGCAGCAAGCCATCCTCGTCGTCAGCGATGTGCAGCGGTACACTCGCGGGCGGCGAGACTTCTGGCCCTGGTCCCGCATCCAAGATGCACGCAAGGCGCGGTCCGAGCAACGACCATGACTTCCCAGTCCCACTTTGACCGTACGCAAACACGGTGAAGGAGCCGCCACCACGCCACACCTGGTCGAAGTCGCCGCATACGGTGCTGTAGACGCTTGATTGGCACATCTCTGGCCCCAGGACACCATCAAAACTGAAAGCGGTGCTCGAGCCGCCGGCAGTTTTACACACAGTCAAAAGGTTGCTGCTCGGTTCGGTGCGGAGCAGACAGTCAGGATTGCTGGCGGGCGCAATTCGGCAGTACACCGCCACGCGGCCCTGTGCGCGGTTCGATTCCGCGCCAATCATGGCTGCAAAGTGACTCTACGAGTAGAAAGTGGTTCTGAAACTGGTTCACCGGTATCATGCTGGCACGCGAAAGTACAGGGACGCACGGGGTCGCCGACCGTCACCGTACGTGACATTTTCGGCAATGAGCAATACGACAAAAAAAAAACAAATCGGGACCGAACAGCTCGGATGCGAGAACCATTTTCTCTCAAGGACGGACAGCTGAAAAAAGGCGCGCGAATGCAAACGCAGGGCACAGAGGGGACAACATCAGCCTTCGCTGGACGCCGAAAAGTGGCTCGAGCTTGAGTGTGGTCGTGTCGGTCGTCGAAACGCGCTCCCGCAATCAAAGGGGACTCTCCCTGTCGCTCCGCCCTTTGCCGACTGTGGTGAAGCCTGTGACCTGTGTAGGCGCGCGATGGCCACGTTGTTGTCCGCCAACCAGTGGCTACTGGCGTTTCCCCTTGACCTCGGATCTACCTCGGCGGTGCTGGGCCCCCTGCGGAGCACGATCGCCGAGAAGGGTGCCGGCAGCTCCATCGCGGGTGCGTTCTCAAATGAGACCGAGGGCAAAAGCCGGCGCACCTCCGCCGCGCTCGGATCACCATTGAACCATACGTATTGTGTTGTCCCGTGCAGACGTCAATGAGTTTCCCGTGCCAGCCATGAAAGTGGGCACCTTCGAGGGCTTGTTGGCCATGTCGGATGACCTGGGGCGCGCGGATTCATACTGCGAGGGCGTGGTCCGAAAGACTGAGCGGCAAATCGCGGACACGTACCTTGCCTCGAAAGCCGCGGAGAGCGCTCGCGGCCGATCCTCCGCGGGGACAGATGCTGCAGCCGCCCCGCCGCCTCTGCCGCTCACCGTCAACGGCGTACCAGTGACCGAGTACCTGCGACGCTGGACGTGGGATTTTGAGGCGTGGGACCCGCGTGACCCGCTGCCTGACTTGGTCAAGCGCATCCTGGCCGCTGCAGAGCGCGTGGACTCTGAGCTGCGCAGCTACGCGTCCGCCTACGGTGAGAAGCGAACGCAGCTGACAGCCTTGGAGCGCCGCCGCGACGGCAACTTGCTGGTGCGTGGCCTGGAGGACGTCATCACGCCCCAGGCGCTGCAGGCGGCGCGGGCAGAGATCGTGTCCGGCCTCAGCGAGTACCTGCACACGTACGTGCTGGTGGTGCCCAAGGCGGGGGAGGAGGCCTTCCTGGCGTCCTACGAGGGGCTGGCGGCGGAAGCGGTTCCGTACGGGCCGGAGGGGCGGCGTGACGCTGTGCACGGCAGCCCGGTCGTCCCCGGCTCCGCCAGGCGGATCGCAGAGGACCGGGAGGGCTACGTCCTGTACCTGGTCACGGCGCTGCGCAAGTACGAGGACGCGCTGCGGGCAGCGCTCAAAGAGCGCCGCTACACGCTGCGAGACTTCACGTTCGACCCCGCGGCCGCGGGGACCGGCGCCCGCGCCATCGCCGATTTGGAGGCGGACGCGGCGGGTGCGCTGGCGCACCTGCGCGAGCAGGCGCAGCGCAAGTACGGCGAGGCCGTCTCGCTGTGGCTGCACCTCAAGGCCGTGCGCCTGTTCGTCGAGGGCGTGCTGCGGTACGGGCTGCCAGCGCGGTACGAGGGGCCGGCACGCTCCCCCTTCGCGGGTGTACTCGTGTCATGCGCGAGGGGCAAGCAGCGCGCCGTGCTGGAGGCTGTGACGGCGGCGTGGGGAAGCATCGCGGGCTCGCAGGCACGCTCCCTGCTCGACGATGTATATGGAGACGGTGCGAGCAAGGGCGTGAAGGGTGCGTTTGCGGAAGGTCCACTTGTTATGTGGTGGGAGGGGGGTGGCGGTGGGGCGCGAGGCAGCAGTCCAAGGCTGCACGCACGACCCGTCATGCCGCAGCCGAACGCTGAATCATTCCTGCCGCCTTCTTCGCCTTGCTCATTTCCTGCTCCTTGTATTTTCCTCTTTTGCAGGCGGGGCGGATCCAGTCATCCCTGGCGTGCTGGACTCCTCCAGCTCGTCCTTCCCCTTCGTGCTGTTCGACTTTGACCTTCGCACCGACACGTCCGGGGCTGCGGGAGGCGCTGCTTCGCGCTCATGATTCCCCGATCCGCAACTGTAGCGGCCCAGCACGGAGTGTGGTTCAATTTTACGACACAGTGGAACGTGTCAACATTGGCGGCCACTGGCCGCCACAGTTCGACGGCGGAACTTATTGGGCCGCTTGCGCGCCGCGCACCATTTCCAAGATGCCAACATGGTGTCAGGTGCTCACCGGAGTGTTCGTTTTTGAACAGTTGAACAGCAACCTCCGCGCAAATAATCGGTTTGTCGAGCTTGAACGATGCCCGGCTGGAGGATCGCGGGTCAGAACACGTGTGCCTCCCTATGCGTTGCAATTGATTTATCAGCGTTGTGCCGTTTGACACGTACGTCGGCCATGGCAATCTCGTAACTGAGAACGAGTCTTTAGTAACGTAGCGATGGCCACTAGATCGATAGGTGCGCGATGACTCGACCACGGCATACGTACGTAGACGCACGAGCATCGATCGATATCGATGCCTGCACGAGCTCGTGCACGTGCAGGCCGAGGCATCGAGTATACGCATACGTATCGAATGTGCGCGACTTACGGGTTGTTGACAAGCTCGTGCCGAACCTGGCCATGGCTGCCTGGCCGGCGCGGTGACATATATAGACTCAGTCGAGATTTGAGCCTGAATCCGGAGTCCGACTCGTCTGACGCTGACTGATGCTCAAAAATTGGCCTCGTGATCATGATGTTCGCGCGCCGCTCAGAGTCAACCGCTGCAGCGTGCCTGCGCAAGTGCTCAACCCGCGCTGCTCTATTGCGCCAACGGCCCGGGGTCTCTTTTCGGCAGTCGCTACGCGTCCGGTGGTACTGGCTCGACCGCCGGCGCCTGCCAGGCGCCATCTGCCCCCTCGTCCGCCAGGCAGCGCCTGGAGTGCCGGAGGACAAATCTTCACTCGGTGCAGTGTAGAATCTCCTCCAGTGATCAGGCTGAGCTACTCGATGTGCGCGTGACCTGTCTGCTGCAGTGTGCTGCCCTGTGCACCGCTGTGCGGATGCGGCAAAAATGCTGACGGATATGGATATCGTCGCCCCGCCTATGACTATGTCCACGTCCCCCTTGCTTTGGTCACGCCGGGACTCGCCCTGTGTGTGCCGCAGTGTGTGGTGTATTTGTTCAGGCCGGGCTCCTGACTGTGCATACTATTGAAAGGCAGCTCTAAATTCACTGATGGCATGGCTCCCGCACGCGCGCGGGCTCCGGTGCTACAAAAATTATAAATACTCCTGTGGACCGGTGTATACCTGCCGTTTCGACGGTGCGACCACTTGAATTTCTTGTATTGTGAACGTCGTTTAAACGTTTTGGTGGTCCGAGCACTGGCTTGGATTCCTCGTACGCGTGTTGCCCGGTGTATACCTGCCGTATCGTTGGTGCGATCAGTTGAATTTTGTGAGTGCCAGTGGTATTGAATTTGCATTCATGAGCTGCTTTGAGACTGTCACGAATGCGCGAGGGTACGCAGCGT